>Ga0164295_10000592_pt1 | contig 30487 bp, 24 predicted proteins | sample GEODES006metaG_FD_111798 | JGI IMG/M metagenome (GOLD analysis project Ga0164295, IMG submission 111798) | Oligotrophic lake water microbial communities from Sparkling Lake, Wisconsin, USA - GEODES006 metaG | ecosystem: Environmental > Aquatic > Freshwater > Lake | place: USA: Sparkling Lake... | reverse complement strand
GACCTTGCATGAAGGGTTCTCATCCCGGCACGGGTGCCATGGCTCAGCGGAAATGGTTGTTGTGGTGGATGGCTAACGGGGTGCTGTCCACATGAGCGCAATCTGTACGCTGGTCATTCCGGCTCGCCGGGACTCCAAAAGACTTCCAGGGAAGAACGTCAGCCTATTTGCCGGTAGGCCGCTTATCCAGTGGTCACTCAGCCTGTGGTCGCAGTTCGCAGGGGAGGTCGACATACTCGTTTCCAGCGATGATCTGCGAGTTCAGGATCTGATGTCTGCCTATCCAGCGGCACGGTTTCTACGCCGGCCGCCGGAGCTGGCCGGCGATGCGGTGACGCTTGATGAGGTCGCGCGATACATCGCGGCTACGCAGATTCTCCCGACGCAGTATCTGGCCCTTGTGCAGTGCACCTGTCCGCTTCTCTCCCCAGCCACGGCGCGGAAACTGCTCGACGCGATCCATTCGAGTGGTGCTGCCAGCATTGTGGCGGCAGTCAGGGCGCACGGGTTTTTCTGGAGTCAGCGGGAGGGCGAATCGGGCGCAGCGGCCTTGTTCGATGAGCGTGTCAACACGCAGTATTCCAAAGGTTTCCTTCTGCGAGAGAGCGGGGCGTTTACCGCCACGAGAATGGAGCACCTGATGCGTACCGGCAGCCGGTTCAGCGGTCAGCCGCTGTTCATTGAAATTCCACGTGAAGAGAGTCTCGATATCGACGACGGGCTCGATTGGCGCATCGGTGAGGCGATCCAGAGTCGTCGCAGTCTCCTGTTCGTCGCCATCTGCAATCGCATAGTCGGTACGGGCCACATTCACCGTTGTCTGGAGATCGCCAAGTGGTTCGCCGATCTCCCACAGCAGTTTCTTGTCTATCAGGGGGATGGCGTTGAGCGTCAAATTCTTGAGGCCGAGCATCGTAGCTACCTCCCAGCCGACAAGCTTGATCTAACTGAGTGTCGCGACTCGGTCGTTGTGCTCGACGCGCTTGACGTTGAGGCGGATGTGGTGGTTCGGCTGCAAGCGAACGGGAACACGGTCTTTGTCTTCGAGTCGCGGCCGGCTACATCAGCCGACTTCACGTTCAATAGCCTCTATCGAGCTCTACCGGACGAGCCGACAAATCTTGCGGTCGCGCATGGTCCTTGCTGCGCGGTTACCGGAAAGGTTCTGGCGCCGTGGGAGAACCGCTTTGAATTTCGGGAAGACATCAGACGCATCGTGGTCTTTTTCGGCGGGACTGATCCTTCGCAGCTTCGTCAACGGGTCGTCCCGCTGATCGATTCAGCCTTTTCGGCCATAGAAATTCAGGTCTTTTCCAACACCATTCGGCGGTGTCAAGATGTGGTCTTGCCGTCCGGCAACCGATTGGTGGAACAATCGATCGGGCCTGATTTCTTCGGCACGGTTGCGGGAGCCGATCTCTTCATAGGGTCGGCAGGACAGACCATGATGCAGGTTGCACACATCGGCGTGCCTTCTGTCATCATCGCACACAGCCCACGCGAGCAAGACCATATTGTCGGCGAGGTGGCCTCCTGCATCACTTACGCAGGCTGCGCCGCCGATGTGCAAGACGCGGACCTCCTGCGGACGATCCAGGCTGCCGCGTCCCGGCAATGCAGGAAAGCGGTCAGCGATTTCTGTCGGCATTTCTCTCTGGCTGGTGGAAATGCCTTTGTCGCAGCCAAGATGCGCGAGGTTATCGAGGGACAACGCCGACAGGCAGGACGCGGATGACTTTCACGTAGCGAGGATGTCATCTAGGGCTACGACCCGTGCGCCAGCAGCGGCGACTACGCTTTCCGCGGTCGTGGCGACGACATCGACACCATTCCTGCGCAGAATATCGAAGTACGCCGTGAACGTCGGCGTGTGGTCGACAGAATAGAAGGGCTTCATGCAGTCTGCGGCGGGTCGATCCAATGCCTCAAGGTCGTGGGTAACTGAGGCGTATTGGTGATCGATACGCAGGATATCCGGATCGCCCCGGGAGATGATGTCGTCGCGAATCAATCCGCGGCAGTGTTCGTCAAAGTGCCAGAAATGGAGCTGGTTGCGTTGCTCCACGCCAAGATAAACGATCTGCTTTGCGCCCATGATGTACGCGAGGTGTGTTGCCGCCAGCGCGACATTCTGTCGTGTAAGCAGGGTCGGCTGTGCTTTCTCAAGGTGACGTGGCAGCGGCATGCCCAGTTCAAAAGTCACGCGTCTCAATGCGTTTATGCCGGGGAGTAAGGGGGGCGAAAAAGTAGGCCTGATGTGGAGGAGCGTGGCGTTGGGAATCCGTTGGACCGCGAGCATCATTTCGCCGATGTAGGCCGAGAGGAAATAGCGAGTCCGCAGACGGTAGAAGACCTTGTTGACCGCGATTGCTGGCTTCGACTCCAGCTGTCGCAGTTGTTCAGGTGACGCGGCCGCCAACTGAGGCCCGGCGCCAACAACAAACACGGTTTCTCCAGCATGGCTATCATTCAGATCAGACCCGCTAAAAGCTGATAAAGTCATGGTGGTAGCGAAGGGTCCAGGGGTTCTGCCTGAGGCGAATGGGTTCGGGGAGATTGTAAACTCTCCGAATCCGATTTCCTGTGAATCCCTTTCCCGGCCGTCGTGCTGCCGCAGGCTGTGCGGCCAGCTGTGAACGGGGTCAGTTCCACCGCCGTGCCACCCACGGCATAACGAGTCAAGAACCCCTTTCGGACGCCCGACGGCGGCCTCCGCGGCGCTGCGTGGCGGGATCGTATGCAGGGTTTGGCGTCTCGGGCCGGGGGGCACTGATCCCCTGTTGCCAGGTGCGGAGCGCCGTGGCCAGCTTTTTGGCCTGCGCGGGCTGGGACTGCGACAGATCGTGCGCTTCGCCCGGATCGTCGCGGAGATTGTAGAGCTCAACTGTGCGCGAGCCGAATTTCTCGATCAGCTTGAATTCTCCCATCCGCACAGCGCTCGACGGCTCTCCCCGGCCAACATAACAGTTCGAGGCTGCCGCTGACATTCCCGCCTGAGTCAAAGGTGCGGTCGAACGAATCAGCTTTGATCTTCTTCGCAGGTTTCATAGATCTCTACCTCCTCAGGACTGCACGCCCCGTTCACCGCTTCATGCTCAGGCCGATGTCGTCGTTGCTGGTGGCCGGCTCGGCTCCCTCGGGGAGCGGGCCGCCGTCGTCGTTGCCGTTGGGGCCGACGGAATAGACGGTCCATTCGCCTGTCGTCTGCAGAAGCCGCAGCGGCTTGTGCGCGGGCTCAGCCAGAAAGGAATCGGCCGGCATCGCCTCAAGCTCCGTGGGCACGAGCTTTTCAAGCGTATCGGGCAGGGAGCCGGTCTCCAGTCGCTGCCGCGTGGCTGCCAGCAGCACCCCGGCCGCCGCTCGCTTGGCGTCAAACCGGTTCTGAGACTCAAGGAAACGGCTCAGACCGGGAGCCACCAGCTGGGCCAGCGTGCCGCCAGCGGCAGCCGATTTTTCGGCTTCGCGCACGAGGATCTGCCGCGCGGCCAGACTCTCTGTCGCCGCCGCCTGTTGATACCGCTCAAGGCAGGAGCTGTAGGCGGAGAGTTCATCGGGGAGCACAGAGAGCCGAAAGAGCGGGCCGGCCACCCACTGCGCGTAGAGGGGGGCGGCGGCCTCATCGAGGTCTGCCGCCACTACCGGCCCCGCAGCTGCCATCTCGGCAAACTGGGCCAGGCCAAACCCTTCCTCCCCCATCAGGATCGTGGTCGGACTCTTTCCGGGAGCGAAGAGTTCTTTGGCCAATGGGCCGGAGAGCAGGGGCCGATCGGCCGAACGAGCCAGAGGCAAAACTTCTGCCAGCGTGTCGAGCGCGAGACTGTCGATCGCCAGACCGACCGCGCCGGTGAGGAGCACCGGCTTGTCGGTTGCGTGGCGGGCGATGCGCCGCAGCCGCGCGATGTCGGCCAGCGCCCCCTGCATGTCACCCGTGGCCGCCTCATGTCGGGCAGCCAGCGCCAAAAACCGGGCGCAGAGGCGCAGCATCGTCGTTCTCTCGAGAAACGTATCCATGTCTCCCGCCCGCCACTGCTCGCTGGCGCCGCAGGCCTCCGCATCGGCTGCCTGACGCAGGGCCGCCAGGGCGTCGGCATGCCGGCCGAGCAGCTCGGCTCTGGCGGGAGCGGAGGCGTCGGGAAAAAGGTTGTGGAGCGGTGAGTCGTCGGCAGTGAGCGCGGGGTCGTCCTCGAGCAGGCCGGCCGCCTCCAGATAGAGGGGCAGGGCATCGGCTGCGGCAGGAATCGGCACCGGCAGCCGGATGCGGAGCCGAGACTGTGCCTCCAACTGCCGCTGGGCGAGATCGGCCGACGCGGCGTTGTCGATGATCGCCACCGTGCCGACCGCCACGCTCGCGGTTAAAAAACTTAAGGCGAGCAGCCCCACCGGCCACCACCCGGCCGCGACCGGTTCTCCAGCCCCCCCGGACCCATTCAGAGCGTCGGCCACGCTCCGCTCGGCGGCCCCGGCGCGGAGGATCCAGAGCCCGCCGCCAAGCGCCGCCAGCCAAGCCGACACCCCATAGATCCACCAGCCCTGCCGCTGCAGCAACACCAGCGGTGCAACCAGGATCGCCAGCAGGAGCACCGGCACCGCCAGGGCGAGGGCCAGCAGCACCAACCGCCAGCCGGTGGGGGGGATGCGGGCGGCGGCGGCGGTCAGGGCCGCAGTCCACAGCAGGCAGGCGGCCACAGCCGCCAGCCAAAGGCACAAAGAGCCCATGCATTTCGCCTTTCAAGCAGGAAATTCGCCCCGCGGCCGGCGGCCCGATTGCGTATCGCCGGCAACCGCCCAATTGCCTAGGCTATAGGGAACGCTCGCGGGGCCGCAACACGTCGGCCACGCGATGACCATCCGCAAAGAACGCCGGACGAGGAGCCCGCATGTCAGACCAGCCGCAGACCCCCGCCGCCAAGCCGAGTGCCGTCGAACTGACCAAAATCGCCAGCCACTATCTCGCCGGCGACATTGCCCAGGAACTCGTCGATAGCGCCCCCGGTTTCGGCAAGGCAAGCGTTCAACTGCTCAAGAACCATGGCACCTATCAGCAGGACGACCGCGAACAGCGCAAGGCGAAGGAGGGGGCCAAGAGCACCCGCGAGATCTCGTTTATGGTGCGGACACGCGTTCCTGGCGGCAAGCTCACCGCGGCCCAGCTGCTGGCCCAAATCGATCTGGGAGACGAACTGGCCAACGGCACCGTGCGACTCACCACCCGGCAGGCAATCCAGCATCACGGCATCGTGAAGGGGGATCTCAAGGCGACGATCCAGCGGATCAACGAGATTCAGCTCACCACGCTCGCCGCCTGCGGCGACGTGGAACGCAATATGATGTGCTGCCCCGCGCCGATCCGGAACAATCCGGTGCGCGAACAGATGCAGTTGATGGCCGACAAACTCGCCGAACACCTCGCCCCGCGCACCCTGGCCTATCACGAAATCTGGCTCACCGATCCCGACACTGGCGAAAAGTCGCTCGTGGGCGGGGGCTCCGCAGGGAAGGAGATTGAGCCGATCTACGGTCCCACCTACCTGCCGCGCAAATTCAAAACGGCCTTCGCCCTGCCGGAGGACAACTGCACCGATATCTATGCCAACGATCTCGGCCTGCTGGCTGTGCACGAGCAGGGAAAGATCCTTGGCTACAACGTGCTCGCCGGTGGCGGGATGGGCGTCACGCCCAGCGCCGCCAAAACATTCCCCGCTTTGGCCAAGCGGCTGGGATTTGTGAAGCCGGAGGATGTGCTCGACATCGCCACGGCGATCGTGAAGGTGCAGCGCGATTTCGGCAACCGTTCCGACCGCAAGGTGGCCCGGCTCAAGTACACGATCCACACCATGGGGCTGGAGAATTTCCGGGCCAAGGTGGAGGAGTATTTCGGTAAGCCGCTGCCCCCCTGCCATCCGGCAGACGTTCATGCCTTCGACGATCACATCGGCTGGTTTGATCAGTGCGACGGCAAACATTTCTATGGCCTCAATGTGGAGAACGGCCGGATCCACGACACCGGCAACTTCCGGCTCAAGACGGCGCTCCGTCAGATCCTCAACGACGTCAAGCCGGGGGTGCGGATCACGGCCCACCAGAGCCTATTGTTCACCGACCTCGCTGCCGCCGATCGGGTCAGGATCGCCGAGATTCTCCATGCCCATGGCGTAAAGACCTCTGAGGAGATCTCGACGCTCAGGCGCTGGAGCATGGCCTGCGTGGCGCTGCCAACCTGCAGCCTCGCAGTGGCGGAAAGCGAGCGGGTGTTGCCGGGGCTGATCGACAGCCTGGAGCCAGAGGTGGCGAAGCTGGGGCTTTCCCAGGAGGCTTTCACGCTCCGCATGACCGGCTGCCCAAATGCCTGTGCCCGTCCCTACAACTCCGACATCGGCATCGTGGGGCGGACACTCGGCAAATACACGATCTTCCTCGGCGGCCGCCTCCTCGGCGACCGGCTCAATGCGGTCTACAAAGATGTGGTGCCGTTTGATGATCTCTGCCGGGAGATCACGGCGGTGCTTGCCTGCTACAAGGCGGAGCGGTCGCACGGCGAATCGCTCGGCGATTTCTGCCACCGCAAGGGAGTGGACGGGGTGCGCAGCTGGGCGGGAGAGTGGCTGGCCGGAGCCCGCGGCCACGGCTGAGCGGGCCTAACTGGCTGTGGAAAGAGCCATCCATGGGCTTTTTCCACGCAGTCTATCCGTGAAAAAGCCGAGGTTTTCCACGGTCGAATGGCATCGTATCCAGCGATGCGTGACTTTATCCACAGCCTGCTGAGATCGCATCTGGCCAGAGTATGGCTGCGGAACAACCGTCTATCGGCCGGCAAATGCGGCCGGGTCGGTGAGCACAAACATATGGCCGTGGTCGCTGGTGACGATCACGGCGGTATCATCCCAGCCGCCGTGCGTTTCGATCCAGTCGACCAGCGCCGTAAAGGCGGCGGCTCCGCTGTGGGCGGCGCCGATCATGTTGTCGATGTTGTTGCCGTGGCTGGCCCAATCGACGTCCCCCGCTTCCACCATCAGCCAGAAGGGGCCGCGGGCCGAGAGCAGATCGAGCGCCGCGGTTGTCATCTCGGCAAGCGTGGGGTTTTCCTCGATATCGGCGGGAGAGTAATGCAGCGGCGGACTGTACTTGCGGTTGAGACCGGTGAGTTTTTGCAGCATGTCTTCCGGCAGCACCACCGGATCGAAGCGGCCGTCGGCGGTTTGAAACGGCAGGTTTCCCGCCTCGGTGCCAAAGAAGCCAAACAGGCGCAGATTGCGGTCGCGGGCATCGCGCACCGCCTCGGCCAGCACATCGCCGCCGCGGCGGCCGGGGGTGCGCAGGGCCATCCGGTATTTTCCTCCTCCGGCGGCATCGATCGCGGCGAGCGTCGACTCCGCCACATATTTATTGCCCGCCTCAAAGTTGCGTCCCTGCCCCGAGTCCTTCTTCACATCGACGCCAAAGCCGCCGCCGATCACCACATCCATGCCCGGGAGCGCGGCCCCCCGGTGGGCGACCGATTCCAGCCCCAGCATGTCGCGGGAGATATCCTGATAGTCGTCGCGGCTGACATTGTGGGCATAAGCGCAGGCGGGCGTGGCATGCGAGGCAGGCACGCTCGACACCGCCCCGACGGAATAGCCCCGCTTCTGCAACGTGGAGGCGATCGTGGTGAGCTGCTGGCCAGTGGGATCGACATTGATCGCGTCGTTGTAGGTTTTTTTTCCTGTGCACAGCGAGGTGGCAGAGGCGGCTGAATCGGTGACGGCGTGGGGACGTGAGCGGTCCTTGCCCATGAGATAGGTCGGCACCGCAGAGGCATCCCAAGGGGTGGCCCCACCGAGCTTGGCCGCATAGCCGCCCGGGGTTTTGCCACCGGGATTAGTCACCACCTGCGCATCGACATCGAAATTCGTGCCGTCGTTGGCGGGGCTTGTCACGCAATAGCCAAAGCTGGTGGTAGCGCCAACGGGAACGCGATCAAGGAACGATAGTCCCCTGCCGCGTCCCTCGGCGTAGGCCACCGTCCCGCTGGCGGTGATCGCGGCGGTGCGCGTCGAGGTCCAGTCCATGCCATCGAAGACAAACAGCACGATCCGCTTCTTGCCGGCCAGCGCCGCCTGCTCCTGCAGCCGGTAGACATCGGTCTGATCGAAATAGTCGGCCGTGGGGTTGAGCGTTTCTTCCGGCATGCGGCCGTAAAGACTCTCTAGCCTAGTGGCATCGCGATAGACGCTGTTGGCCCCCGCCACGCTCTCGAGGCCGAGGCCGAACGTGTAGACCGGGATCAGCCGGTTGGAATGGTTTGACCAGGAGACATACCGATCGGGCTGATCACCCCAGTGGCCCCATGCCGCCTGGCCGGTGGCTTCGGCTTCCCGTTGCAGAGTCGCGATCGGGTCGAGCGCCGGGGGGGCTTCTGTGTCGGCCGAAATGCCTGTGGGCACGGCAGTGGGTTGGGCGGATAGACACCCGCCCGCTGCCAGCAGCAGCAGCGCAAACGCCAGCAGCACGCTGCCAGTCTTCTCTCCATCAACCCGAGTCCGCCGTGCCACTGTTGGATCCTCCAGAACACCCTGCTCAAGCATGCCGGCGGAACACCGGCTCAGGCGGGAAGGTCGTCCCACATCGGACACCAGAGCGGGGTGCGGGGGAAGAGCTGCGCGGCCAGTTTCTGCGCCACCTGCGTGGAGGGCTCCATCCGCCCTGCCGCCACCGCCTCTGCCGGATCGCACTGGCCCAAAAGCAGCCGGGCGAGTTCGTCATCCGCCAGCTTCAGGTAGCTGCGGCCCACTCGGGTGGGGTGCACTGTCGCCTTGCCGTCGGCCACGATAATCGAGCCGCGGAAGCAGGGGGCATCGAGCCCCAGTTCGAGCGTTTCCCGGATGCCGGCCGCGGCGATCCGGGCGCCCACTGCCGGAGCGAGCGCCTGCAGCACTTCCAGCGGCTTGAGCAGCCGGGCCACGATCATCCGGTCGTTCCCTTGCACGAGGCTCTCGCCGCCGGCCACCGCCGCATGCAGCGGATCGGCAACACTCGACTCAAACACGATTTCCTGGCGGTCGTTTTCAATCGCTTCGGCACAGACGCGCGCCAAAATCTCCCGCTCCAGTCCCGGAAACTCAGGATCGGCAAGCAACTCCAGCACCCGGTTTCCCGATTGGATGCAATAGCCCACGATCCGGGCGTTTGTCTCGTAGAGATCGTAGCGATCCTGACCCACCAGCGCCACGATGATCGAATCGAAAGCTCCGCGGCTGACGAGCCAGCGGGAATAGGCCTCACTGCGATCGATCGGGCCAATGAACCGGGAGGCATTTTGATTGTAGATGCGCAGAATGGCGGGAAGTTCGACGTGCCGCCACTGGCGCATCGAAACTGGTTCTCCATCACGAGCTGGGCCATCGAGCAACCGGGCGAGAATTTCAGCGGGACGGCCCGGAGTGGCGGAATCGCGTCCCAGCACGGCCCAACCCATTTCGTGGAACGACGGCGCGATGCGGGTGCGCGAGAAGGCCATCGCCGCGCCGATCTGCCGCATCCGGTCTTCTGCAGAACGCACCAGACGCTGGCCATGGCCAGCCCCGCGGCATTCCGGCAGCACGGCCACACGGTCGATCACCGCGGCACTCAAGCACACCCCCTCCACCATAACGGTGCGGGGCATCACTTCCACATGCCCGACAATCCTACCCGCCAGACGGGCCACCAGCCGATTGGCCGGATCGTGGTCGGGATGATCGACGGCCGCATAAAACTCCCCCTTGGTGGGTGGGTTTGGCAGGCCAGAGAGGAGTTGCAGGATTTCGTTCTGGTCTCCCGCTCGCGCCGGGGCGACACGACACTCCTCCAGCATCCAAGAGGGGGGCTTCAACGGGAGGGTCGGGTGTTGGGGCAGATGGCGGATCGCCGGCCGGTTCGTGGCGGCACGCCGACTGACGACGGTTCCCGCAGGACGGATTTCAACCGTCTGCACTCCCTTCGAACCACTCGGCGCAGCGGCAGGAGTGGTGAGCAGCGAAGTATGCCTTGACGTCGAAGCCCGGCCCGCAGTGCGGGAGGGGGGGACGGTGGCCGGCGCCAGCCGAATTGAGTCGGAGGCAACATCGGCTCCTCGCGCCACTGCGCTGCGGTTCGCTGCGGGGCTCTTGGGAGCCGCGCTGCGAACCGTCAATTGAACAGCATCTGCAACGGCCTGTGCCGAAACACTCTTCTGAAAACGACCCGCCCGTGGCATGGTGCCTCCTCTCCCTGGAGCAATGCAATCATTCCGTTACTCCATAGGATAGGGCGACTCGGGCGCGTTCTCAAGTAGCAAGAAATTTTTGAGCGTCTTTTCCGCAAAAAAACACCAGGGATACTCGCGGGATTGCAGCACGCGCGCGGCACGCAGTTGGGATGCCAGCGGACCGACACGGGCGAGAAGTTGGTGCCGCGTCTGTTGGGTGTGGAAGGCGAGGCGATCATTGGCGGCGCGAATCTCGCGGCAGCGCCGTTTGGCCAGCGAGGGAGTGGGGAAGGTGTTGATCCAGCGCGCTTTCTGCACGATCAGTTCGCGCACAGCCTCGGCCTGCGCCTCATCGTTCCCAAGAAAGTGTTCGGGATGAAATTCCAGGGACCGTAGGGTCTGGTGGAGTTCGGCAAGCTGGGTGGCCGGATGGCTATCGGCGAGCTCGGGAAACCGCTCGTCGGCCGGCAATCGCAAGGTTCCTGTCACCACCGCATGGCGCGGGGGATCGCAGCCGGTGAGGCGGCGGATGATGTCGTCGGTGATCTGATCGTAGGCCGCTCCGCCGATGCCGTGGACGAACACATCTGCAACCAACAGCCTCGAGAGCATCGTGGTGAGGATCGCCCGTGGTCGCAGTCGCAATTGATGTTCGTCCATCCGCGACAGGGCATCGATCCAGCGCGACGGCTGAGTATCGGGCGATATCGGCAGTTCGACGCGCAGGGTTTCCATATCCGACAGCAGCAGTGTGCCGGCGGTGCTGGAGTTGGCAAAGACCCGCCTGCGGCGCGTGTCTTCACGCGACCAGATCCACCATGGCACCTCAAACCAGGGGCCTTCGGCCGGATCGTCGGTGCGCACCAGCAGATCGGGCATCGGCCGTGCTCGCCCGCGGACCTTGTGGCGGAGCCGATGGTCGGCAAGCGCGCCGTTATAGGCTTCGTGGAGGCTTCGCGCCTGTGACAACAGCCATCCCATGAAGACCATCACCGTGGGCAGTCGCACCATCTCGCTCACTGGCAGTTCGAGGGTCTCCAGCCCGAGCCGCCCCTCGAGGCTATGGCGGGCCTGCGCCAGCGCCAGCCCGAGACGGTGGCACTCCTTGCCGCGTTCGATCGCCAGCGGCCACCAGCGTTTGAGAATCGGATCGGGCTCCAGTGGCGCCAGCGACCGACAGGCCCGCTCACCAAACGAAGCAAACGTGTCGGGATCGACAATGGCCCGCTCCTCCCAGGCCATCTCGGGAGCCGGGGCATCAAACGCCACCTGTTCCAGGCGGGCCTCATGAGGCGTGCCGACCGGCACGCCGACGCTGGTGCGGGCGCAGCGATCGGTGTCGACCACGAGGTTGAGCGCCGTACCCGAAACCGTGCGGGCATAGGCGTCGAGCGCCGAGTTTTTGAGCCACACTCCCGGATGGAACAGCTCCGGCTGGTGGCCTCCCATGATGATCGGCCGGGAAATCCAGTCGGCCACATCCTGCGGCCGATGGGCGTCGCGATAGCTGGCGGTGTATTCCGCCGCCACCGTCAGCACTTCACGGCGGGTGGCAGCCACCAGTTCCCAGAGCTTGAGATCCCCCACACGCGTGTCGAAGGCCGCCCGCAGCAGCCGATTGTTGTCGACCAGCGATTCAATGCAGGCGCCAGAGGCAGAGGGCTCCAGCGGTGGATCGAGCAGCCGGGCCCCCGAGGCCTCGGGGGCTTTGTGCTGGCGGCGGAACGGGCGACGGTTGGGAGGGGGCATTGCGGAACGTTGAGCCTACCGGACAAAAAAGCCCCTCAAGCGTTTGTCGACCCCATCGCATCCATCACCCGATGGATCAAGGCGTCGCTTGAGGCTACCCCGGATACAGAAGCATCCGCTACCGCGTCAGGCTGGCTCCCCCAGCGGCGACCGCCAACTCTGCCCGATCGAGCACAGTGCGATAGTAGGCCAGACGGGTCCCTGCATCGTCCAGTGCCCCCCCGAAACTTCTCGCTAGATCGAGGTAAACCAGCGGCACCGGCAGTTCCACCACCCGCAGTCCCGCCGCCGCCACCTGCACCCACACCTCCAGCGGCATCGCGTAGCCCATCTCCTGTATATGGAGAGAGGTGAGGGCCTCGCGGGTGTAGGCCTTGAAGCCGCAGAAGGCGTCGGTCAGCGACAGCCCCAGCCGGTCGTTGATCTCCGTTGTGATCGCCGCGTTGATCCGCCGCCGGGCTTCCGGGGGCTGGCTATCACCGGCAAACCGCTGGAGATAGCGGCTCCCGCTGACGATGTCGGGGGCGTCACACGAGCCTGTGGAGGCGGCGGCAATGAAGTCGGGAATGAGCTGGGGCTGGTGCTGGCCGTCGCAATCGATCGTCACCAAGCCATCCCAGCCTCCTGCCGTGCCGGCATCGGCGAGCGCTTCGTGAAAAGCCGTGGCAAGGGCCGCACCGTAGCCGAGGTTGGTGGGATGCCGTACCACGCGGATGTCCCCCCGGTCGGCCACGCGGGCTGAGAGCACCTGCGAGGTGCCGTCGGTGGAGCCATCATCGACAACCAGCACATGCGGTGTATATCGCAGCACCTCGTCGAGCACTCGCGACACATGCGCGACTTCGTTGTAGACCGGCAGGGCCGTGAGAAACCTGGGCATGAGGAGGCCGTTTCGTCGGGGGTGCGGTCTGGTGCGGACGATCCCTCAATTGTAGCGCCGGAAATGGCCGGGGCAACGCGCCGGCACGACCGCTTAAACCCCCACAAAAGGATCGCAATCGCAGCGGCTGGGCCGACAGACAAGGCCGGGCAGGACAGCAGTGAGCTGGGCAGACAGTTGGGCCAGTGAAAAGTGCTCGCTGGCATGGTGGCCCACGGCGATCACCGCCAGCCCCGCCGCCGTGGCCTCCAGCGCCTGATGCAGCTTGATTTCGCCCGTCAGGAGCGTGGTGCATCCCGCCCCCAGCACGCCCGCCACCGCATCGCCACCGCTGCCACAGACGATCCCCACCCGGCCAGCCGCCCGCTCCATGGCCCCTGCAACCGTCACAGGCGTTCCTCCCAAACTCTGCGCCAAATGCCGCTTGAGGTGCCGGGCGAGGTCGCCGACGGTGGAGTCTGGACAGGTGCCGAGCCGCCCGAATCCGGCGCGGGGATCGACTCCATCGGGCTCGATCGGTGCGATGTCGGTGAGGCCACAGAGCTGCGCCAACTGGTCGTTGATGCCCCCCACGGCGGAGTCCCAGGCGGTGTGGCTGCTCCACACGGCGATCCCGGCGGCCGTCAGGTCGAGCAGCATCCCTCCCGCGACCGAATCATCGGTCAGGCGGGCGACCGGCCGAAAGGGAAAGGGATGGTGGGAAACGATCAGGTCGCAGCCCTCGGTGACAGCCTCGTGGGCCACCGCGGGCGTGAGCGTGAGGCAGGTCATCAACCGCGTCACCTCAGGCCGCCTGCTGCCGACGAGCAGGCCCACCGCATCCCATGCCGCGGCCAATCGCAGGGGAGCGATCTTTTCCAGCTCGGCGATAACTCCCGAAAGCGTCGGCATCGCCACAGCATACAATTTCTTCTCAGCCCCCGGCTGCCTCTGCAGCAGATGCCTTTGTTTCGCCCCGCGGTCAGGAAGAATTGTGCCCATGGAAATCTCCCGCCTCAGTGTTGGAGCCTTGTCGCTCTCGCTCGATCTTCGCACCGCCCTGCGCCGCGCCCGAAATCTGGGCATCACGGGAGTTGAGCTCGATGCCCGCCGCGGCTTGGAGCTTGAGCAGATGTCTCAAACTGGCGTGCGCCAAATTCGCAAATGGTTTGGCGACGAAGGGCTCGTGGTGGCGGCCGTCGCCTTTCCCACGCGGAGTGGCTATGCCGATGCCGACCGGCTCGAGGGACGTATCGCCGCCACCAAAAACGCGCTCAAGCTGGCCTATGACTTGGGCGCGCAGGTCGTCACGAACCACATTGGCGATATCCCCCCCGCTGCGAATCAGGCCGCAGCAGAGAGCGGGAAGGGGGAAACTGCCGCCACACCGCAGTGGAATCTTTTGATGGAAGTGTTGAGCGATCTGGGGGCGTGGGGGCAGCGGGTGGGGGCGACGCTCTGCGCCGAGGCAGGGCGATCATCGCCGGCCGATCTGCTGCGCGTGATCGCGGCGTTGCCGGAGGGGAGCCTGGGGTGTGATCTCGTCACCGGCAGCCTGCTGGTACATGGCCACGAGCCGGCCGCAGCGGTGGCGGCGCTCGCCAGCCATATTCGCCATGTTCATCTGACCGACGCTGTGGCAGGGGCTTTTGCCGGTCGCGGCCGCGCCGTGATTTTGGGAACGGGGCAGGTCGAACTGCCCGGCGTCCTGGCGGCGCTTGAGGAGCGCGGCTATCGCGGATGGATGGGGCTTGAGCCGGTGGATGAAACCGACGCCCCTGCCGAACTGACCGACGCTCTTGATCAGTTGCGCGGCTGGTGATCTGCCGCGGCAATTGAACCACAAAAAATCAGGTCCCGGCCCTTTCGGCCCGGCCGTCGAGAGTACAATTAAAGGATAGGCACGTATTGTTTAACAGCCATTCGCCCTATTCAAGTTTCGCACCATGCCCCGCAGGATCACCGGCAGCCATCGTATAACGACCACCGCTGGGGAGAGGGTGCGCTCGTTTGTGCCGGCGCCGCTGCCGCCGCAGCCTGCGCTTGCGATCGACTCGCTGCGGCAAAAAAAGTTTGAGCAGGCGACGATGGCTCTCGGTCGGCTCGACGGGATCACAGCCCTCATCCCCGACCCCCAACTCTTCCTGTACTCATACATTCGCCGGGAGGCGGTGCTCTCCTCCCAGATTGAAGGAACGCAGTCGTCGCTCTCCGACCTGCTCCTCTTCGAATTGGATGGTGCTCCAGGCGCACCGATCGACGATGTCGTTGAAGTTTCGAATTACGTCGCAGCCCTGCACCATGGCATGGCCCGGCTGCGTGAAGGTTTTCCGCTGTCGAACCGGCTCCTGCGCGAAATCCATGGCCGGCTCATGCACTCTGGGAGGGGAAGTGAAAAATCTCCCGGGGAGTTCCGCTCAAGTCAGAATTGGATCGGTGGAACCCGTCCTGGGAATGCCCACTACGTTCCACCGCCGCCCCATGAGGTGGGCGAATGCATGGCGGCCCTGGAGCGATTCCTGCACGACGAAAAGATCCCTGTGCTTCTGAAAGCGGCACTGGCGCATGTGCAGTTTGAGTCGATCCATCCCTTCCTCGATGGCAACGGCCGGCTGGGGCGGTTATTGATCGCCTTGGTGCTCCAGCAGGGAGGGCTGCTCGGTGAGCCGCTCCTCTATCTCTCGCTCCACTTCAAGCGGCACCGCCGCCTCTATTACGATCTCCTCGATCGGGTCCGTGCCGACGGCGATTGGGAGGCTTGGATCGATTTCTTTTTGGACGGTGTGACCGAGACTGCTGCCAATGCTGTAGCCACAGCCCAGCGCCTCGTCGCGCTGTTTGAGGCTGATACGAACCGCGTCGGGCAGACTGGGCGGGGGGCAGGGAGCGCCCTGCGAGTACTCACAGCCCTCCGCGCCCGCCCCGTGCTGTCGCTGACGCACCTCCGCGATAGCCACGCGATGACTTTTCCCACTGCTTCCAAAGCGATGCAGACCCTGCTCGATCTCGGGATTGCCAAGGAACTGACAGGGAAGGCCCGCAACCGGATCTTTTCGTATGCCTCCTATCTTGCGGCGCTCCAAGAAGGTGGAGAGCCGCTGTAAGCACGGCCGCCTGTCGGGGCTCAAGAATCATTCCTTGGATCGCGGCCCGCGGTCGGCCGCTGAAACCGGATGTCAGTCTTTCTTCTGAAACGTGTAGATTCCCCGGCCGATCGGGCTGAGGACAGTGAAGTAGGCTTCCCCCGCTTCGTCCTCACCGAAACTGATCACCGGCAGCGTCGCCTCTTCGTGGGGAATCGAGCGGTTGGCCACGACGCGTTCCCCATTGGGATCGAGCTTGAGCGCCCAGAAGCGGCCCGACACGTAATCGGCATAGAGATAATGGCCGGCCAACTCCGGCACCTTTGTGCCCCGGTAGACCACGCCGCCGGTGATCGACTTGCCGAGGTCGTGGTCATACTCCCAGATCGGATCGATCAGGCCGGGGCTTGAGCTGGTGGAGGTGGGGGCGTAGGGATGGGCCCCTTCGCGCAGGTTCCAGCCGAAGTTGCCCCCCTTGCGGCAGATGTTGATCTCCTCCCAGAAATCCTGCCCCACATCGGCAAACCAGAGCAGCCCCGTCTGGCGATCAAACGCCATCCGCCAGGGGTTGCGCACCCCGTAGGCATAGATCTCTCCCCGCGGCGGAATCCCCTTGCGCTTCTTGGCTGCCTGCTCGGCGAGAATGTGGGCGAACGGGTTGTCGGCCGGAATGGCATATTTGAGCGCGGGGTTTTCGGTCGTGGCATCGACATCGATCCGCAGGATCTTGCCCAGGAGCACCTGCAGATTCTGACTGTTGTTGAACGGATCGTTCTGCTTGCCGCCGTCGCCAACAGCGATATAGAGATAGCCGTCAGGACCGAAGCAGAGCGTGCCACCTTTGTGGTTCCAGGCGGGATGCGTCACCCGCAGCAGTTCCTCTTCGCTGGCCGGATCGGCCCTGTTGGGATCATCGCTGGAAACGCGGAAGCGGGAGAGGATCGTGGTGAAGGGCACTTCCTTGGTGGAATACTGCACGAAGAACTGGCCGTTCTCCTTGAACTTCGGGTGGAAGGCCAGGCCCAGCAGCCCCTCCTCGTTTTTCCGGTCGAAGTAATGCACCTTCTCCGACAGATCGAGGAAGATCTGCGTCTCGGTTGAATCGGGCGTGAAGACATGCACGACTCCCTGCTGCTCCGGCACGAAGATCCGATTTGAGCCGTCGCCTGCATGGGTCAGCAGAATGGGGCGCAACGGCTGCGGCACGCCATCCTTGTCGGCCTCCCAGCCGGTCCAGCGGAGATTAGGGAAAGCGACCACCGGCTCGACGGCCAACGGCGTTTGATTGACCCCGACAGCGTTGGCAGCGGAGACAGCTTCGGCAGCTCCGGCGGCCCCACACCAGGGCAGAAGGCAGAAGGCCACTATTGAAAAACGGTTCACGGCGGCGTCCTGAATGGCGAAGAAGGGGATTTGGAAGCAAGCGGGCCCTGCACAGGCGAACGCAAGCTGGCCCCGCCCGCACCCATTTATAATAGTAGCCGCCGCCATGCCTGGCCACCAAACGCATTGGCTGGCGGAATGCCCGCAGCCGACGCCCCTCCGCAGGTCGAATGCCCTCTCGTATCGGGTTGTTTGCACACCGCCCCGGGGACGGTTAGTCTCAACTCCATGTGTTATCAACGGCCTATCCACCATCGGATCACGAACTGGCTGGTGATCCTCGGCTACGCCTTGATCGCGTCTGGCTTGCCCCTGCCGGTGGCCCGCTGGCCCGCGGTCGCCCCCGGTGGGGCTGCTGCCCAGCGGGAGGCCGAACAGCGGCTGGCAGGCAAGGATCGCACGCAGCCATTTCCCTGCATGGACAAGCCCTGCGGCTGTGCCACCGCCGAGCAGTGCTTTGCCAGTTGCTGCTGCCACACTCCCGCCCAGCGGCTCGCCTGGGCCCGCGCGCATCGGGTGGCTCCCGCGGTAGTGGCGGCGCTTGAGCACCGGGTCAGCCAGGAAACTGCTGCCGCCGGTGCTGCGCAGGCTGCTGTGCCAACCAGCACAGCCTCCTGCTGCAGTGTCACGCCGGCATGCTGCGCTGCTGGTGGCGAAGCCGCGCGTGTCGCCAGCCCGGAATGCTGTGCTGAGGTACGGGCCAGCCAACGGCCGGCCCCTGATTTTGGAGACGCCAACAGATCACCGCCGGAGCCTGTGCCGGTTCTGCCAGAAGACGATCGGTCCCAAACCTTGAGTCTGCGGGCGATGCTCGCCTGCGGTGGGATCGTGGCGCAGTGGTGTGCGGCGGGCGCGGCGCTGCCGCCGCCGCCGGTCGATGGAGTGCTCCCTCTCGAAATGGTGGAGCGCATCGGGCTTCGGAATGAGGCCGCTGCCGGGATCCCGGCACCTCCCGCGGTGCCTCCGCCCACGGCGGCCTAAGCCCGGCTGCGCCCCTCTGCGCCGCCGCTTCGCTTCTCTGCCTACCGTCTGCCTGCGCCGGAGTTCCGACACACTCTGTCTCGACTCCTCCAGTTCTCTGTGCAGACCGGGGCATGACCTCCGTTTGAGCATGCGCCCCGCCAACCGGCCCCGCGTGCGCCTGGCATCCTGCACAACAGACCATTCAACAGTCAGGAGTTTTTATGCATACAAAATCTGTAACAGCCCTGCCGCCGCTGCTTCGGCACGGGTTCACGCTGGTGGAACTGCTCGTTGTCATCGCCATCATCGGCACGCTGGTCGGCATGCTGTTGCCGGCGGTGCAATCGGCCCGGGAGGCCGCCCGCAGAATGGCCTGTGCCAGCAACCTGCGGCAGTTTGGCCTCGCGATGCTCAATCACGAAGCGGCGCAGGGGCGCTTTCCCTCCACCGACATCCGGCCCAATGCCACCACCGGCAATTGGTCTGCCGGAGGGGGTTGGTCGCTCCATGCCAGGCTCCTTCCCTACGCCGAGGAACGCAACCTCGCCGATCGATTTGATTTCAAGCAGGCGGCATTTACCGGCCCCTGGAACGCCCAGGTGCCCAACCCTGCCTTTGCCCCCCTCTTCGCCACGCCGATCCCGTTGCTCTTGTGCTCGAGCGACCCCGCTCCTGCTGTCAATACAGCCAATGGCTCTGCCTACGGCGGCAACAACTACATGGTCAGCTTCGGCAGCGGTACAGCCGATGGGATGGGGAAGTTTTTCTGGGACTTCAGTAAGCCGACCGACGGGATCGTCTACGAGAATTCGAAGGTGCGGGCCCGCGATATTTCTGATGGGCTCTCCAGAACTGTGATTGCCAGCGAGGCGGTGCGGAGCATCGGCAGCGATACCACGTTTCCGGTCGGATCGCCGCCGCCGTTTCCCTATCAGTACACGCTCAACGGCTCCACCTATTTCACCTCTGGCCCGCCGCTGATTCTCAAAAGCAATCCGACAACGCCGACCACCGCCGCGATCGATACCCTCGTGGCCAACTGGTCGACCGATGCGGCCATGACCGGCTGGCGTGGCGCCGGCAGTGCGGCGATGCGCGGCCGGGGGCTGGCCTGGGCGGCAACCACCGCCGGCAACAGCCTCACCAACGGGTTCACGCCCCCCAACAGTCGGATTCCCGACTACGTGGCCCACTGGTCGGGGTTCTTCGGCCCCAAGAGCTATCACCCAGGGAGTGCCAATGTGCTCTTTGGCGATGGGCGTGTGAAGGCGTTGGTCGAGGGAATGGATCCTGTCACGCTCCGTGCCCTCCACAGCATCAATGGCGGTGAGGTGGCTGGCGAAGGCGAATGACAGGGATTGAGCAGGGGCTGGTTCGGTATCTTCAAACGAGGTGAGCGATGGGGTTTTTTTCTGGGGCAGGCAGGCCGCGGTGGCCCGATTACCGGGCGGTGTGGCGCTGGCATTTTTATGCCGGGCTGTTCTGCATTCCCTTTGTGCTGGTGCTGTCGCTCAGCGGCGCTGTTTATCTCTTCAAGGCGGAACTGGAAGCCTGGAGTGAACGGGCTTACGACCAGCTCGAGACCACCGGCGCTGTGGCGCCGGTGGGGGCGCAGATCGGAGCGGCGCTGGAGGCCTTCCGGGGAGCGCGGCTGGAGGGCTATGAGCTGCCGCAGGCGGAGCAGGCCGCGGCGCGTGTGATCGTGCGGCAGGGGGGGGAGGCGGTGAGAGTGTATGTGCATCCGCGGTCGCTGGCCGTGCTCGGATCGGTCGCCGAAGCGGAGCGGCTGATGAAGACGGTGTTCCGGCTGCATGGCGAACTGCTCCTGGGCAAACGGGGATCAATGCTCGTGGAACTGGCGGCGTCGTGGACGATCGTGCTGATCCTCACCGGGCTTGTGCTCTGGTGGCCGCGGCACTCGCGCGGCGCCGGCGGCGTGTTCTATCCCCGGCTGAGTGGTGGTCAGAGGATCTTCTGGCGCGATATGCATGCTGTCACGGGAGTCTGGATTTCGCTGTTGGCTCTGGGACTGCTTGTCAGCGGCCTGCCCTGGGCGAGCTTTTGGGGGGAGTATTTCAAGTCGGTGCGACGGCTCACCGGCACGGCCGCGGCCCGGCAGGAGTGGTCGACCGACGGCGGACGCAGCGACGAATTCTCTGGGGGCGGACACGCGGGGCATGCCGGGCAGGGCATGAATGCCAGCGGCAGTCGGCGGAAGGAACTGCCGAACTTGTCGCCGGAACAACTCGCGGCAGGCGATGTCGTGGCGAGCGTCGTGCGGAACCTCAAGCTCGACCCGCCGGTGGTGATCGCGCCGGTAGCAGGTGCGGAGGCTCAAGCGGCGCTGCGCTGGACTGCCAAATCGCTCACGGCCAACCGGCCGCGGCGGGAGAATCTCGTGATCGATGGGCGCAGCGGCGCGATTCTCAGCCGGGAGGGATTCGCCGACAAACACCTCGTTGACCAAATCGTGGCGGTGGGGATTGCCGCGCACGAAGGCCGGCTCTTCGGCTGGCCCAATCAGCTACTGGGGCTGCTGACCGCCATGGGGCTGGTGCTGCTCTCTCTCAGCGGGGTGGTGCTGTGGTGGCGCAGACGCGAGCCGGGGGAGCTGGGGGCACCGCCGCCGGGCGTGCCGCGGCGGCGGTCGTGGCCGCTGGTGGCGGCCGTGGTGGGCCTGGGGATTCTGCTGCCGCTGTTTGGCCTGTCGCTGGTGGCTGTGTTGGCGGTTGAGTTTTTTCTGCTGCGCAGGATTCCGGCTGTGCAGCGCTGGCTGGGGCTGGCAGCGTGAGGCACCGCCTTACAGCAGCTTGGCGGCCAACGCGATCGCGGCCGTTTCCACGCGCAGGATGTGGGGGCCCAGAGCGATCCGCATGCAGCCCATGCTGTCGGCGGCGGCGAGTTCTTCAGGTGTAAAGCCTCCCTCGGGGCCCACGAGGCCCAGCAGGGACAACTGGAGCTGCGCAGGTGGCGCGGGCGAGACGAGCGCCAGCGCCGTTCCGCCTGGATCGGCTACGACACAGCGCGATTGCCCGGCGGGTCCGGCGGCCAGCTGGGCCAAGCTCATGCCGGGGGCAATCTCCATCAGCGTGTTGCGTCCCGATTGCTTGCAGGCCTCAATGACGACCCGCTCCAGCCGCGCCTGGGCGCCGGCCGTCGCTTCGGCCACGCCCCGTGTCGTGGTCAGGGGAATGAGTCGCGCCACGCCGAGTTCGGTCAGCTTCTCTACCATCCACTTCTGCCGGTCCCCCTTGGGGAGAGCTACCGCCAGCGTGAGTTGCCCCGGGCTGCCCCCCTGCGGGGCGGGCTCGGGAGCGGGAAACGCTGCCTCGACCTCCAAGCCGACATCATCGCGGCCGATCGCCGTTACTCTGGCAAGCCACGACCTGCCGCTGCCGTCGAAGAGCGTGACCGCGTCACCCACCTTGGCGCGGAGCACGCGGGCCAGATGGCGGGCCTCGTCTCCCTGCAGGCGGGCCTGGCCTTGCTGGGGAGCCGCTGCGAGAAAAAAGCGTTCGCTCATGCTGCCTTCGGTCGGGGAGGAACCGGGAAAAGTCATCCTGACCCGGCGGGGATCTCTCGCTACACTCCGCTCCAATGGTACGCGAACATTGGCACTTCACCGCGCCCCCCTTCGACGGCTCGCTGGAACCGGCGTCGTTTTATACCGGGCTCCCGCAGGAGGAGGCCCTGGCGCGCCTGGAGTGGCTGGTCGACGAGCGGCAGCGTGTGGGCCTGGTCGTCGCCGCGGAAGGCTGCGGCAAGAGCCATCTGTGCTCAATGGCTGCCAGACGCTTGGCAGGACTCGGCGCAGAGGTGGCGCTGTTGTCGCTGGGGGGCTTGGCTGAAGGGGATTGGCTGGAAATGCTGCTGGAGCGGCTGCCGCTCGACCGGGTGAGCCGCGCGGAGCCCCTCCGCCCCTGGCAGAAGCTGGAAAACCGGCTGCGTGAAAACAGACTCATGGAACGCCCCACGGCGCTGCTCTTCGACGATCTCGATCGGGCCCCCCCCGATGCCATCGAAGGGGTGGTCCGTCTGGCAAGCGGCGTCGAATCGCTCTACGCGCGCACGGTTGTGATCGCAACCGCGTCACCCGAGGGATCGACGCGACTCCCGGCTGCGCTGCGGCAGCGGGCGGCGGTGCGCATCGAACTGCCTCCCTGGGATGAGGGAATCGTGGCGGGCTTTTTGGACCGAGCCATCGTGCGCGTCGGCGGCGCCGCTGGTCTGTTTTCGGTCGAGGCGGCAGCCACGCTCGCCCGTTTTTCAGCGGGGGTGCCCCGGCTCGTGGGACAGCTCGCGCAGTGGTCGCTGGCCGCCGCAGCAGGGGACGGACTGGCCTATGTCGATGCGGGCACGGTGGAACGGGCGTGGCGTGAACTGGCGCCGCAGTGGGAAGATCGCTCTGACGGCCATTCCCCCGTCGGGCAGCAGGACGGCTCACATGGCCCCGGGTCACAGCCGGAGGCAGGCCAGCCGCAGGTGCGTGTGGTGCGTCGCCTGTGGGGCTGAGGCAGGTCTCCTGACCCTGCCGGAAAACCGGCCCGACAGCCCAGCCCATTTCGGCTTCTGCAGCGCTGGCCTACACTGCGGTCAATCAGGGTGTGACGCACCAGCCAGATCGATGGCACACCTGATCGACTGCACAGAGTGGCTGCGTACCTGCGGCACTTGATCAATAGCCTGCTAGGATGACTCGATCCAGCGGGAGTGGGCCACGGCAGTGCCCGAGAGTCTTGAGGAGGTTGGGGCGTTGGCACAGAAGTCGCCGGATGGAATGCGTGGTCCACACGCCGCAGAGCCCTCTCGATCGCTCGGAAAGCGCATCGTGGCGATCTCGCCCGATGATGGCTCGGCAATCGATCTGCACAATCCCGCCCTCGCCGCGCTGCTGGCGTGGTGTGTGCCCGGGTTGGGCCACATGTATCAGGGCCGCACCCTGAAAGGGAGGCTGTTCATGGGGGCGATCCTCGGCACGTTTCTGCTGGGGATGTGGTTGGGAGGAGGACGGGTTGTCTATGCCTCGTGGAAGCCTGGCGACACACGTTGGCCATTTGTCTGTCAGGCCGGGGCTGGGGTGGTGGCGCTTCCGGCGCTGGTCCAGTCGATGTGGCTGCAGGGCAGCGCCAAGCAGCCGCTCTTTGCCTTGGAGTTCATGTCCCCGCCCCTCTCCCCGGGGCAGTTTGTGTCGCGGGCCTATGCCGAGCGGCTGACGAGCACCGATCCCGACATCGAGGCAGATTTCTTTTTCGACAAGCCGCCGCTGCGGCAGTTCCGGTCTGATCAGGTCTCCCTGTGGCACCGCCGCCTCGGGCGCTGGTTTGAAATCGGCACGCTCTACACGATGCTCGCCGGCATGCTCAATGTGCTCGTGATATACGACGCCTGGGCCGGACCGATGGGGGGAGTAGACGGGAAGGCCGGAACCGGAGAAGATCGTTCGAAGAAGCTGAAAGCCTAAACCACGACCGAAATGGCTGGCAGAATGCGCATGGTTGGGTGCCGATTCCCGATGGCCCCGCCCGAAAGCCACGAACAGGAAGGTTTGGAATGATGAATGTATTGAGCGTTGGAGCGATCTGCGCGGATGCTCTTTCCGCCTCTCTCCCCTCTGGCGCCCTTCTGCTGGCCACCTTGGCTGATCGCGTGCCGGGGATCTTCTTCGGCCTGCCACTGGTAGCCTTGGCGAGCCTTGTCTTTGCGGCCACCCACCACGAGGATCCGGCGGCGATCGGTCTGGCGACCGTTCACTGGAGCGTCTGGCTGGGAGGCATCCTCGGGATCGTGCTGGCCGCAGTGCTGCTGTTGGGTTGGATGTCCTGAACATCCGGGGCCGCTGCGGCTTGGCTGCGGCGCAACTGACCGCAGGCGGCGTCGATGCGGGCCCCCTTTCTCCGGCGGACCTGAACATTCACCCCTGCTTCGCGGAGCACATCCAAAAACCGCTCCCGCGACCCCTGCGATGGTTCCCGACAGGGCAGACCCTGCACGGAGTTGTAGGGAATCACGTTGACCAGCGCCGCCCGGCCGCCGAGCAGGCGGACGAGGCTGCGGGCGTCCTCGGGTGAGTCGTTTGTCCCACCCAGCAACACATATTCGTAGGTCAGCCGGCGGCCAGAGGCTTCCCAGTAGCGGTCGGCGGCGGCCATCACTTCGGCCAAGCCGATCGACTTGTTCACCGGCACAAGTCGGGTGCGGAGCGTGTCTTCAGCGGCGTGCAGGGAAACGGCCAGTTGATAGCCGAGGTTGGCCTCAGCAAGACGGTCGATGCCGGGGGGAAGGCCAACGGTCGAGATGGTGATACGGCGCTGCGAAATTCCCAGCCCATCAGGATCCTGTGCCATGGCCAGGGCCGGCAGCAGGCGATCGAGATTCGCCAGGGGCTCCCCCATGCCCATCACGACGATGTGGCTGAGCCGCTCCTCCACCGGCAGAAGGCGGGCCAGACGCAGTAACTGTTCAATGATCTCGCCGGTGGTGAGGTTGCGCACCACGCCATCGATGCCGCTGGCGCAGAACACACAGCCCATCGCACATCCCACCTGCGAACTGATGCAGACGGTCCGCCGCAGGCCGTCGCGCAGGAGCACGCATTCAATGTGCTGACCGTCGTGCAATCGCAGCAGCAGTTTTTCGGTGCCATCCTCAGCCCGGTTGTGCTTTGCGACCGAGGATGTCCAAATGGAAAACGTCTCCTCAAGCGCCAGCCGAAGCCCCTTGGGAAGGTCGGTCATGTCGGCAAACGACTCCACCCTTCCCCCCAGGAGCCAGCGTCGGATACTCTTGGCTCGCCAGGCAGGCTGGCCGATCGATGTCAGCCAGTCAGCCACCACCGCATCGGGGTCAAGAATGTGAGCCTTCTGCGCCCCGGCGCGGAGGAGCGGACTGCCTTGGGAAAAAGTCAGTTCGGACGCTTTTTCCACGGAAAAACCTCGTTGTAGGGCCTCTCGGCGGCTCGTTGCGGGTGGCTTGCGGCCCGTCGTGCAGCCTCTGGCCGCAGGGTGGGGCAATCGCCGCTGAACCCTCTGGTGCCTCCACAGCCTGTGGAGTAGAGTTTTGGGTGGTTCCCAAACAATCATACCCCACGCTTTCCCCCCTTCGCCAAGATCGCCCCTCCGCGGCCCCGCAGGACCCCTTCCATGAATGAGCAACGTCTTGAGGAACGCACGCAATGGGTCTACGACGAGCGGGCGTTTCCGGTCTGGAACGCCTCTTTTGACAAGGCCGACCGCTCCGAGATGATCCGCGAGGATCTGTGGGCTGGCCGCAGCATCGCCATTCTGTTGGCCACGCTGGTGGCGATCGGACTGGTGCTGGCCTTGGGGACGGTGGCTTTCGTCTCCTCCTGGCGTTAAACGGGCAGGGCGGAAAGTGAGCAGGCGGCTCAGCCGGCCCAAAAACCCTTCCCCAGGGGGTGGTGGCGCCGTTGACGGGCCGCTCGCTTGAATGTTAATTTTGCGGGATGGGGGGGTGATTCGACACGCCGTTCCTGCGGACAGGTCTTCTGCTTCGCTCGCGACTTGGCAGGGGAGCGGCAACGATGGCGAGCGGTGTGGATGCGGCCTCGCAACCGGTGCAGCGGAGGGTGGGGCTGTGGGGGTCCGCGCCTGGAGAACCGCCCGGAACAGTGCTGGTTCATGCCCCCGCCAAACTCAATCTCACGCTCTCCGTGCTGGCCCGCCGCCCCGACCGATTTCACGAGCTCGAATCGCTCATGGTGGCCGTGTCCTTGCAAGACACACTCATTCTTCGCCCCACGCAGGCAGCCGGCATTCGCTTAGGGGTCCGGTTTGGCGGCAGGATCGGTGGCACCGCGGGGGCTGCCTTGCGGCGGGATGTGCCGGCCGATGGCCGCAATCTCGTCGTGCGCGCCGCAGAATTGCTGGCGGCGGAGGCGGGAGTGAGCGGGGGCATGAATATTGAGCTGGTGAAGGAAATCCCTTCCGGTGCTGGGTTGGGCGGAGGTTCAAGTGACGCTGCCGCCGTGCTTCGGGCGGCGGCTGTCGTGTGGGGGCTCGACTGGCCCATTGCCCGACTCGCCGAACTGGGCGCCCGGCTGGGGAGCGATGTGCCCTGGTTCTTTGCGGATGGCCCGGGAATCGTCAGTGGCCGGGGAGAGATCGTGACTCCAGTCGCCGGGCTTTCGGCACTCCATGCGGTGATCGCCTGTCCGGCCACGGGGCTCTCCACGGCACTGGTTTACAGCCAGTGCCGGCCCGAGCCCGAACAACTCGGCTTGTCGGCCCGCGTGGCTGCGGCCCTGCAAGCAGGCGACCGGCGTCAGGCTCTCAAATTGATGCACAACACGCTGGAATTTGCAGCCCGGGAGCTTTCGACCGAGGTGACACGGTTACTCGATGACATGCGCGTTTGTGGAGCGGTGAAGCCGATGCTCACCGGGAGCGGCAGCGCCTGTTTTGCGCTCACTGGCTCAGCCACGGAAGCCCGCCGGATCGCAGCCCGCCTCGATGGCCGCGGTTGGCCCGGCGTGTTCGCAGTGAGGATTCGGGGGGGAAACGCGGCCGCCGTATGAGCACGCAGCCACACCGTCTGCCTGCTGCGGATTGATCGATTGGAATTCTTTCTATGGGGAATGGGAAAGGGCGGGGGGGTCACCGCTTGGAAGCACGTTTCAAGAGGCATTACAAACACGATGGACATCACAGAAGTACGCATCAAACTGATCAATGATCCCTCCGAGCGTTTGTTGGCTTTCTGTTCCGTCACGCTCGGCGGATCTTTTGTGGTCCGCGATCTGAAGATCATCGTGGGCCCCTCCGGCCCCTTCGTGGCGATGCCCAGCCGCAAGTTGTCGGCGCACTGCCCGGCGTGCGGGTTCAAGAATTCGCTGCGGGCGGTGTACTGCAATCAATGCGGCAAAAAACAGCCCGAAACCCCCGTTCCCCGCGATGCCGAGGGGCGTCCGCGGCTCTATGCCGATATTGCCCACCCCATCAATGCAGCTGCTCGGGAGGCCATCCAGCAGCGGATCGTGAAGGAATATGAAGCCGAACTGGAGCGGGCCAAGGCCCCTGGCTACGCATCCCGATACGACGAAATCGGCGATGAGGACCACCGCCCGCAACGCCCGTCAGCCGGGTAGGCCGGAGATCGGCGTTGCAGGGCTACAGCTTGAGAGCCATAGCCCCACACAGGAGGTCAAGCGCGTCGGGCCGAAAGGGCTGGTATTGAGCCGTTGAATCCTCAGAATCAGGCCGAGACACTACCCTCGACCGCTTTTGCCTGCAGGCGTTGCCGGCGGCGAGCAGCCTTCCGCCGGGCCTGATAGAAGGTCATTGCGACGCCGATGCCAGCGATCAACAGAGTCGAGGGTTCCGGCACCAGTGCCACGGTGAGGTTGCCTGTATTCTCGTTGAACGTGAGCGTCGGCTTCTCAGAACCACCGTCAGCGATCCACTCGCCATCGCCCTTGTATTGGAACGACAGGCCCGCATACACGTTCCCCTCTGCCCCCGTCCCAATGCTCACGCTGGAGAGATGCTCGAAGGCAACGCCGGTGAAGTCGAAAAGATGGAATACGGTCCAAGTCGCAAAGCTCTCTGTGGTCCAAAAGTTGAGGACCAAATCGCCACCATACGTGACATTACCAGCGGCAATCTGATCGTAGTTGATGCCAGCCGTACCGGCACTCGTGCCGACCCCCTTGATATCCATCAGGGTAGTGGCTGTGGAGGATGTGCCACCGAGCAAAAGGTTGCCCACTGACAGCGTCGCATAGCTGGCGGGGCCGCTAGCATCGTATGGGCCAGATCCAGGAGAGATCGTGCCGCCGTCTTGGACCGTCACATCACCGAGAATCGAGCCATTGCCCGCGAGCGTGGCACCAGATGCCACGCTGACAGCGGTGTTGCCCAGTGCCCCAGCCAGCAGCAGTTCACCAGCATTCACGTTGGTGTTCCCGGTGTAGTTGCTGGTGCCGGTGAAAATCGTGGAGCCGGGACCGGTGAGATTCAAGTCTGACCCAGATGTCCCGCTGATTGCTCCATTCACCGTGAGTTGCGAGCCAGCCGCGACATCGATGTCGACCGCCGTGCCAAGCACCAGCGGGGCACTGATCGACTGATTGCCCGCCACATCGACAGTGGCCGCCCCGCCGCTGCCGGAGAGCGTCAGCGAACCGCTGCTCCCCTGGGCGATGTTGTATGAGGCGGATGTATTGCTGAACGTGATCGCCCGCAGGCTCGGTGCGGCACCGTCGAGCGACACAACAGCCGTTCCGCTGGTGACCGCAGATCCGAACGTCGCAGTGTCGGTGTTGGTGTATCCAGCATCGAGGCCGGGCGAACCCTGATTGGCTCCCCAGTTGGTGCCGAAGGAGCTATTGAGCGTGCCCCACGAGCCACTGCCGTTGGTGGCCCAGGTCGATTGGCCGGAGTAGACCGAGCCAGTGACCAGGATCGATGCGGTACCCAAGTTGGCGGAGGCACCGTTGAGCACAGAGTCGTCGGCGAACGTGTAGGTGAAGTTCTCGTTGATCGCCCCGAGGGAGCCACCCCCGGCCAGCGTCGCCGTGATCGCTGAACTGCTCCCTGCGGCAACACCCGAAAGCGTGGTGAGCGAAATCCCGTTCGCAGACGCGGCTGAACCACTCATATCAACGCGGTAGCCGGCGGCATTGCTGCCAGTGAGGGAGTTGGTGCTGACGGCCGTCGTAGATCCGGCATGAACCAGCCCCAGCCCCAGCGTGCCGCCGGCCAAGCTGCCGGCCGTCGGTGAGGCATGGTCATACACATTGACACTCACCGAACTTGTGGTCGAGGTCGTGCCGTAAGCGTTGGGCGCGTTGACGGTGAATGTGCCTGTCTGGTTGCTTCCGGTCGTGATTCCCGTGAACGCCATCCCACTGATCGTGCCGCTGGTACTGCCAGCCGTAGCAGTGCCGCTGGTGCTGCCAGTGAGGTTGGAGCCGGCAGTGCCGGTGAAGGCCAAGTCGGCACCGCCTGAGAGGGCCGAGTTGGCGACGGTGTATCCGATCGCCAGAGAGCCGCCCGTGATGATCGAACCGCTGACGGGGATGGCTGTAACTGTGCCGAGCACAGCCTGCTGCTGAAGGTCGAGCGTCGACGTGCCACCATAGACCAGACTGTAGCCATTTTGCAGGTTATTTACAGTCCCAAACGTTCCGGTAATCGCCGTTCCAGCGAGTAATTTGTAGAAACCGGATGTCCATGCAGTCCCGGCGAGATCGAGCGTGTTGGTCGTGCCGAGCAGAATTGTACCGGTCGAGATCAGTTGAGCCTGATTGGTGGAATTGGCAGCCATCGCCATTGTCCCACTGGTGAGCGTAAACCGACCAACGGAATCAGAGTAGGCGCCGAGATTATAAACGCCGGCAGTTGTTGCCGACCCGACCACCACTGGGCCGGTGGCAAGAGCGTTGTTCGTGCCGTAGACCAACTTGCCTTCGCTCACCGTCGTCTGACCGGTGTAGGTGTTCGAGCCGGAGAGAGTCAGCGTTCCGGCGCCATCCTTCGTCAGCCCACCTGATCCCAGAGCAAGAACGCTTGAGATCAGCGTATCGCCGGCGCCGCCGACACTCAGAGTCGCGTTCGTACTTGACGAGAAGGGATTGGCACCGTTGATCTGTAGCAGACCAGCGTCGGAATTGATTCGACCACTGGCCGCTGTCATGGAAACGCTGCCCGAAATCGTATTCGTTCCACTCATATTGCGAATGGAACCGTTGGTCCCCGATGTAGCAAACCGAATTGTCTCTCCAGCCAGAGTGATGTTGTTTTCCAACTGCAGCACAGCATTGGCGGCAATCGACGTCGACCCCGACGTTGAGCCGAGGGCAGAACTGTTTTGAATGTTGATCGTACCGGCACTGATCGCAAGATCACCGGTGAACGAATTGCTCCCAGTGAGTGTCATCAAGGTGTTGCTGGTCTTGGATAGCGTTCCGGAGCCAGCCAGAGACGCAGAGACCAAACCGTTGACGAAAGAGTAGCTCGAAGCGGTCAACGTTCCGCTACCGCCGCTGATCGTACCGGAATTAGCTCCCACGCCCACCGTAACGGCGCCCACCGTGTCTGAGTAATTTCCCATCGCCAACGTTGTTCCTGCGGCCCCGCCGACAGTGACACCGCCAGAGCCAATCGCATCGGAAGCACCATAGGCCAGCGTGCCGCCCGAAACTGTCGTCAGGCCGGTGTAGGTGTTGTTGCTGCCAGAGAGAGTGAGGAGGCTTACGCCTGATTTCGTGAGACTGCCCGAACCGGCGAT
>Ga0164295_10000591_pt1 | contig 30488 bp, 31 predicted proteins | sample GEODES006metaG_FD_111798 | JGI IMG/M metagenome (GOLD analysis project Ga0164295, IMG submission 111798) | Oligotrophic lake water microbial communities from Sparkling Lake, Wisconsin, USA - GEODES006 metaG | ecosystem: Environmental > Aquatic > Freshwater > Lake | place: USA: Sparkling Lake... | reverse complement strand
GTCAGTACTAGACATCTCTAGGTCGACTGAACGCATTACTTACTTGTGGAGCTTTCAAGGAAAGCCCGAGACTCAAAAGGTCTCGGGCTTTTTTGCGTTTAGAGGGTCTCTGACGCACAAAAAATGCCGGGGCAGTCCTGCTGCCCCGGCTTTGTTCTTGGTTTAGTCGATCACTTTGATCGTCTTCTCGTCGATCTCAACGTACTTGCCAACGCGGAACTTTGCCGGGGCCTTACCGCGGAAGGCGAGAGCCTGCTGGTTGCCGCTAATCTTTACGCCACCAGAACGGCTGCCGCCGCTTGCGGCCGCGAACAGCACGACTACCGGGTCTGCTCCAACCAAGTCGCCGATGGTATTCCCTTCCACGTTAACGTTTAGCGCGTTCAGAATAATGACCGCAGCGCCGCCAAGTTTCGGATCGGATCCGACGCGCTCGAAGGTGTTGTTGCGGATGTTGATGTTCTGAGTGCCGCGGCCCTTCTTGCCGAAGCCGACCATGATTCCGCGCTCCGTATCTCGGATGGTGTTGCCAACGATGTCGATTCCCTGAATGCCCTCAATCGCGATCGGGATCGGGGTCTTCTCGATAACGTTGTCCTGGACCACCACGCCGGATTGGGCCGCGCTAGCATCGAATTCGCTGAACTGATTGAGGAGGATCCCGCGTCGTTGCTGGTTGCGAATCTTGTTTCGCTTGAAGATCAGCGTGTTCATTGGGCGCTTCATTTCGCGCTGGGGAGTGGCGACATCGACTACGATTCCTGTGCCGCCGTTATCGTTAAACTCACAGTCAAGAATCTGAATGTTCTGCGCAATATGATAGTTGTTTTTGTTCTGCTCAATATCGATGGTGCCGGGTGATTTGTCGCTTGTCGTGCGCGTGAACTTGCAGCGACGAACGATGACATTTTCGCCATCGCCAATCGTTATGCCGTTTCGGTTTTGCTTGTTAAGCCCGTCAAACTCGCAGTCTTCGATGATCAGATCTTTGTTGTGCCGAATGACCGCTTTGTCGGCCAGGCCGTCTCCGATGTAAAGGCCGTCGCCGCGGAAGCCCACAAATCTCACGTTGGAAACGGTGGATGATTCAACGCCGAAGAACCGGAGGAGGTCGGTGTGCTGCCGATACCCTTCCTTTACGGTGTTCCCTAAGAGGGTTAGGTTCTGGACTTTCACTCCCTTCTCTGCCAATCGGGCAGATGCGCCCGCTCCGGTCACCGGGTTCACCGTGATCATCGCGCCCATGCCGCCGTCCGAGGTGCGGATGACGGAGCTTGGTCCGACCCCTTCCAGGGTCGTGCTTCCCCAAAGGAAGAGGCCATTGCCCTCGAACGTCCCGGCCGGCACCTTGACCGTGGAACCGGGGTTTGCCTTTGCCTTATCAAAAGCAGCCTGAATGGCCGCCGTGTCGTCTCCCGGTGATGCCGAAGCGCCAAAGTCGGTGATGTCAAAGGTTTGACCTTGGGTCGCCACCATGGGAGCAGCGATGATGGAAAAGGCAAGCAACGAGACCATTACTCGTTTGACGTTCGTTAAGCCGATTGCGTAATCGATCCGGGCAGCAAAACTGTAGTTTTTCGGTGTGTCAGAATGTCGCTGGCATGAAAGCGTTGACCTACCTCACCGTCCAAGACATTCTGTGGACAAACCTGCGGGTGACCGGCAACGTGCAGACCTACCGGTTTGCCGACCTCGAAGAGGCGACCTACTACCAATACGCTTACGGAGGCAGCTCCGATGTGCTTCGGCAAGCAGAGCGGTTCCTTACCGGGTTCGCGGCAAAGGCGCCTCTCGGCAAGGCGAACGAAGCCACCGCGTTTGTGGGTTTTGTGGCTTTCCTTCGGCTGAATAGCTACGATCTGAACCTGGGCGACGACACCGCCGCCGGGATTTTCGGCAAGGCTAAAGGAACCGGCTGGATCAGCGATCTGGTTTCGCCCGTCGAGGACCATCATGGCGAGGGCAAAGCCAACGTGCGCGCAGCAATCACCAGCGTTTTGAACGACTACGCCGGCACGATTAAGAGCCTGTCGTCGAATTCGTAATCGGCGTTTTTAGGTACCGCGCGGCTAATCGCTCGATGGTCAGTTGAAGCTCTTCAAAGTTCGTCGGCTTCACGGCGTATTCCGCCGCCCCAAGATTCCGTGCGCGATTGAACGAGGTTGCGCTGTCTTCGGAGCTGAACACGACGATGGGTGATTGATCCGCAAAGCCGCGCTGCTGCAGTTCCAAAAGGACCTCGAAGCCGTCTACTTTCGGGAGCTTTAGGTCGAGCAGAATCAAGAGGGGGGCTTTTGACAAGCCGGCGATCATTTCGATTGCTTCTTGGCCGTCTCGTGCGACGGAGACAAGGTGCACGTCGATCTTTCTGAGCGCCCGAATAACGAGCGACTCGGTGTCTGCGTCATCCTCGACCAGCAGCACCTGTGGATCTACAATCACTTGTTTGTTATAGAGCACGGGGAGTGGAAAAAGGTTCGAACCTGAATAAGAATCGCAATTTTTCGGGATGAGGCCCTAGAAAGCGCAAAGAACAGCTAAGAACTTGGAGCGGGTGGCGGGAATCGAACCCGCATAGCCAGCTTGGAAGGCTGGAGCTTTACCACTAAGCTACACCCGCTTAGATCATTTATTGTACTTGATCATTTTGTTCCGCGCCATAGCCAGCGAAGAGAAGTGGGCAATGTGGCCTCCCCGTGGGCATTTGAGTGATAGCCATTGCCCGGTTGCCACATCAGGTCGTAGCCCATGAAGTTGAGGGCCCGTTCCATTTGTAGATTGCTGTGCCACCAACTGCCAAATTGGTTCTCGATATCTTGCTTGCCGTCTTGTAGCCAAATGCGGAGTGGCTTTTTCGGGGTCTTGCGGATGAAGGCGGGATAGTCGTCTCCGCCCGTTTCCTTTCCGTGCAGTTTTGCGAGGTCCACGTAGCTTCCAATCCAGCTGAGAACTTTGCCGAACTTCTCTGGATGATTCCAGGCAACGGTGAAGGCGCAAATGGCGCCGCTGCTACTTCCGGCAATCGCGCGGGAGTCGGGGGTTTGCCGCAGGTTGTACTTTTTCTCGACCTCGGGAAGGATTTCGGTGAGAAGGAACTGGCTGTACTGATCGCTGACCACGTCGTATTCGAAGCTGCGGTTTGATCCGCCATCCGGCTTGGTGCCGGGTTCGAGAAAGACGGCGATGGTCGTGGGCATGTCGCCCGCGTGGATGAGGTTATCGAAGCTTGTGGGGACGTAGTTTTTGGACCACTGCCCGTCTTGCCAAACCATTGTGCAGGCGGGCTTGGCGGGGTCGTACTGGGCCGGAACGTAGATCCACCAGTTCCGCTTCACGCCCGGAAAGACCTTGCTCTCCCACATCGGCATTTGGGTGAGGGTGCCTTTCGGCACGTTTGGCTTGGCGTAGGTGTCCGGGTGGCGAAGATATGCCTCCACGGTGTCGGAAGAACCAACCAAGGTGCTGTCATCGATTACGACGGTCCACCGAAATGCCGCGCCGTCATAGAGCCCAATCGGCCCAGCCCAGAGGTCTGGCGATCCGGGGACCTTCTTCAGGCTGACGTTGACCGTTTTGTCGTCGGAGTAGACGCGGACCGACTTGGCGGTTGCCGATCTGTACGAGAACACCGCATCGAGCCCGCGGACGCGGACGGTCGGCTTGGTCACCGGCCCGAGGAGTTTTTCGATTCGCGGCAGGTCGGCGGCGGTCCAAGTGTCGGCCTCAATCATCTGGCGCAGGTCGAACGCGTTCAGGTCTGGGCTTTGGGGAGCGGTGAGGGCCGCCAAGGCGACAATCATGGCGGTGGCCGACATCATAGCGAGGCTAGCTTAATGGATTTCTGAAATTTGCTCAAGCCGCCGCTTCGCTTCGGGCCATGTGGACGATGATAAGCGACCATCCGGCTTCGGCGAACAGATAGAGCAAGAACTGCAGCGCGGGATTTGGCATGGCGTAGATGGCGCTCACCGCCGGTAACCAGAACGCCCAGCAGGTAACGAGCATTGGCAAATAGATCGCCTGGAAACCGCCGTTACGAAAGGCCGTCCGGGTCCGGGAGAGGCTGTAGCCGCGTTCATGGAACGCAAACATCGCGGCGCTGAACGGAATGGTGAGCAGCGGGGAGGATACGAACATGTCGGCGCAGACCTTTTGGATGAGCGTCACGATGTTCGGGTCCTTGCCAAAAATGCGGTCCAAGACTTGGTACAGCAAGTCGATGATCATGCCGATGGACCCGAAGAACAGGATCTGAAACGGCACATCTCTACGCGCAAGCAGCGGGGCACGCGACAGGGCCTGAGCAGTTTGGGGAATGACGATGCTGGCAAAGATGTTCGCGAGCGCCGCGCCGAGGAGGCCAGACTGCACCTTCGTCTTCGCCAAGTTTTCCGCAAATGCTTGAACTGCGGGCAATTGGTAGTAGGAAATCGCTCCGGCAATCAGGCAGACCTGAATCATGAGAAACGGCCGGAGGTTATTTCGAACGGCAGAAATTCCGGGTGCGGTGAGTTTTTGCCACTGACTCGGTTGGCTCGTCAACCGTGTCTCCGAACAAAGTCTTCCATCAGCTCGGCAAGCGCGACGCAACCGGCACGAGGAAAGGCGTTGTAAATGCTGGCGCGAATGCCACCGATGCTTCGGTGCCCGCGCAGGCCAGACATTCCGTTTGCTTCCGTCTCGGCCAAGAAGGCCTTTTCAAGCTCGTGGCTTGGGAGTCGGAACGTGACATTCATTCGGGAGCGGGATCCGGGTTCGGTGTGTCCGCGATAGAACTCGGGAGCCCCATCGATGGCGTTATAGAGAATCTCGGCCTTCGCCTCGTTTTCGGCCTCGATCGCGGCGAGTCCGCCATTGTTTGCCCAGTAGTCCAAGGCGAGGCGCAAAACGTAGATGGACCACGTGGTTGGGGTGTTGTACAAGCTCCCGCTTTGGGCGTGGACGCGGTAGTTCAGCATCGGCGGCAGGCCGTTCTTGCCGGTAGCCAGGAACTCTTTCGAAGCGATGACGACCGTGACGCCGGCGGGTCCAAGGTTCTTCTGCGCGCCAGCGTAGATGAGGGAGTAGTTTTCGATCGGCACTTTTCGCGAGAGGATGTCGGAGCTCATGTCGGCGACGATGGGCACGCTCGCCGCAATGTCAGGAGCAAGTTGGATTCCTTCGATCGTTTCGTTTGAGGTCACGTGAACGTACGAGCCCGTGGCACTCGCGAAGTCCTCGGCACCTGGCGCGAAACTGTAGGTGCCCGTCCCTGAGACGTTGTGAGCCTTTACTGGCCCGACGGCCCGCGCTGATTCCTCTGCTTTCTCGCCCCAAGTTCCGTTGATCACGTACGTTGGGGTCTCATGCGCGAAGTTCATCGGCACCATGGCGAACTGCAAACTGGCACCGCCCTGGAGGAACAAGACCTCGTACGCGTCCGGGATACCCATCAAGTGGCGTAGCTGTGTTTGCGCGGCCAGGATGATTTCTTCAAACTCGGCCGAGCGGTGGCTGAGCTCCATCACGCCGATTCCGCACCCGTTGTAGTCGTGAATTCCGGCCTCTGCGGCCTTCAGAACGGGTTCGGGAATGGTTGCCGGTCCGGCGGAAAAGTTAAAAATGCGGGCCACGCCATAAGGGTACCGGCGGGCTTGTTCACAATGAAGGCGTGTCCGTTCACTTCGAACTTCTCGCCACGTGCCCGAGTACCCAAGCGCGGCGAGGACGATTGCACACTCCGCATGGCACGGTTGAATCGCCATTTTTCATGCCGGTTGGCACGGTCGGATCGGTCAAAACGGTCGGCAGCGAAGACCTGGAAGCGATTGGGTTCGAGCAAATCCTTTCAAACACTTACCACCTGAACCTGCGCCCCGGAGCGGACCTGGTGGAGAGGTTTGGTGGAATTCATAAGTTCATGTCCTGGCGCGGCGGAATTCTGACGGACTCCGGCGGATACCAGGTGATGTCGCTCTCGGACACGCGGAAGATTGATGACGAGGGCGTGGTTTTCAAGAGCCATTTGGATGGTTCGCTGATGTTCCTTTCGCCCGAAAAGTCGATCCAGATTCAGGGGCAGCTTGGAGTGGATATCAGCATGAGCCTGGACGAGTGTCCGCCGTACCCGTGCACTCGAGAAGAAGCCGCCGCGGCCATGGCTCGCACCCACCTTTGGGCACCTCGAAACTTAAGCGCGGCAAGAGACGGCCAGGCGGTCTTTGGCATCGTGCAAGGTGGAGTGCATGAAGATTTGCGGACGGAATCGGCGCAGTTCTTTAGCGAGATGCCCTTTGCCGGCCTGGCGATCGGCGGCGTTTGCGTGGGCGAGCCGACGGAAATGCAATACCCAGTGGTAGCGCACACCGCGCCAAAACTGCCGAGCAACAAAGTTCGGTACCTCATGGGCGTTGGTCACCCGCAGGACATCCTTCATGCGGTCGAGTGCGGCGTGGACATGTTTGATTGCGTGCTCCCCACGAGGATGGCAAGGCACAACGTGATGTACACCCTGCAGGGCCGGCACAACATGCTGAATGCGAAGTTTGCCGAGATGCAGAACTGGCTGGATACCGAGAGCGTCTTCTCGCCACTAGACCGCTACAGCCCGGCTTACGTGCGGCACTTGGTGCGCGCGAAAGAGCCGCTCGGCGCCAGGTTGCTGACGCTGCATAACCTCAACTTTTATGCCCGCCTGATGCGCGAAATTAGAGAAGCGATCACGGCGGGCACATGGCAAGCACTGCGGGCGCGATACGCGAACGCCTAACTTGCCGAGTGCTTTTTAAAGAACTCCCAGAGCTTGGTGGTCGCGTTGAGGTGGCTCGTGTCGGGGCCGATCATGCTCGCGGGGAGGCCGGATTCTTGGCCGCCGGGCCAGCCGTGGCCTTGGCCATCGATGGTGAGGGCGGTGAATGGAGCGCCGCCGCGCAGGGGGCCGAACTCGTACCGCTGGACTGGCCCGGGCATTTTCGGGCTCATCCCACGCTCGCGTCCGCCCATGCCTTTGGCATAGCGACCCAACTCACCCAGAATGGGTGCCATATCCTGCTCCTGGCCCCACGGGTTCTTGCGTTTGCCCCCGTTCCATGGCACGAGCGGGTCGACAAGGCCGTAAATCGCCAGAACCGGGATGGCACGAGACTTTTCGTTCGGCATCACCCAGGGCGGAGCCATGACGGGGCCGATTGCCGCGAGGGCAACGTTTCCTTCCGCCGCATAGCGCCAGGTCATGCCGGCTCCGTTCGAGTGTCCGGTGATGTAGATTCGCTGCGGGTCGGCGTTCAGCGACTTCAACGCGTGCCGCAAGAGGTCGTCCAAGAAGGCGACGTCGTTTATCCGGGCTCGCGGGCTTAATCGGTTTAGCTGCCCGCTGTTCCAAAGGTTGGGGTTTGTCCGGAAGCTGCTCGCTTGTCCGCGGATGGCAGATTGGCCCGTCGGGGCGATGCAGAGGAAGCCTTCCTTCTCGGCAGCGGACTGCCAGCCGTTCTTGGTCAGATACTGATCGCCGCTTCCGCCCGCTCCGTGAAGAACCACTACCAATGGCCTCTTCGCCCCGGAAAGCTCCGCTCCGGCGTAATGCACCGTCCACTCGCGGCCTTGGCTTTCGAGCTTAAATTGGTCCGGTGCGGCGCTGGCGGGGGCTAAGTTGGGTGCGAGCATTGGCATCAAAGCAAGGAGCATATGCAGGTAGACGGCTCGGCAATCTGGGAGTTCAGACAGCCTGGGACCGATCGGCGGAGAAATCGTGGCTGAAGTTCACCGGATTGCCGAATAAGTTCGTAAACTGTGAGCATGCCCGTTGGTCGCTTTCTGCTGTGCCTACACTCGCATATGCCGTACGTACTCAGCCACGGAAAGAGTCCGCACGGAACCGACTGGCTGCACGAAAGCGCGATCGAGTGCTACCTACCGCTGTTGCGCACCTTGAAGCGGCTGGAAGCCGAGGACATTAGCCCTCGATGGACGATCAACCTCACGCCGATTTTGGCCGAGCAGTTGCTCGATCCGAGCTTTGCGGACGGATTTGAAGCCTACTGTAACGATAAGATCGCGGCGGCTAAGCAGGATTTGCAGCGGTTCCAAATGAACGGCGAACTCAACATGATCGGCCTCGCGGGGTTCTGGATTGCCCTCTTCGAGCGCGGGCTGAAGGAGTTCACAGAGGACTGGAACGGAAACATCGTCGCCGGTTTTGGTGGATTTCAGGAGCGCGGACGAATCGAGATCATCACCAGCGGTGCCACGCATGGGTACCAGCCACTACTTGGGACCGATGAAAGTGCGCAGGCACAGATTGAGCTTGGAGTCTCGGCATACGAGGGCTATTTCGGCAAGAAGCCACGCGGAATTTGGCTGCCGGAATGCGCCTATCGGCCACGGTACGACTGGAAGTCGCCGGTCGACGACAATGAAACTCCTTGGGCGAGACGAGGTACGGACGAAATTCTTGCGGAAAACGGCATCGAGTATTTCTTTGTCGACTCGCATATGATTCGAGGCGGAAAGCCGCTCGGAACGTATGCGAACCAGTTCCCTCAACTCGCGGAGATGTTTGCGCGCAGTTCTCGCTACTTCACGCCGCCGGAAGAGTTCCGCAGCGAGTACGAGCACTATGTGCTTCCTTCTGGGTTGACCATTTTTGCTCGAGACCCGGAGACAACGGTGAAGGTTTGGTCGGGCGATGTTGGCTATCCGGGCGATCCGTACTACTTGGAATTTCATAAACAGCTGTATCCGGGGCGTCACCGCTACTGGCGGATCAGCGAGAACAAGGCGGACCTTGGGCAGAAGCAGGTTTACGATCCGTACGAAGCTTACGACCGCATCGTGCGTCACGCGAACGACCTGGTCAATGTGCTGAAGAACACGTTGGCTCAGTACAAAGGGCTTTCCGATCGAGTTGGCACGCTGGTGGCGATGTACGACACCGAGCTGTTTGGGCACTGGTGGTTTGAAGGGCCGGAGTTCTTGTATGAATTGGCCAAGGCCATCCATCGGGACGGCACGCTGGAGATGGTCAGCGGCGGCGATGTGCTCAATACGGACCCAGCGAAGCACTTGATCCACTTGCCGGAAGGAAGCTGGGGTGAGGGTGGTTATCACTCGGTTTGGCTTAACACCGACAACTCTTGGACTTGGAAGCGGTTGTATCCGTTGGAGCGAAAGCTGCGCCAGCTGGTGCGCGACAGCGTTCCAGGCACGGCGGACGAGATTATCAAGCAAGCGGCTCGGGAGTTGCTCCTAGCCGAAGCTTCAGACTGGCAGTTCCTTATTTCGACGATGTCGGCGAAGGACTATTCGGAAGTGCGGTTCACCGATCACGCGGATCGCTTTGAGCGACTTGCGGCGATGGCGGAGGCCAAGCTTGCCGGGCGCGAACTCACCGAGGAAGAGTCAGCGTTCCTGTTGGACTGTCAGGAGAAGGATGCGCCGTTCCCAGAAATCGATTTGCAGATTTGGGCTCCGAAAGCGAACGCGGGCCGGAAGTAGACTCATAATGTGTCGCTTTCCCTAGTCGCTGCCCTCGCCGTCACTTCGGCCTTACAAACGCGGGTAGGTCCGGTTCCAAAGCCGACCACCACCCAATCCGCTCGATTGCCGGCCGAAATGATCATTGCCGTGGCGGGAACGGCAGGCTGGGCAAAGACCAACATCACCCCGGCCCAGATTGCCGCGAAGATGGACCAGAGCTTAAAGGTCCTGAAGCAGACGAAGGGGCAGTATCGATACATGGTCGATACGCCGAAAGGCCGCGGAGTGGCTTTCGGCGACCTCTGGGTGCCGAGCGCAGGCAAGTACCGGTTGGAAGTACCGTTCATTCCGAGCGATCCTCGCGACCTGACCAAGCAAACGCTCGTTTCGGACGGCACCCGGTTTGGCATGATTGCGGCGGGTGGCTGGCAGAACGTGCGGCCGAAGGCTCAGCGCCCCAATCTCGTTTCAAAGCCCGTGCGGTCGAAATGGCTTTACCAAATGGGGCGAATCGCGGTTGCAGGGATCGGTTCCGGCGAGCGTCCGTTTTCGGATTTAGTGCGCGAACTTGGTCCGAATGGGTACCGGATCGTAGCGGAACAGCGCGTTCTGGTCGCTGGCACCGGCAAAACGACGTTCTACCGAATTCTGGCGACCAAGTCCGGATCGCTGCTCGATTCGATCGAGCTGACCACGGTCGGGACGAGCTGGCTACCCCTGAATTTACGAGGCAGACGCGCTGTTGCGGTTAAGAAGGGGGAAGCGGCGGCAAAGCCGGTCACGGCCCTTTGGACGGCACGTTGGGAGCCCGCCCGCCCGCTTGAGTTTGACCAGAAAAAATTCGAACTTCCAAAAAAGTAGACAAAATGTATACCGATTTATAAACGGTTGTGATACAGTTACTCTACGTGCAAGGGAGCATCGAGAGTGGCGGTACTGGTTACCGAGAAATTGCTGAGGAGCTGAGGCAAAACATTGGCTCTGGCAGAATTGAAGTTGGCAGTTTGCTGCCGACCGAGCGCGAACTTTATTCCCAATTTGGAGTCAGCCGCACGACGGTTCGCCGGGCTTTGCAAGACCTGGTTCGAAGCGGCTGGGCCGTTAGTCAGCCGAACCGCGGTCACATTGCGAGCCAGCCCTCCCCGGCCCGCGAAAGTCGCCTGGTGGCCTTCATTGACCACGCTAACTCAATTCATCAGACACTGTTTTTCAAGCTATCTCAATCGCTTGCATCGCAAGGTTTTCACTTAGTACATATTGACAGCGAACATGTTGGAACGGTGGGTGCGATGGAGCGTGCGGCCGCAGAGGGCATGTACGGGGCAATTGTATGGTCTAAGACAAGTACACCAGATGTACACCGACTTCAGAAATTAAAGTCGTCTTTGAATGTTGTTACGATTTTGCACCACTTGCCCTACGTCGGAGCAGCCCATGTGCAGCCGAAGCTTTACGAAGGCGCACGGATGGCGGTTCGGCATTTGTATCGCATGGGGCATCGTCGCGTTGCGGTAACCGGCATGATGGACGGGTTTCGGGCCCACCACGAGGGCTTTTCTGGCTTCCTTGCCGCCTGCCACGAACTCAATCTTCACCCTTCACCGATCGATTTTCTGTTCTGCCGAACAAGCACTACAGAAGCCTTGGAGCTTCGCCATATTGAGCGAAGACTTCGGGACGAGGACCGGCCGGATGCGATTCTCATGTTGCAAGACATGTGGGTCGAACCGATCGGTCAGGTCATTGCGAAAGTTGGGCTGTCCGTGCCCGACGACATTGCCGTGGTTGGCATGGGCAACGACTTTCCCCACTCGTTCAGCGGAATACATCTCACTACCGTTGCCTATGACTGGTCCATGGCGGCCCAGCAAATCATCGAGCAGTTGTTGGAACCGAAGACATCTTCGAGTCGGCACTCCCGATCTAGGCAATTTGATGTTTCACTCGTCATCCGCGGAAGCGCTGGAGAGCCGGTTGATCAATGGTCAAGCGAGCCCTACACGCCAAACCGCGCCATCCCGTTCAACTCAGTACCGCAAAGATCTGCGGGACGCCTAGCCACCACGACGGTGGCATCTACATTGCAGTAGAACTCATGAAAAAAGCATTCACGCTCATTGAACTTCTCGTTGTTATCGCGATCATCGCGATTCTTGCCGCTATCCTCTTCCCAGTCTTCGCGCAGGCGAAGGCCGCTGCGAAGAAGACTTCATCGCTTTCGAACATCAAGCAGACCGCTCTCGCGACCTTGATCTACTCGGGCGACTACGACGACGTGTTTCCTTTCGGTTCCGGCAACGACTGGTACTACCCGAACGGATCCTGGATCTGGTCGACTCAGCCATACATCAAGAACTACCCAATGCTCGTTGACCCATCGGACCCGAAGAGCAAAGCCTTCTGGCCATCTTGGTTCCCAACGAACGCCCTCTCGATCTCTTACGCGGCTAACTCCGTGATCAAGTGGAACGGCACCGGCAACCAGGTCGTTGGCGTTATCAACATGCAGCAGAGCTGGTACGGCGGTCCTTACACCGTTAGCCAGACGCAGGTTAACCGAGTTGCTGACACGGTTATGTTCGCGTCGCACTACTACGGAAACAACATCTGGGGCATGGGCGGTCTCATCTGCGGAGCTCCGTACTGGGACTTCGCTGGCCCAACGACTCACCCACAGGGCACGCCTCCTCCGGGCGCAACCGCACGTAACGGCTCGCCTTACACGGTGACCGGTGTGAACGGCAGCACGGTTGTTGTTAACAAGGACAACCGATTCGGCTCCGTTGCTGTCTACGGCGACCAGGGAATCTTCGCATTCACCGACGGCCACGCCAAGACCATGAACCCGATTGCGACGAACCCGGCTGAGCAGTATCAGCCAAACCTCGACACCCGCAATATGTGGAACTACACCCGAGATTGATGGTTACGTTGGACTCGATTCGGAAAAGTGTGATTCTCGCCATTGCTGCGGCTGCCCTTGCGGTGGTTGGAGGTTGTGGATCGGAAACTGGCACTACGCCTGCCGAGGAGGCAACCTTTAAGGAAGGCAAGAAGCCGGTCGTCAACATTCCGCCCGATGCCAACAAACCACCCGCAAACTTCAAGAGCAGTCTGGACTTTGGTGGCACTCCTGGAGGGCCACCTCCCGGACAGTCGAAGTAAGTCCAAACATTCGAACTGAATGTCTTGAGCCTCCGTCAGGTTGACGGAGGCTCTCTTTATGTATGCTCGCCTGATCGGGCTCGTTGTCCGAGTGCGCTGGGCACTGGGCGCTTTAACTAGTGGAGCTCATCAGGTCAGGCGATCCAGCTTCACTCGTCGATGTAAATGCGCAAACTGATGCTTCGAAATGAACTCAGAATTAGGAACATTAACGTTGAAAACGGTGTATCCTGAAGAGTAACTGAAGGAGTGTCAAGTTGAAAAATCGCTGGCTAACAATTCTAACCACAGGCGCACTGGCATTGTCTGCGTCCGTTTTCTCACAAACGACGGAGATCAAACCACTCCGAAAGGTCACGGCAACGCCGGCCGGAAAGATCGACACCCGATCCTTCAGCCCGCAGATCTCGACCAGCTTCAACAAGAAGCCAAAGATTTCTGAAAACCCGATGATCTTGCCTTGGCGCAAGACCGGAACAAAGAACACCCTTAAGGCGGGTGTTTCCGACGCCAACCTAGTTCATGGTGCTGAACCAAAGATCACCTTCGGCGGCCCTGGCTTCAACGGCGGCATCCCACCAGACTGTGACGTTGCGGTTGGACCAAAGCACGTCGTTGCCGTTGTCAACACCGTTCTCGCTTTCTACAACAAGACCACCGGCGCGAAGACCTTTGAGCAGAGCTACGATGCATTCTTTGCCGGCATCGGTGTTACCGGTGAAGTCATCTCCGACCCTAAAGTCATCTACGATCCGATCAGCAAGCGATGGTTCACGCTGATTATCGAAGTCGGCTTCGCAACGCCACTCAGCAAGCAGCTCGTTGCAGTTTCGGACGACGAAGATCCAAACGGAACCTGGTTCCGCTACCGCGTTGATTCCGAACTTACGGTTGGCAGCAACAAGTACTGGCTGGACTACCCTGGCTTCGGCGTGAACAAGGACTCGTTGGTCATCACCGGCAACATGTTCGGCTACACCAGCGGATTTGCCGGAAACCTGTTCATCGTTCTTCCAAAGCAGCCGTTCCTGACCGGAGCGACCGCGACGGCAACGCAGTTCCACGATCCACAGGGCAGCACGACGAAGATCGTGACCACCTACGATTCGGCAGTGAACGCGGTCTACGCGATCGGCGACTTCAACACGTCGTCCGTCAAAGTCAACGCCGTCACTGACGGGGCAACGTCTTCGCCACGACTCTTCCAGAGCTTCGTGACCGTTCCAAACATCACGTATTACGCAGCTGGCACGGTGAACGGCGCAGGCGGTTCGATCCTTGATGGATTCGATGGTCGCATCTACAACGCTTCCTACCGAAACGGCTCGATCTTGGGTGCTCACGGCATTCAGGTGAGCGACAGCGACACTCGACAGAAGGTCCGCTGGTACGACGTTCGAACCAACAACTGGCCATTTGGCGGAACGCCATCGCTGCGACAAGCGGGTGACATCGTTGGTGGAACGGGTGAGAACCTGCACATGCCGGCGATCAACATGAACTCGCGAAACGAGATCAGCGTTCTCTACACGCGAACTAGCCCAAACATCGTTGCCGACTTGGTCTTCTCGACCCGACGAGCAACCGATCCATCGGGCGTGGTTGGTCGACCAACCTTGGTTGCGCGATCTACGGCGAATTATCCGTTCTACCGATGGGGCAACTACTTCGGTGTTGCAATTGACCCGGTTGACGACCGAACTTTCTGGGGCTTCGGAATGGTTTCGACCTCCAACATCTGGGACACCTTCGTCACCAGCTGGCGAATCCCGTCGAACGGCGAGGGCGCAATTGCTTTCAACGCACAGACGGCTGGCATCTTTAGCGCACAAGGAACTTACGTTTCCGGAACGCTCGCTTCGGTCTACAACGCAGACAACAACCTTTATCGAGTCAACTCCAGCCGAGTTGCTGGATTCGGTCAGGTGACGGCGGTTGAAGCGGCTTACGGCACGACCTTGACGCCAGAAACCTCCCAGTATCTGGGCCTGAACATCAAGTCGGCCGCGCCAGCCGGTAGCACCGTGCAGGTGTACTTCTACAACCAGGTTAAGCGAGCATACGAGCTCGTGAAGAGCTACACCTCTTCGACCACGGTGACGAAGATTGATCTTGCCGAAGCGCAGGCCAAGCTCTACGTTGCCGCTAACGGCCAGGTTAAGGTTATGGTTCGAACCATCAACCCAGTCCGATCGGGCAGCATGCCGCCGACCTTCACCCTTGGCCTGGATCAGCTCCAGCTCTTGGGCGAAGCAAAGCCAGTTAACTAACCACTCAACCTAGACCAAACAAAAGAGCCAACGGAGAAATCCGTTGGCTCTTTTTATGTATCTGGTGTGCTACCTTTCTAGCGATGTCTCTCGCGATTTTTGCCACTCTTCTCGCCGTGTCTGGACCAGTGCAAGAACGCACGGTGGACCTGACGCCGATCGCGAAAGTTGAGCTTCCGGCGCTCGACGAAATGAGCGGCATCGTTAAGAGCCGCCGCTATCCGAACACCTACTGGGTGCATAACGACTCCGGCGACGCGGCCCGAATCTTCGCCATACAGCCAACCGGCGACGTGCTCTTCAAGGGCTGGGAGAATCGAAAGGCCGACGCAGGCAAAACGCCGGATGCCAAGCCGTATGAAGGCATCTCGATCCTCGGAGCCTTCAACCAAGACTGGGAAGACATCGCGATTGACGGCGACACCCTGTACCTGAGCGATTTGGGCAACAATGCCAACGCACGGCGCGACTTGGGGATTTATGTCATCGATGAGCCGAACCCGCTGGAGGCACGAGAAGCGCATCTCATCTCGCGCATTCCGGTTCGATATCCAGAGCAGACGGACTTTCCGCCGAAGGCTGGCTACCGGTACGACTGCGAGGGCATCTTCGTCAAGGCCGGCAAGCTTTATGTCGTCACGAAAGAGCGAACCCCTGGCGGAAAGTTGCCGGTGGACACTACGGTTCTGTATCGGCTCGATTCACGCCGGACCGACGCGGTTAATCCGCTAAAGCGACTCGGCGAGCGCAAGGGGCTTGGTGGTTGGGTCACTGCAAGCGACATGTCGCCGAACGGTAAGTATCTTGCGCTGCTTACTCAGGCACCGTTTGCCAGCGTTTGGATCTTCGATGCCTCCGGCCCCGACACTCAGTGGCTGAATAAGCCGTTGCGGCAGATTCGGCTGAACAAGGCTCAGCAGTGCGAAGCCATCGGGTTTGAAGACGACCGAACCGTGCTGATCACGAACGAGCAGCGCGAAATCTTCCGCGTCAAAGTCGACTAGTTGACGTTGATCGACTCGATGGTCAGCGTTCCGCTGGCGTCTCTTGGGTTCACGTAGACGCCGGTTTGAACTTGCAGAACATCGATCCGATTCGGCTTACCGAATCCGAGATTTGTGTTTCCGCCGTTGCTGGGGCGGGTGTGCTGAAGCTGGCTGAGGGGGAACTCGTACTGCTTCGTCACCGGGTTCAGGGCCATCGGGGGCGTCAGGTAGCTATCGGTGCCTTGCATGAGGCGGAGCCGAAATTTCGGCAACGTCCCGCGCGCCTTTATGACGACTTTGCTAAGGCCCCGGGTTTCGATGGGGTCGGATGGGTAGCGAAGGGTGGCAAAGTACCGTTCTTCGTTTCCGAACTTGATGACTTTGAGTTCGGTGAAGCCTTGGGAGTCAACGGTGGTCGTGGCCTCGGCGCCGGGGCTCGTTTCTAGCAGCCAGGCCGTTTGCTTCGGAATCACGACGGGCGGCGCGGGTGCGGGTGGCTGCCCTATGAGCATGAAGGACGTTAGTGCGAGGGCAATCGCGAACGCGATCAAGATCGCGATGACAATTTGGTTTTTGTTTCCAGCCTTTTTGGCGGCGATCTGCGTCCGCGCCTTCTGGAGGTACTCAACCGGAACCTCGATTTCGGCGAAGGCCGCTTCTTCCGCCTGCTTTTGCTGCGCCGCTTCGCGGTCTTGCTCGTAGAGCTTTAGAGCCAGCTCCTCCGCAGATTCTTCCTTTTTTGTTCGCAGCATAAAATCAGTACGGAGGAGAGGCGAGCTAGGTTCGGCTTAGGCCTGAACGGTGAGGTCGAGAGTGATGTCGAGGTCGAGCACTCGGCTGATCGGGCAGCCTTCTTCGGCGGCCTTTGCGGCTTCCTGGATCAGGGCTTCATCAGCGCCGGGTGCAACCACGGTGCAAGTGAGCACGCTTCGGGTGAGGGTGAGCTCTTCCATGGTGATGGCGGCGGTGGTGGAGATGGACTCTGGTGTGATTCCGCGCTCGCCAAGCTGGGCGGAGAAGGCCATGCTGAAGCAGCCCGCCTGAGCGGCGGCGATCAACTCTTCCGGGTTCGTGCCGGGAGCGTCCTCAAATCGGGTTTTGAACGAGTAAGGCGTGCCATTGAGAATGGTGGATGGGGACGTTAGCGTGCCGTGGCCCTCTTTTAGGTTGCCGTTCCAAACGGCGGATGCGGTTCTAATCATGTTGCTCTCCAAAACGCGAATGCGCCTTTCAGTCATACCCGTGCTTTCTGTAGAATGACGGCATGAGTCCCGAATTTCTGGCAAGAATCCCGAAGGTAGAGCTTCACGTACACCTAGAGGGGTCGATTCGGCCAGAAACCGTTTTACAACTCGCGGCGCGCAACGGCATCTCGCTCCCGGCCGACACGATGGAAGGGCTCCAGGCGTGGTACGCGTTTCGAGACTTCCCGCACTTTGTGGAGGTGTACGTGGAGGTTTCGAAGTGCATTCGGACGGCCGATGATTTGGAGCTCCTCGTGCGGGAATTCTTGGAAGAACAGGCTCGGCAGAACGTGTTGTATTCCGAGTTCACCTACACGGTTTCGACCATCGAAAAGTACGCCGGGCTTGCTTGGCAGGATCAGTTTTCCGCGTTGCAGCGGGGATTGGCGCATGGCGCGGAGCTTGGGACGGAGGCGCAGATCATTATTGACATCGTGCGTGGCGACTCGCTAGAGCGCGCGCAGGAGGTTTTGGGCTGGGTGACGGAAGGTTTGGGGCACGGGGTTTGTGCCCTTGGGATTGCCGGGGAGGAACGACTTGGGACGGAAATGTATGCGCCCGTGTTCGAAGAAGCCCAAGCGCTCGGCATTCCGGTAGTAGCCCACGCCGGGGAAACGGTCGGGCCGGAGTCAATTTGGGAAGCGCTTCGGTTAGCCCACGCCACGCGCATTGGGCACGGCGTCCGGTGCGTGGAAGACCCCGAGTTGGTGAAGTTCTTGGTTCAAAACCAAACTCCGCTCGAAGTTTGCCCTTCCAGCAACGTCTGCCTCGGCGTCTATCCGTCGCTTGCCGAGCACCCGCTTGCGCGGATGTTGGACAAAGGAATGAACGTCACGATCAACTCCGACGACCCGCCGATGTTCGGCACTTCGCTCACGGAGGAGTGGATCCGAGTTTGCCGCGAGTTTGAGCTGACCGAAGACATGGTGTTTAGCCTCATGCAAAACGCCGTAAACGCCGCCCTGCTCCCGACGGAGCGCAAGGCGGAGTTGCGAACGGCGTTACGCGAAGGGTTCGCCGAAGCGGCGGAGTAACCAAGAGTGGCGGGTTTCTAGCCCGCCGCCTTTCTTACTTGGCTGCGCTGTGCTCCGCCCATAGTTCTTCGAACGTACTTACAAACCGCTCGATGACCGCGAAGCCGCCTTGCCAGAACTCGGGGGAGTGGAGGTCTACTCCGACAATCGCCATGAGTTCGTCGGGCGATTTTGAACCGCCGAGGCGGAGGACTTCGAGGTACTTCGCTTCAAAGCTCGGGCCTTCTTGCTTCGCCTTTTCGTACAGGGACAGCACGAGGAGTTCGCCGAACGAGTACGCGTAAACGTAGAACGGAGCGAAGAAGAAGTGGCCGACGTAGCTCCACCAGTGTTTGTGCTGGTCGCCCATGGTAACGCTGGTACCGAACATCGCCTGGAGCTCGGCTTGCCAGATTTCCCCAAACTGCTCCGACGATAACTCGCCGGTTTCACGCCGCGCTCGGTGGCACTTTTGCTCGAACGAGAACATCGCGGCTTGGCGGAAGACGGTGGCGAAAATCCCCTCGGCCTTATCGGCGAAAAGGGCCAACTTATCCTCTAGGTTCGCCTTCGCGACCAGCTTCTCAAAGACGAGCATTTCGCCAAAGGTACTGGCGAGTTCGGCGAGCGGCAGGGTGCCGTGGAAGTTGAAATAGCTTTGCTCTCGGCTGAGCGAAGCGTGGACGCCGTGGCCAAGCTCGTGGGCCAGGGTCATCACGTCGTCCATTCGGTTCATGTAGCTTTGGAACACGAACGGATGGGTATCCGGGGTGACGTAGGAGCAGAACGCACCGCCCTGCTTGCCCTTGCGCGGCTCGGCATCGATCCAGTTTTTGTCGAAGAACTCGGCCGCGCGATCTTTGAGGGTCGGGCTGAACTGGCCAAAGGCATCAAGGACGATCTCCTTCGCCTCGGACCACTCGACCGGCGCTTCGGATTCGAACAGCGGAGCGTAGCGGTCGATGTGGGTGAGTTCGGGAAGGCCGAGGGCGTCGCGCTTGACGAGGTAGTACCGCTCAACGAGGCCGTAGTTCTCCCGGCAAAGCCGCATGACGAGGTTGACGGTTTCGGAGTCGAGCTCGTTGGAAAGGTGGCGGCTAGTCTCTGGCTCCGGCATGTTTCGAAGTCGATCTTCGACGGCCTTGTCTTGCAGGAGGTTGTTGTAGACGAAGGTGATGACCCGGTTGATTTCCAGAAGGCCTGCAGTCAGCGATTCCGCGGCGGCGAGTCGCTTGCTACGGTCTGCATCGCGAAGGAGCGTTAAGACTTCCTGCTCGGTCGCCGATTTTGGCTCTTCTCCCGGTAGCTGAAGGGTGAAGACGTGGTTGGTGGTGACTTCTTCGAACAGCCGCACCCATGCGCGGGAGCCGGTGTTTGCCGTTTCTTCGAGAATCACTTCCTCGGCTTCAGAGAGGCGGTATGGCTGGTAGCGTCGGCTAGCTTCGATGAAGTGCCGGTACGGAGCTACAGCAGGATCGGCCATAAGAGGATCGATGATTGCGGCATCGACTTGCTGCAACTCGAGTTCGGCAAAGAGAGTGAGGACGCTGAGCTCGGTCGCGAGCTCTCGCTGCTTCTGCATGAACGCGCCGATTTGAGCGTTGGCCGAATCGGTGCTGAACAACAGGTTCGCATACGAGAGCGGCTTAGCGATCTCGTTTGAGATGGCTTCGAGTTCCTGAATCGAACCCGCAAGGACCTCGGCGGTCAGACCAGCATCGTTGATCTTTCCGCGGTATTTAGCGGCATAGGTTTCGCACTTGGCCCGTGCATCGGTCCAAGTGGCTTGAATAGCAGGGTCTTCTAGGCCAGAAAAAAGCACCGAAAGGTCCCAACGAACCTTTGGAACCGGCAATGACGCAGCGTCGCTCATGCTTGTATTACACCCCAGCCACGGGCGAGCTAAATGATGGAACCGGGGTGGCGGTTGGAATAGTAATCCACCGCGTCCATGGCATCCTTGAGGCCGAGACCGGTGATCTTCCGCAGGTAGGCAATGGTGTCCACCTTCGGAGCCGGCGTGTACTGAAGCTTGTAGGTGCTCACGAAGTCGGCGATCACGGCTTCCACGTTGTGGCTGACATTGAGCTGATCAATCTTGGCTCGCGTCCTTCGCCACTCTTGAAACGCAGCTTCGACGGACGGACCGTTGCCAAGGGCGCTTGCGGCATGGCTGACGATGCCGATTCCCCATCCAAACAGCGGGAACAAGAACCAGAAGTCTCCCTTGCGAAGGCTGAGAAAGGCGAGAAACAGGTTGACCAAGACGAAGGGCAAGAGATGCTGAAGAAATCCGTTGCGGCGTTCCGCATCGAACAGGGCCCGTTCTTCTTTTGAGCTTTTTGTTTGGGCGTACTCGAGTTCGGCAGCTTCGAGGTCGGCGGGGGAAATGCCGAGTTCGTCTGCCATGGCCAAAAGCCGCTGACGGTTGTCGACACCGCTTCCGGAGGTCGGCATGCGGCGAGAGGCGATCTTTAGAATCTGCTCAAGATCTTCTTCACCATATTGCTCAAGGCGTGACACGGGAATATTTTAGCAAGGTCTGCTTGTTCGTCCAAGAAATTTGGGTCTATCGCATCTCTGGTACGGCCAAAAATCGGCCGTGACCTGGCCGGTATCCCACCTCGCGGTGGAACGCCCGAGAGAACGCGGATTCAGATTCATAACCCACCTCGGCAGCCACGGCGCTGACCGTTAGGTTCTTGACTTGGAGCCGCTGAATTGCGATGTGCATTCGCCAGCTAGTGAGGTAGCTCATGGGGGCTTGACCAACGGTTCGTTTGAATCGATCGGCAAAGGTTGAGCGCGAAAGTCCGGCGAGGTTGGCCATGGAAGCCAAGGTCCAATCTGCGCCGGGATCGGCGTGGATCCGGGCCACGACTCGGCCAATTTCTGGATCACCCAAGAACCCAGCCCAGCCGCCATCGGACAGGGCATAGCTGCGAATCGCGTGCATGATCACGGCATCGAGCAGGCGGTTTACGATGGGCCGACTGCCGGGGCGGATCGACTGGGTTTCCTCGGTCACTCGGGCCAGTAGCTCATGAATCGGCTCGGCCCCGGAGTTCTTTCGAACAATGATCGTGTCGGGGAGACTGCGGATGAGAGGATGGCTGAGAAGGTTTCGAACATGGACTAAACCAGTCAGGTACTGGTGCGTTGGCTCGGCGGTACCCACTTGGTACACGAGTCCTGATCGGCATAGCTGGTTGCTCTTTTCGAGGAGCGCCGAGAAGGGAATGACTTCGATTCCTGGTTTGGTTCGAGCGGAGGTGAAGATAGGCGCCAGGCAGAGGGCAAAGTCTCCGGGTTCGAGGACGTGGAACTTGCCGGAAGCCTCGACCAAGAGGGACCCCTGAAAGACAAACATGATCTTCGCGCGGTCTGCCTTTGGATCGAAGGCAATGCCAAGCGGCTCGGAAGTGATGACGCGCCCCACGACTTCGCTGTCGATTTTGAGCGAGGTCATCAGTTGATCGAGCAGGAACAAGTCCGGATGATCAGCCATGTTGTTCGGTTTATCTGACGTAGATCGTCCGGTCATGTGGGTTGATAATACTTGAGATGAGTTTTGTAGTTTCAACCCCTACCGGCCAAATTGGCAGTCAAGTTGTTCGCGGTTTGATCCGGGCGGGCGAGCGCCCTTCGGTCATCGTTCGCGATCCGTCACGGCTTGCCGCAGATGTCCTTCCGTTCGTAAACGTGTTCCAAGGTTCCTTGGATGATGTTGAAGTCGTCACTCGCGCTCTCGAGGGGGCGAAGGCCGTTTTTTGGCTGACTCCGCCGAATTACGGATCGACTGATCCTTTTGCCGATTACGCTCGGTACGCGCAGACCTTGGTCGACGCGGCTAAGCGATCTTCGGCACCGCACATCGTCCACCTGAGTTCGGACGGCGCCCAGTTCCGCCACGGTCTCGGACTCATCGATGCCGTTGCGGCATCGGAGGTCACGCTCGACACTCTTGGTGGAAACGTTCTTCACCTTCGCCCCGGCTTCTTCTATGAGAACTTCCTCTGGCAAGTCGAGCCGATTCGTAGCGGCCATGTCTTCCAGGCGGTTCCAGGCGAAACGGTGACGAACTTCGTCGCTACGGCGGATATCGCGGAAGTTGCGGTGCTTCGACTGCTGGCGCGAAACTGGACCGGAACGGAAACGCAACTGATCCACGGGCCAGAGCGGCTCTCGTTCTTGCAGGTGACGGAAGCACTCTCGGCAGGGATCGGCAAACCGATTCAGTTTGTGGAAGCTTCCGATGAGGATACGAAGGCTGGATTCATGGCTACCGGCGGCAGCGAAGCGGTTGCCGAGCCGTACGTACAGATGTTCCGCGCCATGCGCGGGGCCCCTTCGATTCCGGACCCGCGAACGCCATTCACGACTGGGCGGACGACGGTCGCGGATTGGGCATTCCGAGTTCTGCGCCCGATCGTGGGTTAGGGCACTTGTGGGCTCCCTCCGGGGAGCCCAACACCATTAGTGTCAGATGTCCTACTAAACAACTCGTACAGAGAACTAAGTTCGCCGAGGGTCGCCAGTGGAAGGCCGGTGGACCGGCGAAGCTCTCTAATCTTTTTGGCGTGCGGCTGGCCAGGATTTTCCCTAGACCATGCGGCGAATTCGGAGTTTGTTTGAAACAGAGCTTCCAAAAACATTAGCCGCAATTTGCGTCTTTTCCAAGCCTGAAGACCCCTTTGCATGCCGAACATGCTCGAGAATCCGTACCAGAGTAGCAAACCACTGGGGCCCAAAATCACTGATTGTGCAAAGTCAGGTAGGTTTGGGCTGAGCCGCACTAACTGATAGGCAATAAAGAGAAGGCTTCCGCTCATCAGGCAGATCTTTCTTCCCACTTTTATATTGCTCTCAAAACTGCTAGCTAAAGTCGCCTGGGCGTTCGGTGTCTCGTACTGCCGGATCACGTCATCCGATTGTTGCTGCCTGAGTCCGAGCCCGATTGCAGTTTTTGCCAACTTATTCGGGTCAGACTCTGGCTCGCGCCAGGCCGATTCGATCAGCCGATTCAATTCCTTCCGGGGAAAATCGTCCACGTGCGGCACACCGAATTCTAGCTCTACAGACTTAGGTTTCGATAGGCATCGCGACACTGCTTGCCTACCGTCTTTCTAAGCGTCGGATTTGAACCCCGGTTTGAACCCACTTCCGAAACTCGTCTCGGTGTCGTAGGCGGAACTGAGCAAAGAGATCTGTGACCGCTGAAGAGGGCAGTCCTGTTGAGTCCTGGATCTCTTTACACGGGTCGGCTTGAAAATTGCCTGGGTTTCGCGAGAACCAGTCGCTAAACATCCGTTCGGTTTGAAAGATGTGTGCGACTAGGCGAGTTCGGAACTCCGACAACTTCCAAGTTTCATATTTTGCCTTCGAGCCGAGTTCATCCTTAACCACGGCGCCAGCGACGTAGACAGCGACAACAAACAAGGACAGCTCCCAAGGGGTGAACTCTTTCTTGACTGCCCAAGCGATGGCGGCGATTGCGACGAGGATTACGATCAAGATGAACGATAGCGTACGCATCGTGGACCGTTGACTTCGGAATTCTGCGGCCAGGAGGGCCTGCATTTCCTCGGATTCAAACTCCCGCTGCAAATCGACGCAGCGATCGTAGTCGTGCCCAAGCAGCACTGCGGTGTGGATGGCGTAGCTGGGACCCACCTGTAAATCCTCGGCGGTCGGCTCGATTAGCCGATTCAATTCCTTCCGGGGAAAGTCGTCCACGTGCGCCACATCGAATTCTAGCTCTGAACTAAACTGAATCCATGCGTTTTCAGGTGGCGTGTGCGCAGTTTGCACCCAAAAAGGCGGAGGTTTCGGCGAACCTCGATACGATCTCCGAGATCATTCTCCAATGCCAGGACGAAAACGTGGACCTGGTGCTTTTCCCAGAAACCGCAACCAGCGGCTACTTCCTTGAGGGCGGGGTCATTGAGGCTTCTCTCTCGGCCGAAGCCCTTGCCCGCGGATTGCGGGAGCGGCTGCAAGGCAAGCTGACCCGGCCCATCGATGTTGCGTTGGGATTCTACGAAGCGGCGGAAGGGATTCTGTACAACAGCGCCTGCTATCTGGAAATGACCAACTACGGCACCCGCCCGGTGGCGGTGTACCGAAAGTTCTTCTTGCCGACTTACGGCGTGTTTGACGAAGAGCGATTTGTCTCGCGAGGACGCGACTTGACCGTTTTCGAGACGCGCTTCGGCAAGATGGCGATCCTGATTTGTGAGGACATTTGGCACTCGATCATGCCGACCCTTTGCGCGGTGAACGGCGCGCAGGTGATCTTGGTCCCGGCGGCGAGTCCGGCGCGAGGATTCCGAGGCGAGCGGATTGAAAACCATGAGCGGTACGAGCGACTCTTCCGAGGCGTTGCCGAAGAACATTCGGTTTACGTGGTGAGCGCGCAGCTTGTTGGGTTCGAGGGCGGGAAAGGATTTATCGGAGGCTCGATGGTCATTGGCCCATTTGGCGAGACGATTGGCGCGGCGCCAGTGGCCGATCCTCACCTTTTGGTTGCGGATTTGGACCTCGATCAGGTGACGATCGCCCGCGCGCAGTCGCCACTTGTCAGTGACCTGCAGGGTGCGTGGGAAGATGTGCGCCGCTTGGTAACCCGCGCCGCTCAGTGACTTGTCATATCGATTTGAATCGGTTATAGTAGACGCATGTCTATAAGGCTAGATATGATTGGGATCGTCGTCCATGACATGGAGCGATCCGTTGCTTTTTACCGAGCGTTGGGATTAGAGATTCCGGACGGAGACGGCGGTCCGTACCATGAGGTGACTTTGGACGGCGGGGTTCGGCTCAGTTGGAACCACATCGACATGGTCAAGCAGATTGATCCTGATTGGACGGCCCCCACCGGTTACCGAATGGGGCTGGCGTTCCTTTGTGATTCAGTCGCGGATGTTGACGCGCGATATGAGAGCGTGATCGCGGCCGGCTTTGAAGCCCACAAGCAACCTTGGGACGCATTTTGGGGTCAGCGGTACGCGCAGGTTTTGGATCCAGACGGGAATATCGTTGATCTGTTCGCCCCGCTGCCGGTTGAGTAGGCGCAAAAAAGCCCGGCAAGGAATGATCCTTGCCGGGCTTTGGAATTTGGTTTAGGCAGCGAGCTTGCCGGCGAGGGTTGGGTCCATTGGGACGCCAGGGCCCATCGTGCTGCTCATGGTGAGCGTTCGGATGTAGCGACCCTTCGCGGAAGATGGCTTTGCCTTGATGAGCGCGCCGAGGGCGGCCTTGAAGTTCTCAAGAAGCTGCTCGTCGGTGAAGTTCACCTTTCCGATGGCCATGTGGACGACACCGGCTTTGTCAGCTCGGTACTCGACACGGGTTGCGGCCTTGATTTCGCGGACGGCGGCGGCAATGTTGTTCGTAACCGTTCCGTTTCGCTTGTTCGGCGTTCGGGGGCCGAGGATTCGTCCGACCTTACCGATCTGTGGAGCCATTTCTTCCGTGGCGAGAAGGACATCGAAGTCGCGGAATCCGCCCTGAATCTTAGCGATCAGGTCTTCGTCACCGACGGTGTCGGCGCCAGCGTCTTCAGCAGCCTTTGCGAGGTCTCCCTTCGCAAGGACGGCAACCTTTCGGACCTTTCCGGTTCCGTGTGGCAAGTTAGTGATACCGCGAACGTTCTGGTCGCTCTTCTTAGGGTCAATTCCGAGGACCACGCTGATGTCGATGGTTTCGACGAACTTGGCGGTTGCGGTCTGCTTTACCAATCCGAGAGCAGCGGTGAAATCGAGCTGCGTGTCCTTGTCGACCTTTTCGGCGACAGCGAGGTAACGAGGCGAATGAGGGTTTGTGCGAATGTTCTGCTTTGCTTTTGGCATTCTAAAATCGGTTCCAACGTCCTGCCCCTGGCAAGACTCCCGACCTCCGAACTTGAGATGATACCTTGTTGCGGGGTGCGTGAGGCTCTTTAGGAGGCACTCCTTACGAAAAGGGAACCGTCTTCGACGTCTCTATGGTCGACGACTAGAGAACTGACTCAGTGAAAGTGAGTAGTTGACGCATCAGGGCCACTTATGCGAATACCGACCGCGCGTGAAGTCTTCGACCCCTCCGGGGTCGGTTCCGGCGCGAGCCTTCCAGGCATTTTCAATGCCTGGCTACCCTCTTAATCCCTCCGGGATTTGCTGCCGATTGCGCTAGGTACTTCGAGAATTCCTGCACCACGACTTGAAAACGACCCCTGCTCAGAAGGGTTAGATGGTTCTTGCGTGCGGCGTCCCAATGCCCTCCGTGGCACATGGAAGTCTTCGACCGATCCGGGGTCGGTTCCAATGCGAGCCTTCCAGGCATTTTCAATGCCTGGCTACCTTCTTGGTCCCGCTGGGATCGGAAAAGGGGATGCATTGATGTGCGATGTTCAGAAGTCCGACTTTCTCGTCAGTAAAAGCCGAAAAGAGTGCGACTACGGATGAGCTGCCTTTCTTCTCTGGTGGGCATCCTACTCGACCTCGATGCAATTTCGAGTATCCCGCAGGGATTAAAGATGATAGCCAGGCAAAGATGATCCAGGACTGGACCTTGCGTTACGACCCCGGGGGGTGAAGACTTTGCGTGGGGGCAAGGAACGCAAGCGCAAGCTGACTGCCGAGCGCGTTACCAAAGGTTTGGAGACTTCGGCCTCTCCGGAGTAGGTGTTCGCGATTCACCCCGGGCAGTTTCACGATCTGACAACCTTCTTGATCCTGCCGAGATCGGCTGATGTGAACGAGATCGAAGTAAAGGCTTTCGACCGCAGGAGATTAAGGTTACAGTCGATTGCTCGAGTGCCAGGGTAAGGGACCCTTTCCTCTACTTATCGGTGGGAGTTCAGATATCCCGGAGGGATTAAAGATGGTAGCCAGGCATTGAAAATGCCTGGACGGGCCCGCACGTTACGACCCCGGGAGGGGTCGAAGACTTTTGGTCATCCGAACGATTTCACCGCCGATTCGAACCCCCGTCATGAACTTTGGGTCCGCATACTGAAGTGCAGCCAGACGATTTTCCATACTTCTAAAGGGGAACGCTCAATGCCAACGACTCACTCGAGCCTGCATGTTCACATCGTCTTTTCAACGAAAGACCGTGCACCGCTTCTGACTCCCGACCTCATCGAGGATGCCCATGCGTACATCGGCGGAATTCTTCGAGAACTCGACTGCAAGCCTGTTGCGGTCGGCGGAGTCCCAGATCATGTTCACATTCTCGTCGGGATGAGGCCCGTCCACCGGCTTTCGGACGTTATGCGGGAAACGAAGAAGGTCTCTTCGATTTGGATGAATTCAAGACTTAGAGGCTTCGCGTGGCAAGAGGGTTACGGAGCCTTTGGAGTGAGCAACCACGAGGTTCCGATGATGATGCAATACGTGAGCCACCAAGCCGAGCATCACAAAACCAAATCGTTTCTAGAGGAGATGGAGCAGGTCTATCGGCTCGCGGGAGTGCCATTTGATGCGAGTGAGTTTAGTTAATGCGACTGTGATTCTAAACAAGCCGCGCGTGAAGTCTTCGACCCCTACCGGGGTCGGCGATCGCGGAGTCGACCAGGCATTTTCAATGCCTGGCTACCATCTTTAATCCCTTCGGGATACTCGAATGTTGGGTCCGAAGTGGAGGATGCGCGCCGGAAAGGAGAGCGGTTGAAAAAAAACCAAGTGCTATTCAATTCTCACTAACGAGAAAGATGGACTTGTGCAAAACGCACGGATGCACACCCTTTTCCGATCCCGGAGGGATCAAGAAGGTAGCCAGGCATTGAAAATGCCTGGTAGAGCCGCCAAATCCCCGACCCCGGAAGGGGTCGAAGACTTCGGGCCGCGGGATGTAGAGAAACGGAGCGCGGAGAAACGCCCGTCTCACGAAGACTTTACGCTTCTGGCTGGAAGGCTTCGTCGAGTGGTGCGGGGCTGATGTGGTCTAGGTAGTTGCTAATTGTTTTTAGGGCGACGCCGAGGAGGATTTCCATGAGGTTGGCGGGTGTGTAGCCGGCGGCGAGGAAGGCATCTCGGGTTTCCGTCGAGAGGTAGCCGCGTTCTCGGACGATTTCTCGGACCGTGGTGATCAGGGCCTGGTGCTTCTCATTCGGCACGGGTTCACCAGCGCGGATCGCGTTCACGATTGCCGGGTCGACCCTCATCATGCTTTTGAGAATCGTGCTGTGCGCCGCGGTGCAATAACCGCACTCGTTCTCCAAGCTCACCGCAAGCAGGATGACCTGTCGCTCGACCGGGGAGAAGCCGGACTGGTTGTAGGCTGCGTCCAGAGCAAGGTAGCCCGAGATGACCGACGGTGAGTTGGCAAAAGTAGCGAAAAGGTTCGGAATGAAGCCGAGGCCGCCTTTGACTGCTTTCAGAGATTCTAGGCTCTGCTCAGGCGCGGTTTCAAGAGTGAGTGGCTGAAATAGGGTGGTTGACTGCATGTTCGTTTTCCTCTAATTGTCGAGTGACACCCATTACAGTACCGATCAGTACAAATGAGTTCCCGCTAATTTCAGAGGCCACAAACAAAAAAGCGCCCGACCCAATGTGGGTCGGGCGCGGAAGCTGGAGAGTTTAGTTCGAGCGTCGTCGTCGGATGAACGCCGCGACTCCTGCGCCGACGGCGAGGAAGGTGGCTGGCTCTGGTACCGGCGCGGATGGCAAGTTGCCGTTGAACTTGTACTGGTTGCCGAAGTGCAACTCGGCCGAGTTTCGGTTGACCCAAGACTTCGCGATCATCGTTCCCTGAATGTTCTGAGCCTGGTTGACCGTGGCGTTCACGGCGAGCATTGAGCCATCGAAGTTGCGGTTGGCAACGGTGATGTTCGTAGCGTCGACGAAGTTCCAAACAAGCTTGTTCTTGTTCGCGTAGTTGACCTGCCAACCCCAGTTAACCGTGGCTCCGGTGACGTTGATCACAACCGTCTCGTTTCCGTTTCCACCGCTCAGGTTCAGCGTGCTAAGGCTGCTCAGCTGGCTAGCGTTCACGTTGTAAACCTTGAGGTTGCCGTTGCCCGTGTTCGAGCTCAGGTTCACGTTGATGTTATTCGGGTCCGAGATGTTGATGGCCTGACCGGTCAGGGAGGCAAGGTAGCTCGACTGGTTGGTGCTGTAGTTTCGCTGCTGGTTAAAGATCGCTGCCGAAGCTCCCAGTCCACCAGGGTTGAGCTGGCCGTTCTGAACATCGAGTGTCCCAGTAATCGTTCCGCCAACGTAGGCGTTGCCGCGCAGAGTTCGAGCAACACCCTGAGTGGTGATGTTGCCGCCGACATAGATGGCGGCATTGGACGAGCCAGCTACGGACGAAGCGCCGAGATTGTGGCCGTTTGATTCGTAACCCATTTTCCAGTTTCCACCGACGGCCACCGCGCCGTCGCTGTGGCCACCGTTGGTGTCCGCATTCTCAAAGATAAAAGCGTTGAATTCGTTTGCAATTCCGAGGTCTACCGCCTGGCTCGAGGCGAGGACGGATGCAAAGATGGCGGTGGTGAACAGGATTTTCTTCATGAGCTGACCAGCACAATTAGTTTGGAGGGTGCCATGAAGCCCAAGGGGTCAGGCTTTTGCGTGACACCGGATTCCGAAGACCAGATCGCTACTGTTTGATCGCGGAAAAGTGAACGCGATCGCTCTTTTTGCGGGGAGGATCGAGGGTGTAGGCGTGATAAGCGCGAAGCTCGCCGAAGCCTGCGGCTCGGAGCAATTCTGCGACTTCGTCAATCTCGTAAGCACGCTGAACGTGCACCTCTTCGAAGGCTTCGCCTTGCCACCAGAACTTCATATAGACGGTGATCAGCCGAGTCACCGGGTCCCATTCGCCGTTCCAAACGTAGCGGAGCTTCGAGCGCGGCTTCATGTCTGACTGGTCAAAAAGCTGTTCTTCGAACGCGTACGCCATGTTCAGGTCGAAGATAAACGACCCACCAGCAGGCAAGTGGTTGGCGACGCACTTGAAGGCACTGCCGAGCCGTTCGGGTTCGAGAATGTTGTTCAGCGAGTCGAACATGCTGTACGCCGCATCGAACGTTTCTCCCAGGCTAAAGTCGCTGGCGTCGGCCACGATGTACGGAATCTGTAAGCCTTTGTCCGTAGCCTTTTGGCGGGCAAGCTCGATCATTCCGGGCGAGAGGTCGATGCCGGTTGTGGCGATGCCTTCGTTTAGAAGCAGCTCAGCAACGGTCCCGGTGCCACAGCCGACGTCAAGGGCGGTGTGGGGGTGAACGTCTTGGGTGGCCAAGAGGAGCAGGTAGTAACTCGCCCACATGTCATACGGAACCTTCCGCATGAGCTCGTCATAGTAGGGGGCGACGTTACGGAACGAATCAGCTTTCGGGAGAGACGCCATCAGATTTTTCGAGGCGCTCCAGTC
>Ga0164295_10000589_pt1 | contig 30539 bp, 22 predicted proteins | sample GEODES006metaG_FD_111798 | JGI IMG/M metagenome (GOLD analysis project Ga0164295, IMG submission 111798) | Oligotrophic lake water microbial communities from Sparkling Lake, Wisconsin, USA - GEODES006 metaG | ecosystem: Environmental > Aquatic > Freshwater > Lake | place: USA: Sparkling Lake... | reverse complement strand
CGGAAGGATCTCGGCGCCGACGTGCCGACCCCGGCCTTTCAGGACGGGAAACTCGTCGTCTGCACCGACCAGGGAAAGGTGGCCTGCCTCGACGCCCCAACCGGCAAAACCCTGTGGGAGGTGGAATTGCCGAAGAATCGTCATGCCTACAGCGCCTCACCGGTACTCCTCGAGGGGAAGATCCTCGTGACGCGCGAGGATGGCCAAAGCGTCCTCCTCGCCGGGCCGGCAGACGGCGCTGGCCGGTTCGAGGTCGTCGGGGAAGGGAGTGTCGGCGAGATGACGGTGGCGACGCCGGTGTGCGTCGACGGGGAGATCTTCCTGCGGACGCACGACAGTCTGTGGTGCATTCGGCCGTGAGAAATCCCCGGTCGCGGCGGCGCGGCGGCGTGCCCGGAAATCGGGGATATATTTAAGAGTTGGCTCATTCCCTTTTTGAAGCACCGGCAGCGGTATCCATGCAGAAATCGAAGGTCCGGAAGCCGGCCATGGCCGCGTCGAGCGTCGGCTCCATCCCTGCCGAGGACGATGTTCAGGGGGAGAGCCGTGTCGCCTGGGTCCGCGATCTGCTGTTCCGCGGAGGAGTGATCCTCCTGGCGGTGCTGTGGATCTATGCTCCGACCTACCACGGCGATTGGCTGTGGGACGACGACTCGATCCTCACCGCCAATCCCGTCGTCCAATCGGCGTCGCTCGAAGGGCTCTATCACCTTTGGGTCAGCCCGACGGGGGCCGATTACTTCCCCCTCTCCTACTCGGCGCTCTGGGCCCAGTGGCCGTTCTTCGGTCTGAACTCCACCGGCTACCATGTCGTCACGATCCTCCTTCATGCCACCGGAGCGCTCCTGTTGTGGCGGCTGCTGGTGGTGATGCGAATCCCGGGGGCGTGGCTGGCCGGGCTCCTGTTTGCGATCCATCCGGTGTGCGTCGAGAGCGTGGCCTGGGTGTCGGAGATCAAGAACACGATCTCGCTCCCCCTCTTCCTCCTCGCGGGAATCTTCTTCGTCAGGCATGACGACGCGATGTGGGGCGATGGCTCCGAAGCTGCCGATCGCCCGGGGAGCCGCGATTGGGTGCTGTCGGTCGTTTTTTTCGCGCTGGCGATGCTCGCCAAGACGTCGGTGGTGATGTTCCCCGTGGTCCTCCTCCTCCATGCCTGGTGGAAACGGGGAGGAATTGCGAAGCGCGACGTCGTCGCGGCGGCGCCGTTCTTCCTCGTCTCCCTCGTTCTCGGGCTGGTCACGATCTACTACCAGCATGGCCGGGCAATTGGCGAGGAGAAGATGCCGGTGGCCGACCTGTTCACCGTCGTCGGCTTCCTGTCACGGACGGCCACGGCAGGAATGGCGATCATGTTCTACCTCTGGGAATCGATCTTTCCGTTCAGGCTCCTGCCGATCTATCCGCAATGGCAGGTCAACCCACCGCAGCTCTCGCAATTCCTCCCCTGGCCGATCCTCGTCGCGGCCGGTTGCGGGCTGTGGTCGTGCCGGGGCACCGCCGCCGCACCGACGCTGGCCCGCCATGCGATCTTCGGACTCGGCTTCTTCCTCCTCATGGTGTTCCCGATCCTCGGCTTCATCACCATCTCCTACATGCGGATCACCTGGGTGGCCGACCACTTCAACTACGTGGCGATCATCGGCATCATCGTGCCGCTGTGCGCCGCGGCGGCGGTGTGGTTCGCTTCGGCGCGGCCGCCCGTCCAGCTTGCGGCCCTCGCCGCGGCCACGGTGCTCCTCGCCGGCCTGGCGGTTTCGTCGTTGCGGTATGCCCACGTCTTCGCCAACGAGGACAACCTCTGGACCTATACGCTCGAATCGAATTCCGATGCCTGGCAGGCGCACAACCGGCTCGGAGCGCGAAAGGGCGCCCGCGGTGATATCGAGGGGGCCCTCTATCACTTCACCAATTCCACCCGGCTCCGCCCCGATCTCGGCGAGACCCACAACAATCTCGCTACCACCCTCATGGCACTGGGGCGCACCGACGAGGCGCTCGAGGAGTTCAAGGTGACGACGGAGCTCCTGCCGAAGGTGTTTGCCGTGCAGCTGAACCAGGGCAACGCGCTGACCAACGCGGGCCGCAACGAGCAGGCGGAAAAGTGGTATCAGGATCTCGTCACCCGGTTTCCGGACCAGTTTCAGGCCTGGAACAACCTCGGGATCGTTCAGGTTAACAAGGGCAATCGGACGGAGGGCATCGTCGCGCTCCGCCGGGCTGTCGAGCTGGCCCCCAACCTCGAGGAGCCCCGCCGCAATCTCGACAGTGCACTGCGAACCGAGGCGGAGGCGTTGGCGGTGGCGGGACAATTCGCTGAGGCCGAGGTGATCTACCGCGAGATGCTCAAAGCCTCCCCCGGCGATGTCATGCTCCTCACCAACCACGGCGTGGTGCTCTACAAGCTCGGCCGGAACGACGCCGCGATCATCGCCTTCCGCCGGGCGCTGGCGATCAATCCGGGGGCGAAGGAGGCGGCAGAGAGTCTCGCGGTCGCCCTCGGCAAGGCGACCCCGGCAGCGCCTCCCTTGGAGACGGAGGAGCCGCTGCCGTCGACGCTCAGCCCGGCGATCGAGGCACGATAGGCACGTTCAACGCCCCGCCTTCGCCGGCAAAACGCGCGTGGCGAAGTCGGCGAAGTGGCTCCAGTCGACGGCCGTAATGTCGTGGGGGCCGGAGCGGACGTGATAGCCGATCGAGCTGCCGATCGCCGTATCGACCGCGGGGTAGGTGTCGGTGCCGAGCCCGACCTTCCCGAACAGTTCCCACACCGGACCGGCCGCAACGGCCGCGAGGAACTCCCCGCGCGGATCGGCCCAGCGATCCTCGACGGCGCTCGCCACGTAGAGCGGCCGCGGCGCGGTCATCGCGAGCACGACATGCTGGTCGATGGGGAGCTCCGTCTCGCGGTCGGCGTAGGTGGCGAAGGTCGGCGCGAACCAATGCGGGAACGACGTCGTGATCCGCCGCACCGTCTCGCCGTAGTTGCGCCGCTCGAGCGCCGCCCCGCCGCAGCCCGATTCATTGGAGACGACCATCGCGAACCGCTCGTCGCCGGCGCCGGCCCACAGCGCCGTCTTTCCCAGGCGCGAGTGGCCGACGACGATCACGCGCGTGGGGTCGATCTCGGGAAGCGTCACGAGCCAATCGAGGATCCGCGACAGTTGCCAGGCCCACGTGGAGATCGCCCCCGGTTCGTCGCCGCTCACCATCCGCTCGTCACCGACGGCGTAACCGAGCGAGGGGAGGGCACTTGCCTTCCGGCCATCGGCATGATCGGGGAAGACATCGCCACAGTAGGCCGTGGCGGTGGCGTAGCCCCGGTCGTGGAGGAGCTTGACCGGCCAGCGGCTGGCGAGAGTGCCGCGCGAGGAGACCTGAGCGTGGTTGTCTTGGACACCGGTGTCCTTGCCGTTGGGGACCCAGCCAGATGGGATGCGGACGGCCGGATCGGACGACTCGGCATGGTTGCCGCCGAAATTGAGATGGAGAAACGTCGGCAGGCGCTCGGGAGTGTCGCCGCGGGACGGCGACGGAAGCTCGGGAGTGTCGCCGCGGGACGGCGACGGGAGATAGAGCAGGACCTCCGTCGCCGGCGCGTCGGGTCCGTGGCCGAGACGGAGTCGGGCCTGGATCCTGGTCGAGCCGTCGGGGCCGGGGCCGCGCTCGATCTCTTCGGCCGTCACCGGCACGGCCGGCAGCAATCGGCCGTACTCGGTCGATTCCAGGAGCCCGAGCCAGCCCGCGCGGGCGATGGTGCGCCACGCCTCGGGGCTGGAGACGGCCTCGCCATCGGGGCCTCCTCCCTCGGGGATCATGAGCAGATCGGGGAGGGTGTAGGCCCGCACCTTCGCCTCGTCGTAGTTGAACTCCTCCTTCGGCGGCTGGGCTGATGCGTCGGGCGTCATGGACATGGCGAAGTGGAGGGAGAAGAGGGCGATAGTGACGGGGGCGTGGAAACGCATGGCGAGGCTCCGGAGCGATGCGATCGAGCTGCCCCTGTTCCCGGTGGGGTGGGAGCGGCGTGGGGAGGTGAGATCGTACCGGATCGGGGGGGGATCGGGTCCGGCCGGCCGGCGGCGGGTGGTTGGGGCGTGTGGTAACATCGCAGCGTCAATTGGGGGAGGCGGATTCCCTGCGCTCCATCCAAAGTCGCTTTCCACGAGCTAGATCGTATCCACGAGCAAGACCGTTCCATGAGGTGCTGCATGCCGTCGGTTCGTCGCGATGTCCTCCGGTCGATCCTTTCCCTGCTGGCGGTCGCCATGCTGGGCGCTGGCGGTGTCGGTCCGGCGCATGCCGTCGATGCCGACGGCACGGCGAAGCAGCCGGCCCGGCTCCTCGTCGTCACCGTCACCAACGGCTTCCGCCATGGTTCGATCGAGACCGCCGAAGGGGTGCTCGAGCGGTTCGGCCGGGAGAGTGGGCAGTTTCACGTCGACTTCCTCCGACTCCCGCCGGGTCGGCCCGGTCAGCCGCAGGAGCCGAAGCGGAAGGATGGCACGAGCGACGCCGATTGGAAGCAGCAGGAGGAGGCCTACAAAGCAGACCTCGGGAAGTTCAAGGTGGCCGATGCGGCCTGGAACAAGACCCTCTCCGAGCTCTTCGCCAAGGCATTTGCGAAGGATTCGCTCGACCAGTTCGACGGTGTCGTCTTCTGCAGCACCACCGGCGCCCTACCGATTCCGAATCTCGACGACTTCCTCGGCTGGGTGAAGAGCGGCAAGACGTTCATCGGCTTCCATGCCGCCGCCGACACCTTCAATGCCTCTGATGCCTATCGCGACCTCGTCGGCGGCATCTTCGCCGGTCATCCCTGGAATGCCGGCGACGAGCATGCTTTCGTCGTCAACGATCCCGGCCATCCGATCGTGAAGAGCCTCCCGGAGGCGTTCCGCTGGAAGGACGAGATCTACCAGTACGACACGCGCTTTGTCCCCGACGACGTCCGCGTCCTCGTCAGCCTCGACATGCCCCACTCGACGCCGAAGGAGCCGTGGCACGTGCCGGTGAGCTGGATTCGCGATTTCGGTCACGGCCGCGTCTTCTACTCCAACTTCGGCCACAACGAAGCCACCTGGAACGACAAGAAGTTTCAGGACCATTACCTCGCCGGGATTCTCTGGGCCCTCGGCCGGGTCAACGCGCCGGTCACCCCCAATCCCGATCTCCAAGCCCGCGAGTATCTCCACGGCGTGCTGGCTGCCGCTGCAGCGGCCGGTGCCGGTGGGGATGCGGCCAAGGCGACGGCCGAGGCCGAGAAGCTCTGTGCCAAGGCCGACGCGAAGTGCGCTGCAAACCCCGGCTGGGCCAGGGCGATGAGGCCGATGCTCCTCGAGATCCGTAATGCCGACGCCGCGGCCCGCGCGGCGGCCTACGCGAAGGTGGTCGCCGAACTCGACTGATCGTCTTTCGGGCCAGCGGTGGATCCTGGCCCTGTCCGGGTTCCCCGGGCGGGTCGTGTCGCTTCCAGCGGGAGGGTTCGTCGATGCGCGAACGGCTCGGCTCGATCGTCGTCGGTTGGCTCGTGGTCGTTGTCGGACTGTGGATCGGGGCGTTCGTGCGGCCAGCCCTGGCCGACCCGGCCCGACCGAACGTGGTCGTGATCCTCGCCGACGATCTCGGCTTCTCCGACCTCGGCGCGTATGGCGGCGAGATCGACACGCCGCACCTCGATCGGCTGGCGCGGGGGGGCTTGAGGTTCACCCAGGCCACGAACACGGCCCGCTGCTGGCCGAGCCGGGCGGCGCTCCTCACCGGCTTCTATCCGCAGGCGATTCATCGCGATGCGCTGCCGGCCGGCGACGGCCGCGAGGGGCTTCCCGGCGGGGCCCAGGGAACGCGTCCCCCGTGGGCCCGGCTCCTTCCCGAGCTCCTCAAAGTCGCGGGCTACCGCACCTACCACTCGGGCAAATGGCACGTCGACGGATCGCCGCTGGCGCAGGGATTTGACCGTTCGCTCGACGTCACCGGCACCGGCCAGAGCAACTTCTTCGACCCCAGCGGCGTGACGGTGGAGGGGAAGCCGCATCCTCAGAGCGACGACTTCTACGCCACGACGGCGATCGGGGACCATGCGGTGGCTTGTCTCCGCAGCCACGCCGTCGATCATCCCGAGAAACACTTTTTCCAGTTCGTCGCCTTCACCGCTCCCCACTTCCCGCTTCAGGCGCCCCAAGCCGGAATCGCGAAATACCGCGATCGCTACCGGGAGGGCTGGGAAACGATCCGCGCCGCTCGCCACGCCAAGCAGGTCGCGGCGGGGATCGTTGCTGGATCAATCTCGGAAATCGAGCGCGACCTCGGCCCCCCCTATCCCTTCCCCGATGCGCTTCACTCGCTCGGCGTGGGCGAGGTCGATCGCCCCCTCGAGTGGGATCGGCTCAGTCCAGAGCAGCAGGACTTTCAGGCGACGAAGATGGCGATCCATGCCGCGATGGTCGAGGCGATGGACGAGCAGGTCGGCCGGATCCTCGACCAGCTCGAGGCGATGCAGCGTCTCGACGACACGCTGATCCTGTTTGCCAGTGACAACGGGGCCTCTGCCGAGATCATGGTCCGCGGCGAGGGGCACGACCCGGCCGCCCCCCCCGGCTCGCGGAAGAGTTTTTTGTGTTTGGGGCCGGGGTGGTCGAGCGCCGCAAACACCCCCTTCCGCCGTCACAAGACCTGGGTCCACGAAGGGGGGATCGCGACGCCGTGGATCGTCCATTGGCCGCGCGGTTTGCCGGGAGGGAGTGCGGGGGGGCTGCGGCACCAGCCGGTTCATCTCATCGACGTGGCCCCCACGGTGATGGAGCTGGCTGGCGAGAAGCAGCCTCCATTCCTCGTCGACGGCACGCTCGTGCCACCGATGCAGGGGCGGAGTTTTTCGAATCTCCTTGCTGATGCAAGCGCCCCCTCTCTTCGCGAGACGTCGTGGTGGTGCCACGAGGGGCACCGGGCCGTGCGCGTCGGCGACAAAAAACTCGTTGCCGCGAAGGGTGAGCCATGGGCGCTCTACGATCTGGCCGCCGACCGAGCCGAGACGACGGACCTTGCCTCCGCCGAGCCTGACACCGTCGCGAGGCTCGAGCGGGAATGGCTGCGGATCGCCGACGACTGCCGATTGGGTGCGGCCTGGGTGTCGGTCGCGCCGGCCGCTGCCGCGCCGCCGCATCGCCCTCCGAATGTCGTCATCGTCTTTGCCGACGATCTCGGCTATGGCGATCCTGCCTGCTACGGAGGCAAGGCCGCCGCCACGCCCCACCTCGATCGGCTCGCCCGCGAAGGGGTGCGGTTCACCGACTTCCACGTCGCCCAGCCCGTCTGCTCGGCGTCACGGGCGGCGCTCCTCACCGGCTGTTATCCCAACCGGATCGGCATTGCAGGCGCGCTTGGCCCCAACGCCCGCCGCGGCATCGCGGCCGCCGAGACGACGCTTGCCGAAGCCCTTCGTGGCCGCGGCTACCGCACCGGCATGGTGGGGAAGTGGCACCTCGGCCACCACGCTCCCTTCCTTCCCACGCGTCACGGTTTCGACGAATGGTTCGGGCTCCCGTATTCCAACGACATGTGGCCCCACCACCCGGAGGCGGCTCCGGGGAGCTATCCGCCGCTCCCGCTCTTCGACGGCGAGCGGGTCATCGACGCCGACGTCACGCCGGAGGAGCAAGCGACCCTCACCGCGCGGTACGCCGAGCGCGCCTGCGCGTTTATCGACCGGGCGAAGGAGGACGACCGACCGTTCTTCCTTTATCTGGCCCACTCGATGCCGCACGTGCCGCTCTATGCCGGTGCCGCGTTCGCCGGCACCACCCCTGGCGGGCTCTACGGTGATGTCCTCGCCGAGATCGACGCCTCGGTGGGGGGCATCCTTGCGGCGCTGGAGCGAACGGGGAAGCTCGATGACACGCTCGTTCTGTTCACGAGCGACAACGGCCCCTGGCTCTCCTACGGCAATCATGCCGGGAGCGCCGGTCATCTCCGCGAAGGGAAGGGCACGGTGTTCGAGGGGGGGGTGCGTGTGCCGTGCCTGGCGCGGCTGCCGGGGGTGATTCCAGCGGGGAGCATCTGTACGGCGCCGGCCATGACGATCGACCTTCTCCCGACGGTGCTCCGTCTTATCAGGGAGCCGTTGCCGGTCGACGCCGATGGTCGGGCCACGCTCGACGGCCGGCGGATCGACGGCCACGACATCAGCGGGCTCCTTCGCGGCGAGCCCGCGGCGAGCGCTGTCGCCGCCGAGCGGGAGTATGGCTTTTGGTATCTCGACAACGAGCTCCAGGCGGTCCGTCGGGGGCGATACAAACTCCTCCTGCCACATACGGCACGGACGCTTGCCGGAGTGGCTCCGGGGGCTGATGGGGTGCCGGCAAAATACCGGCCGCTGCCGGTGGCACGGATGCTTTTCGATCTGGAGGCCGACCCGGGAGAGACGACCGACGTGGCGGCCGATCATCCCGAGGTCGTGGCCGGGCTCGAGGCGGTGGCTTTGCGCCTGCGCGGGGAACTCGGCGACCGGCTCATCGGTGTGACGGGCAGCGAGGTCCGCCCCGCCGGCACGCTCGACGAAGCGCCCCCTGGCGGTGCCCGACGCCGGCCCCCGAACATCATCGTCGTGATGACCGACGACCAGGGCTACGGTGACCTGGCCGCCCACGGCAACCCCGTCCTCGAGACCCCGCATCTCGATCGGCTGTGGCGCGAGAGTGTGCGGTTCACCGAGTATCACGTCAGCCCCACCTGTTCCCCGACCCGCACGGCGCTCCTCACGGGGAGGCATGAGTTTCGTTCGGGTGTCACCCACACCATCCACGAGCGCGAACGGCTCGCCCTGTCGGCGACGACCCTCCCGCAATTGCTCCGCGGAGCCGGCTACACCACCGGCATCTTCGGGAAGTGGCACCTCGGGGACGAGGAGACCCACCAGCCGGACAAGCGCGGCTTCGATCGCAGCGTCATCCACGGTGCCGGGGGGATCGGGCAGAGTTTTCCTGGCAGTTGTGGCGACGTGCCGGGAAACCGCTACGTCGACCCGGTCCTCCGTGAGGATGGCCGGTTCGTGAAGCGGCGCGGCTACTGCACCGATCTGTTCTTCGCTGCCGGGATCGAGTGGATCGAGGCGATGGCACGCACGGATAAGCCGTTCTTCTGCATGATCACGCCGAACGCGCCGCACGACCCGCTCGACTGCCCGGAGGGCTCCGACACCGGCCCCCGCGCCCGCCTCGCGGCGGCCGGGCTGCTCGACGAAGCGGGTCGCGACCGGGTGGCGAAGTTTTACGGGATGATCGAAAACATTGACGCGAACGTCGGCCGGCTCCTCGATCGGCTCGAGGCCTCGGGGCTCGCCGAGGACACGCTTCTCATCTTCACCACCGACAACGGCACCGCGACGGGTGCCGGCGTCTTCAATGATTCGATGCGCGGTGCCAAGGGGAGCGTGTGGCGCGGAGGGACGCGCGTTCCCTCGCTGTGGCGCTGGCCCGGGACGCTCCCTGTGGGGATCGACGTGCCAGCGCTCGTCGCCCATATCGATCTCCTACCGACGCTCTGTGAAATCGCCCGGGCACCGATCCCCGCCGAGGTGGCTGTGCGACTCGAAGGGCGGAGCCTCGTCCCCCTCCTCCTTGACGCTCACGCCCCGTGGCCCGACCGGCCGCTGGTCATCCATCTCGGCCGCTGGGAGCGGGGAGAGGTGGCCGGGGCGAAGTGGCGCCACTGCCGGATCCGCGAAGGGCGATGGAGCCTCGTCAACGTCGACAACCGTGCCGATGCCTGGCAGCTCTTCGATGTGCTCGCCGATCCGGCGGAGAGGCACGATGTGGCGGCGGCCCACGGCGCGATCGTCGAGCGCCTCAGCAGGGCCTACGACCGCTGGTGGGAGTCGATTCAGCCCGATCTCGTCAATGAGGATCTCGACGGGCCGGCGGAAAATCCTTTCAAGACGGCGTTCGAAGCGCAGGTCGGCGTGAGAAAGCCCCGCCCACCGAACATCGTCTTCTTCCTCGCCGACGATCTCGGCACGGGGGACGTGGCCGCCCTGGGGTCGACCCATGCCCTGACGCCGAACATCGATAGCCTGTTTGCGCGAGGCACTCGGCTCGCCCGGCACTGGGCCGGCAGTGCCGTCTGTGCCCCGAGCCGATGCGTCCTCATGACGGGGCTCCATCCCGGTCATGCCCCGATCCGCAGCAACAGCGAGATGCAACCGGAGGGGCAGCGGCCGATGCCGGAGGGGACTGTCACCCTGCCGGGGATCCTCCACGCTGCTGGCTACGCCACCGGTGGCTTCGGGAAGTGGGGGCTCGGGCCGCCGGGGAGCCCATCCGATCCGGTCGCCGCGGGGTTCGATCGCTTCTTCGGCTACAACTGCCAGCGCCACGCGCACTCGTTCTATCCCACCTCTCTCTGGGACAACCGCGTGAAGGTGCCGCTCGACAATCCGCCCGTTCCTGTGACGGCGACGCTCCCTGCGGATCCTGCTCCGACGGCCACCGACTTCGCTCGCTTCCGAGGCACGACTTACTCTGCCGACCGGATCGGCGACGAGGCGGTGCGCTTCGTCCGCGAGCATGCCGAGCGGCCGTTCTTCCTCTACCTGCCGACGACGCTTCCCCATCTCGCCCTCCAGGTGCCTGCCGACGAGCCATCGCTCGAGCGCCATCGCCGCTTCTTCGGCGCTGAGACGCCGTATCTCGGTGGGAAGGGCTACGTCCCCTGTGCCGAGCCAGCGGCCACGCTCGCCGCGATGGTGACGCGGATGGATCGGGAGGTGGGGAAGATCGCCGCGACGCTCGACGAACTCGGTCTTACCGACGACACGATCTTCATCTTCTCGAGCGACAACGGCGCCACCTTTCCCGGTGCCGGCGGCGTTGTCACGGATCGAATGAAGAGCAACGGGCCTCTGCGCGACTGGAAGGGCTCGCCCTACGAAGGGGGTCTGCGCGTTCCGGCGGTCGTCGTCTGGCCCGGGAAGATCGTGGCCGGCGCCTCGATCGACACCCCGACCGGCTGCGAAGACTGGCTGCCGACGCTCCTCGACCTCGCCGCGCCGGACGCGCCGCGCCCCGCGGTGCTCGACGGCCAGAGCCTCGCCGGCGCACTCCTCGGTGAAGCACCGCTTGCCCACACCCGCACGCTCTACCGCGAGCTCACGGAGCGACTCTGGCAGACGGCGCTCGAGGCTTCCCCCGACGGCTGCTGGAAAGTGGTGCGGCGCGGCCTCGGCAGGGAGATGGCTGATCTGGCGGCGCCGACGGAACTCTACGACCTCGTCACCGATCCCGCGGAGGCGCACGATGTCGCCGCGGCGCGGCCCGACGTCGTCGCGAGGATGGAACGGCTCCTCGACCGGGAGCATCGCCCCGATCCGCAGTGGCCCCTCCCCTTCGCCGACGTCGGCACCCCGGCGGCAAAACCCTGAGCCCGGCGGCGGGGTATACTCGCGCCGTCTTCGGCAATCAGCCGCGGCATCCATGGGGGCGGGACGTGGCAAAGAATTCAGAACCGGGGAGCGATGGGCCCGGGCGGGCGGCCCGGATCGGCTTCGGCCTGTTCTGGGTTTACGTGATCCTCTACTTCGGCTTCATCGCCCTGGTGCTCTTCCGCCCCGACATCCTCTCCAGCCGCCCGTTCGGTGGGGTGAATCTCGCGATCGCCTCCGGGCTCGGCCTGATTGCCGCGGCGCTCCTCCTTTCGGTGGTCTACATGGTGGCCTGCAGGGTGGTCGAATCCCCGGGTGGCGAGCGCCGCTAATCCCCGCCCCGACCGATTCGTTCTGCCGCCTGCCGCCCGTTTCCGAGACCTCCGATGCTCTACGAATCATCACCTGTCGCGATCGCGATCTTCGCCAGTTTCGTCCTTGCCGTCGTCGGCCTGTCATTCTGGCTGGGGAGGAAGGGACAGTCAGCCAAGGGCTACTACGCCGCCCACGGCGAGATTCACTGGTTCATCAACGGGATCGCCTTCGCCGGCGATTACCTCTCGGCGGCGAGCTTCCTCGGCATCTGCGGGATGATCGCCTTCCACGGCTTCGACGGCTTCCTCTACTCGATCGGGTTTCTCGCCGGCTGGATCGTCGCGTTATTTGTGATCGCTGAGCCGATCAAGTCGCTGGGGAAGTTCACCTTCGCCGATGCCCTCGACGCGAAATACAACAGCCGCGGCATCAAGCTGTCGGTGGCGATCTCGACGCTCGTCGTGAGCATCTTCTATCTCATTCCGCAGATGGTGGGCGCCGGCGACTTGATCGTGCCGCTGCTAGGCCTTCCCCATGCGGTCGGGGTGATCCTCGTCGGCATCGCGGTGACGCTGATCGTCGTCACCGCGGGGATGGTGTCGACGACGTGGGTGCAGTTCATCAAAGGATCGCTCCTCGTCTTTTTCTGTGGCGTGCTGGCGTCGATGATCCTCGCCCGTGGGCTGACGGTGAACACGGGGAGCCTCGAGCCGCAGACGCGCTCTGTCACTTCCGAAGGCCGTGTCCTCGTCGACGGTGAGCCGCAGACCCGCGACCACGATCTCCGCCCCGTGGGAACCCTCGCCGCCCTCCCGGCGCGCTATGGCGGCGCGACCACGACCGGGCCCCTCGGGCCGCTTGAATACCTCTCTGTGCTCGAAGATTCCCGGATCGTCACTTGGAGCGGGAAGAAGTCGACTGATGCCTCCGGCTCGCACACCGTCTACACGCCGACGGAGAGGGCCGGCACCGATCTCCTCAAGCCGGGGGGCTACTTCAAGGGGCTCACGACGGGCAAACTCGCCGACAAGCTCGACTTCGCGAGCCTCATGCTCGCCCTCTTCTGTGGCACCGCGTCGCTCCCCCACATCCTCATCCGCTACTACACCGTCAAGGATGCCGCCGCCGCTCGGAAGAGCACCGTGGTGGGGATCGCGGCGATCGGCGCCTTCTACGTCCTCACGCTGTTCCTCGGCCTGGGGGCCATGACGAGCGGCGCCCTCGACCCGACGAGCACCAATATGGCGGCGCCGCTGCTGGCGAAGAGCTTCAACGAGACGCTCTTCGCCGTGATTTCGGCGATCGCCTTCACGACGGTGCTGGGCACGGTGAGCGGGTTGATCATGGCCGGCAGCGGGGCGGTGGCCCACGATCTTGTCGAGAACGTCCTCGGCATTCCGATGGACGATGCCGGGAAGGTTCGCTGCGGGAAGATCGCTGCGGTCGGCCTGGGAATCGTGGCGATGGCGTTAGGGATCCTGTTTCGCAGCTTCAATGTCAGCTTCCTCGTCGGTTGGGCGTTCAACATCGCTGCCTCGGCGAACCTCCCGGCGCTCGTCATGCTCCTCTTCTGGCCACGGACGACGAAGGAAGGGATCATCTCTGCCGTGACGGTGGGTATGCTCGCGAGCCTGACCTGGATCCTCCTCTCCGCCGACACCTTCGAGAAGGTCTATGGCCTGTCGCGTGACGCCTCGCCGGTCCCCTTCAGCCAGCCCGGCCTCGTGACGATCCCGCTGGGATTCATCGTCCTCATCGTTGTCTCGCTGCTGACAAAGGCCCAGCCCAAGGGGAAGCCGGCATGAGCGCGGGCCCGGTGATTCGCTGCCGCGAGGACCACCTCGGGGCGATCCGCGCGATCTACAACGACGCGATTCTCCACACGACGGCGCTGTACGAATATAAGCCGCGGAGCGCCGAGACGATTCATGCCTGGTGGCGGGCCAAGCAGCAGGCGGGCTATCCCGTCCTCGGCGTCGAACGGGCCGACGGCACGCTTGCCGGCTTCGCCAGTTGGGGGCCGTTCCGGCCCTTCCCGGCCTTCAAGTATTCGGTCGAGCATTCCGTTTACGTCGCGGCCGACAGCCGGGGGGCGGGGATCGGCAGGCGTTTGCTCGGGGCGATCGTCGCCGAAGCTCTCCGCCACGACATCCACCTCCTGGTGGGGGCGATCGATGCCACGAATGCCGCGAGCCTCGCGCTCCACCGGGCGCTCGGATTCGAGCATGCCGGCACGATTCGCGCCGCTGGCTTCAAGTTCGGCCGCTGGCTCGACCTCGAGTTCTGGCAGCGTTCGCTGCCGACTCCAGCACGGCCGGTCGATGGATGAGGAATCTGTGTGGAAGATTTTCCCGGTGAAAGGTACGATCGGGCATGTCATCCACGCCCCCACGCGTCTCCATCCTCATTCCCTGTTACAACGCGTCCCCCACGGTGGAGCGGGCGGTCGATTCGGCCCTCGCGCAGACCTTCCGCGACATCGAGGTGATCGTTGCGGATGACGGCTCGACCGACGCGAGCCTTGCGGTCCTTGAGCGCTACCGCGGCGACGCCCGGGTGTCGATCCATGCCGAGCCCCACCGGGGCGGAAACGGAACGCGCAATCGGCTCCTCGAATTGGCCCGGGGGGAGTTTGTGCAGTTCCTCGACGCCGACGATGAGCTCGACCCGAAGAAACTCGAGGCCTGCCTCGCCGCTTTCCGCCCCGGCGTCGACATGGTGTACACGAATCACCGCGTCTGCCGGGGCGATAGCGTGACCGAGAAGTCGCTTCCGGAGCCTGTTGGCGACATGGTTGCCTATCTCGTGGCGAATAACATCGCGATCCACGAGCCCCTCCACCGCCGTGGCCCCCTCATGGCTGCCGGAGGTTTTGATGAGTCGCTGCCTTGCTGCCAGGAGTATGAACTCCACCTCCGGCTTGCCGGCAGCTACTGGCTCGCGATGACCCACCTCCCCGAGTCTCTTTGTACCGTGCACGTGATGCCGCAGAGCGTCTCCTCCAACCAGGGACGGACTTTTTCCACCAAAGCCGGTGTGCTGTTGCGGTTGCTCGGGGAATGGGGGAAGGTCGGCCCCATCGATAATCGGAGGTCTCGGGTCGTCTCCAACGAGCTCTTCGGATGTGTTCGGCAGCTCTGTTTTGCCGGCCGAGATGAGGAGGCGCTGGAACTGTTTTCCAAGGTTCAGCGGATGTTGCCCGCGACCCCCTATCCGGCGAAGTGGCCGCTTCGTCTTGCGGTGAGGCTGGTGGGACCGGTGCGGGCGGAACGGGCCCGTATCTGGCTGACACGCCGAATGGGAAGCGGTTGATCGATCCGCTCGGTTGACGTGAGGGCCTTGGGGGATTCGATGCCTCGCTCCCCAGTTGCCAGGAGTACGAGATCCATCTCCGCTTGGCGCTCCAGCGTTGGCGGACGATTCGCCACTTGCCCATTTCTCTCTGCACCTACTACGTTATCTCTGGGGGCATTTCGTCCAATCAGGGCCGTCTGTTCGCCACCCGGGCTGCCGTCCTCCGGCGGTTTGCCGAGGAGGAGCTCGGAGTCGAGGGTTTAACCCGCGGTCGGAGGGATCGAGTTGCATGGAGGTAACGGTGAGCAACGACATTTTGTGGATCAAATCCCGCATGCCGGGGGTGGTGACGGATGGCAGCAGCCTCGTCTCAACGGGGCTCATCTCCTGCCTTCAAAACGACCACGCCATCGACCTCCTCTGCCTCCGGTTGACGTCCCGGGAGGAGGCGCAGGCCGCCGAACCATCCTGTCCGTTCCGGAACGTGTTCGTCGCCGATACCGACAACGCCGGCGGACTCGCCCGGCGGATCGGGTACCGGCTCGGCTACTCGCTGCGCAGCGAACTCACCTCGACCCCGCGGTCGGTGTTCTACGAATCGGGCCGCCGGGCCCGGGCCCTGCTCGAGCGCGTCCTGGCGGAGCGGCGGTACCGGCGGATCATCGCCGAGTATTACACCGTCGCTCCGCTCCTTGCTGGGCTCGAGTCGCAGACGAGTCTCATCCTCCACGATGCCGATCACGTCACGCTCGATCTCGAGGCCAGCCAGGAGCCGTCGCTCCCCCGGCGGGCATGGCTCCACCACCGCGCCGCCCACATGCGGGCCTTCGTGGAGCGGGTCGGTCCGCGGTTTGCTTCCGTGCTGACGCTGACGCCCTTCGACCGGCAGGCCTACGAGGCGCTCGGGATCGCGAGGATCGAGAGCCTCGACGTACCGCTTCCCGATCTGCCGGCGCAGCTCCCCACGCTCCAAGGTGAAACGATCGCCTTCCTCGGCTCGATCGATTACGCCCCGAACCGCGACGCCTTGGCCTGGTTTCTTGCCGACATCTTCCCTGCGGTGCTGAAGCGCTACCCGGCTGCCCGCTTGCAGGTGTTCGGCGGGGGGAATCGGAGGGGCCTTCACAGCCCGAATGTCGACTGGCTGGGGCGCGTCCCCCAGGGAGAGTTCGCTCGAGCGCTCGGCGGCGCGGCGCTGGGAATCGCACCGATCCGCCTCGGTACCGGGGTGAAGGTGAAGGTGCTCGACAAGATGTGGCACGGTCTCCCGGTCGTCTCCACGTCGCTGGCGAGCCGGGGCACGCCTGCCGAACACGGCGCTGCCCTGATCGCCGACACCCCTGCCGCTTTCGCGGAGGCCGTCTGCGAGCTCCTCGGCTCTCGAGCCCGGAGGCTCGAGCTTCAAGAGGCGTCTCAGAATCTACTCTGCGAGCGTCATGCCAACGCGGCGGCGCGGGCCTCGGTCGCCCGGAAGCTCCTCGGCGGCGGGCCGATCCTTCAGGCACCCCACGGGCTCATACCCGAGGCAGTTCGTAGCCCTTGCGGTAGTCTTTCGTGAACAGCCGGTTGGCGGCCTCGTCGGACGACTTTTCCGTCTGCGGATCGATGAGCAACTCGCGACCGAGGTGGAGCGGCGTGACGGTGAGGTCGACGGCGTTGTCGTGGAGGTGGTCCTCAAAGCTGTCGAGGGTGAGGATGACACGGTGGTCGTGGGCGGCGATCGTCGGACGCGCCCCGAAGGGCACCTTCGCGCCGAGTTGCCACGACACGTTGCCGAGATGGGCCAGGGCGCTGGAAAGGTGGCCGTCCTCGACGTCGAGGTAGAGATCCTCGTGCTTCCGGCTGCGGATCGCCTTGACGAGGTTGGCGAAGTGGTCGCGGCTTGAGCCCCCCGACCAGGTGCCGAGTGGCGCTCCGGCATAGTCGAAGGCGGCGCCCGATTGGTAATTCGTCGACACGACGTAGCCCTCGGTGCCCCACCAGATGTTGCCGACACCGAGCGGGCCGGCCGCCGTGCCGTGCGTCACCGGGGTCTTCATCTCCAGCCCGCGGACATCGGAGATAAGGAGGGCGTCGTCCCACTGGAAGATCGTCACCTGGCTGTTGGCTACGTCGCCGTTGTCGACGTAGCCGAGCCGGCCACCGAGGCTGACGACGCGCTTGGGGAACTCCTGCTTGCCGAGGCCCCAGCGGGCCTTGTCGAGCTCGTGGGGATTCTGGTTGCCGAGATCGCCGTTGCCGGTAAGGCGGTTCCAGTGCCAGTCGTAGTGGAGGCGCTGGCGGTGGGGCACGATGTCCGGGGCGGGCCCGGCCCAGAGATCGAAGTCGAGCCCGGGGGGGACCGGTGCCGGCGTGTCGACCAGCCCGATGCTCGGCCGCCGCTTGTAGCACAGGGCGTGGGCCACCTTCACCGGGCCGATCTTGCCGCTCTTCACGAAGTCGATCGTGTCGCGCATCCCCGTCATGCCACGGCTCTGCGCGCCCATCTGGCACATCCGCCCGAGCTTGCGGGCCCACTGCGTCATCACGCGCCCTTCCTCGACAGTGTGACTGCACGGCTTCTCGACGTAGACGTCCTTCCCGGCCTGCATCGCCCAGATGCTCATGAGGGCGTGCCAGTGGTTGGGCGTGGCGATCGAGACGACGTCGATGTCCTTGCGGTCGAGGACGCGGCGGATGTCCTGGACGTACTCCGGCTTGCGGGCCGCGTCCTTGAACCTCTCCTCGTAGCGGCCAGCGACGCCGGGATCGCAGTCGCAGATCACCGCGAGCTCCGCATCCGACATGCCGGCCCACTGGCCGATGTGCTCGCCACCGCGACCATTGGCCCCGATGACGGCGACGCGGAGACGGTCGTTGGGCCCGGCCGGGAAAGAGGCCGGCTCGGCCCGGGTAGCCTGCGGGGCGGCGGCGAGCGCCGCGGCGGCCATCGCGAAGGCTGTTTCGACGAAATCGCGGCGTGAGACCTGCATGGATCGTCCCTCTCTGGTGCGCGGGCAGCGCGGGGACCGGGCCTCCGAGGCCCGCGATGCAGATCGCCCCCCCGCGAAAACGACTTCGGAGTCTACCACCGTAATCGGCGGTGGTGGGGCGGGGGGCCCCGGGTCAGGCGCTCGGGCGACGGAAGTGCCGGTAGGCCTGGAGGACGTCGAAGAGATCGGAGGTGATCGTGATGTCGTCGTCGGCGAAGTCGGAGAGCCACGTCCGGTCGCTCGCCACGGCGTCGGCGAGGAGCGGGAGGACTTCCCCGAGGGTGACGCGCACCGTATCGGCCCGCTGGGCCTCCTGAACGATCGACCGGCTCGTCGATTCGAGGTCAGGTCCGGTGTAAACGCGCAGTTTCCGCATGGCCATGTCGAAGCTCCCGTGCTTGGGTTCGGAGTGGCTTGAAGCGGACGCACACCGGTTCCACCGGAGGAGGCGGCCGGCGAACCGGCGCACACAAGCGTCCACGGAGGGAGTCATCGGCCGATCCGCCGGCAAAGTTCCAATGAATCCCCCTGTCGCTCCGGACGACACCCCCGACGGCGGCCTCTGGCCCCGGGGTGGCAAACGGGGGAGAACGCGGGGGGGGCGACCGGGATGTCTGGGGCGAATGCCGCGGGGCCGATGAAGCCTGTTTCCGACCCTGCTGGTCAGGCCGAAGCGGGTGTGCCGCTTCGCGGTCCGACCGATTCGAGCCTACCGGCCCGGAAGGCCTCCCCCATCGCCTTCGGGACGAGGGCCTCCGACTGGAGCACTCGGGCCCGGTTCTCGGCGGTGGAGGCCTTCATCTCCTGCTCGCGGGCGATGGCGATGCTGCGCCGCTCCTCCGCCTTGGCCCGGGCGACGCGGGTGTCGGCCTCGGCCTGATCGGCCTGGAGGCGGGCGCCGATGTTCTCGCCGACTTCGATGTCGGCGATGTCGATTGAGACGATCTGGAAGGCCGTCTGGGCGTCGAGGCCGCGCTGGAGGACCGCCTTGGAGATCGTGTCGGGGTGTTCCATGACGTCGAAGTGGCTTTCGGCCGAGCCGATCGACGTGATGATCCCCTCGCCGACCCGGGCGATGATCGTCTCCTCGGTGGCTCCGCCGATGAGTTGCGAGATGTTCGTGCGGACGGTGACGCGGGCCCGGATCTTCAGTTCGACGCCGTTTCTGGCGACGGCCGAGAGCGTCGATTTGCCACTCACCCGGTCGGGGCAGTCGATGACCTTCGGATTCACGCTCGTCTGGACGGCGTCGAGGACGTCGCGGCCGGCCAGATCGATGGCGCAGGCCCGGTCGAAGTCGAGATCGATGTCGGCCCGCTGCGCGGCGATCAGCGCCCGGATGACGCGCGGCACGTCGCCGCCGGCGAGGTAGTGGGCCTCGAGCTTGCGGGCGGTGATCTCCCGGCCGAGCCCTGCCTGGGTGGCCATGATCTTCGCCTGGACGATCGTCCTCGCGTTCACCTTCCGCAGGCTCATCCCGAGGAGCTCGAGGAACGTCACCGGCGCCTTCGACCAATAGGCCTGAAACCAGAGCTGGCCGTAGTTGGCGACCAGCATGAGCATGACGAGGCCGGCGAGGACGGCGACGAGGCCGATGCCGAGGATCACCGGCGGGGTGAGCATGTTCACGGAGGAGGGTTCCGGGGCAGGGACGGGGCTAGGGAACGGAGAGGCCCGGGCACCCGAGGGGGAGCCGGACCACGAAGATCCCAGCCTAGTTCGGGCACGGGCCGGGTCCAAGAAAAACCGTCCCGGCCTTGTCTCCTCCGCCCCGGAATGCCCGGCACAGCCGGTATTTCCCATCTGCAGAGGTCGATTTCTCCACGGCCCCCCGGCCGCCGCGGGATGTCAGTAGATGATCCCGCTCTCGATACGGTGGGGGGCAAGGCGCTTGCGGCCGTCGAGCGGGGAGATCTCGACGAGGAACGAGGCGCCGGCCACCGTGCCCCCCGCCGCCTCGATCAGCCGCATGCAGGCTTCGGCCGTGCCGCCGGTAGCGAGGACGTCGTCGACGACGAGGACCCGGGCTCCAGCTTTGAGGATCCCGGTGTGCATCTGAAGCTTGTCGCGGCCGTACTCGAGGTCGTATTCGTGCTCGATCGTCTCGGCCGGAAGCTTCCCCGGCTTCCGCACCGGGATCACGCCGACGCCGAGTTCGATCGCCATCGGCGTCGCGAACAGGAATCCCCGCGCCTCCACCGCCGCGATCGCGTCGATCCCGGCGTCGCGCCACGGGGCCGCCATCAGCCGCACCGCCGCGACGAGCGCCGCCGGATCGGCCAGGAGCGGCGTGATGTCGCGGAACAGGATGCCCGGCTTGGGAAAGTCGGGCACCGGGCGGATGAGGGAGGCGAGATCGACGGCGGCGTGGGTCACGAAAAAGCTCCGCGGAGGAGGCGTGTCGGAAGCGACAGGTGAAGCGGCACTGTGCCGCCGGCACCAGGGGGCGGTCAAGCCCCGTGGCGAAGGCGGATCTTCGCTCGGGGGACACCGTCGAGTTCGGCGGCCAGGTTGGCGAGGGTCTCCGACTCGATCTGCCGAACGCGTTCGCGGGTCAGTCCGAGGACGCCACCGATCTCCTTGAGCGTCATCGGGTCGCCGCCGCCGAGGCCGAAGCGGAGCCTGAGGATCGTGGCAGCGCGGTGGTCGAGAAGCTCGATGCGGCGAAGGACGTGGAGCATCGTGTCCTCGTCGAGGAGGACATCTGCCGGGCACTTCGTGTTCTCGTCGCGGATCAGGTCGCCGAGCGACCAGCCGCCGTCGGCCTGCTCGGTCTGCGGCGAGGCCTGATTGATGTGGATCGCCTTCTTGATGATCGGGAGCTTCTTGCGGGCGAGCCCGAGGCTGCGGGCGACCTCTTCCGGCGTCGGCGTGCGGCCGAGCGAGTCGAGGAGCCGGGCCGTAGCCCGGCGCCACTTCGAGAGCAGCTCCACCATGTAGGCGGGGATGCGAATCGTCTTGCCGGAGTTGATCAAGGCCCGCTTAATCGACTGCTTGATCCAGTAGCTGGCGTAGGTGCTGAAGCGCGTGCCGACGCGCGGGTCGAAGCCCTCGACGGCCCGGAGGAGCCCGAGGTTCCCCTCCTCGATGAGGTCGGGGAGCGGCAGGCCACGATTGGCGTAGCCGCGGGCGATGTTGACGACGAGGCGTAGGTTGGCGCGGACCATGTGATCGCGGGCCTGGGCATCCCCCTTGCCGATCGCCACCGCCAGTTCCTTCTCCTGGTCTGCCGTCAGAAGCGACGTGTCGTTGATCTCACGGAGATAGGTTTCGAGAGGGTTTTGAACGGCTCCCGAGGAGGTCTTGCGGCGGGGGGTGGGCATGGCGTGTCGACGGTCCTGGTGGATGGATGACGGTATGACGGTATGTGGTGATCGATGGTGGCGGGGGGCTTCCGTCCCGCCGGGAAGGTATCGACGGTTCCCGGGGGCGACTGCACAAGCGGGAGAAGAAGGGTGGGCTGGGGTGATCGTGACGGCTGGGGTGGCGATGCCGCGGCTCCGCGTGCAGGTGTCGCCTGGCGCGGCCGTCGCCCTCGCTCAGGCGAGATGCCAATCGATACAAGCCAGCTCGGGGACCGACCCGATCCGGATCGGGACTGCCGATGTCCCGATGCCGCGCGACACGAACAGCGGCGGCCCTCCGTCGCGATACCACCCGGCGACATACCGGCCACTCCCCGGCGGCGTGAGGAGGGCGACGCCCCCCGGCGCCACCTGCCCGCCGTGTGTGTGCCCCGAGAGGACGAGGTCGGCAGGGTGCTCCGCAGGAAGCGCGAGCCTGTCGCGATGGACCGGGCAATGGGCGAGCACGAGATGGTGATCGCAGGGCTCCTCGCCGGTAAATGCCGCGACCGGATCGGGGCGTCCCTGGCGGAAGTCATCGAAGCCGGTGACCCGCACCGAGCGATCGCCGAGAGCGACTCTCACCGATCGGTTGACGAGGAGATCGAAGCCGTGCCGTTCGTGGTGGGCCCGCAGTCGCTCCACGGGGACACCGGACGAAATCTCCCAGTTGCCGAGAATCGCGAGCCGATGGGGCACGCCTGGACAGGCGGCGAGAAAGTCGACAAGCGGCCCCTCGCCCCGCGCTGCCGAGAGGCTATCGCCGGTGATCACGAGGAGATCGGGCGCGAGGCTGTGGAGCGCTTCGAGAACCCGTTCCTCGAGCGGCCCGACTCGGTGGAGATGGAGATCGGAGACATGGGCGATCCGCAGCCGTCGGCTTTCGGCGGGAGTGGGCATCACCTCCGTCGCCGGGCCGCCGGTCGGCGCCGGGGGAGCCCCGAAGTGATGGTGAGTGACGTCGAGTTTGAAGGGGGTGAGACAGAGGCCGTCGATGCCCGCTGTCAGGGCCCCCCCCGCGACGAGTGCCGCGCCGCCGCGGAGCAGATCACGGCGTTTGAGACGCATCGGCGGCCTCCGTGGCATCGGCGGCCGTGGGGCGGAGGACCGCGTCGAGAAACTCGAGGATCGCCCGCCCGGCAGGTGAGTCGCGGCCGATGGAGGCTGCGTGGCCGGCCCTGTCGAGAAGGAGCAGTGTCGAAGGGACGCCGACGGCAGACAGCGCGGCATCGAGTCGCACGGCTTGCTCGACCGGGACGGAGGGATCGGCCGTGCCATGGATGACAAGGCAGGGGGGATCATCCGGGGAGACATGCCAGACGGGGCTTGCCCGGAGCGCCGCCTCCCGCACCTCCGGCAGCGGCCCGCCAACGAGGAGGCTGGCCGGCGACCGAGGGCGGTCGTGCTCCGGCCCGAGGCTCGTCAGATCGGTGGGGGCCGAGAGCAGCGCGATGGCGGCCGGCGGGGATCGCGGGGCCGCGGCTTCGTCGTCAGCAGGATCGTCGGCGAGGCCCACAAGCGCCGCGAGGAGTCCTCCGCCGCCATGGCCGACGACGGCGATCCGCGTCGGGTCGAGGCCCCATTCCCCAGCGCGACGGACGATTTCGGCAATCGCGGCGCGGCAGTCGTCGAGTTGGGCCGGAAAACGGGCGAGGTCGCTGGTGCGGTAGCCGATGCTGGCGACGGCATAGCCTTCGAGGGCCAGCCAGGTGACGGGGCAGTCAGCCTTCGAGCCGTCGCGCCACGTGTCGCCGTGAATCCACACGACCAGCGGCACCGGTCCCGGGCAGCGTCCCGGGAGGGTGATGTCGAACCGTCGGCGGCCACCCTGGTCGGGCTGGGAGTAGGGCTGGTCGCGGAGGGTGAGGCCAGCACCACGGCGGGTGTCGTCGCCAGGATCGCTCGCGGATGCTTTCCCGACGGGCTCGGCGGGCTCGGTGGGACCGTCGGGCTCGGCGGGCTCGGTGGGACCGTCAGGCTCCACCGCCAGGGCCCGCTCGGCTGCCAGTCGCCGCCGGGTCGCGCGGCGCTGCGACCGCCACGACCAGCGCCGGCCTGTACCCGGTTCGATCTCCGCCGGGGTCTCCGACGGCGCCCGCGGATCCTCGAGCCAAGAGCGATGCCGCGATTCGCCAGCAGACATCCGCTCGTTGCCGGCGGCATCCCGAGGTGGCAACCAGGAGGTGCCGACAAGGAGCGAGGAGATCACGAGGGCCTGCAGGCACCACGCCAGCAGACTTCCCGCGCGACGGCGACGAGGGCTCTTCGTTTGGCTGGCAGGGACGTGCATGAGGCAAATCAGCATACGTCCGGGGAGCTGGCCCGGGGGAATCGTGCCGGTCCCCAGACGCCCGGCGCGCGCTGCCTGTGGGGCAGCGCACACCGGGGAAGCCTGTCTCGGAAATCCGGATGACCAGACGCGGATCAATGCCGCCGCTGGACCTGGCCGGAGGGGGTGAGCTCGTCGATGATCTTCGGGATGTACTTGGCGAGCACCTCGGCGAGATCGTTGGGATCGATCCCCTTGCTGCGAGCGAGATCGTTGAGCTCGCGGTCGCCGAAGACGTCCTCGATTTTCCGGCGGTCGATCGGCTTGTTCGGGCCGGTGCGGACCCACGAGTCGACCTCGTCCCGCATCCCCTTCTCCTCGAACTGCTTCACCACCTCGGGGAGCTTCTGGGCGTCGTTGCCGCCGAAGATCTGCTTGAAGATCTCACCGAGATCGTTCGGCGAGGGCATCCCCTGGGGCTCTCCCTGCGGGGCACGTTGCTGGGGTTGCGGGGCGCGTTGTTGGGGCTGCGGGGCCCGCTGCGGGGGCTGCTGCTGCCCCTGAGCGGCACCTTCCAAGACTTGCTTGAGGATCTCGCCGAGAATGTCCATCGAGAAAAGGCTCCGAAGAGGGAAAAACTGCAAAAGTCGAACCGGTGAAAAAGCGCCAGTCCCGATTGTAGGGGGGGCCCTAGGGGGAGGAAAGGAATCGGGTTCGTGGGGGGGGCTGGCTGGCCCCGGTCGGTTCACCAAACCGCCCGGTTTTCCTGCACGGGGGGACGGGGGATTCGCCAGCCGGGGCCGCGGTGTTAGAATTGGACACTTTCGTCGCTGATGACGATGGAAAGCCGTGGTCCGACGTTGTGGCGCCGTCGGCGGACGCCCGCCTGGATCGCACCCACCTTTGAGGAGTCTTGTATGGGCCTGCTGCAATCGTTCCCGACCGCCCGACGCGGGCGATCCCGGTTCGTCGAAGGCCTCCTCGGGGGGCTCCTCCTGGCCGGCATCGCGACGGGATCGGCCACTGCCGAGATGGCGATCCTCGGTGAGGCGTCCCTCACCGCCGGCGTTCCCGGCAGCGGTCCGATCACGACCGAGCAGATCGACCGCTGGCTCGCCGAGCCGAAGAACTCGGCGGTCCTCGAGCCGGTGCTGCCGCTGGGGCTCTCGCAGGGAGCCGGTCAGATCACCGGCCTCGACAAGAATCCGCTCACCCGCGCCAAGATCGAGCTCGGTCGCCAACTCTACTTCGATCCCCGTCTCTCGGCCGATGCCACGGTAAGCTGCGCCAGCTGCCACGATCCCGCTCAGGGCTACGGCGCCCACACGAAGACCGGCCTCGGCATCCGCGATCAACTCGGTGGCCGCAATTCCCCCGTCTCCTACAACCGCATCCTCTCCGGAGCGCAGTTCTGGGACGGCCGGGCCGATTCCCTCGAAGCCCAGGCGGTGGGCCCGATCGCCAACCCCGGCGAGATGGGCTTCACGCACGAAGGGGCCGTCGCGCGGCTCAAGGGAATCCCTGTCTACGAAAAGCAATTCAAGAAGATCTTCGGCGGCGTCTCGATCGATGCCGTCGGCCAGGCGATCGCCGCCTTCGAGCGCGTCCTCGTCACCGGCCCCTCCCCCTACGACTTCGGCGAGCAACTCCGTCCCTTTGCCGCCATGGACGAGGACGACCTCAAGGAGGACGAGGACTTGGCGAAGAAGTACGCCGAGGCGAAGGCCGCGGCGGCGACGTTCGCGATGTCGGAATCGGCGAAGCGAGGCCGCGACATCTTCTTCACCGAGAAGGGGAACTGCACTGCCTGCCATGTCGGCGCGAACCTCGCCGACGAGAAGTATCACAACCTCGGCATCGGCATGGACCAGGCCGAGCCCGATCTCGGCCGTTTCGTCGTCTCCAAGGATCCGAAGGACAAGGGGGCTTTCAAGACGCCGACGGTGCGGAATGTCGCTCTCACCGCCCCCTACATGCACGACGGTTCCGTGGCCACGCTCGAGGAAGTGGTGGAGTGGTACGACAAGGGTGGCCATCCCAACGCGACCCTCTCCGACAAGATCAAGCCCCTCAAGCTCACCGCGCAGGAGAAGGCCGACTTGGTCGCCTTCATGCGGGCCTGCACCGGCCCGACGCCGGCGGTCGAGACGGGCCGTCTTCCCGAGCAGCCGTAGCCCGGCGCTGATCTCACGCTACGAATGCCAGACCGGCCCGGCGGGGCGATTCCCGCCGGGCCGGTTTTTTTCGCGATAGCGATGGCGCGCGGGGCCAACACCGGCTCAAACGTCGCTTCGGGGTCGCCCGTGCCCCGTCGCCGGACGTTCGCTACGGGCATCCATGCCCTTCGCTCTCTCCGCGCCGCTTGCGCTTTCGCCCTCCGGGCTTCGCTGACCGGCGAGGCCGGCTCTCGGAACACGGGCGACCCCTCGCTGGCGGCGTCGAGCGTTGCGCACGGGGCGTTAGGCCTTTCTGCCCGCGTGCGGGAGACGAGGTATGTCCCCAGTTCAGTCGCGCTTTCACGGCGCTTCGGCCGTCTCGCCGCCGGCCCGCGTGCCCAGGGCCCGCCAGACCTCGGGGGCCACGTCGTCGCCGATCGAGCGGACGGCCCCATCCATCATCGCCGTGCCGACGAGGCCACGGTGATAACTCCGCGCGGTGATCGCGGCGAACGATCGCGCCGTGGCGCTCGAGCCCTCCTGGCGGGAGTTGTAGTCGACATCGTGAACGATGCCGGCCACCGTGAGTGGCACCCGCGTGTTTGGCGGGAGGACAGTCGTGAAGCCGGAGTGGTGCACGCGGCCGTCGGGCCATTCGGTATGGCCAGTGCAGTCGTTCGTCGTCGGACCGAGCTTTGGGTCGGAGGGGCCACCGCCGGCGAGCGCGGCCACTTGTGCGGCGGATCCCGGAGGCGACGACGGCGGAAAGGCAGCCCCGGGATCGGCGGTGTTGCGCACGTAGGGGGTGAAGGCCTTCACCTCAGCTGCGCAGAGTGTCTTACTCAAGCCGTCGACAAACGCGCCCGCTTTCAAACGCGAGTTCGGGTGGAACGATCCGTCGCCGCCGTTGCCTGTGGCCGGGTCGTAGACGAACCAGGTGCCGAAGTTGAAGCCGTAGTTCAGCGGCCGGACGTACTGGAGGCCGTTCTTGAGCCGCGGGATGTCGTTCGGCTCGCTGGGGCAAACGAAGACTGGAGTACGGATGAGAGGAACGCCGGTGGTGCTGTTGGGGGGCTGATCCCATGGCTTCTCGAGGTCGACCTGCACGGCCGCGGCGGCCTCCTCGATAAATGGGAGCGTGCGGCCGAGGATTCCCCACGAGCCGTTGTTCGACTGGAACGTCGTGCCGGGGGTGTGGAGCATGCTCGGGGGATAATGGCGCCGCGCGCCCTCGAAGGAATGCACGGCGAGCGCGAGTTGGCGGATGTTGTTCTGGCAGCTCGACCGCCGGGCCGCCTCGCGCGTTGATTGGACAGCTGGCAGCAACAGTCCGACGAGCGTGCCGATGATGGCGATGACAACGAGCAGCTCAACGAGCGTGAAGGCCCGCGTGGGGCGACGATCGTGGAGGGCGGTGTGGCGCATGATGGTGGGAATCAGGCGGGGGCAAACACGCCTACCGGGGGCAGCACATCTCTCATCATCGGCGGTGTGCCGGGGAAATGCCTGGGGCGGCGGAACTTTCCCCCGTACCGGCGAACGATTCGCCGCGCGGCAGTTCGGAACCGCCATCCATCGTTGCCGGGGAATCTACGTTTCTGTAGAATCATGTCAGAAGGTCTTCATTCCGGGCATCTTCGGGCGGAGGAGAGAGTCATGGCAACCGGTGTATCGCAGGTCTCCGCCGTCATTGCCGACACGACGCGGGAGCGGCTGGAGCGGTTTGCGAGGCAGCACGGCGTCAAGAAATCCCACCTCATCGAAACGGCCATTCTTCATCACCTCGCCGCGCTCGAGGAGTTGCCGGCCGACGTCGTTGTGCCTCCTGTGATCGAGGTTTCTCGCGAGGTCGGCGCGGACGTGGTTCGGCGAATCGAGCGGCCAGAGCCACCGACGCCGGCAATGAAGGCACTCTTCGATGGAGATTGAAATCCGGCCGCTGCGGCCGGATGACGATCGGTCGTCGTTTTCATCGGGAGATGTGGAGCTCGACCGATTCTTTCGGAATTACGCGGGGCAAAACCAGTTCCGGCTCCACGTCGGCGTGACCTACGTGGCGTCGACCGCCGGCCGTGTCGTTGGCTATGTCACGATCGCGCCGGGATCGATGGTGATCGACCGCCTGCCGCGTCGTGAGCGACAGCGGTTGCCGGCCTATCCGCTCCCGATTCTGCGTCTGGCAAGGCTGGCCGTCTCCACGACCGACCAGGGACAAGGAATCGGCTCCCGGCTCGTGCGGTTCACCCTGGAAATGGCCCGGGAGATGGCGCGCCGGTTTGGGTGTGTCGGCGTGGTAGTGGATGCGCTCCCGGAGGCGCTTCGGTTCTACACCCGCCTCGGGTTTTTCGAGTTGGTCGTCGAGGCCGGGGCGCTGCCCAGCCGTCCGGCGCCGCGGCCGATGTTTCTGCCGATCGGGTCGATTCCCGGCGCAGACCGAGCTCCCGCGCAGTAGGCCACCGGCTCAGGAATCCCTTGGCTGTCAGCCCCGCGGCAGTTTGCCGCGGAGGGTGGAGCGGTCGAGGCCGAGGAGCTTGGCGGCGGCAGTGCGGTTGCCGCCGGTGCGGGCGAGCGCTTCGTCGATCAGCGTCGCTTCCGCCGCTTTGAGGAAATCCTCGTGGAGCCATCCGTCGCGAGGCTGTGTGCCGCCGAGCTGCGCGGCCACCCAATCGCGGATCGCCCGCTCGAGGTGGGCCACGGCGGTGGCCACGCCGTTGCCCGTTGCGGCCGGGGAGCCCTCCACGATGGCGGCTCCAGCGGCGCCGGGCAGCGGCGGCGGAAGGTGCTCGGGGCGGAGCGTGCCGCCACGGGCGATCACCGCTGCGACGTCGACTGCGGCCTTGAGTTCGCGGATGTTCCCCGGCCAGTCGCGGGCGCAGACTGCCTCGAGAAAGTCGTCGGAGGCCGCTTGGAGCGGGCCGCAGCCCGGGCTGCCGGTAAGGAAATGCGCAACGAGTGCCGGGATGTCGTCGATCCGCGCGGAAAGTGGCGGCATCTCGATGGTGAAGACACGGAGACGATGGAGGAGATCGGCTCGGAACCTGCCGGCCGCGACGTCGGCGGCAAGATCACGGTTGGTGGCGGCGATGACGCGGATGTCGACTCGGCGCGGCGCCGACGCGCCGACCGGAAGAATCTCCCGCGCGTCGAGCACGCGTAGCAGCCGGGCCTGGACCTCTGCCGCCGCGTCCCCCACCTCGTCGAGAAACAGTACGCCGCGATCGGCGCTGGCAAACAGCCCGTCGCGCGCCGTCGCCCCACTGAAGGCCCCTTTTGCCTGGCCAAAGAGCTCCCCTTCGACGAGCGCCGGCGGGAGGGCAGCGAGACTCACGGCGACCAATGGCCCTGAGCGCCTCGCCGAGTGGGCATGGATGGCGCGGGCGGCAAGCTCCTTGCCGGTGCCGGTAGCGCCGGTGATGAGCACCGGCAGCTCGCTCGAGGCGGCCAACGCCACCCGCGCAAACACGCGTTGCATGACGCCTGAACTGCCGACCAGGCCGCCGGGGGGCGGCGCCGACGCCGTGGCCGTGGCCCCGCGCTCGAGGAGCCGGTCGACGATCGAAATCACCTGTGCCGAATCGAACGGCTTGACGAGATACTCGGCGGCGCCAGCCTCGACCGCCCGGACGGCCGTGTCGAGATCGCCGAAGGCCGTCATGACGACGATCGGGGCTGTGGGAACGAGCGCGCGGAAGTCGGGGATCGCCGAGAGCCCGTCGCGGCCGGGGAGACGGACATCGAGAAGGATGAGCTCCGGGGAAAAGTGCCGGCAGATCTCGATCGCTTCCTCGGCGCTCGCGGCCGTCTTCACAGCATGGCCCCGATCGTCGAGGAGCTCACCGAGGCTCCATCCGATCGCGGGCTCGTCGTCGACGATGAGAATGCGGCTCATGGGCTGGGGATGGCCTTGGAGTGGTGGGCCAGGGAGGCGTGGGAGCCGGGCGACACCGCGCCGGCCGGAAGGACGATGGTGAATCGGGTGCGGTCGTTGGCTCTCCCCCATTCGAGCCTGCCGCCATGTTCTTCGGCCACCGCCGTGACGATCGCCAGCCCGAGGCCGATCCCCTCGGGCTTGCCGGTCACGAACGGTTCGGTGAGCGTGGCCGTCAGATGCTCCGGAGGGCCGGGGCCTGTGTCGTCGACGGAAAGCCGCACCTCATTCCCTAAGGCCCGGGCCTCGAGACGGACGGTGCCCCCACGCCCCGCAGCGTCGATCGCATTGACGACGAGGTTGAGCAGCGCCGCCCGGAGGCTGTCGCGCCGGGCAACGAGTCCGATCCCGGTCGGCGACTCGACGTCGAGCGTCGTGCCGCCATGCTGACAGCGCGGCGAGACGAGGTCGGCGACTTCCGCAAAGACGGCATCGACCGTGAGCGGCTCTGGCACCGACTCGGTACGCTTCCCGAGGGCGAGCAGGCCGCGGACCTCCTCCTCCACGACCGCAAGCTGTTTGATCGCCACCCCGAGACTTCCATCGGTGGACGAAGCCTGGCAGCGGCTGCGGTGGAGATCGATTGCGAGCCGCGCGCCGGTGACGGCGTTGCGGAGCTCGTGGGCAAACCCGGCGGCGAGCTGGCCGAGGAGCCGCTCGCGCTCGCCGGCCAGGAGGCGGGCCCGGAGCTGGCTGAGTTGCCCGCTCATCCGCTCGACGCCGCGCGACAGCCTGCCGATCTCGTCGTCGATCGCCACGCTCCGCTCATCCTCCGCAGATCCAGCATCCCCGCCGCCGAACTCCCCCGCGGTGATCGCGCCGACCCGGCATTCGACTGCGCCGATGCGGCG
>Ga0164295_10000587_pt1 | contig 30596 bp, 29 predicted proteins | sample GEODES006metaG_FD_111798 | JGI IMG/M metagenome (GOLD analysis project Ga0164295, IMG submission 111798) | Oligotrophic lake water microbial communities from Sparkling Lake, Wisconsin, USA - GEODES006 metaG | ecosystem: Environmental > Aquatic > Freshwater > Lake | place: USA: Sparkling Lake... | reverse complement strand
CAAGCAGGAGGTGCAGCTCGCCTACCAGCGCGGGCTCGGCTTTCTGAAGGGCAAGCAAAACGCTGACGGCTCCTGGGGCGAGGCCGAGCCGGTGGCCTTCACAGCGCTGGCCATCGCCAGCCACTTGATGGCACCCGACCGCAAGCCTGCCGACGCACTGACGCCTGAGCTTGAAAAAGGCTATGCCTTTCTGCTGAAGAATGTGCAGCCCGATGGCGGCATCTACATCAAGGCCCGTGCCAACTACAACACCGCCTTGGCGCTGATGGCCTTGGTGTTGCATCCGAAGGCAGCGGACTATGACGACACCATCATCAAGGCGCGCCGCTACTTGATCGGTCGGCAGATGGACCTGGATGAAAAAGGCAAGGGCGACAACCCGCTGGATGGCGGCATCGGCTATGGCGATGACAAGGGCAACCACGCGGACCTGAGCAACATGCACTTCGCGCTGGAAGCGCTGAAGTATGCCGACGCTCATCTGGCCGACCGGGGCGATGCTTTGAAGAACGAACCGAAGCTCAACTTCGCAGCCGCCATTGAGTTCATTCAGCGTGCGCAAAACCGGCCTGAATCCAACAAGCAGCCATGGGTCAGCACCGACGCGCAAGACCACGGCGGCTTCATCTATGGCCCGACCGAGACACGCGGCCCCACGGTCGATCAGAATGGCCGCGTGGCCATGCGCTCCTACGGCAGCATCAGCTACGCGGGATTGATCAGCTTCATCTACGCCGGGCTGGATGAGAACGACCCGCGCGTGCAGGCCGCCATTCAGTGGCTGGGCGAAAATTACACGCTGGAAGAGAACCCCGGCATGGGCGCGCAAGGCCAGTTCTACTACTACCACACGATGGCCAAGAGCCTCACCGCCGCGAAGCTGGACGAGCTGAAGACCAAGGACGGCAAGACCATCATCTGGCGCGATGAACTGGTGAAAAAGCTGCTCAACCTGCAGCAAGGAGATGGCAGCTGGCTGAACAGCAAGGCCGGCCGCTGGATGGAGAGCGATCCCACTCTGGTCTCCTGCTATGTGCTCATGGCTCTCGGCCACACGAATCGTGGTCTGTGAATGCCTTGCTAATGTGCAGGTCGCTTCGGTAAATTTGCAATTTCTGCTTGATCAATTCGGCAAGCGTTGCATCATAACGGCCCCAGCGCATGCGGGTGTAGCTCAGTGGTAGAGCACTTCCTTGCCAAGGAAGATGTCGCGCGTTCGAATCGCGTCACCCGCTCCAGCTTTTCAAAGCGGAGCGAGAGCAGCCTGGGATGAAAAACTCGACAGAGTTCAGTTCTTTTCGTTAGCCTGCGGATTATGACTCGCAGGCTTCTTTTTTTGCTGGGCTGGATTCCCCTTTCTCTCGCGGCAGCTCCATCCTTGATCGTCCATGGCGGCAAGATCGTCACGGTGGACAAGGACTTCCGCATCGTCACGGCCATGGCGGTGGACGACGAGCGCATCGTGGCCACTGGCGGCGATGCAGAAGTGCTCCAGCTCAAGGACGGTAACACGAAGGTCATCGACCTGAAGGGCCGCATGGTGCTGCCGGGATTGATGGATTCCCACGCGCATCCAGTGGGCGCGGCCACGCATGAGTTCGACCACGAGGTGCCGGACATTGCGGACATCCCGCAACTGCTCGACTACATCGCCACGCGGGTGAAGACGCTGCCAGAGGGATCGCTCATCTATGTGCGGCAGATCTTCATCACGCGGTTGAAGGAGCAACGCTATCCGACGCGCGAGGAGTTGGATCGTGTGGCTCCGAAGCATCCGGTGCACTTCAGCACGGGGCCGGACAGCATGTTGAACACGCTGGCCATGAAGCTCGCCGGCATCGACAAAAACTACGCCGTGCCCGCAGGCCAGGCAGGCAAGGTGGAGTTCGATGCCAATGGCGAGCCCACCGGCCTGCTGCGCAGCATCAGCCCCAAGATCGTGGCGAAGTCATCGAGCAAGTCGCCCAGTGCGGACCAGACGCGCGACTTGGTGAAGAAGCTCTTCGCCGATTACAACAGCGTGGGCTTCACCGTCATCGCCGATCGCGGCGCGAGCAGTGGCAACCTCGCCGTGTATCAGAAGCTGCGCGATGCCGGCGAGCTGACCGTGCGCCTGCGCTGCTCGCACACCTTTCCCACCGGTAATCTCTGGCCCGCGATTGAGAAGGCTATCGACGAGATCATCACCCATCCGCTGCGCAAGCCCGACCCCTATCTGCAAATCGTGGGCACCAAGGTGTGGCTGGATGGTGGGATGTTGACCGGCAGCGCGCTGATGCAGGAGCCCTGGGGCGTGAGCAAGATCTACGGCATCACCGAGCCTGACTACAAGGGCGTGCAGATCATCCCGCGCGATTCGCTCAAGCGCATGGTGCAGAAGGTCAGCGAATCGGGCATGCAGTTCACCGCTCATAGCGTAGGCGATGGCGCGGTGCAGACCTTGCTCGATGTGTATGAAGAAGTCGGCAAGGAAGTGCCTGAAATGCGTGCCACACGCCCATGCATCACGCATTGCAACTTTATGACGCCAGCGAGCATCGCGCAGGCAGCCAAACTGGGAGCCGTCATCGACCTCCAGCCCATCTGGTTCCATCTCGACGGGCGCACCTTGCTCAAGCAGTTCGGCCACGAGCGCATGTCCCGCTTCCAGCCCTTGCGCGCGCTGTTCGATGCCAAGGTCCCCGTTGGCGGCGGCAGCGATCACATGCAGAAGATCGGTAGCCGCCGCTCCATCAATCCCTACAATCCCTGGCTGGCCATGTGGATCGCCGTTTCCAGGCAGTGCCGTTTCATGGACGAGCCGCTGCATCTGGAAGGTGGCCTCACCCGCGAGGAAGCGATCCGCCTCTACACTCTTAACAACGCCCAGGTCTTGTTCCTGGAAAAGGAATGTGGTTCGCTGGAGCCTGGCAAGCGCGCGGACTTCATCCTTACTGACCGGGACGTGTTGCAATGCCCGCTGGCCGATCTGAAAGACACCCAGGTTTTGGAAACTTGGCTGGATGGTAAGCCTGTCTGGCAGGCGGCTCACAGGTGAAAACGAGCCTTGCACTCCCAGGCGGGATGTCTAATCTGCGCCCCTCATGAGGATTCTCATTCACAACGCCATCCGAATTAGTCGCGGGTTCCACCGTGCCTGATGCCGCTGTGTTGAACCCAAGGTAGCCTCATTGTCCCCGACTTCACGGGACTTCTGCATCAAGCCCGCCGGGCTTCACCGGCTTGATTCTTTTTCACTTTTTACTCATTCCTTTTCATCATGTCCCCAGTCACCATCTACGACACCACCCTGCGCGACGGCACGCAAGGCACCGGCATCTCCTTCAGCACCCTCGACAAGATCCGTGTCGCCGAGAAGCTCGATGCCTTCGGCGTGCATTACATCGAGGGCGGCTGGCCCGGCTCCAACCCCAAGGATGCCGCCTTCTTTGAAGAAGCCGCCAAGCGCACCTGGAAAAATGCGAAAATCGCCGCCTTCGGCATGACACGCCGGGGCAAGCTCAAGGTCGAGGACGATCCGCAGGTGCAGATGCTGCTCGACGCGAAGACGCCGGTCGTAACGATTGTGGGCAAGACTTGGCCACTGCACGTGACCGAGGTCTTCCAGGTCTCGCTCGAAGAGAACCTCGCGATGATCGCGGACACCGTTGCCTATTTGAAAAAGCATGGCCGCGAGGTGCTGTATGATGCCGAGCACTTCTTCGACAGCTTCAAGGAAGACCCCGAGTATTCGCTCAAGACTGTGAAGGCAGCGAGCGACGCCGGGGCCGATCTCATTGTTCTCTGCGAGACGAACGGCGGCGCGCTGCCCGAGTTTGTGGGCGAGGTCACTGCGAAAGTCATCGCGCATCTGGGCAAGCCCGTCGGCATCCACACGCACAACGACGGCGGCGTGGGCGTGGCCAATGCGCTGGCGGCTGTGCGCGCCGGGGCCGTGCAGGTGCAGGGAACCATCAACGGCTACGGCGAGCGCGTGGGGAATTGCAACCTCGTCACCATCATGCCCAACCTCCAGATCAAGATGGGCATCAACCTCGGTATCGATCTCACCAAGCTGCGCGAGCTTTCGCACTTCGTCGCTGAAATGGCCAATGTGCAGCCCGACATCCGCGCGCCCTACGTCGGTGTCGCCGCCTTCACGCACAAGGGCGGCCTGCATGTTCATGCCGTGCAGAAGCTGGCGCGCACCTATGAGCATGTGGACCCGGCGCTGGTGGGCAACGAGCGTGTGATCACCATCAGTGACATGAGCGGCCAGTCCAATGTGCTCATGCGTGCCGAGGCCATGGGCTTCAAGTTCGCCAAAGGTGCGCCGGAGGTGCAGGCCATCCTGGCCGAGGTGAAACGGCTGGAGAGCGAGGGCTATGAATTCGAGGCGGCGGAGGCCTCCTTCGAGCTGCTCATCCGCAAGCAACTCAAGCTTCTGACGCCTTCCTTTGAACTGCTGGAGTATCATGTCTCCCACCGCCGCCGCGCGGGGGATGAGACCTGCGAGGCCACCGTGAAGCTCCTCGTCAACGGCGAGCGTGTCTACACCGTGGACGAGGGCGACGGCCCGGTGAACGCCCTGGACAACGCCTTGCGCAAGGCGCTGACTCCCCACTTCCCCGTGATCCAAAGCATGCGTCTGGAGGACTACAAGGTGCGCATCATCGACTCCGGCTCCGGCACGGCGGCCAAGACCCGTGTGCTGGTCACCAGCACCGATGGCAACCGCGACTGGGGCACCGTCGGCGTCAGCACCAACATCATCGATGCCTCCTGGGCAGCGCTTGTGGACAGCGTGGAGTTTTTCCTCGCCCGGCAGTAGTCCGCCACGAAGCGGTGTGCCCTGCCTCCCGCTCTGCCCGGGCTTCATGCGCTGAATTTTTTCAGCCGTGGGCCTGGGCTAGAACCGGACCCGCAGATACGTGCCGAGAACGGACTCTTGGTTCCAGGTGTCTTGCGGCTTTGTTTGCAGCAGCAAGTAGAAGCAGTCGAGATCGGTCTTGGGCGAAAGCTTGAAGGTCAGGCCAAGGGGAATCAGCCGGTTTTCAGTCCATTGGCGCTGATGCAGATCGATCAGCCATTCGTTGCTAGCGAAGAGGCGGGTGAGCGGGCCGAGGGGACGGGGCAGAGTCCAGCCGAGTTGCAGCCGGTGCCGGGTGCGATCGTGCGCGGGGAAGGTAGGATCGTCGTTGTGGCGCCACTCCAGCCGGTTGCGCCAGTCGAGCCGTAGCTGGCGGGCGAGCTGGAAGTGCGGATCGATCTCCAGCTCGGGCCGGCATTGGCTGTAGCGGATGCCGCTGGCCGGGTGCTGAAGGCTGAGAGCCGAGAGGCCGAGCCCGACATCGAGCCAGGGCAGGGCGTCGTATTTGAGGCGCGGGCTGGCGATCTGAGTGTGAAAGCCGTCTTGGTCATCGGCGCGATTGCCGAGGAACAATCCCGCGCTCCAGGGTGGTTGGCGGTAAAATTCGAGCATGCTCCAGGCCCACCATTCGTCGGCACTGGCGGGCGGGGCGATGACCAAAATGAGCAGCAGCGCCAGCCAGCGCGGGCCAGGGCTAATAGGAGGTGCCGATGATTTCATTGGAGCTGGCGTTAACGCGCGCGATGACCTCGTCCGCCTCCGCGTCACCGACGCCCAGCGCTTTCAAGCTTTCGAGCAGGTGGCCTGTGAACTTGGCGAGGTGGGAACGTGAGATGCCCCGGCCATGGTGCGCATGGGCGAGCGGACGACCGGTGTATTCGATGGGGCCGCCGAGAGCCATGCTGATGAACTCTCGCTGCATGGCTTGCAGTTTATCGAGGGCAGCGTGGGCGAAGAACGGAGCCAGCTCCGGGTCTTTCAGCATCTGCTCATAAAACGTGGGAATCAGGGCGGTGATGAGATCCGCACCGCCGAGACGGTCATAAAGCGAAGGAGATGAAGTGTTCATGGCACCCCGCAGTGGAGCAGGCTGTGCGCCCTTCACGTGGCAAGGATCGGGATTCGCAAGGCCTGCGCAGGAAATGATAGCCTTGGGCGTGCGGACGCTCAGCCGACGGTGGCAACCAGCTCGCCTTTGTGGGAGCGAATCCGGGCGGCTACCTCGCGTGCCTCCGTTTCGGAGATGCCGTAGGCGGCCAGGGTGTCCAGCAGGTGCCTGGCAAAACGAGCGAAGTGCTCATGAGTAAAGGCATAGCCGTCGCTGGCGAGGGCGATTGACCGGGAGCTCCGGCTGGAGGGGCCGCCTGTTGCCATGGTCAGAAAGGAGCGCTGCATGGCGTGCAGGCGTTCAATGGTGATGTGCTGAAAGAGCGGCGAGAGCACCGGATCGGCAAGCATCCGGGTGTAAAACGATGAAATCATCAACTCGATGGCCTTTGCCCCTCCCAGGCGTTCATAGAGGGACGGAGTTCGGGTGGGTTTCATGGTGGACCGGGAGCTGGCTGGGAACAAAAATGTTAGACTTAGGTAACTAGCTGGCAAGAATAAAATAAAAAAACAACCCTAGGAAAGGCCGTAAGCTGCGCAAAGGCGGCACACAAAAGACCCGGACATCTGGCACTGTCTATGCCAGAGCATGGTCATGGGTTTCTTCCAGTCCTTGCAGCATTCCTCGCCTGTCGCTCATGACCTTGTGGTTTACAGCCTGGTCATTCTGGGCGGCATCGGGCTGGGCAACGTGCGGGTGGCAGGTATCAAGCTGGGCGTCGCCGGTGTGCTGTTTGCTGGCCTGCTGGCGTCGCATCTGGGCCTGGCGCCCCAGGGCGAGGTGGCGCACTTTTTGAAGGAGTTTGGACTGGTCTTGTTCGTGTTTTCGCTGGGGATGCAGATGGGGCCAGGGTTCTTTGCTTCGCTGCGCCGGCAGGGGCTGGTGCTGAACGCGTATGCGCTGGTCCTCGTCGCTGGCGGGGCGGTGGTGGCCTGGGCAGGCGGCTGGCTGCTGGGAATGCCGAGGGCGGCGGTGGCGGGGTTGTTTGCTGGGGCGACGACGAACACCCCAGCGTTGGGCGCGGCGCAGCAGGCGCTGGCTTCGGCGCAGGCGGATGCAGAGCAGGTGACGTTACCAGCGCTGTCGTATGCGGCGACGTATCCGCTGGCGATCGTTGGCATCATTCTTTCGCTGCTGGTGCTCAAGGGGCTTTTCAAAGTCGACGTGGAGGCCGAGGCGACGCAGTTCCAGCGCGACCAGGGCCAGGGCGTGGAGCCGTTGCAGCGCTTGAATCTGCGCGTGGAAAATCAGAATCTGGAGGGGCTGCCGCTGAAGTCGGTGCCGGGCATTCATGAGACGGAGGTCATCGTCTCGCGTCATCGCGGACGGGATGGATCGGAGGTGATGGCGGCGACGCCGGAGACGGTGCTGCACGTGGGGGATGTGATCATGGCCGTGGGCACGCAGGCGCATCTGGCGCAATTTCGTCTGGTGATCGGTAGCGTGACAGAGGAGAACCTGATGAAGGCCGCCGGGCATGTGACGTATCGACGCGTGGTGCTCACGCACAAGCGACTGCTGGGCAAGACGATGCAGGAGCTGGGGCTGGATCACCTCTATGGCGTGGCGGTGACACGGGTGAGCCGGGGGGATCTGATTTTCACGGCGCAGCCGGATCTGCGGCTGCAATTCGGCGACATGCTGCAGCTGGTGGGCGATGAGGAATCGCTGAATGCGGCGACGAAGGCACTGGGCAACGCGGTGCAGATGCTGCATGAGACGAGCTTCGCGGCCATCTTTGCCGGCATTTTCCTGGGCGTGATGCTGGGGTTGTATCCGTTTTACATTCAAGGGCTGCCCGCGCCGGTGCGGCTGGGGCTGGCGGGCGGGCCGTTGGTGATGGCCATCCTGCTCAGCCACCTGGGTCGGCTGGGGCCGATGGTGCTGCACATGCCGATCAATGCGAACCGAGCGCTGCGCGAACTGGGCATCATCCTGTTCTTGAGCAATGTGGGCCTGCTCTCGGGCGGGGAGTTTGTGGACACGTTGGTTTCCGCGCAAGGCTTGCAGTGGGTGCTGCTGGGCGTCCTCGTCACGGTGTTGCCGCTACTGGCTGTGGGCGTGATGGCCCGGCGGTTGCACGGGCTGAATTTCATGACGATCTGCGGCCTGCTGTCCGGCGGCATGACCGACCCGCCAGCGCTGGCTTTTGCCAATTCGATGGCCCGCTGCGACTCGCCGGCCGTGGCTTACGCGGCGGTGTATCCGCTGACAATGATCCTGCGCATCGTCGCCGCTCAGATTCTGGCGCAGATGGGGTAGAGGATCACTCGCTCTTCAGGCTGGGTGCGGCTATGGGGAGCTTGATCGTGGGCTCGCCGCTGAGGTAGCCGAGGGAGGTGAGGAACTCATCCACCTTGAGCGCGGTGAGCTGGATCCACGGGCTGGCATTGAAGAAGCCATGCGGCTGATTGGCAGCGGTCCACATCTCGGCGCGCACGCCCAAGGCGCGGGCTTTGGCGATGAATTCGTCGCCTCCGACTTTGAGTTTGTCGTCGGTGCCGAAGAACTGGATCGATGGCGGCAGGCCTGCTTTGATGAAGGTGTTCGGCGTGATGGCATCGGCGGCGGCGATGTCTTCGGCGCTGGCACCGCGTTGCCGGGCAAGGGTGCCGATGTTGACTGCGGGATTGAAGAGCACAAGGGCATTGGGCACAGCGCTGATGCTCGGGGGATCGCTGGCGGCATTGAAGCCTTCGATGGTGGCGGTGCAGGCGGCGAGGTGTCCACCTGCGGAGCCGCCGCCGACGATCAGTTTGCCGGGTTCGATGCCGAGCTCGGCGGCATGGGCACGCATCCAGCGAACGGCGCTCTTGGCGTCCTCCACACAGGCGTCGGGCTTGGTTTTGTGGATGGATTTGATGCGGTAATCGGCGCTGGCGGCGACGATGCCCCGGCTGGCGAGGTAGTCGCAGAGGGAGGTGAATTGCTTGTAGCTGCCGCTGGTCCAGCCGCCGCCGAAGAAGAACACCGCACCTGGGCGCTTGTCCTCGGGTCTCCAATCAGCAGGGAAGGAGAGGTGTAGTTTCAGCTCGCCCTGCGGGGTGGTTTTGTAGAGGCGCTCTTCGTTCTTCACCACGGCGCTGGTGAGCTTGGGCGGAGTCTTTCTGGCGCTGCCCTTGGCCTTGGCTTTCTCCTGGGCGTGAGTGGGGGTGGCGACGAGGCAGACAAGACTGAGCAGAATGGCGAGGTGCTTCATCTGCCTGTGACGTGGGTGGCAGCGGGCGTCTTTCACACGGCTTGCCACACCCTGCCTCCAATGACGGTCAGCCTTGTTAACCCCTCATCGACAGGCGCAATGATTGCATGAAAAGTCTCGATTCGGCGCAGAGCCTGCGCCACGGATAAGTGACGCCGACCTTTACTTTATGAGCACCCCGCCTCTCACCGACCTCGATCAAATGATCCGTTTGCCTGATCGCAATCGAACCTCCATCAGCCTGGTCATGGCGGTGCAGACGCTGAACAGCTTCAACGACAACTTCGTGAAGATGCTGCTCATCTCGCTGGCGATCACCGTCGCCAAAGGGACGCTGCTGGGAGACAACATGGAGATCCTGCTGGTGGTGATTTTCTCGCTGCCTTACATCCTGTTCGCTCCGGTGGCGGGCTGGCTTTCGGACAGGTTGTCGAAACGGGATGTGATCATGTGGATGCAGGTGGCGCAGCTGGGCTGCTTTGCGGTGCTGGCGATCGTGCTGCTCATGAAAGACACGTATTGGAGCCTGCTGCTGAGTTTGGGCGGATTCTTTCTGCTGGCCACGCAGGCCACCTTTCTGAGCCCGGCGAAGATGGGCATGATGAAGGAGATCGCGGGCTCGCGCAGGCTGGGCATTGTCAGCGGGTGGCTGCAAATGACGATGATGGCCGGTGTGCTGAGCGGCATCTGGGCTGGCGGGGAGTGGTTTGCCGCGAATTACGAGCGCTCAGGCGATGCCTGGACATCCGCCTTGTGGCCGCTGGTGGTGATCGCGGTGCTTGGGGTGGGGGAGTTGATAGCTGCCTGGGCGGTGCAGCCAACGCCGCCGCACCCGGACATGAAGTTCAAGGCTTCTGTGCTATGGGAGCATTTCGCGCAGTTGAAGCTGGTGTTCAAAGAGCGGGCGATCCGGCTGGCGGCGATAGGCATTAACTTCTTCTGGTTTGTGTCGAATGCGGTCGGGTTGATCGTGGTCACGCTGGCCAAGGAGATGCATCCCGGGGTGGAGCACGGCGGCGGGGCCTCCACCGTGGGGAAGCTTGCCGGCCTGCTGGGCATCGGGGTTGTGGCTGGCAGCGCCATCGCCGGAGCGCTATGCCGGAAGCGCATTGAGATGGGCTTGATCCCGCTGTCGGGCTTAGGCCTGACCGCAGGCCTGCTCTGGGCGGGCCTGGCTCCGCTGGACAGTTTCCACATGTATGCGGGCCTCTTTTTCACCGGGGCGGCGGGCGGTGCCTTCATGGTCCCGCTGTATGCGTATGTGCAGGACCGCGCTCCACCGGAGCTGAGGGCGCGCATCCTGGCCGGGATCAATTTGATGGACTGCCTCGGCGTGTTCATGGTCGCGGGGATCGTGTTCGGGATGAAGGCCGCTGGCTTGACCGCGTCGCAGCAGCTGATGGCGCTAGCAGCGGTGGCGTTGTTTGCGACGGTTTACACGACACGCCTGCTGCCGCAGCACTTTGTGCGCTTCATTTGCACGGCCATCGTGCGGTCTCTTTACCATGTGAAAGCAGTGAATCCGCAGCACGTGCCAAGCACGGGCGGGGTGCTGCTGCTGCCGAACCACGTCAGCTATGTGGATGCGCTGGTGCTCAGTGTGGCCTGCGAGCGGAACGTGCGCTTCGTTATGTGGGACGTGCTCTACAAAGTGTGGTGGATGAACGGGTTCCTGCGCTTGTTCGGGACGGTGCCCATCTCTTCGACTCGTGCCAAGGACGCCGTGCGCACCGTGGTGGAAGCCTTGAAAGCAGGCGAGTGCGTTTGCTTGTTTCCCGAAGGTCAGCTCACGCGGCTGGGGCTGATCAACGAGGTGCGCAAGGGCTTCGAGTTGATGGTGCGGCAAGCCGGTGTGCCCGTGGTTCCTGTTTACCAGGATGGGCTGTGGGGCAGCGTTTTCTCGTATGAGGGCAAGGGGGCATTCAAAAAGTGGCCCAAGCGGCTGCGCTACCCTGTGCGGATCCATTTCGGCGCGCCGATACCACCTGCCGAGGCCCGGACACCAGCGGTGCGCGAGGCCATGCTGGCCCTGGGCAGCGAGGCGATGCTGACGCGCAATCCACAGGCCGACATCGCCGCCATGAACGCTATGCGCCTGGCTTGTGTGCCGCCGCATGACGCTGGCGGCCGTCACATCGATCCGGCGACCGGGGCGGTGATTGCCGCCCAGCTTCCCGATCCCGCGCTGCCCGCAGGGGAAGAGGAACTGCAAAGAGGCAAGCGCGAGGGCACGCTCGGGCGACTGCTGCCAGGGCTGGCGGCGAAGCAGACTCCCGAGGGACTTCACCTCAGGGGCCTCGCTCCCGGCGACTCGCGGACGGTTTTTCTCGCCGGGGCAGTGCTGGATGCGGAAGGGTTTATCGTTCCCGCCAGCGTGTGATGGACGGCCTCTTGAAAAGCAATGTGGATAACTTGGAAATTCCCCTTGCCCAGGGCTCAACCGTGTGGAAGTCTGCGCGCCCCGTTGCCCGGCCTTGACTTTCACGCGCGCTGAGCCCTTCGGGACCAACGTTTTACGACACAAGACTTATGGCATACGCGATCATCAAAACTGGCAGCAAGCAATACAAGGTGGCTGTTGGCGACAAGATTAACATTGAAAAGCTGGAACTCGCCGAGGGCGACACCGCAACGTTCGACCAAGTGCTAGCCTGCGGCGAAGGTGAAAGCGTTCGGCTGGGAACTCCGGTCCTTGAAGGTGCCAGCGTCACCGCCACGGTGGTGAAGCAGTTCAAGGCTGACAAGGTCATCGTTTTCCACTTCAAGCGCCGCAAAGGGCAGCATAAGAGGAAAGGTCATCGCCAGCCGCTGACCCAGGTGGAAATCAAATCCATCAACGCCTAATTTAACCCACTCACCTTCGGAAAGAAAACGTCATGGCTCATAAGAAAGGTCAAGGTTCAGTCAAGAACGGTCGCGACAGCAACAGCAAGCGCCTCGGTGTGAAGAAATATGGCGGTGAGCACGTGCTCGCCGGCAATATTCTCATCCGCCAGCGCGGCACACAAAAGACTCCGGGTTTGAACGTCGGCATTGGCAAGGACCATACCTTGTTCGCCCTGGTGGAAGGTCATGTGAAGTTCGACCGCAAAGGCACGCGCATGAATGTTGTTCCCGTTGCGGTGCAAGCCTGATGGGCTGCCTTTAGAGTTTCAAGAAAGCGGAGGCATTGCCCTCCGCTTTTTTTATGCCTGTCTGAAGCTCCTGGCTTGATTCCCGGAGGCAATCCGGTTCTGATCAACACTGATGAAACGCTTCTTCCTCTGCCTGTTCCTGCTGCCAGCCCTTTTGCTGGCCGGCCCTGACTCATACAAACTGGGCGAGCAGCTGGCGGATGTGACTGGCGCTCAGAGAATGCTGGAAGAGAACTTCATGGCTTCCATTGACGCGGCGATGGCAAAGATGAAGGGAGGCAACCCTGACCTGCTCAAGGCGATCAAGGAAGCCACACAGTCCTACTATAGCGAACACTACCGCTGGGAAGAATTGCGTCCCATCTTTGGCCGTGCATACGCCACCGAATTCACCGACGACGAGCTGAAGGCCCTCATTGCATTTTATGAGTCGCCCGTGGGCAAGAAGGCGGCGGAGAAGCTGCCGGCTTCCTCCAAGGTTGCAGCGCAAGTGGTGGCCGAGCAGATGAAGGACAAGGCACATCAACTGCAGGCGACGCTGGTGGACCTAGTGCGCAAGCACCTGAGTGCTACAGGGCCGAAGCCTGGCCCTTAGCTCAGTAGTGACAGTAGTTCCGATGCCCGTAATAGGGGCGGCGGTAACCGCTGGAATAGAAACCGCCATGGCGGCTGTGCCTGTCTCGCGAGTAGCGGTGGTGATGATCGTCGTTATTCGCCAGTCCATAGGCTAGCAGCCCAACCGCTGCCGCTCCGAGAACCGCCGCGCCCGGATCAACCACTTGCTGCGGGTTGCCATACGCATCGTAAGCAGTGGTGCAACTGACGGCAGTTGAGGAAATCAAGGTGACGAGGACCAGTCGGCAAATCAGCTTTTTCATGACCCATCTGACGCCATGCCGGCGAAAATATTCGACTTGGACGAAGTTTTTTTGCTTTTGCTGCGCCCTTCGGCAAGTTTGTGAGAGCCTTGATACTTCTGATCTCCACGGCCACTGTGGCGCTAAGGCTTCAGCCTCAATCGCGGCAACGAATGCCATTTCATGGAAGCGAAGTGGCAGATCAATAGGTGGCGCGACCGCCTGACAAATCGAAGACGGCACCGGTTGTGAAGGAGCAATCCGCCGAGCAGAGCCAGGCGGCCATGGCTGCCGCTTCATGCTTCTGTCCAAAGCGGTTCATCGGAATCTTTGAAAGCATGTAGTCGATGTGCTTCTGCCCGACTTGCTTCAAGATGTCGGTCTCGATCACCGCTGGTGTGATACAGTTGACCAGAATGTTGGACTGGGCCAGCTCCTTGCCGAGCGATTTGGTCAGCGCAATTACGCCGGCTTTGGCGGCGCTGTAATGCGAGGCATTGGGGTTGCCTTCTTTGCCTGCGATGCTGGCAATGTTGACGATGCGGCCATAACCGCTGGCGAGCATGTGGGGAACCACCGCGCGGCAGCAGAGAAAGGGGCCGATCAAGTCGATGTCCACGACGTTGCGCCACTCAGCCACCGGAAGTTCCCAAAGTCGGGCCGTGCTTCCGGCGATGCCGGCGTTGTTGACCAAGATGTCGATCCGACCCAACGCCTCTATCGTGCTGCTGGCAGCCCGCAGGGTGGATTCCTCGCTGGTGACATCAACTTGGGCGACATGCACGCCGCCTATCGTAGAGAGCTCCAGTGCCGCCTCTGCCAGAGCTTCCAGATCCACATCCCAGAGGCTTACTTGCGCGCCGGAGCGCAGCAAGCGCTCGGCGATGGCGTAACCGATGCCGCGCGCAGCACCGGTGACGATGGCTTTCTTTTGATGAAGGTCAATCTGGTTCATGAGGCTGAGCCACCAAGCTAAGAGCAGGCCGCACGTCGGTCAACCCAGGCGGCATCAATCGCGCGGCAGATCCCACAGCCGGAAGCCGCGCATGGTGGCGCGCTCAATGCGTCGGCTTAGCAGCAGCAGGGCCGCCCCGGCAAGGTAGGCAAACACAACAGTGGAAAGCCAGAACGGCAGCAGGCTCCGCGACAAGGTCTCGGGCTCTGTCTCAGAGGGCGGGAGAAGAACTGGAGCTTGCAAAAGATAGCCAATCCCCGCCAGCACACCCAGAAGAAACCAAAGTGCAAGAAGGATGCGGCACCACTGTTGGTGGTTCATCATTCCAACCACAAGTCCCACGGAGCAAAGGAACCAGCCAGCCACCATCAGAGCTGGAAAAAACAGCTGATGGAACACCAGCAAGGTGGCAGCAGCTGGACCACAAAACAAATGTGCAATCACGACCGAACTGGCAAATGAAGTGCCAGCAAGACTTCGGGAAGTTGAACGCTGCCGCTGTAGATCGAGCATAGTCTGACTGTCAGACTGCATTGCGTCTTACATGATGCAAGCGGCAATCCATAGGGCAAGGGGCCAGCGAACGCCTAGGGCAGCAGCGGCTCAGGCCAGACAAGTCGAAACGCTGGATCAGCCGTTCTTGAGATATGAGAAAGCGATCGCTCCGCTGGTGAGGAAAATGGCGGCGATCAAGATACCGGTGAACATGGAAAGGAGAAGTGGGTGGAGGAGGAATTCGAGGAAAGAGAGAGGATTACAAAAGCCCGGAATTGCCATGATTCAAGAGCAAAAAACATTTGCAAAACCTTCAAACGACCGCATTCTAGCGGCCCTTTATGGCTAAAAAATGCTGGCTCGAGCGCGACAAGCGCAAACTCAAAACTGTCGAAAAATACGCTAAACTCCGCGAAGAGTTGAAGGCGAACAAGGATTATGTCGGTCTGTCCATGCTTCCGCGTGATGCCAGCCCCACGCGTCTGGTGAACCGCTGCCGCGTTTCCGGCCGCCGTCGCGCCTTCATGCGTCGCTTCCAAATGTCCCGTCTCACTTTCCGTGAATACGCCTCCAACGGATTGATTCCGGGCGTGACGCGTTCCAGTTGGTAACCTTCCGCCAGACTGAGGTGGCAGATGCCTTATGGTATCCGCCGCCGGTCAGGCATGGCTGTGATTTGTAGCTATGCCGACGTATTCCTATATCGCTGATGATCCCAGCAAGGGATGTCTTTCCTGTCGGAAGGGCTTTGATTTGAGGCGGCCAATCAGCCGTCCGCCCCTGACGGTCTGCCCCTTATGCAAAGGGCCGGTTAAAAAACTGGTTTCGGCGTTTAACACGCCCAAACTCACCAAGCCGTTAAGCGTCTCGGATGCCAAGGCAGCTGGCTTCACCATTCTGGAGAAGCGTGTGGATGGCAACTATGAGAAACTCTGACCTCGGCTGCCCCGGATGTCGTTCTCTGTGATTGCTTCGTTAATCGCCAGCACCCCGGTGGGCGAGTTGGTTCGGGAATGGCACTACAGTGGTGGCGAGCTGTTTTGGCAGGGAGCGATCATCCTGTTCTTCGTCCTGCTTAACGGCTTCTTCGTGGCCTCCGAGTTTGCGCTTGTTAAGGTGCGGGAAAGCCAGATCGAAACCGCTGTCGATGACGGCATCAAAGGCGCGGCCATCGCCCGGCACGAAACCCGGCATCTGGATGCTTATCTGTCGGCCACGCAGCTGGGCATCACGCTGTCGAGTATTGCTCTCGGCATGGTGGGGGAGCCTTACATCGCCCGCGTGGCGCAACCTTTGCTCTTTGCCGTGGGAGTGAAAAATGATGCGGTGGTCAGTGCTGTGTCCGTAGGCATCGCCTACACCATCATCACTTTCCTGCACGTGGTGCTGGGAGAACTGACACCGAAGTCGCTGGCGATCCGCAAGTCATTGTCAACAGCGTTGGTGGTGGCCCCCGGGCTACACTTTTTTTATGTGATCCTGAAGCCTGCAATCTGGGTGCTGAATGGCACCGCGAACTGGCTGCTGCGCGTCTTGTTCCGCATTGAGCCTGTGAGTGAAGGCGAGCTGGCGCATTCAGAAGAGGAACTGCGGCACATCTTCGCCGAGAGCCAGAAGTCGAAAAAAGTGACCGAGACGGAGAAGGACATCCTGCTCAATGCCCTGGCCTTGAACGACCGGTGCGTGCGCGACGTCATGACTCCTCGCAATCATGTGGTGTCGCTGGATTTGGATGAGTCCTTTGAAGCGAATCTGAAAGTGGCCATCGAGTCCAAGCACACGCGCTTTCCGCTGGTTGAAGGCCATCTCGATCACAGCGTCGGAGTGGTGCATATCAAGGATCTGCTGCCGCTCGTCGGGCGCCCTGACCCTGATTTGAGAAAGGTGAAGCGTGAGCTGGTGCCTGTGCCGGAGATGATGGCGATCGACAAGCTGCTGCGGATGTTCCTCGATCGCCATCTGCATTTCGCCCTGGTTGTGGACGAGTTTGGCGGTGCGGTGGGCGTCGTCACGCTCGACAATGTGCTCGAAGAAATCGTTGGTGACATCCAGGATGAGTTCGACGCGGAGAAACCGGAGTTCCGACGCTTGAGCACCAGCGAGTTTGAAGTCGATGGCACGCTCAATTTGTATGAGCTGGCAGAGCATGCGGGACTGACAATCGAGAGCGACGAGGTCACCACGGTTGGCGGCTACGTCACCCATTTGCTGGGGCATTTGCCGTGCCTGGGAGAGCAGGTGGAGGTGGGCGACTATTGGTTGATCGTGACGAAGGTGGATCACCGCCGTGTGCAGCAGGTGCTTTTCAAGAAGCGCCAGCCGTCCGCTGAACTGGATGAAAATCAGCCTGAGTAGCAGGTTATCTCAAACGGTCCGGCGTTCGTCAAAGGTGCGCTGTTAAGTTGTCGACAGCTGTCACCGCTTACAGAACGACTGGCATGTTAAGCCTCTGGCCGATCAATGTATTCCAGCGCTTTGCTGAAGCTCGCCTGCGTCATGAAGTGATTCAGGCGCGCCGACAGTATCGAGTGGTGCTGTTGATGCCAGGTCTGGAGGTCATTGGAGACGGTCTGCAGAGCCTTAAACTGTTCCTCTGGAGCGCGTGAACGCAGATCGTGATCGGCAATGATGTCGAGACGTCTTTGCAATAACGCGCGCAACTGTTCGGTGTGTTCAAGTGTCATGAATCGAGTCAGCCTCCTGCCTGCTTGGCGCACGCTGGCTTCTTATGCGAGGAACGTCAACTGCTCTGCCAAATGCGAATGAGGAGAGTTGTTTCAAAAACTTTATTTCATCTGCAAACATCGTTTCAAAAATAACCAAGAATAGCTTGTCGAGAGTGTCGTTTTCGTCATACAGAGCGGTATCTTTTTGAAACGACGTTTGATCAATTCCGTCATCGCTCCCACCTTTCTCTTTTCCAACCCACCATGGATCTCCCTCATGATGCTTCTCGCTCTTCAACCGATCTTTCCACTTCTCGTCAGGCTCAATCCAGCTTTGGTGACAATGGCGCGGGTTTTTGGGAGCAGGCCTGCACACTGCTTCGTCCTCGAGTAGGCTCCGAATTCGATCGTTGGTTCGGCGGCGTCGCCGCGCGCGATGGAGCCGAGGGCGAGGTCATCATTGAGGTGCCCAATCCCATCCATCAGCTTTGGATCGAGACTAATTACGGCACCGTCTTGCAGGAGGTTCTGCGCGAGGTCCTGGGCGGGCCACGCAAAGTTCACTGCGAGGTGCAGCCGGCCAAGGCTGGCGCAAGGACCGAGCCTCCTGCCGATGAGGAGGCCGAGCTGGCGCTCAGCTACCGTCGTCATGGCTCCGCCGCAGAGCGTGACGGACGAGTGGTGGCCGAGCCGACGCGGACGGCGGAGAGCCTTGCAGAAGCCGGGCTCAGCCCCAAGTTCACCTTCGACAATTTTGTGGTCGGCACCACCAACAGCTACTGCGCTGCCGTCGCGCGCGCTGTGGCCGAGAAACCCGGGCGTATCTACAACCCGCTGTTTTTCTACAGCCAGCCAGGTTTGGGCAAGACACATCTGCTGCACGCGATTGGACGCGAGATCATGTTCCGCAAGAAGCGGGCGGTGGTCCGCTACGTTTCGTCCGAGGCGTTCACCAACGAGTTCGTCGACGCCATCCGCAAGCAGACCCTGACGCAGTTCCGCCAGAAGTATCGCAAGGTCGACGTGCTGCTGATTGATGACGTGCAGTTCTTCGGCGGCAAGGACAGCACGCAGGAGGAGTTCTTTCACACCTTCAACGACCTGTTTAACAATACTAAACAGATCGTGCTCGCCAGCGACCAGCCGCCGGGCGACATCAAGAACCTCGAAAGCCGCCTTGTGTCACGCTTTGAGTGGGGTCTGACCACGCAAATTCAATCGCCGGACTATGAAACTCGCATGGCCATCCTGAGCCGCAAGATGGCGGATGCCGGGGTGCAAATCGAGCCCTGGATTCTCGAGTTCATTGCCAACCGTGTGCGCACCGATGTGAGAAAACTGGAGGGGTGCCTCATGCGAGTGGCGGCCCGCGTGTCTTTGCAGGAAGATCATGCGCCGGGCGAGGCGGAGGTCGAGTCAATGCTGCGCGACGTGCTGGACCAGGAGCCTGGACGCGCTGTCAACATCGACCGCATCCAGCGCGTGGTCGCCGAGCATTACGACATCCGCATGTCTGAAATGCTGGGTCGCGGCCGTCCCAAAATGATCGCTGAGGGCCGTCAGGTGGCCATGTATCTGACGCGTGAAATGGCCAAGCTATCGCTGGTGGACGTTGGCAAAGCCTTTGGCAACCGCGACCACGGCACCGTGATTCACGCCTGCAAAGTCGTGACCGCTCGCATGGAGCAGACCGATGAATTCCGCTCCATGGTCTGCGAACTTCGCCAGAAAATCTCCGCGCCATGATGCGGGAAAGGCCGTGGCAGCGTGCCGCCGCGATGCTTCGCATTGGTTTTGTGTTAGACAGGCCCCGCTTTTCTGCTCAATATCCTTGCCCTATGAGCCTTAACCGCTAAAAGGCGGGGCAATATTTTGGGTATGAAGTTCACCATCAGCAAGCAGGCATTTCTCGACGCGATCCAACAGGTGCAACACGTGGTCAGCGCGCGCACGACGCTGGCCATCCTGTCGAACGTTCTCCTCAAGGCGCGGGACGGCCAGCTGGAGCTGACGACCACGGATCTTGATGTTGGCGTCAGCGGCACCGTCCAGGCCGAAGTCGAGGAACCAGGGGCGACCACGCTTCCGGCCCGCCGTCTGGCCACCATTGTGCGCGAGCTCCCCGCCGATGAGGTCGAAGTCACTGTGGATGAAAAGAATGTTGCTTCCATCCGCAGCGGCCCCAGCGCCTTCAAGCTCCTGGGCTTGAGCAGCGAAGAGTTCCCGCCGCTGGCCCGCTTCGATGGCGGGTCGGAGTTCAAGATGGATCAAGCGGTGCTGCGTGACTGCCTGCGCAAGACTTCTTATGCTATCTCCACCGACGAGACGCGTTACGTGCTGAACGGCATTCTGTTTTCCTTCAAGGACAATATGCTGACCATGGTCGCCACCGACGGACGCCGTCTGGCCATGGTGGAGCAGGAGCTTGAGTTCCCGCAGAGCCATGAGATCGAGTTCATTGTGCCAACAAAGGCCGTGAATGAGTTGCAGCGCCTGCTGGGCGAGGACGGCGAAGTGACGATCCGGGTGAGTGGCAGCCAAGCTGGTTTTGACATGGGCCGCAGCCTGTTGGTCACCAAGCTGATCGAAGGCAACTACCCGAACTACCGTCAAGTCATTCCGGGCGACCCGAAGGAGCGCATTGCTCTGGAGCGCGAGTCCTTCTTGAAGTCGATTTCCCGTGTCTCGTTGCTGGCCAGCGAGAAGTCCAACTCTGTGAAGCTGCAATTTGCGCCGCACAATGTTGAGATCGTGGCATCGTCACCTGATATCGGGGAAGCCCGTGAAAGCCTGGCGATCAACTACAAGGGGGTGCCGATCAATATCGCTTTCAATCCCGAGTTCCTCATGGCGCCCCTGCGCAACCTGGCGAATGACGAGGTCGCACTTCACCTTATTGATGAGATCAGTCCCGGCGTGCTGCGTTCTGGAAGTGGTTTCTTGTATGTCCTCATGCCGATGCGTGTGAATTCATAACGCTTCCCCCAGCTTCTCCATGAAATCCAGCCTCACCCCCGTTCTAGGCCTTGGCGCTCTCCTTGCGCTGAACTCCTGCTATGTCTGGCAGCCGCCGGCACCTCAGCAACCCAACGGCCCCAGCCGCTACATGGCGGTCGATCAGGGTGGCATCCAGCAGCCGACTCCCAGCCAGCCTGGCCCGGTCGGTCCCGCCGCCCCTTCCCCCTACGGTGATCCATTGACGAACCCGCCTGTGAATGATCCCGCGGCTGTGGTCGTGCCGAATCCGAATGCGCCCGTTCCTCCGCCCACAGATTCCACCGGCGGCAGCAATTCAACCGTTGGCGCGCCAACGACACCCCCGCCGACGAGTCCCTCGCCTCCTCCAACAGCCCCGACCACGCCGTATGGTGTAAAGGTGCCGGGCAAGCCGGGCTTTGTTTACAGCCCCTTCGACAAGACCGCTGGCGTCGTGGATGTCCAGGGCATGGCTCCGGGCACGAAAGTGAAGTGCCCCTACACAGGCAAGGTCTTCATCGTGCCCTAAGCGCTCCTGTAAGTTCCAAACCAATCTAGGGCGCGAGGAAATGAATCCCGCGCCCTTTTTCTTTCATTGCCATGCCGCCCGAACGCTCCATCGCTATCCTCGGCCCCGGTCTGCTCGGCGGATCGCTGGCTCTCGCGGTCAAGCAGGCTTGGCCTAGCCTGGAAGTGCGGATGTGGGGCCGACGCGCGGAGGCGGTTGCCGAGGTGCTGAGGCTCGGCATTGCTGACTTTGCCTCCACCGACGCCGGGGCAGTGGTGCAGAATGCCTCGCTCGTGGTGCTGGCCACGCCTGTTGTCGTTATGGAGCAGGTTTCAGTAGCGCTCCAAGGCAGGCTGGCACCCGATGCCGTCCTAACGGATGTCGGCAGTGTGAAACGCTCCGTGGTGAAGGTGTTGGAGCCGCTGTTCGCCAGCGCGGGCATTCCCTTTGTCGGCAGCCATCCCATGGCAGGCTCCGAGCAGACCGGCATCAGCGCCGCTCGGGCTGATCTTTTCCTGGGGGCTACCTGCATCCTCACCCCGACCGTGCAGACCCAACCCGCTGCTTTGGCCCGCGTGCAGGCTTTCTGGTCGGCCCTCGGTTGCCGCCTGCTCTCGATGACGGTGGACGAGCATGATCGCAAGGTCGCTCGCATCTCGCATCTGCCGCACGCCGTGGCGTTTGCCCTTGTTCGTGCCGCCTTGCAGGACGACCCCAACGCTGCCGAGTGCGCAGGCAATGGCTTCCGCGATACCACTCGTATCGCAGGCAGTGACCCCGATCTCTGGTCCGGCATTCTGCTCGAAAACCAGGCAGAAGTCGTCGCTGCTTTGCAGGATGCTGTCACCGACCTGCAAGACCTTCTTGCAATTGTGCGCGGCGCGGACAAAGAACAACTCCGCCACTACATCGCTACGGCACAGGAGCTGAAGCGTGCGTCCCGGCGGAAGCATTGAAGTATGGCAACCATCAAAGTCCGCAGGCTCAAACAGATCCCCGCCGAAATCACCGTCCCAGGCGACAAAAGCATCAGCCATCGCGCTGCCATGTTCGCCGGTCTCGCCAAGGGCCGCACCGAAATCAGCGGCTTCCTGCCCAGCGAAGACTGCATCTGCACCGTGCACGCCATGGAATCCATGGGGGCCAAGGTCGAGTGGCTGGAGGAAACCCCAGGCGTCGGATTCACCAAGCTCGCCATCACCGGTAACGGCATGAAGCTGCAACCGCCCGCCGACTTCATTGAGTGCGGGAACTCTGGCACCACCACGCGCCTGCTTGCAGGGATTCTTGCCGGGCAACCCTTCACCACCGTGCTGAAGGGGGATGCCTCGCTCTCCAAGCGCCCTATGAAACGTGTGGCTGATCCGCTCGGCCTCATGGGGGCCAAGATCGAAGGCCAAGGCGAAAAGATCTGCGCACCGCTCAGTATCACGGGCGGTGATCTGCACCCCATCACCTACAAGCTCCCTGTCGCCAGTGCGCAGGTGAAGAGTGCCGTGCTGCTCGCCGGTCTCTTCGCCCCTGGCAAGACCAGCGTCGTGGAGCCCGTGCCCACCCGCAATCACACCGAGCGGCTGATGAGTCACTTCGGTATCAAGTGGCTGCGCGATGGCGACACCGTTACTGTCTATGGCGGCCAGGCCCCACGCCCGGAAGACATCGTCGTGCCCGGCGACATCTCCAGCGCTGCCTTCTGGATGGTCGCCGCTGCCGCGACCCCTGGCGCGCAGATCACCCTGAAGAATGTCGGCCTCAATGAGACCCGCACCGGAGTCATCAATGTGCTGCTGCGCATGGGAGCCCAGGTGTCTAGTTCCGAAACGCAAAAGGACGGCGAGCCCCGTGGCAATATCATTGTCAAAGGCGGCGACCTGAACGGCACCATCATTGGCGGCAGCGAGATTCCGAATGTCATCGACGAGCTGCCCATCCTGGCCGTGGCCGCCGCCCTGGCACGTGGCAAGACCTTGATCCGCGATGCCTCCGAGCTGCGTGTGAAGGAAACCGATCGCATCGCCGCTGTGGCCGACAACCTCCGCCGCATGGGCGTCACCGTCACCGAGCACGATGACGGCATGGAGATCGAAGGCGGTGCTGCCTTGCAGGGCGCGACCATCGAGAGCTTCGGCGATCACCGCATCGCCATGGCCTTCGCTGTGGCGGGTCTGTATGCCGACGGCGTGACCACTATCGAGAACACCGAGTGCATCTCCACTTCTTATCCAGGCTTCGAGACACAGCTGAACCGTTTTTTTTTGGCCAGTGATTCCCCCGCACCGATCCCGGTGCTGAGCCGCGTGCCGAAGAAGATGGGCCTGGAAACCTTGTCCGCCGAGGACTTCCACGAGTAAGCCATGAGCGAGCCAGCCTCCCAAGTCATCGCCATCGACGGCCCTGCCGCCTCCGGCAAGAGTAGTGTGGCCAAGCGCGTCGCCAAGGCGCTCGGGTATCTGTATGTCAATACCGGCAACATGTATCGCGCCGTCTCATGGGCCGTGCTAGACCAAGGTATCGACTTGCAGGATGCTGAAGCCATCACCCGTCTCCTGCACACGCTCCAGATAGAATTCGTCCTGGTCGAAGGTCATGTGCAGGTGCTTGTCAATGGCCGCGCACTGACTGATGACGAACTCAACAGTCAGGCTGTCAATGGTGCTGTTTCTCACGTCGCCAAAGTGGCGGAGGTTCGCGCCCGCCTTGTCGATGAGCAGCGCGCCCTCGTCTCGCATGGCCACTTGGTCATGGAAGGCCGCGACATTGGTTCCATCGTCTTCCCCGACACCTCGCTGAAGTTCTACATCGACGCCAGCGAGGAAGTCCGCTCCGCTCGCCGTTCCAGTCAGGGCCACGCCGACGCCGTCGCCCTTCGGGACAAGATCGACAGCACCCGCAAGAACGCCCCCCTCATCGTGCCCAAGGGGGCGCTGCGCATCGACAGTTCAGACATGACCCTGGAGCAAGTCGTGCAGCAGGTGCTGGATGTGGTGAGGGCTGCGCGTTAGGCACCTTCCATTCACACCGCCACCACATGGCCGCTGGGCTCAGGCTTCGCAGGGGCGGAAGAGGTCTTCTTCTTCCAACCAAGCCCCATCAGCACCGAGTAAAACACAGGCGTTAAGAGCAGTCCGAAGAAGGTCACACCGATCATGCCGCTGAAGACGGCGACACCCATGGCCTTGCGCATTTCGGCACCGGCTCCGGTGCTGGCGACGAGGGGCCAGACACCGGCGATGAAGGCGATACTGGTCATCAAGATGGGGCGTAGACGCAGCTTCGCCGCGACGACGGCGGCCTTGTCGGGGCTGAGGCCTTCGTCCTGCTTCACCTTGGCGAACTCGACAATGAGGATGGCGTTTTTGCACGCGAGACCGACCAGCACGATGAGGCCGATCTGGGTGAAGATGTTGTTGTCGCTGCCGACAAACATGACGCCGACGAGGGCACTGAGCAGGGTCAGCGGAATGACCAAGATGATCGCCAGCGGCATACGCAGGCTTTCATACTGCGCGGCGAGCACCATGAAGACGAGGAGGATGCAGAGCGGGAAGACGAAGACAGCAGTGTTGCCGGCGAGCACTTGCTGATACTTCAGCTCGGTCCACTCAAAAGCCATGCCCTTGGGTAGGGTCTCGCGGGCGATTTGCTCGATGGCGGCCTCGGCCTGATCGGAGCTGTAGCCTGGGGCAGGCCCGCCATTGATTTCGGCACTCAAATACGAGTTGTAGTGCATGATGCGGTCGGGACCGCTGCTGTTCTTGACCTTGAGCACGGCTCCCAGCGGCACCATCTCGCCACGCGTGTTGCGCACCTTCAGCTTGGCGATGTCTTCGGCGCGGCTGCGATACTGCTGGTCGGCCTGCACGACGACCTGCCAGGTGCGGCCGAAGCGGTTGAAGTCATTCACGTAGAGCGATCCGAGATACACTTGCAGCGCGAGCGACACGTCCTGCTTGCTGATGCCAAGGCTCTCGGCCTTCACCCAATCGACATCCGCTTCGAGCTGCGGTGTGGCGGGGCGGAAGCCGGTGAAGACGCCTGCGAGCGCGGGGTTCTGGTAAGCCTTGGCGATGATCGCATTCGTCGCCTCAGCAAGTGCTGCGACACCGTGATCGGCGCGGTCTTCGATCTGCATCTTGAAGCCGCCGATGGCACCCATGCCATTCACCGGTGGTGGCATGACGCAGAGCACGAAGGCTTCCTGAATCTGTGAGAAGGCTCCGTTCAGCGCGCCTGCGATGGCTTCACCGCTGAGTTCGGGCGTGGTGCGTTCCTCGAAGGCCTTCAAGCCGACGAAGACGATGCCGGAGTTTGAGGCGTTGGTGAAGCCATTGATCGAGAGACCAGGAAAGCCAATCGCATCCTGCACGCCGGGATGAGCCAGCATCATCTCGCTCATGCGGGACATGACTTCATCCGTGCGCTCCAGGGACGCGCCATCGGGCAACTGCGCGAAGGCCACGAGGTATTGCTTGTCCTGCGTGGGCACGAAGCCCGTGGGCACGCGGTTAAAGACATCCCATCCCAGGTAGGCAAGGCCGAAGTAGAGCAGCAATGAAACGACGCTGAAGCGAATGGCCCGCGCGACGATCCATTGGTAGCTGTTGCCCAGCTTGTCGAAGAAGTAGTTGAAGGGGCGGAAGAACCAACCCAACGCGAACTTGATGAAGCGGGTGAGCGCGTCCGGTTTGGCATGATGGCTCTTCAGCAAGAGCGCGCTGAGAGCTGGGGACAGCGTCAGCGAGTTGAAGGCCGAGATGACCGTGCTGATGGCGATGGTGAGGGCGAACTGCTTGTAGAACTGCCCGGTCAGGCCGCTGATGAAGGCGGTGGGAATGAATACCGCGCAGAGCACCAGCGCCGTGGCCACGATAGGGCCGGTCACTTCGCTCATGGCTTTGCGTGTGGCTTCCAGAGGATTGAGGCCTTCCTCGATGTTTCGCTCCACGTTCTCGACCACGACGATGGCGTCATCCACCACGATCCCGATGGCGAGCACGAGGCCGAACAGCGACAGCGCATTGATGGAGAAGCCCATGGCGTGCATGACAGCAAAGGTGCCGATCAAGGACACTGGCACAGCCGCCAGCGGGATGACTGAAGCGCGCCAGGTCTGCAAGAACACGAGCACCACGATGACGACGAGGAGGATGGCTTCGAGCAGCGTGTGAATGACGGCGTCAATGGACTTGTTCACAAATACCGTGGGGTCATAGGCGATGCCGAATTCGATCCCTGGCGGGAAGGATTCCTTCAACTCCGCCATCTTGGCGCGCACGTCCTTAGAGAGTTGCAGCGCATTGGAGCCCGGCTGTTGGAAGATGGGCACGGCCACGGCGCTCTTGTTGTTCATGGTCGAGCGCAGACTGTATTCGCTAGCGCCCAGTTCGATGCGGGCAATGTCGCGCAGCTCCACCGTCTCGCCGTTCGGGCCGGTCTTGACAATGATCTTGGCAAACTCTTCCTCGGTGACGAGACGTCCCTTGGTCGTGATCTGCAACTGCACGGGCACTTCCTTGCTCACCGGTTGATTGCCGATGGAGCCCGCCGCCACCTGCGCGTTCTGCGACTGGATGGCACGCACGATGTCGCCGGGTGTCATGTTCAGCGACGCGATCTTGTCTGGGTTCAGCCAGACGCGCATGGAGTAGTCGCCCGAGCCAAAGACCTGGACCTGGCCCACCCCTGGAATGCGTGCGAGCTGGTCCTTCACGTTCATGGTGGCGTAGTTGCGCACGTAGATGTCGTCGTATCGCCCGTTGGGCGAGAACAGGTGGACGACCATCGTGAGGTCGGGCGAACTCTTCAGCGTGGTCACGCCGAGGCGGCGCACTTCCTCCGGCAGACGCGGCAGGGCGAGACTCACGCGGTTCTGCACGGCGACCTGCGCCTTGTCCAAATCGGTGCCGATCTTGAAGGTGACGGTCAGCGTCATCACACCATCACCGGTGGCCTGCGAATACATGTAAAGGCTGTCTTCAACGCCGTTGATTTCCTTTTCCAAAACGGTGGAGACGGTCTCGGCAATGACCTGTGGATTCGCGCCCGGATAGATCGCACGCACCACGATGTTCGGCGGGGCGACCTCCGGGTATTCACTGACCGGCAGACTGGTTAACGACAGTCCCCCGACAATGAGCAGCAAGACAGAAAGCACGCCCGCGAAGATTGGACGTGTGATGAAGAATTGAGAAAAGTTCATGAAGAGAAGGGGGCGAAATGAAGAATGACGGAATGCCCAGTGACGAAAAAGGATCGAGGACGGCAGCGCTGAGGCCCAAGTATTGCCAGCGTCATAGTGCTGCGCTTATCATCACGGATCAGGGCAGGCTGCTGGCAACCTTCTTGCCATCCTTTGCAGGCGCGGGTGCTGAGGGAGCGACAGGCATGCCTGGGCGAACCTTGGCCAAACCGTTGATGATCACTTGATCGTCCTTGGTGAGGCCGCTGTGGATCACGCGGTTCTGCCCAAGGAGCGGGCCTAGCTCGACTGTCTTGTATTCGGTCATGTTGTCCTTGCCCACAGTAAGCACGAACTTCTGGCCCTGGTCCGTGCCGATGGCGTGTTCGGTGACCAGCATGCCATGGTAAGCTTGGCCTGCGGGTAGGCGCATGCGCACGAAGCTGCCTGGGCGCAGGGTGCCGTCCTTGTTGTCAAAGATGGCACGCACCAGGATGCTGCCCGTGGTGCCCTGGATGCGGTTGTCAAAGGACTCGATGCGTCCCTTGTGCGGATAGCCGGATTCGCCTTCGAGCTGCATTTCGGCAGGCGTGACCTTGTCCGTCAGATGCGTGCCCGTGCCCGCCGTGCTCTGGCGTTGATAGCGCAGGAAGGTGGATTCATCGACATCAGCATAGGCATACACTTTCTCGGCATTGACCACAGTGGTCAGCAGCGTGGTGAAGCCTGCGGCTCCGCTCACGTAGTTGCCAGCCGTGACCATCTCACGGCTCACACGTCCATTGATCGGCGAGCGAACGGAGCAGAATTCCACATCCAGAGCGACGGCTTTCAACGCCGCCTCCGCCGCGCGCTGACCGTCGCTGGCCTCGCGATAAGCGGTGATCTTGGTCTCTGCTTCTTCGGCGCTGATGGCCTTGGCTTCGGTCAGGCGCGCGGCGCGTTCCATCTCACGCTTGGTCAGATCGAGCTTGGTCTTGGCGCGTTGCAGCTCGGCATCGGCGCGATCCAGCACCGCTTGAAACGGACGTGGGTCGATGGTGAGAAGCAAGTCGCCCTTCTTCACCATCTGGCCCGATTTGAAATGCACTTGATCGAGATAGCCGCTGACACGCGGACGAATCTCGACCGTCTCGATGGCATCAATGCGGCCGGTGAACTCATCCCACTCCTGAATCTCCTGTTGCAGAGGAGGCGAGACCGTGACGCCTGGTGGTGGGAACTGCATGGGCGCGCCAGCCTGCGGCTTGTTGCAACTGGCAATCACAAGTGCCAGCAGGGGCAAAAGATGAAGGGGTTTCATAGTGAGAGCTTGGTGGGGGTTGGGTTTGCTTGAAAGGTTACTGCGCGGCTTTCCAGCCGCCGCCGAGAGCTTTGATCAGCTGCACTGTGGTCATCAGGCGCTGGCCTTGCAGTTGCACGTAGCCGCGATGCGATGACAAGGCGGTGCGGTCGGCTTCGATCACTTCGAGATAAGTCGTGACGCCTTCGGCATAGCGTTGCCGCGCTAGTTTTGAAGCCTTGTCCGCGGCGGCTTGCAGGCGCTTCTGCGCGGCGAGCTGCGTCTCTTGCGCCGACAAAGTGGCCATCAGCGATTCGACCTCTTTGAAGGCCGTGAGCACTTTCTCTTCGTAGTTGCCCTGCACTTCCTTCAGCGCGGCCTTGGCGGCGTCCACAGCGGCCTTGCGTTGGCCGCCGACCGTCAGAGGCAAAGAGAAACGAAGGCCCACGGTCCATTCATTGCTGTCGCGCTCGAAGTAATTCGATGTGCTGGAGGTTTCCACGCCGATGCCGGCACCGAGTGTGACCTTGGGGAAATAGGCCGCCTTGGTCACGCCGACCTTGGCCTGGGCCATCTCCACCTGTTTCATCGCGGATGCCACATCCGGGCGTCGCTGCACCAACTCGGCTGGCACCACGGTTGGAATGGCAGGCAAAGCAGTGGGCAGCTTGCGCACCGGCACTTGGTAACTGCTGGCCATGCGGCCCAGCAGAAGCGCGAGCGTGTTCTCGAGTTCGGCGCGAGGGCCGGTTAGTGCGGCGATCTCGGCCTGCGCGCCTGCCAGCTCGGCCTCCGCACGCACGCGGTCGAGTTCATTGGTCGCTCCGGCTTCCACACGAGCGGTGGCCATGTCGAGCGCCTCCTGGCGCAGCTTCAGTGTGTTGGTCAGCGCCTGCTTTTCCTCATCAATGGAGCGCAGAGCAAAATAGACGCGCGCGACCTCGCTTCTGAGCATCAGGCCCAGCGCGTGAGCGTCGGCGGTGGCGCTGGCTTCCTGGGCTTTGGCCGCCTTCACTCCGCCGCGAATGCGACCCCACAGATCGAGCTCGTAGCTCAGTTCCAACCCGGTGCTGAAGGTATTGCTGGTGGGCAGGGAGAACACAATGGTCTCGGAGAACTTGTCGCGCGACGCACCGCCGTTGAGATCGACCCGTGGAAACCACGAGGCCCGTGACGAAATCACGGCGGCCTTGGCCTGCTCAACACGGGCGAGCACTGCTTGCAAACCTGGGTAAGTGCTGGTGGCCTCCGTGATCAACTGACTCAACTGCGGATCATTGAAGACCTGCCACCAGTTGTCGGAAGCTGTGGCCGCCGCCTTGCTCATGGGCTGGGTGCTTTTCCACTGGGCGGGGGCTTCGGGTGGCGCTCCACTAGCGGCTAGCCCATGAAGACCGAAAGCGAGGGCAAGGACATGAGAGGGTTTGGCGGAGAACATGAGAGATAGTTGACTGATTAGCTAGTGACTTGGCTAAAAATGTAGGTTCGAGAGAAAATGGCTATCGGCCGGACTTAGGCGGCTTTGCGCGCGGCTTTGGCCACAGGTGGTGCAGAGCTGCCGAGCAACTTCTGGACCGACGGCCATAGCTCCTTGAGCAGACTGATGTCGTTTTTGATTCGTGCTTCTGCAAGAGCACCTTCCTGATAAAGGAACAGTGCGCGTGCCATGAAGGCCGGGTCGGGGCAGTGAATCAGCTTCATCGCTGCTGCGTCCCGCAATGCCGTCTCAAGGTAGCGGACATGCGTTGAAAGAATCTGGTCGATCAGGTCGCGCAGCTCCTGTTCCTGGGTGCTGATTTCATTCCCCAGTGTGAACAGCGGGCAGCCCAGCACATGGCCATACTGCTGGTATTTGGTCAGCTGCTCCTCGTAAGTCAGCTCGGCCTGCCGTTTCAAGCGCTCCAGTGGGTTCACTGAGGCCGAGAAGATGCCGTCCATCTTCGGACGGTAGATATGCTCCCACGAATCGCGGATGGCGGTGACGATGAGATCGGTCTTGGAGTCAAAGAAGTAATAGAAGCTGCCTTTCTTGACCTCGGCCTTCTCACAGATCAGATCAATCGTGGTCTTGCCATACGAGCCCGTCCAGACGAGTTCGATGATGGCATCCATCAAGCGTTGCTTGGCATCGGAGGTGCGGCCCATGATTTTTGGAAGTGCCGCACTCTGCCGATGCTAGCTATTTGGTCAACTATTTCTTCGGCGCTGCCTTCCACTGCCAAGCTTCGTCGAAGAATCCTGCATCGGCGATGCCACCGGGGGCTTGGGGGGTCTTGGGCTGAGTGATGTCGATGACGGCCCAGTCGGGCAGCTTGGCGACTTGGCGGGCGTTGTTTAGGTAGTCGTATTCGCGATAGGTCAGGCTGCTGTTGAGCACGATGTAGCGCTT
>Ga0164295_10000586_pt1 | contig 30640 bp, 29 predicted proteins | sample GEODES006metaG_FD_111798 | JGI IMG/M metagenome (GOLD analysis project Ga0164295, IMG submission 111798) | Oligotrophic lake water microbial communities from Sparkling Lake, Wisconsin, USA - GEODES006 metaG | ecosystem: Environmental > Aquatic > Freshwater > Lake | place: USA: Sparkling Lake... | reverse complement strand
CCACTACCCTTACCTCCTGACTGTCGGGAGGATAGCCATGGCCCAAATGAGGCTTAACAAGATTATTGCAGACGCTGGTATTACAAGCCGACGCGGTGCCGATGAATTAATCGAATCAGGTCGTGTAAGTGTCAATGGACTCACCGTTCGTGAAATGGGTAGCAAATTTGACCCTGATAAGGATAGAGTCATGGTTGATGGTGAGACAATAACTCGTACTTTGACTAAGTCCTATTTAGCACTTCATAAACCAAGAGGTGTTTTGTCTACCATGTTTGACCCTGAGGGTCGCCCTTCTTTGGATGACTTTATCGATCTTCGCAAGGAGCGTTTATTCCATGTGGGTCGCCTGGATAAGGATTCTGAAGGCTTAATTCTGCTAACAAATGACGGAGATTTGACCTTCCGCGCAACGCACCCTTCCTTCGGCCTGGAAAAGACGTACATCATCGAATTTGATGGCCCGCTGCCAACAGGGGTGGACAAGATTCTTCTGAAGGGGGTCGAGCTAGAAGATGGAATGGGTCGAGTTCTGACCTTCAAGCAACTGTCTCCACAATGGATTGAGGTCTCAATTCATGAAGGCCGATATCACATCATCCGTCGGTTGATGGAGGCGGTCGATGTACATGTCCTTCGGTTGATCCGAACTAAGTTCGGTCCGATCTCACTGGGAGACACCCCCGAGGGACGATGGCGCGACCTCAACAACACAGAGTTAATGAATCTACGAAAGGCTTTAGATATTTAGCAACTTTGATACAAATCGATAATGCAATTGATATCTATTTATAGTTTTATCGATACATCAGAACGGAAATAACTATTTATCGATATTCATAGGCTCAGATCATGGTCTAGGGATAGATTTATCGATAATTGCGCAAAACAGAGGGGGTAAGGTTTCCTGGCGAGTGTTCTGAGTAAATGTAGTAAACAGGTTTAAGCAGTAAAAGGTTTTATCGATAAAGAAGGAATCAAATAATCACCAATTTCGGTTAGGAAAGGTACCCTTATCTCATGAATTTCCGAGCTATACGAGGAGCCGTACAGGTTCCAGCCAACACCGCCGCTGACATTGCCGCGGGCGTACAGGAGCTGGTTTCTGCGATCCTGGAGGCAAACCAACTCACCCCAGCCGATGTGATCTCTGTTTTCTTCACTTCAACAGTAGATCTAAACGCCGCCTTTCCGGCCGCAGCCTGTCGAGAGATGGGCTTTGCCAATGTCCCGTTGATCGGCTCAGTCGAGGTCGATGTACCAGGTGCTTTAGACCGAACTATTCGCGCAATGTTCCATGTTGAAACCGCTCGAACACCGGAGCAAATCAGCCACATTTACTTGCACGGGGCAGCTGCATTACGTAGAGATATTGCTCAGTAATGTCGCACAAAAAGCTCACAAGCGCTCGAATCGTGGGTTCAGGTTTGATTGGAACTTCAATCGGCCTGGGTCTGGTCCAGCGCGGCGTCCAAGTTCATATGGTGGATTCGGATGTTAAGTCCCAATCCTTAGCTAATGATCTAGTCGGGGGAGTCAGTATCTCTAACCCGGATCTGGTTGTTCTGGCGATGCCTACTTCACAACTTTCAGCGGTCATAAGCGAAGAGAATCAACTAAACCCACAGTCGACGTTTATAGATGTTGGTAGCGTAAAGAATGAAGTTGTACTTTACGTACAGACAATTTCAGGGCTGTCTAAGCGATTTTTACCCACCCACCCGATGGCAGGGCGGGAAATCGGCGGAGCGAGCTCGGCACGGGCGGATTTGTTCCAGGGTCGTACTTGGATACTTACGCCTAGCGCCGATTTAGATTCTGCATCCCATCAGCTAGTTCTGGAGCTCATTGAACATCTTGGGGCGACCCCGATTGAACTATCTGCGCTGGATCATGACCGAGCTGTGGCTCGAATATCACATCTGCCCCAGATCGCATCCTCGTTAATCGCCAAGCAGCTGACCGGTACGCCGCCTGAATGGATGGAGCTAGCAGGGCAGGGGCTGCGAGACACCACGCGGATTGCGGGCTCAGATGAGTCATTATGGAAAGAGATTATTTACTCCAATCGCAGCGAATTGCAGCAATTGCTAATAAATCTACAAAACGATGTTCAATCAATGATCGATTCACTGGAAGATCCACAGCAAATTGCACAACTAATTGCCCAAGGTCGCGCTGGTAAAGCTTTAATCCCAGGAAAGCATGGCGGAAAAGCTCGTGAATATTTCTATCTTCCAATAGTTATTGATGACAAGCCAGGCCAACTAGGAGCAATCTTTAATGAATGCGCCGCGATGGATGTCAACGTAGAAGATTTGAATATCGAACATTCTCCTGGTCAATTGAGCGCATTAATTACTTTAGCTTTGTCTGAAAGTGATGCAGAGAAACTTTCTACCCATCTAACCTCGATCGGATGGAATGTTCATCCGATTCGTAAATAGAAGTAGGCTCATCACATGGGCATAGTCGTAGCAATAGATGGCCCGAGTGGCGCAGGTAAATCAAGTACCGCCAAAGCAATTGCAACCCGTGCTGGTTGGAATTATTTAGATACTGGTGCGCTCTATCGCGCAGTTACTTGGCTTGCCCTTGAACACAAATGCGAAGAGCCGTTTTCAATCCTGCAAGCAATTAAAGATCATCCAATTAAATTTAATCCTGATCCATCTGATCCAAATATTTTTGCTGGCGAAACACAAATCACGCATTCGATCCGAGGAACATCAGTTACCGACAATGTTTCTCGAATTAGCGCTATGCCCGAAATTCGTCGTGAGTTATTGAATCTTCAACACCGAATTATTGATGCCGCAGAAAGTGGAATCGTTGTAGAGGGCCGCGATATTGGTACGGTCGTCGCACCTGAAGCGGGACTCAAAATTTATTTGACTGCGGATTTAGATGCGCGTGCAGTGCGCCGTGAGATTGAAACCGAAGACAAAAATGTTGATGTAAAGCAATCCTTAGATAGCCGTGATGCCGTTGATTCCACACGTGCTGTTTCACCTCTAGTCATGGCTGCTGATGCGGTCGAAGTTGATTCGACGTACTTGGATCTTGATGAAACGATCGAGCGTATTTGGGAACTACTGAAGAAGCGAAATTTGTTGGGGTTACCAATTGTTGCGATCTTGGGACGACCAAACGTTGGTAAATCAACTTTGATCAATCGTTTCTTAGGAAGACGAGAAGCTATTGTTGAAGATACGCCAGGTGTTACACGTGATCGTGTTCAGTACGAATGCGAATGGGGCGGTCGCCGCTTCATCATCATGGACACGGGTGGTTGGGAAGCAAAGCCAGACGGAATCGCTGTTCAGGTAAGCGCGGGCTCAGAATTAGCGATGCAAGAGGCAGATGTTTTGTGTTTTGTGGTTGATGCACAAGTTGGCGCGCTAGATGAGGATGATGCATTAGTCCAGCATTTACGTAAAGCAAAGAAACCAACAATTCTGATCGGAAACAAAGTTGATGGAGAGCGCGAAGAGGCTGAGGCACACGGGCTATGGAGTTTAGGTCTTGGCGAACCACGTTTTGTTTCAGCGCTGCACGGACGTGGCAGTGGGGATTTACTAGATCACATCGTTAACGTTTTGCCAGAAGTTGGTCGCGCACAGAATCAAGATGGTTACCGCAAAGTTGCTTTGATCGGTCGACCAAATGTTGGTAAATCATCTTTGTTGAATGCAATCGCTGGTGAATCGTTATCTATTGTTGATGACGCCGCCGGCACAACGCGAGATCCAGTGGATTCACTTCTTTCCTTCGGTGGATCAACTTGGAGATTTATCGACACTGCCGGATTAAAAAAACGAGCAAATCAGGATTCAGGAACTGACTACTACGCATCTTTGCGCACCGCTACAGCATTAGAACGTTGCGAAGTTGCAGTTGTTGTTCTTGATGCCTCAGAGCCAATTACAGAGCAAGATTTGCGTGTCATCACAATGGTCGAAGAAGCAGGAAAAGCTATGGTGATTGTCATGAACAAGTGGGACTTGGTCGATGATGACCGCCGTAATCAATTGGATCGTGAAATCGATCGTCACCTGGATCAGGTCGAATGGGCCCAGCGTGTGAATATTGCGGCCAAGACCGGGTGGCACCGAGATCGTTTAGCACCGGCGCTTCGCACCGCACTTGACAGCTGGGAGCGACGAGTTCCGACCGCAAAGCTCAATTCATTCTTGGGCGCATTGATTGGCGCAACACCGCCACCGGTTCGCGGCGGAAAGCAGCCAAAGGTTTATTACGCGACGCAGGCCGGAATCGCCCCACCAAAGTTTGTGGTCTTTTCAAGCGGCTGGATCGAGGCCTCGTATCGTCGCTTCATCGAGCGTCGCTTGCGCGAAGAGTTCAAATTCCCGGGCACCCCAGTTCAGGTAGCGGTTCGGGTGAAGGAACGCGATAAGGAATGAACAGGTCATTAATCAGTGTTCCCAACGCGCTAACTTTTCTGCGATTTCTAGGCATTCCACTATTTATCTATCTGACCCTGTCCTTAGAGGCAGATGGGTGGGCAATTGTGGTGCTGGCCGTGGGAGGTGCGACTGATTACTTTGATGGAAAAATCGCCCGCGCCTGGAATCAAACTTCACGTTTTGGCGAATTAGCAGATCCTGCAATAGATCGCCTCTACATCTTTGCGACATTGGTTGTATTTCTGATCCGCGACATTGTTCCTGTTTGGATGATCGCTCTAATCATTGGACGCGATCTTGTCCTTGCAGTGATTACTCTGATGATGAATCGAAAAGGGCTTCCACCATTTACCGTCACATATCTTGGCAAGGCTGCAACCTTCAATCTCTTGTATGCATTTCCGTTCATGCTATTGGCACAATCGGACGGGGTATGGGGGAGTATCGCCTTTGTTGCGGGGTGGAGTTTTGCTATCTGGGGAATTGCCCTCTACATTTCGACAGGTATTAGTTACGCCCGCGAAGGTCTTTCGCAGATGAGAGGAAACCGTGTCATTAATTCCTAATGAGCTGTCCTACACCGAGGAACATGAATGGGTTTCTGCCGAAAATCTGGTGTACACAATGGGTATTACTGATTATGCCCAAGCCGCTCTCGGCGACATTGTGTATGTACAGCTTCCTGCAATTGGTGAAACCGTAACTTCAGGAAAAGTTTGTGGTGAAGTTGAGTCAACTAAGAGTGTTTCTGAAATTTATGCACCGGTGACTGGAACTGTTGTTGCGATTAACGACTCCCTATCTAATTCTCCAGAAACAATCAACTCGGACCCTTACGGTGCTGGTTGGCTAACAAAGATTGAGGTTACGGCCACGCCTTCAGACCTACTGACAGCGGCACAGTACCGCGAAATTACCGCTTGACCTTCTCTCTCTAACTCTCTAGTGTCACCCTTAAGTTGACGTTAAGGAGGTAGGGCAGTGGCTGCAGAGCAACCGCAGAACGAACTTACTTCCACCATCCACTTGGGTGTACGTGAAGTAATAGATCCTTCAAGAAATCATTTAGATGAACAGCTGGCCTTACTTTCCCCTGAGGACCGCGCAGTCATCTCTGAGATTCAGGGTTCGGCGGGTGAAAAAGCAATGATTCTCATTGCTCGTGGACCCAACAAAGGCTCTCGATTCTTAGTAACCAGTGAAGGTGTAACAGTTGGCAGATCGGCGTCTAGCTCGATTTTCCTGGATGACATTACGGTTTCACGTACGCATGCAACGATTTCAAAAGACGGCAACAGCTTTGTATTAAAGGATGCAAGTTCGCTTAACGGTACTTACATCAACAATATTTCTGTCACAGAACATGTACTTGCTTCTGGTGATGAGTTTCAAATAGGTAAGTTCCATTTGCTTTTCGTCGGTTCCAACTAGGGGAGTAGTAATGGCAGTTCCAGCACGCGCATATTTGAGCATCGGTGAAGTCCTTAATCGGTTGCGTGGAGATTTCGCAGACATTACAATTTCAAAGATTCGTTTTCTTGAATCCGAAGGCCTGATTGAACCGCAACGAACACCATCGGGATACCGTAAGTTCACTAGCTCTGATTTAGAACGATTGCGTTATGTGCTTTTGGCACAACGCGATCAGTATCTTCCATTGAAGGTAATAAAAGACAACCTCGATGCTATTGATCGTGGGCTGCAACCGGCAGCAGTTGGTGGCGTGCCATCACCTCGTACACCAATCGGACTGGCAACGATCGATGGTGAAATCGCACCGAGCGCATTCGGCGAGATCAACGAGATGCGCCTTTCTCGTGAAGAGCTTTTGAAAAACAGTGGCCTTGCAGAAGACCAACTTGTTGAACTTGAAGGCTATGGATTAATTGCCCCTCGCGGACGTCACTACGACGGCGATTCACTTGCTATAGCAAAAGCTGTGACTGAAATGGGTGGCTTTGGAATTGAACCCCGCCATGTGCGTTCATTTAAATCAGCAGCAGATCGCGAGATTGGTTTGATCGAACAAGTTATCGCTCCATTAACCCGCCAAAAAAGCGCTGAATCAAAGGCTCGCGCTGAAGAGGTTCAAAAGGAGATTGCTTCTCTTTCAATTCGTTTACACGCCGCACTTGTTCGCGGTGGTCTGAACCGTCTTCGCTCATAATCCTTGAGCAATAGAGACATTTCATGTTGATCCCTATGGAGGTCATCGGCGTTCGAGTCGAGATGCCGTCCAATCAGCCAATAGTCCTGCTGAAAGAAATCGATGGCTCTCGGTTCTTGCCGATCTGGGTTGGCGCAGTTGAAGCCTCCGCCATCGCATTTGCCCAGCAAGGGGTTGAACCACCTAGACCGTTAACCCATGATTTGATGAAGAATTTGATTGAGCTCTTTGATGTCACTCTGATTGCCGTACATGTCACCGAGATTAAGGATGGAATCTTCTATTCGACCCTAAACCTTCGGGACTCAAAGGGGGAGCCACTGAGCATCAGTGCAAGACCCTCTGATGCCATCGCTCTGGCGGTTAGATTCCACAGCAATATTTTGGCGACTGAGGAGTTGCTCAACGAGGTTGGTATTGAAATCCCGCAAGGCGAGGGCGAGAACCAAGAGGTCGAGAAGTTCCGCGAGTTCTTAGACCAGATCAATCCCGAAGACTTCGCTGGCTGATGGGTAGAACACTCAACCTCAAGTAGAGGTTTGCTTCGTGTCGGTCATTGTTTACGCCTGTTGCGAGCCGTACATTTATCCCAATCCCCAAGAGAAATGAGCATTCCCCGTGTCCCCAGAAGAGATGGAAATCGGCTACAGAGGCGCAACAGCCTGCTCTGCCGCTGGAATTAGCTACCGTCAATTAGATTATTGGGCACGTACAGGATTAGTTGAACCAAGTATTCGAACCGCAAGTGGTTCTGGAACTCAACGTCTGTATGGCTTCCGCGACATTTTGGTTTTGAAAGTTGTTAAGCGTTTACTGGATGCTGGCGTATCGCTACAAAACATTCGCACGGCGGTTGATCACTTGCGCAGCAGGGGAGTCACAGAGTTAGAACGCATCACATTAATGAGTGATGGTGCATCGATTTACGAGTGCGCAAGCCCGGATGAGATCATTGATTTATTGCAGGGCGGCCAAGGTGTGTTCGGCATTGCCGTAGGCAAGGTCTGGCATGAAGTTGAGGGGTCTCTATCTCTCCTTCAGGGTGAAGTAAACGGCCAGCCAACAGGTGTTGAAAATAGCGACGAGCTTTCGTTGCGTAGAAAGAGCAAAGGCGCTTAATTCACCTTATTCTTCACTCCTACCCTCGCACATTTTGGCGAGAGGCCATGAATGGGATGAGGGATCGCAGTGAGTCGTTCTTTTGAGGATCGTCATATAGGTCCTACCTCAGTTGATGAAGCTGCAATGCTTAAGCATCTTGGATATTCGGATCTAACTCCCTTCATTAAAGATGTTGTTCCCGCAAACATTCTGATCAAAGGTGCAATCGAAGGTGCATTAGATCAAGGCAAGAGTGAAGTTGAAGTTATCGCAGAGCTTCGTGAAATCGCAGCTGAAAACAAAGTTTTTCGCTCACTGATCGGAACCGGGTACTACGGAACAATTGTTCCGCCGGTTGTGAAACGCAATGTTTTAGAAAATCCATCGTGGTACACCGCGTACACACCGTATCAACCCGAAATTTCTCAGGGACGCCTCGAAGCGCTGTTTACTTTTCAAACAATGATTTGTGAATTAACTGCGCTGGATATTTCAAATGCATCCATGCTTGATGAAAGTACCGCAGCTGCCGAAGCAATGACTTTAGCCAGACGTGCCTCGAAGTTAAGTGAAGACGCGGTTTTCTTGATCGAAGAGCATGTTCACCCACAAACAAAAGCTGTGGTAATGACCCGCGCAAAACCACTTGGAATCCCTATTGTCGAAGTTGATTCAGGACATGTTGCACGAGATGGTTATGCCGGAGAATTCTTCGGAGCGCTTGTGCAGTACCCAGATACAACCGGAACAGTTATTGATTACACTTCCTTTGCTGAATACGCGCATTCGAAAAACGCATTCGTAATTGCTGCAACTGATCTACTGGCATTGACTCTGTTGAATCCACCAGGGGAGTGGGGCGCAGATATCGCAGTTGGCACAGCTCAGCGCTTCGGTGTTCCAATGGGATTTGGCGGACCACATGCTGGTTTCTTAGCTGTGCGAAGCGGACTAGAGCGTTCGATGCCTGGTCGACTTGTTGGTCAGAGTATTGATGCAACCGGAAAACCGGCGTTTCGTTTAGCGCTGCAAACTCGCGAACAACATATTCGACGTGACAAGGCAACATCAAATATTTGTACCGCACAAGTTTTGTTGGCGAACATGAGTGCCTTCTACGCGATGTGGCATGGTCCAGTTGGCTTGCGTGAGATCGCGGAGCGAGTTCATGGTTTTGCGGCTCGATTACATGCTGCTACTAACAACAGAGAAGATGTTGTATTCGACACCGTGCATATTGTTGTGAAAGATGCTGGAGTAATTCACGCAAAGGCTGCAGCACACGGAATTAACTTCGCGCGAGTCAGTGATACCGAGATTCGTGTTTCTTTTGATGAAGAAACAACGGAAGAACTATTTTCGCAAGTCCTAGAAATTTTGAGTTTGAAAGATGCAACAGGGGAGGCCATCCCGGCAAAGTTGCTTCGCACCAGTAAGTACTTAACACATCCAGTTTTCAACACCAATCACAGTGAAACCGGAATGATGCGCTACCTGCGTAATTTGGCGGACAAGGATCTAGCGCTAGATCGAACAATGATTCCTTTGGGCTCGTGCACGATGAAGTTGAATTCGGTTACTGAAATGGAAGCGGTCACCTGGCCAGAATTCGCATCACTTCATCCTTTTGCTCCAGTCGATCAGAGCGTTGGAACGCGCAAATTAATCGAGCAACTATCAAAATGGTTAGTGGCAATCACGGGTTATGACGCTGTTTCGCTGCAGCCAAATGCGGGTAGCCAAGGTGAATTCGCTGGCTTGTTAGCCATCCGCAATTACCATGATTCAAGAGGCGATCAAGGGCGCAATATCTGTTTGATCCCATCCAGTGCCCACGGTACAAATGCAGCATCTGCTGTTATGGCGGGCATGAAGGTAGTTGTTATCGATTGCGACGAGAGCGGAAATGTGTCGGTCGCAGACATCAAAGCAAAAATCGCGGAGCACAAAGACGCTTTGGCAGCATTAATGATTACTTATCCATCTACACATGGTGTCTTTGAAACAGCTGTTTCAGAAATCTGCGAGTTGATTCATGACGCCGGTGGCCAGGTTTATGTAGATGGCGCTAACTTGAACGCGCTGGTGGGTGTTTCTCAGCCAGGAAAATTCGGCGCAGATGTCTCGCACTTAAATCTACATAAGACCTTTGCGATTCCACATGGTGGAGGAGGACCTGGTGTAGGTCCAGTTATCGCTCGAGCACACCTTGCACCGTTCTTGCCGAACCATCCGATGGATGCTTTAGCTGGGCCAGCAACTGGACCGGGACCAATTTCAGGTGCACCGTATGGATCAGCCAGCATCTTGCCTATTTCTTGGGCATACATTCGGTTGCTAGGGGGAGAAGGACTAACCCACGCAACACAGGTAGCGATTTTGTCCGCAAATTACATTGCATCACAGTTGCAGAATTCATATCCAATCCTTTACACGGGTGCTAACGGTCGTATTGCTCATGAATGCATCTTGGATATCCGTGGATTAACAAAGGATTGTGGAGTCTCAGTCGATGACATCGCAAAGCGTTTAATGGATTACGGTTTTCACGCACCGACAATGTCTTTCCCAGTAGCTGGAACTTTGATGATCGAACCAACTGAATCAGAGGACATCCGTGAGATTCAGAGATTTATTGATGCCATGATTTCAATCAGAGCTGAGATCCAAGAGGTCATTGACGGCAAAATCAGCATTGAGGATTCAGCGCTTCGCCACGCACCTCATACGGCCTTATCTGTGGTCAACAGTGACTGGGACAGGCGCTATAGCCGCGAAAAGGGCGGTTATCCGGTCGATATACAAGGTTTTGTACCAGGTGAATCAATTGGTTCACGAATGAAGTATTGGCCGCCTGTATCTCGCATTGATGGAGCCCATGGTGACCGGAACCTGATCTGTGCCTGCACACCGATTGATGTGTATCGATAGGAGGGGCCTGAGCGCAGATTCGTTGCTCATTCCTTTTCTTACTTTACATAATGTAACTTATCGGCGTTAGGCATACGCTCGACGGGCGATCAAAAAGAGCCCGAATAACACCCCAACCAACGCCCAATCGCTTGCCTTGTCCCTGGGAGTTTTGTCTTTTATGAGACCAATCTCGGCTCGAATTGAATCAGCCGTTCCCATGGAAGTTTTTAGCAGAACTTTGCCTTTGGAATCAATGATTGCTGAATATCCAGTTGTCGACACTGAAACGATATTTCGACCATGTTCAATGGCGCGGATTCTGGTCATTTCCAACTGCTGAGCACTTTCTGCAGACATTCCAAATGTGGCGCTATTTGTTTGGACTGCAAGAATATTGGAAGAAACTGCAGCTTTATGGAGCAGTTCATCATCGACTAATTCGAAGCAAATTACTGGGGCAATTACTGCCTCTTCCACTGTGAATAGGACTTGATCTTGGCCGGGTTCGAAATCCTTTACGCGATCGGTATAGGGAGAGATTGCTGATGCAACTGATCTCAATGGAATGTATTCACCAAATGGCGTCAAATGCTGCTTAACATAAGTTGGCGGAAGTTCACCGCCCCACAAGATGGATGTATTAAGAATAGCGTCGTCCTTTTCAACAATTGCACCAATTATCAAAGGTTTTTGGATTGAATCAAGTGATTGCTTCACATCACTATTCTTAAAAGGATCCACATCAACTGAATTTTCTGGCCACAGTACAAAATCGACATTTGAATCTTTTTTCAGCTCGGCTTGTGTTACTTCTAAATGATTGTTAAAAACAGCTTTTGCGCGAGAGTTGAAATCAGGCCCCATCTGCGGAACATTCCCTTGAATCATCAAGACATTAGTTGTTGCAAAAGCACTTACATTTATTGGAATAAACAGCAACAAGAATGGCAATACAGTTATCTTCGACCACTTCTTACTTGCCGCATGGAAGAGAATGAGTCCTAGCAAAACTGTAAGCGCCGACAGAGCTGAAGCACCACCGATAGCTGCAATCTTCGAATACGGGGCGTCGGCCTGTGTGTAGGCAATGCGGACCCAACCAAATCCCCCAAATGGAAATCTGTTTCTGACCTCTTCCAACAGTATGTAAATCAGTGGGTATGAGGTCATCCCCCAGCGAGAAACTAGTGAAAGTGGCAGATAAAAAACTGCAAGACCTAAAGCCAAAATTAACCAAGGCACTGAGCCGACAAAAGTACTGCTCCAATGCAAAACGATCAGATTGAGGGTTGCTGCGAAGATGAAAACCGATAGAACTTTCCGCTGTGTAAGTGATAGCGCATACATATGGACGGCAATCGCAAATGGAGCAACCCACCACTTCCCCACTGGCTCATAGGCAGCCGAAAGCAGGCCGCCAGAAAGTGCTGAAAGAAGTAGCGCTACCAACCCAATGCACTGATCAAACGATCAACGCTAGCCCCCAGGGCGTAACGCTCCTTGAATTGATAAATCGCCGAAAGATCTGCCGGTGCTTTCGGCAAAGCTAAATCCACTTTAGGTAAGGGCGCATCGCGGGCTACTCGAACCAACTTAGGTGCAATCTTGAGATAGTCAGCACCAGCAATAATCTTTTTAGCTAGAGCTGGCGGAAGAGATTCGTGATCTTGCATTGCACCAGCTAAAGCATCTTCTGCAGTCGCAAAATGATTAGCAATTACCGCCGCGCCTTTTTCACCAATTCCCTTAACGCCGGGTAATCCATCTGACGGATCACCGCGGAACATCGCGAAAAGATCGTATCGGTCCCCTGGAATCGAATACTTGTCAGCAACGTATTTAATATCTACCAAGTCGTGTTGAGATATTCCTTTAGCAAGGTAAACGACTTTAATGTCCCTGGCATCATCTACCATTTGGAATAAATCACGGTCTCCCGTAACGATTCGTATCGGGCCTTTCTCGATTTCCGCGTACGTTGCCATGACATCATCTGCTTCATAGTCATCAACACCAACGACTGGAATTCCAAAGAGATCTAAAAGATCCAAAAGAATAGGAATCTGCGGAGTAAGAGTTTCTGGCTCTTCCTCTTCTTCACCCTCTTCTTCTAAGCGATTAGCTTTATATTCTGGAAAAATATCGACTCTCCAACTTGGTCGCCAATCACCATCGAGGCAGGCAACCAGTCGATCTGGCTTATAAACATTCATCAATCGCGCAGTCATATCAACATAACCACGAATCGCATTGACCGATGTTCCATCGGGTGCAAGCAAGGTGTCGGGCATTCCGTAGTAAGCGCGATACCAAAGAGAGGCGCTATCCAGGAGCATCAATGTCATATATCCCCCATTAAATAGGCCACTACTCCGCGATCAATTCGCTTGACCGCATCCTTACAGACTGGGCGAAGTTTTTCACTCGCACCACCAATTTGGTTCAACAAGTCAACTAATTGTTTTGTTGAGCGAACAAAATCTCCGACAGACATGTCACTGCCCTTGAGAACACTGTTGAGCGAGTTACCGCTGGCCCATTTATATGAGATAAAACAGAATCCAGCATCAGGTTCACGCTGAGTTTTGACGCCAAAGTCATTTTCTATCTGTTCTAGCGCAGCCCACAGAGAAATGATTTCGGTAAGCGTCGAGGTAACCTTTTGGCTAGGCAGCTTAGGCGCAAGGTTCTCTTGCGATCGTGATTCAAAGATCATGCATGAGACAACGGATAACAATTCGGTGGCATTCAGCTCATCCAATAATCCACGTCGGATTGATTCGGTCAGCAAGAGATCTGATTCGGCATAGATCTTTGTAAGAATCTTTCCCTGTGATGTCGGTTTTTCTCCGTTGATGTACTCCAAATGATCCAGAACTTGGCAGATCTGATCAAAGGTTTTGGCAATGACATGTGTTCGATTTTCAACGCGGGTAGTTAAACCATCATTTTCTCTGGTCAATCGACCTGCGCGTTCTGCTAGTCGGGCATGATCTTCACGCTCGGCACAACCGTGACAAGGATGGGATTTAAGACTCTTGCGAAGATCGGAAAGTTCACCTTCCATGTGACCGCGTTGTCTATTGTCAAAAGTTTTACGTTGATCTCGTCGGCTGAGAAGCACCTCAACCTCTTTTATTGATCGTCTTAGCCGTGCGTATTCGCCGAAATCCCCCAGATGACATTGCGCATCTTTCATTAATTCCTGAATCAACGTTTCATTCTTTCGAATTTGCCGAGTTAAACCAACGACCGCTCGATCTGCTTTGAACTGCGCAAAAGATGATTCAAGTGATCGGCGTGCAGTTTCACGACCAAATCGCGCAATCAAGTTAATAGCCATGTTATACGTTGGAGAAAAGGATGAACGCAAGGGATATGTTCTAGTTGAAGCAAGGCCTGCAGCTGATGCTGAATCAACAGTAGGAGACCACTGAATAACCGCGTTGCCTTCGATATCAATACCTCGGCGACCGGCTCGCCCAGTTAATTGGGTGTACTCCCCCGGTGTGATTGGAACATGGGCTTCGCCATTAAATTTGATGAGTTTTTCTAACACAACTGTTCGCGCTGGCATATTGATGCCCAGCGCCAGAGTTTCAGTTGCAAATACCGCTTTGACTAAACCGCGTTGGAATAAATCCTCGACTGCGCCTTTGAAGCTAGGCAAAAGTCCTGCGTGGTGAGCGGCGATACCTCGCTCCAGTGCGGTCAGCCACTCTTGAAAGCCAAGAACTTCAAGATCTTCTTCGGCGATGTTATGGGCATAGCGCAAGGCGGTTTGACGAATTTCCACCCTTTCTTCCGGTGAAGTCAGTCGCAGGCCAGCCTGTAAACATTGCTTCACTGCAGCATCGCATCCGATTCTGGAAAAGATAAATGTAATCGCGGGCAAGAGATTTTCCCTTTGCAATTTTTCAATGATTTCAGCTCTGCTCATGCGATCTGAAGGCTCGGTAAATCTGCCACGGCGATTTCGGCCCAAGGAAGATCGCCTAATCGCTTCTCTTTCACGTTGCAGAATTTCTGGGTTAATTTTGCCTGGTTGATCAAACAGGTCCATAAGACGATTGCCAATCAAAACATGTTGGAACAATGGGATAGGACGAATTTCACTGACAATAACTTCAGTTTCACCTCGAACCTCGCCCAACCATTCGCCAAATTCTTCGGCGTTAGACACCGTTGCTGAAAGTGAAATAACCTGGACACTCTCCATTAAGTGGATGAGTACTTCTTCCCAGACCGCACCGCGGAACTTGTCGGCAAGGTAATGAACTTCATCCATTACAACGCATCCCAAATTAGTCAAAGTATTGGATCCTGCGTACAACATGTTGCGAAGAACTTCGGTTGTCATCACCAATATGTCTGCTTCGCCATTAATGCTTGTATCGCCAGTTAAGAGTCCTACACGATCTTCACCAAACTTTGCGACAAATTCTGAATACTTTTGGTTGGATAACGCTTTTATTGGGGTTGTGTAGAAACACTTCTTACCAGCTTGCAAAGCAAAAAATGCGGCAAATTCACCGACAACTGTTTTTCCAGCACCAGTGGGCGCAGCAACTAAAACACCTTTGCCATCCTCAACGGCGTGACAGGCTGAAACTTGAAAAGGGTCAAATTCAAAATCAAAGGTCAGCAAGAATTCCGTTGTAACTAGATGCTGGCCCCGCAATTTGGCCGCGGCATAACGTTCGGCCGGCGTTGTCATGCGACCCACGTTTTCAATGCGCCTTGAATACATTCAGCAGTTATCGGTAACTGTCCGATTCTTTCGCCATCTGCATAGGCAATTGCTTTTGCCTCAATTTTGACACTACGACTTCGCACGATTTCCACTGCCGGATGCGAGGTGTGCGTTCCTGCAAACACCCTTGGAAAAACTTTTATGAACTCTATTGTTGAGACCGGATGCAACACCATCACATCAAAAAGTCCATCGGTGATGTTTGCCGCTGGACACACCAGCATGCCGCCACCGTAGGAACGGCCGTTGGACACAGCAATCAGCATGGCTTCAGTAGAAATTGTTCGATCATCCAGGGTTATCTCGTAATGCCGAGGTTTAAACCGCGGAAGCTCGATCGCAATTGCGGCGTTGTACTTCATCGGCCCCTTGGGCCAGGACATAGTGTTTGCCTTCTCGTTAACTATTGAATCAAATCCTGTCGACAAAATGGCGGCGAACCATTCACCATCGACTAAGCCCAAATCAATAGGTGTTGGTTGGAGCGAGGTAACTGCCTGGAGTTGAGCATCGTATGAATCAAGATCCCAACCCAGAGTGCGCACAAAGTCATTACCTGTGCCTGCGGGAACTACAGCTACTGGAACTTGCGCCGGAACCAAGCGTTGCAAGATGTTATGGAAAAGTCCGTCTCCGCCAACAGCAATTACACCTGGCGTATCAGGGTATTTTTCAATAAAACCAGCAAGATGATCTCCCAAAGCTATCGAAGAGTTACCGGTAACAATTGTGTAGGGAATTTTTCGCTGCGAAAGCCAGCCCGCGACATATGTTCCAACCGTGGTCCCTTTACCCTGACCTGCTACAGGGTTGATCACCAAAGCCCACATGGGAAGACCCTATCGGCTATTCCTTAATTGATGTGGGTGCTTCAATCGAAGAGCTATCAGTTTCTACAGATTCAGCTTTCTTATCGCGTCGTCGATCGACAAGTACCGCTATAGAGCCCGCCATAAAGTAGAAAAGAATTAATGGCCCAGATAAGAGGACCATGCTCAATGGATCTGCAGTTGGCGAAAGGGCGGCCACAAAGAAGAAAATTGTAAAGATCCAAATTCTCCACGGCCTCAGAATTGTTTTACCGCGAAGGAAGCCAATCAAATTGAAGGTCAGAAGAAAGATCGGTAGTTCAAAAGCAAGTCCAACAAAGAGAATAACTCTAAGAACGAAATCCAAGTAATCATCAAATCTCACCAAGTTGCTGATCGAATCTGGTGTAAACCCAAAGAGTGCCTTTATAGCGACTGGAAGAATTAAATAGCCAAGGGTTGCTCCCATCGCAAAGAAGGGCGTGGCTGCGGAAACGAACAAGACGCTAGTGCGCTTTTCTTTTCTATGAAGTGCAGGAGCGATGAAGGCCCACAACTGGTAGAGCCAGAATGGTGCTGAAACAATGATTCCGGTCAACAACGCAACTTTAACTTGCAAATCAAGAGGTCCCAGCACTCCGCTAATGTAAAGAGCGCCACAACTTGCAGCACCTGAGTGCTGAGCAGCTCTGAGATCGCAGACTGGCTTAGCTAGGGTGACAATGATTGAATCGTAGAAATACCACCCTCCACTAAATGCAACCAATACTGCAATCGCGGAACGAAGAACTCGTTTACGTAATTCGCGTAAGTGGTCTAGAAGGGGCATCCGTGCTTCATTAACAGATGCCATTTATTTACTTCTCGGTTTTGCCGTCTTCTTCGATCACGGTGTCGTCATTCTTCATTTCCTTCATTTCGCTCTTGAAAATGCGCATAGAGCGACCAAGTGAGCGAGCTGAATCCGGTAGACGCTTCGCACCGAACAAAACAAGTACAACAATGAGAAGGATGACGATCTCTCTTGGACCCAAATTCATAACGTTAACTCCTTGGCTAATATTTGAGCCTAGGTTACATCAGATCCCTTTGAATGGGTAGGCGGTTTCAGCGTGCTTTGTAACGATCCAGCATCGATTGAGCCATTGCTGATATCGATTTTCTGATCTCAGCGGGCGCTAGTAAGGACACCGAACCACCAGATGCCATGATGGATCGCTCGATCCACTGACTTGAGTATGTTTCAAAATCGAACTCCGAATTAATCGGAAGTTCACTTTGCTTGAACCGTTCAGCGATCTCTCGGGTAGGTGTGAAAACTTTGATCGTGCAGGAATACCTAGATTGTTGAGCGGAACTCTTGGGAGCAACTTGTGGGACCGCTTGCACCGATGCACCTTGGATTCGGTCAATACGAAACTGTCTAAAATCTGAGGCTGTATAACAATAAGAACTTAAGTACCGCTGCCCATCACGTTCAACCATTTCAATCGGCAGAATAATCCTGGTAGCAAGCTCATCGCGATATAAAGAGTGGTATTGGATTTCAAGACCTGATCTAGATTTTAGCGCTTCAGTAATCGCGGCAGATAGTTCCTGATTGATGATCGAAGTCGCAGATAGTGCCGATGGAAGTTTGATTAACTGAGCCAGACGCTTTGATAAGAGTTCGATTCTCTCAAAGAGGTCGCTCCGATCCGATGAAATAGCTGAACGCAGTAAATCCAACCCCAGAATCAGGGCGACCCCTTCATCAAAGGTGATGGAACGGGGTTTGGAAAGTGTTTCTGCATTGTGAATAGTCACAAAACCAGATTCAAAATCTAAATCCATCAGTTCTAATGGGGTGTAACCAGGCAGTCCGCACATCCACAGAGTAGTTAGGTCGCTAGTCATCTGGGTCGCTGACACATTAAAAACACCAGCAAGCTCTTTCAATGAGATCCCTTGATGCGAATTAATGTAAGGAACAAGATCTAAGAGACGGGCTGTACGTTCAAGCGGTGCTGAATATTTCTTAATCATGATTTTTCACCAAGGCTTCCAGGTGTTTGATGACAAGATCTTTCAAGGTGGCTGGCTCCTGTACGAAGGCATCAGGTCCATGCCATAAGATCATCGAACACAACGAATCAAGATTCATCATAGGAATTTTGATTTGATCCCATTCACCTAGAGATTGCGTTGAGAAGGCTAAAGCACGCAGGGAGGCTGCTTTTCCAACTCGTACATCAATTAGAGCAAACTCATTGTGTCGTGATTCCGAAAAAGTTTTGCTGGGATCAAATCCAGTGGGAGCTTCAAAGTCGGCGGGTCCTTCACTTGACGCGATCGAGCCTGAGATTCGATCTACGCGGAAGGTTCGTATTTCTTGGATCTCTTGATCTACACCCGACAAATACCAAAAGCCATTACGAGTTGATAGTGCAATAGGAACAAGGTTTCGAATATTGATGCTCATACTCGAATCCAAATACGGAAAAGTTAGAAGGTGAGATTGGGCGATTGCCTTTGTAATCAATGACAGGTCTTGTCCCCCGTCATTGAGTTTGTGCAGATTTCCAGGAATTGATAGTTCATCACTCGGGATACCGATGGAACGCAACTTCAAAAGGGCTTTCTGTGCAACATCGCCAAAAGATGCCTCTTGCCAGGCCTCTGCTGCTAATGAGAGAAGGGACACCTCTGTAGATGAAATATCGCCAAGTTCGAATTGGTACTTCTCTTGTTTGATTTTATAGCCAGCTTCATCATTAAAAAGAGGATCAAAACTTCCTACTTCTATTTCAATTCCAAGCGAACGAAGATCATCCTTATCTCGTTCAAACATTCTTTCTTTAGTCTCTGGAGTACCTTCGTATCCATCAACAGAATTAAAAATCTCTGATTTCGTGAGGTATCTTTTTGTTGCAAGCAGGGCGATTGTTAGGTTGATCAATCGCTCAATCTTCCGAGACACCGTATGCACCTTTCGCTGGACGTCGACGACGTGCCAAGACTTCAACACCAGGGGCCATTCTGCGACTTTGGATGAGGAATCCCGTGTGTCCAATCATTCTCTGTTGAGGTCGAACCGCCAAGCCCTCGTGGTGCCAACCGCGAACAAGTGTTTCTGAACTTTCAGGTTCGGTAAATCGGCCATCTTCCTTCAGAGCGTCTGCGGTGGCAGATAACTGTGTAGTTGTTGCAACGTAGGCTAGAAATACTCCGCCGGGACGCAACGCGCGGGCTGAGATATCAATGCACTCCCACGGGGCGAGCATGTCCAAAACAACCCTGTCATATTCAGAATCAAAATCTTGATCCTGAAGATCGCCAACCGTCAGGGTCCAGTTCTCAGCAGCGGCTTCAAAGTAGGAATCCACATTTAAACGGGCATTGTCAGCAAAGTCTTGCCTGCGTTCGACTGAATGCACCGTACCTGTTGGTCCAGTTGATCGCAGTAAAGAGATGGTCAATGCACCACTACCCACGCCTGCTTCAAGAACACGGGCACCTGGATAAATATCAGCAACGCCAACGATCATCGCCGCATCTTTCGGATACACAATTGTTGCCCCGCGAGGCATAGTAAGAACGTAATCCGCCAGAAGTGGTTTAAATGCGGTGAACTTCAATCCCGCGGTAGTGCTTACGACAGAACCTTCTGGCATTCCAATTAGCTCATCATGTGTAATCCAACCCTTATGGGTATGCCATTCTTTTCCAGGCGTAATCGTAAAGCTGTATAGCTTTCCCTTTGGATCGGTTAACTGAATACGATCGCCGGCTCCGAAATACCCAAGATTAGACACGGGAGCATCTTAGGCGAAAATGTTGATGAAAGTACGAGTATCTTCGGTCAGGTGAATGAAGCGAATAATCTGAGACTCTCGCCCAGCGCGGTCAGTGAGTATGAGAACTGTCCACAGCTCTACAAATACCGCAAGATCGATAAGTTGCCTGAACCTCCATCACTAGATGCCGAACGCGGCACCTTGGTTCACACTGTGTTGCAAGATCTCTTTGAATTTCCAAGTCACGAGCGAACACCAGAAACTGCAATAGATTTGCTTCCTTCCAGATGGAAAGCGCAATTAGAAGAAAAACCTGCACTGCTTGAGATGGTAACCAATGAAAAGGAGTGGCTAGATCGGGCATCTTCATTACTGACGACTTACTTCACTCTAGAAAACCCTTCAACCTTTGAATCTACCCATCGCGAAATGCATTTAGAGAATGATTTTGATACCAATGTCTACCTGCATGGATATGTAGACCGATTAGATATAGCACCAACCGGTGAAGTGAGAATCGTTGACTATAAGACTGGTAAGTCACCCAAGCCGGGTTGGGAAGAAAAAGCGCTATTTCAGTTGAGGGTTTATGCGCTTCTATATTGGAAAAACACAGGCGTACTCCCCCGTTTGCTGCAACTCATTTATTTGGGCGATGGTCGAGTCGTTAAAAGTAATCCGACTCAGGCCGATGTGGATACCGTTGAAAAAGTTCTTCATCGCGTTGCTAAGGACATCTTTATTTCTGTTGAAAAAGAGTATTGGCCACCGAAGCCATCACGTCTGTGTGATTGGTGTTATTTCAAAAGTATCTGCCCAGCTCACAACGACTAGATCTGTGTAGCGAAATTGCCAAACAAATTCTGTAGTTTTGCAAAACTCATTTGTTCTAGCGATGAGATCACTCTTACTTTTGCTGACTCGGCAATTGTTACAAGATGCGGAACTGCAATCAGGTAAGCACCGCTAGAGGTTGCGGCCTGCATTCCGGTGAGAGAATCTTCAAAAATCAAGCAATTTCGGATATCTGAATCCGTCATTACCGCTGCCTTCAGGTAGCAATCTGGGTTCGGTTTTGTTCTTTCGACATCGTCAGAGCTAATCGAGAACGGAAACAATTCGTGGCCTAAATTATCCAGAACCGCATCGACAATGTTGCGTGGACTGGCAGATACCAAGCCAGTTTTGACCCCTTGCGATTGCAGTTCGTACACTAATTCAAGCGCGCCCGGCATTGTTGGTGTATTTCCTCGCATCTTTAACGCCTGGGTATCAATCAAGGTTTGGGTGAAGTACTCCGGTGTTTCGACACCTTCGCACTTATCGTGCATGTATTTGCCGACTCGCGTAAGCGGGCCTCCGAGACAGGCAATCTGATCTTCTTCACTCCAGTTATAACCAAATCTGGCCGTTACCTCAGTTTCAGATTTAAACCACACTGGCTCTGAATCAACCATGAGGCCATCCATATCGAAAAAGACCGCGTCGAAAAACTGGTAATTCTCAACCATTAGTTTGCGTTGAAGTACTTAGCTTCAGGATGATGAACAATAATTGCCGATGTTGATTGCTCGGGGTGCAATTGGAACTCTTCAGATAACTCAACGCCGATTCGCGAAGGATCAAGCAACTGGCACAGTTGTACTTGTTGTTCCAGATCGGGACATGCCGGATAACCAAATGAGTATCGAGAGCCTCGGTAACCTTGATCCAAGATTCCCTTCAAATCCGATGAATCTTCATTCTTGACGGACAATTCTTCGCGGATGCGCGCATGCCAGTGTTCGGCAAGGCTCTCGGTCAACTGAACTGAAAGTCCGTGCAATTCTAGATACTCACGGTAATTGTTAGCTGCGAAAAGCTTGGCTGCGGCTTCACTGACTGTCGAGCCCATGGTAACGACGTGGAAAGCAACGACATCTGTTTTACCCGAATCTTTTGAAGCAAAAAAATCGCTAATGCACAAACGGCGATCACGTGTTTGTCGAGGAAAAGTGAAGCGAGTGCGCTCTTTACCTTTGTTTTCTCCTTCGTGGTGAAGGATGACTAGATCATTGCCTTCGCTGTAACAAGGGAAATATCCATAAACCACTGCGGCGTTTAGCCAACCACTTGATTGAACTTCGTTCAGTAACGAACGAAGTCGCGGTCTACCTTCGGCTTCAACCATGTTTTCATATTCGCCGCGATTACCCTTTAAACCCCATTGACCCACAAACAGTGCTCGTTCATCCAACATGCCTGCATAGTCGCTGAGTTGAATTCCCTTAACAACACGTGAACCAAAAAAGGGTGGATTAGGAATATCAACATCTGATGCAACGTCGCTGCGTCGGGTATCGATTGGCAGATCTTCACTTTTGATTCGCGTATTGGCTACTTTGCGCTCACGTAACGCCGGCAAAGCTGCACCTGGATCGCCACGCTTTACCGCCATGATTGAATCCATTAGGCGTAAACCCTCAAAGGCATCTCGTGCGTAGCGAACTTCACCGGGAAACAACGCCGCCAAGTCTTGCTCAACGTATGCTCGGGTTAATGCCGCTCCACCCAAAACGATAGGCCACTTTTGGTCCAGACCTCGCGCCGTGATCTCTTGCAGATTTTCTTTCATGATCACTGTCGATTTAACCAGTAGACCACTCATTCCGATCGCATCGGCATTGGATTCTACAGCACCATCAATAATTTGATTAATCGTTTGTTTAATTCCGATATTGACTACGCGATAACCATTATTGGTCAAAATAATGTCAACTAGATTCTTTCCAATATCATGAACATCGCCCTTGACTGTCGCAAGCAACATCGTGCCACGACCTTCGTCACCTGTTTTTTCCATAAACGGTTCAAGAATCGCTACTGCGGTTTTCATAACTTCAGCGCTTTGTAGAACAAAGGGAAGTTGCATCTCTCCCTTACCGAAGAGCTCGCCGACAATTTTCATACCTTCAAGTAAATGAGTATTAATGATTTCAAGTGGCGGTGTACCTAAGGCCATTGCCTCATTGAGGTCATCTTCTAGGCCAACCTTCTCGCCGTCGATAATGCGACTTTGAAGTCGTTCATATAGAGGCAACGCAGCTAAAGCTTCGGCTCTTGCGTTCTTGCTGGTGGCAAGCTCGACACCATCAAATAACTGCAAGAATTCCTGAAGCGGATCGTACGTACATTCCTGACCATCGAAAGTCCGACGATCGTAAATCAGATCCAAAGCAACCTGCTTTTGTCGTTCATCAATTCTTGCCATTGGCGTGATTTTGGATGGGTGCACAATTGCTGAATCAAGACCAGCCTGCACACACTCATGAAGAAAAACTGAGTTCAATACAACACGGGCGGCTGGATTGAGACCAAAAGAAACGTTACTCACGCCAAGGGTGGTTTGTACCTCAGGAAATTCAATTTTCAATCGACGAATTGCATCGATCGTCTCGATTCCGTCCTTACGCGTTTCCTCTTGACCTGTTGCAATTGGAAAAGTTAAACAATCGATCAAAATATCGCCAACATTCATACCCCAGTTATCGCGCAAATCGATAATCAATCGGCGGGCTACTCGTAATTTCCAATCGGCATCACGTGCCTGGCCTTCTTCATCGATAGTAAGTGCTACGACACTAGCTCCATGCTCCTTTACTAGCGGCATTATCTTTGCAAAACGTGATGTAGGGCCGTCGCCGTCTTCGTAGTTCACCGAATTGATAACGCAGCGTCCACCAAGATGTTCAAGACCAGCTTTAAGAACGGCCGGTTCAGTTGAATCAAGAACAATCGGTAGCGTGCTTGCAGTTGCAAAACGCGAAGCAAGTTGGCTCATATCAGCGGCGCCATCCCGACCAACGTAGTCAACAGAAAGATCCAGCATATGTGCGCCGTCTCGAATTTGATCGCGTGCAATTTCTACACACTTTTCCCAATCCTCAGCAAGTAAGGCATCTCTAAAGGCTCTCGAACCGTTGGCATTTGTTCGCTCACCAATTGCTAAATATGTCTTGTCCTGTCTAAATGGAACGTACTGATATAGCGACGAAGCTCCGGGATCTAACTCAGGATTTCTCTTTGCTATTGGCTTTCCACTGACTTTGTTTACTACTGCCGATAAGTGTTCTGGGGTAGTTCCACAACATCCACCCACTAGAGAAATTCCATAATCATCAACGAAACCTTCTAGGGCTAACGCTAATTCGTTCGGCCCCAGTGGGTACGAAGCGCCATTTGTACCGAGTACCGGAAGTCCAGCATTTGGCATTACCGAGATCGCAACCTTTGCGTTCTTGCTCAAGTATCTAAGGTGTTCAGACATTTCAGTAGGACCAGTCGCGCAATTGAGTCCGATCAAATCGATTCCCATCGGCTCCAAGGTATTGAGCGCTGCTCCGATTTCAGAACCTAAAAGCATGGTTCCGGTTGTTTCAACTGTTACCTGTGCGATCAAAACAATATCGCGCTCAGTTTCACCAATTGCTTGTCGGCAACCATTAATGGCGGCTTTGACTTGCAATAAATCTTGAGATGTTTCAACAAGTAGTGCATCGCAGCCGGAATCCGCTAAACCCTTTGCGGCTGTGTAGTACGCGATCTTTAGATTTTCATAAGTGGTGTGACCAAGACTTGGCAGTTTGGTTCCGGGTCCTAGAGAGCCCAGGACGAAACGTGGTTTTTCAGCAGTTGAGAAAGAATCTGCGGCTTCGCGTGCGATCTTTCCTCCTGCAAAGGCGAGTTCGTAGATTCGATCTTCAATTCCGTAATCAGCCAAGTTGGACCAGTTAGTACCAAAAGTATTTGTCTCGATCGCATCAACGCCGGCCGATAAATACTCGTCATGAACCAACCTAACAATGTCAGGTCGGCTGACGTTGAGAATCTCATTACAACCCTCATGATTTTGGAAATCTTCCAAGGTTGGATTCGCTGCCTGAAGCATTGTGCCCATAGCTCCATCTGCGACAACTACTCGCGATGCCAAGGCTTGGCGAAGGAGCCCAGGGAGCTTGGAAGGTGTACTCATTTGCCCAAGGTTACCTTAAGGTTGCTTTCATGGAGATTCATCAGATTCCTCTACTCAGAGAACCGGTGATGGTTATCGCGTTTTCGGGTTGGAATGATGCAGCAGAAGCAGCATCTGGGGCTGTAGAGCATTTACTGTCAGGGTGGCGAGACAAAAATGATGATGTTATTCCCGAACTCATTGCAAATGTTGAACCTGAAGATTTCTATGATTTTCAAGTTAATCGCCCCGTTGTAACAATTGATGACTCAGAGATACGAAGCATTACTTGGCCTTCGACTCAGGTTTTTGGAATGGCAATACCATCGATGGATCGCGATTTAGTCATAGTCACCGGTGTTGAACCATCAATGAAATGGAAGAGCTTTACCTCTGACTTGTTAGATCTTGCCGATGATTTAGAAGTCTCATTGATCGTTTCCTTGGGCTCTTTACTTGCCGATACACCTCATACGCGACCAATTACGGTAACGGCAACTGGTTCTCATCCGTCAATTGCGAATCGTCTGGGAGTCTCGGTTTCAAAGTATGAAGGACCCACTGGAATCTTAGGGATCATTCAAGATGGTTGCATGAGACGAGGAATCGATGCGATTTCATTGTGGGCAGCTGTCCCCCATTACGCATCAAATTCGCCGTCTCCCAAAGCGACACTTGCGCTTATCAATACCCTCGAAGAGTTTCTCAATATCAAGATACCCCTGTCGGATCTTCCCGATAAGTCAGATGCTTGGGAACGAGAAGTAAATGATCTAGCAGCTGATGATTCTGACATTGCCGAATATGTGAAAGCTTTAGAGGAAAGCAAAGATGCAGCAGAGCTTCCAGAGGTTTCAGGCGACACAATCGCTAAAGAATTCGAGCGATATTTAAGGCGACAGCGAGAAGATTAGATCTGCAGGCCCAACAAAGCATCAAGCGTGCCTCGTAACTGTTCAGAATTACCACCCTGTGAACCTTCACGAGTTGATGCTGCCCATGCATTTAAATGGGATTGAACAAGTGGCGTATCGAGGTCATCACTGATTGCGGCGACAATAGATTTAATGAGATCCTCGGTAGGAGCACTCGTATCTTTATTCAATGCATCCTTTAGTTGGACAAGTTCATCCTGCGCTTTATGCAAAACAGAATCGCTCCACATGCGATCGGAACGATAGTGATCTGACATGAGGGCCCAACGAATAGCCATTGGATCTACTCCTGAAGCAACTAAACGTGAAACGAAGACCAAGTTTCCTTTACTCTTGCTCATCTTTTCACCATCTAAACCAATCATTCCGGCGTGCACATACGTTGACGCTAGCTCTTTACCGTTTATGACATGAGCTTGCGCTGCACACATTTCGTGATGAGGAAAAATGAGGTCGCTGCCCCCTCCTTGTATATCAATCAACTCTTCATCTAAATCGGAAGGATCGAGGTATTCCAAAGCGATGGCGGTGCACTCGATGTGCCAACCCGGCCTACCTTTTCCATGAATTGATTCCCACCCTGGTTCATCAACTCGTTGTGACATCCAGACTAGACAGTCAAGAGGTTCTGTTTTGCCCTCTCGATTTGGGTCTCCCCCGCGTTGTGAAAAAATCTCCAGCATTTCATTTTGGGAAAGATTGGAGCGTGATCCAAATCGTGAATCACTTTTTACCGCGAAATAAAGGTCGGTATCTACTGAGTAAACGCTTGCTTGCTCTTGCAGATCGGAGATTGCTTTAACAACGAGCGGAATAGCTTCAACCGCACCGATGTAATGTGCGGGAGGAATAACCCTTAAATCCACCATATCGCCTCTGAACAAATCGATTTGCTGATGAGCCAACTCGCTCCAATCTAAGCCATCGCGTTTTGCGCGCTCTAAGAGCGGATCATCTATATCCGTAATATTTTGAACGTAGAGAACTTCTGCGCCAGTTGCCCGCAGGTAACGATTAATCAAATCAAAGGTTAAATAGGTTGCTGCGTGACCCAAATGTGTCGCGTCATATGGCGTGATGCCGCAAACATACATGCGATAAGTACTTTTTTTCGGCAATGATTTCTTGTTCGAAGTTGCCGTATCGGTTAATGCCAAAGCCGGAAGATCTTTGAGATGTGCCAAGGTCGGAACAACAACGCAGGCCCAAGAATTCATTTGCTAATGGTATTACTAACTTAGAACGCGGGCCACGGAACGGCGGGCCAATCAGGGCTCGGATATGGGAAGCAACCTTGCGCAAGCAGTCTGTTCACTCTGTTTTCAACAGCATCTACTTCTTCTACCGTCAGCAATTCTTCGAGCTGTGATCGCAGATCTCCTTGCAAAGATTGGGCCGCCCTTTGAAGTACCGCGATCTCATCGACAGTAAGGGTATCGCCGGCCCATTGCCATAAAACCGTTCGCAATTTGTCATCTACATGAAATGTGACCCCGTGGTCGCATCCGTAAACGACTTCGCTATTCAGCGGAAGCAAGTGACCGATTTTGCGGTCCGTGTTGTTCACTATTGCGTCAAAAAGTGCCATTGTGCGAAGAGCTGGATGATCGGAGGAAAAGAATTGCGCTAATTCAATTGACTCATCTATATCTATCCATTCTTGCGCCATACCTTCACCGTACGGACCATCTCGCAAAACTGTTAAGGGAACAACATTGAAACCTAAATAGTCGCTGACAATGTATGCAGCAAATTCTCGGTGAGCTAGACAGCCATCGGGAAAATCCCAAAGAGGTCGTTCGCCTGCTATCGGTTTGTAAATGCAGACCATTTCGACATCATTGAGTTCGGAAATTGCGTACAGGGTCGCATTAGAGGCATCGACTAACCGACCTGTAACTCGAAGTGAGCCAAGTTTGAGTCTAGATAATTTATCGTCGGTAGCCATTTGCCCTAGGACATAGATGTCCTCGTGGATCTATTGGGATTCCGCAAAAAGGACAGGGTAAGCGTCCGGCATTCACCAAAGCTTTTGAGCGCTGAGCAAAGGCGATCGCCACACCAAGGTCAAAGTTGATTTCTAGAACATGTCCATCTTCATCGGTCTCATCATCTTCTAATTCATAGAGTTCGAAGGTGAGAACTTGGTCGAGTTCATTCCAGGCAAGGGAAATTGCACCAACCTGGAACTCTTCATCCACTGGGGTTTCTAACGGAGCATCGTCCTGAGGCACATTGGAAATTGAAATTAATGGGTTACTTTTCCTGACTTCAGCAACAATGAGTTCAAGTCGATTCGCGATTGCTTGTACTTGTGCCTTTTCCAAAGCAACGCTAATTACCCGACCTTTGTTTCGCGCCTGAATAAAAAATGCGCGTTCTCCTGGTTCGCCAATTGTTCCTGCCACACATCGCTCAGGATGGGTGAAGATATGTCTCACTTACCTGATCCCCCACCTAAAAGATTTTTAGATCTCTTCGGCGCTTGCAGTAAATCGGTAACCACGGCGCGAGTGTCGTTCACTAACACAATACGTGGCTTCACTGAGTTGTATTCAATTACGGAAATAGAAGCTGGATCAATGATGATTCGCTGGAATTCATCCAAGTGCATGCCTAATGCCGATGCGACTATGGATTTAATGACATCACCATGGCTGACGAATACCGCAACTTTCGAGTCCGATAATGCGGCAACGTCATGAACAGAATTCATTGCTCGAGCCTGCATCGCTGCAATTCCTTCGCCGTCTGGGAAATACATGCGGCTAGGTGATTCTTGAACGGTCTTCCATTCTTTTTTGCGTGACAGGGACGCTAAGCGCTTGCCGCTCCAGTTGCCATAATCAACTTCGTTAAGCATAGGATCGATGATTGGTTCAAACTGTGGGTTAGTTTGTAGTACACATTCATTAAGCCATGGAGCAATTGTTTCGAAGCATCTTTCCATAGGTGAAATTCGTAACTGTGCGATAGGGAAAGTACCCAAACGAAGTGCTAACGCTTCTGCTTGTTTAACACCTTTTTGCGACAGGTGAACGTTAGGGATTCGACCCGACAATATTCCGGATGCATTGGACTCGGAGTGAGCATGTCGAATTAAAACTAGGCGCATAATGAAAGGCTATCGCAGCTTTTGCCCCCTAGCCTTGCTAAGGTCACGCCATGGAAAAGCGACGAGCCGGTAGTAGTGGTTTAGCACTATCCCGCCTCGGCTTAGGCACAATGACATGGGGTCGAGATACTGATGAAATCGAAGCTGCCGACCAATGCCGATCTTTCCTGGACGCGGGTGGAAACTTCTTAGATACTGCAGCCACTTATGGCGATGGTGATAGTGAACGTGTCATCGGTGGGTTGATTGGGACACTCTTTCCACGAGATGAAGTCATTATTGCTACTAAAGCGGGCATAAATTTTTCAGACGGTGCGAGAAAAGTAGATGCGTCTCGACACTCATTGATTGCAGATCTAGATCGTTCTCTGAGCCGACTTGGCACCGATTATGTAGATGTGTGGCAGGTTCATAACTGGGATGAATTAACCCCGTTAGATGACACTTTATCTGCCCTTGATTATGCCTATACAACCGGACGTGCTCGCTATGTTGGAATTAGTAATTTCTCGGGGTGGCAATTAGCTCGCGCCGCTACGAAGCAACAATCTAATTCTATGAAAGCTCCGCTAACAACGGTTCAAAGTGAGTACTCGCTGCTGAACCGATCAGCCGAATATGAACTTATCGATGCTTCACTTGAATGTGGTTTGGGTTTCTTGGCGTGGGCACCGCTTGCTCGTGGAGTTCTGACCGGCAAGTATCGCAAGGGTGTACCTAGTGATTCACGTGGTGCTGCCCCGCACTTTGCAAAACACATCGAGCCCTATCTTGATGCTCGTTCATCAAAAATAGTTGAAGCTGTCGCTGTAGCCGCCGAAGGTTTGGGTTTTTCACCGCTTGAAGTAGCACTTGCTTGGGTACGTGATGCTCCAGGTGTAACGAGTGCTCTGATCGGAGCTCGAACTGGAGCGCAATTACGTGGAGTGTTAAAGAGCGAAGAAATAGCCCTGCCTGACATTGTTCGAACCGCACTGGATGAAATAAGTCTTTAGGCGTCTTCTAAGAAGTCCTTCAAAACCCTAGTTCCAAAAGTAAGACCTTCAACTGGGACTCTTTCATCAACTCCGTGGAACATTGCCATGAAATTGAAATCTGCATCCAGTTTCAATGGCGAGAATCCATAACCAATTATTCCGAGATCGGCTAACGCCTTGTTATCGGTTCCACCACTCATGACATAAGGAACCGGGATTGCAACGGAGTCTTCTTTGATAAGCGCGTTGCACATAGCTTCTACGAGATCTCCCTCAAATGGAACCTCGAGCGCTTTGTCTCGGGTGATTGTTTCAACAGTAATGTTCTCACCGATCAAGCTCTTGATCGTCGCATTGAGCTCATCCTCAAAGCCAGGAATAAAGCGCCCATCTACAGTTGCACTTGCCGAACCAGGAATGACATTTGCCTTATATCCAGCATCCAGCATTGTCGGGTTAGCAGTGTTTTGCAAGGTTGCACCAATCATGGTCGCCGCAAAACCAATTTCTTTCAACAAAGGACGAAGATCTTCTTCGTTGTATGGCTTACCAGTTTCTTCTGCGATTCGTTTGAAAAAGGCCTTGACTGTCTTGCTGTAGCGCTGAGGCCAATCGAATCGTCCAATTTTGGCTAACGCTTCTGAAAGCCGAGTGATTGCATTGTCGTCGTTCATCAT
>Ga0164295_10000585_pt1 | contig 30669 bp, 34 predicted proteins | sample GEODES006metaG_FD_111798 | JGI IMG/M metagenome (GOLD analysis project Ga0164295, IMG submission 111798) | Oligotrophic lake water microbial communities from Sparkling Lake, Wisconsin, USA - GEODES006 metaG | ecosystem: Environmental > Aquatic > Freshwater > Lake | place: USA: Sparkling Lake... | reverse complement strand
GTAAACTTGTATCAATGATGTAAACTTGTATCAATGATGTAAACTTGTATCACAACATTATAATTGATAATATATATCTATAAATGGTCTTGTAAAATCAATATCAGTTGATGTTTTATAACTTTTTATTACTTTTCTTGATAATCGTTCTATAAATTGTAATTTATTTTTTTCTCTATTTTCAGTTCTCACTTTATTATAATTTGACCATACATAATATTCATCATTGAATATCCAATATTTAATAATACATATTCTATAATTTTTTTCATCAACATGAATTACCAAATAATATATATGTTGTGTATGATTATATAAAATATCTCCAACAACAAGAGTTTTTAATATTCTTTCTTTTTTAATTTTTGATTGTTTCTTATCTTCCAATAAAGCGTGAAATGCAATTGGAATATTCTTTTTTTCTCTATAATTTGTAATTATAGAGAAAATCATTTTATGAACTAATTCTTCTTGATTTAATTTACTTCTTCCACGAAATTCTAACCTACCACAACATCTTTGTATTAATAAAGGATCACGATTATTACAACATAAATATTTATCAATCATTTCTATTAAAAATTTATTTCCGTATTTTTTTTGTATATTTTGTAAATAAAATTCAATCCAAAATGGTGTAAATGATAATATATAATTTCCAATAGATCGTGGCAACATACCAATACATTCATCCAAACTGGGTACTTGATAAACAATTATTTTTTTAGGAGCAAACTTTGAAGAAGAAACAACAACACATGGTTCCTTGTAGCAATAGATGGATTCTATTTTTCTTGAGAATGACATTTTGAAAATTGTTTCTTGATTTGTCAATATTATATTAGAATTATCGTTTCAATTTTATAATTATTACAATATTTTTTAATTATTAAAATATTTTTTCATAAAATCATTTAATAAATAAATAGGAATATTTAATTTATTTGCTTCTTTTATTTTATTATTACCATTATTTACAGAAGTAATTAAAAGATATGTTTTATTAGTAATAGTATTTCCTATTATTCCTCCAACACTTTCTATCCATTTTTTCAAATTTGCATCTCTAAAACCTGTAATAACTATATTTTTTTTATATAATTCATGATTTATTATAATATTTTCTTTTTTTGTAGAGAAAAGTTGATTGATTTTATTTCTATCTAATATTTTCTCACAAAAATCAAAAAAAATAGGTAACCTATCTACAAAATCAGTTGCTGATTTTAAAGACATTCCTTTTATTTTCGTAATCTTGTTTATTTTCTCTACATTTGATATATTTTTATCCAATATGTCAGGAATATTATCCAAAATTAATTTTATTTTATTTATACTTGTTCCACGAACAAATACATTAGAAGCAACCATAAAATCTTCCAAAATAACATTTTCTAAACTTTTTTTAATACCATCATATATTTTATTTGCCATTTTTTCTTGAAATCCATTGATTTCCAAATAATCTTTTACTTTTAAATTAACTATTTTTTCTATTGTATCATATCCTTTTTCTATTATTTTTTTAACAATTCCTTCAGATATATCTTCTACACCAATTGTTTTTAAAAATAACACAATTTTTTTATTCTTTACTATTTTATTATCTAAATCTTCTAAAATAATATCAATACAACTTTCAGACCATTTATATAAAACATCTGGCATTTTTCCTTCTTTTGAAAAAGAAATCACTTCTAATATATGAGGTATCACTTCACCACTCCTAATTATATTTAATTTAGATCCAATATTTATTTTATTATTTTTTATATAAGCACCATTAAATCCATTTAAAAATGTTATTTTTACATTTCCAATTATTAATGGTTCTATCTCTATTCTCGGTTTTAAATATCCATCTTTACTTGCTGTCCAAATAACATCTTTTACAATTGCTTCTTTTATTTGTTCATTTAATATCATTTTATATGCAAATGAATGTTCAGGATTTCCTGTTTTTCTTTCATAAATATCATTATGTGTAATAATAATTCCATCTATTTCATAAATATAATTTTTTTTAAGAAAAAGTATTTGTTCTTTTAATAATTCTTCTGTAATCAATTCTTTCTCTATATAATGAACTACTTCAAAATTATTATTTGTTAAATATTTTAATTGGTCAAACGGTTTTAGAATAGGTTTAATTAATTCATATATTACAAAATGAACATCTTTTATTCTTTCATTTAGATTTTTTGTGTTTATAATTCCTGATACTAAATTACGTATATTTGAAAACTCATTTTCATATTTTTCTTTAAATAAATGTTTAGATATAATAAATTCACCACGAATAATTATATCTTTATTTAAATTTGGTATATTCAAAAATGGAATTAAATAACTAATATCTTTTCCAAAAAAACCATCCCCTCTTGTATATAATTTCTCCAAATTATTTTCTTTCACATATAACCCTGATACACCATCCAACTTTGCAGAAATTATATATTGTCCTTTATACTTTTTTAACCAATTTGATAAATCATTTGTTTCTGCTTTTATTTTATTCATAGAACCCATAAATATAGGCAATGACACCTTTTCATTATATTTTATAGGCGAACCTATATTATTAAAATATGAATTATTACCATATTTATTTATTGCATAATCTCTCAATATATCATATTCTAAATCATCTAATAAAACTAATTTATCTTCACAATTATAATATTCATTATCTAGATATTTTAACATTTTTATTATTTTCTCTTCTTCTAACGAACCAATGAATTTTAATCCATTTTTTTTATAAAGTTTTATTTCATCTATTTCATACATATTAATAATAATTATATAATTATTATTAAGTCATATTAACGAGAAAAATTAAAAAATTTATTTGGAACTGAAATAGATTGATTTATATTATTAATTGTTAAAGGATTTGAAAATAATAATTTTTTTGATTTAATAGTATTAATTCTTTCTCTTTCTTTCATATTTTGAAGATACTGTAATTGAATTAACCTTTTATATTGTCTTTTAGTCATAGGTTGTGTTTCTTTTATATTTTCTTGGATATTTAAATTATTAGTATATGATTTACTATAATTATTTTGTTTAGTATTTAGATTTTGATATGAATTATTTATATTTGGATTTTGATATGAATTATTTACATTTGGATTTTGATATGAATTATTTACATTTGGATTTTGATATGAATTATTTACATTTGGATTTTGGTCTATTTTTTTATTGTATAATTCCAATTTTCCATTATTTAATTTAAATCCCATATTTGACAACAAATCATCATATGATATTTGTTTTCTTTTATTTTTATTATTAATATTATTATTTGTAATATCCTTTTCTTGAATATTTAATTCCATATGTTATAATATATTATATGTCTAAAAATTATCAAAGTTTATCTTTATCCGAAAAATATGATTCTAGAACAGGAATTACAACAATAGATAAATTATACAATAATAATGGTAATCAAGTATTATTTACTGAAATAATTAAAGGAAAACATAATCCTATTGATTTACAAGAAGAATTACAAAATGATTTTTTATCTTTGCAATTTGATAACGTTTTAAATAATAACAATTTTTTTAATAAACAAGACATGATTCAATTAAATGTTCAAAAAAGAAAAAAACAAAAAAGAAAAACATCCAAATAAGTAATAAATAAAAAATATTTATATTTAATAATCATAATTATATGAGTCAATCTTTTAGAAAATATGGAGGATTAAATTATGCTTCTTCTAATAATATTGTTCGTAATCATTATTGTAATAATGATAATTTAACCATTACTGAAAAAATAGGATTACTTAATTCTAAAATATTAGCAGAAAGCCACATTGATATGAGTGGTAATTCTATATTAGGAGTAAATGAAATATATTTTTATAATGGAACTGTATTTAATGGAATATTACCAACTGGAATGACCGGAACAGGAGGAAATGGAGACACAGGACCCACAGGACCACCAGGCGGTCCAACTGGTTATAAAGGACCAACAGGTGATAAAGGTCCTACTGGCGATCAAGGAACAGGCGATAAAGGAACAACAGGTGATAAAGGTCCTACTGGCGATCAAGGACAAACTGGTGATAAAGGTCCTACTGGCGATCAAGGAACAGGTGATAAAGGTCCTACTGGCGATCAAGGACAAACTGGTGATAAAGGTATTACAGGTGATAAAGGACAAACAGGTGATCAAGGACAAACTGGTGATAAAGGTATTACAGGTGATAAAGGACAAACAGGTGATCAAGGACAAACAGGTGATAAAGGACAAACAGGTGATCAAGGACCAACAGGTGCTCCAGGACCTGGTGTTCAAGGAATTACAGGTGATCCAGGACCAACAGGTGATCCAGGACAAACAGGCGATCAAGGACAAACAGGTGATCAAGGACAAACTGGTGATCAAGGACAAACAGGCGATAAAGGACCAACAGGCGATGCAGGACCAACAGGTGATCAAGGTCAAACAGGTGATAAAGGACCAACAGGTGATCAAGGACAAACAGGTGATAAAGGTCCTACTGGCGATCAAGGACAAACAGGTGATCCAGGACCAACAGGTGATGCAGGACCTCTTACACCATATATTGTTTTTAATAATCAAGGCAATGGTTATACAGATGGCACAAGTCAAGATTTTTATAACGCTTCTGTTAAGCATAGTTTATCTTTTGTAGACAACAATTCAGGCATTCAAATGAATACTAATGTCGCGTATATAAATTTCCCATCAGCTTTTCCATCATCAGGACCTTCAGGACCTACAGGACAACCTCGAGATCCAGCAACCGGAATGGGATTTTTTTGGAATGCCTCTAATTCTCAAGGGGAAGTAGATTTTATTAATTATTCACAAGAAGCTGGTGGTGGTAGTGGTTTTGGTGGTTTCCATTTTTATTCAATGGGTGCGGGTGAACAAAACCCAACATTGTTATTACAAGTAGAGATGTCTTCTGGAATACCGGGAACTACCACAGCAGGTTCAATGACAGCTGCTTCATTTAATACAACATCTGATTATCGTATCAAAGAAAATGTAATTGAATTAAATGACACTTATTTTGTTGACAATCTAAGACCAGTTGAATACGATAATAAGTTAATAAATAAAAAAAGTTTAGGTTTTATTGCTCACGAAGTTCAAGAACAATATCCTTTTCTTGTAAATGAAGAAAAAGATGGAAAAGAGAATCAATCGATTTATTATCAAGAAATCATTCCTATTTTAGTAAAAGAAATTCAAGATTTAAAAAAGCGTGTTACAATATTAGAAAATTGAATTAAACATACATAACTAGTATTAATAATTCATTATGTTGAAACATATTTTATCAAAGAAAAATGAACATAGTAGAGATAACAATCTTCAATTTGATGAACCAACACATAAATATACCATCTTGACAGATAAAGAATCAAAATATACAAGTGTGACTACATGGAATCATCAACATTTTCCTCATTTTGATGCCGATTTAGTAATCAAGAAAATGATGAATGGAAAAAATTGGAATCCAGAAAATAAATATTGGGGAAAGACAGCAGAAGAAATAAAAAAAGAATGGTCTAATAATGGTTCTCTAGTTTCTGGATTAGGAACTACATTGCATTTTAATATTGAATGTTTTATGAATGAAGAAATAGAATACGAAGATGGAACGAATTGTGATTATACACATGAAGAATTATTACAAGTATATGAACCAATAAGTGATTCTTGTATAGAATGGGAATATTTTTTAAAATTCGTAAAAGATTTTTCACATTTAAAACCATATCGTACAGAATGGATGATTTATGATGAAGATTTAAAATTGGCAGGTTCTATAGATATGGTTTATGAAAATGAAGATGGAACACTAAGTATTTATGATTGGAAACGTTCAAAAGAAATAACAAAATATAATAATTTTAAAGAATATGCCAAAACAGAATGTATAAAACATTTACCAAATACAAATTATTGGCATTATAGTTTACAATTAAATACATATAAAAGAATTCTAGAGAGAAAATATGGAAAAAAAGTAATAGATTTATATTTGGTAAGATTACATCCAAATAATGAGAATAATAGTTATGATTTAATAAAATGTGCAGATTTATCTAAAGAAATAGATTTATTATTTTCTCTTAGAGAATCTTCTTTATTTGTTGAAAATCAACAATATAAACAAGTTAAATAAATATTAATTAATAATTAAATGTCTTTTTTTAATGTTGATTCATTGTATAATTTTTTATTTTATTTTTTATTTTATCAATATACTGTATTATTTGCAGTTTCTTGTGTAAATTGGTTCAAAAAAGAAGAAGAAGAGGAAGAAGAAGAAGAAGAGGAAGAAGAGGAAGAAGAAAAAGTAGAGAAAAAGGTTGTTTATTATGAAGATAAATATAAAGAAAAAATAAAAATAAATAATAATGAACCATTGACAAAAGAACAATTAGATAATTTAAAAAATACATTTGTCATGGAAACTACGCCAAATGGAAATGTATTAATGTTTTGGGATAATAATAGAACTTCTTTTACATATTATTCAGACACTGCTATTCCATATCGTTATTTAGAAGTAGTAGCAAGAAAATATGTTATTATAAATAATTGTAGAGAAATTTATTATATAATGGAAGAACAATTAAAACCTTTGATAAAAGAAGAAAAAAAAGAAAAAGAAAAAGAAAAGAATAGTGTTTTTGCCAAGTTAAAAAGTTATAATCAATCTTCAATTATAAATACTAAAAATATTCCTTCAAAGAAACAAAATATCTCTACTCATCTTCCAAGAATAAAAATAGAAAAAGAAAATAATAATGATATTTTACTAAAAGAAAATGCCAATAGATATTCTTATGAAGGAAAAATAATTAATTTTTCTTTTTTAAAAAAAGCAAAAAAACTAAATCATGAAAAAATATCTTTTTCTGATTTTAAAAAAATACATAAAAATAAAAATACATGAATTTAAAATATATTTATTTAATAAAAACATTATTAAATAAGTAAATAGTATATGAGTTCTTATCTTAAAGGAAAAATATCTAGTGGATATGATTCTGGAAAACAAACATATCAAAAAAGTATTTTGACTGCTTATATTACAGATCCTATTATTAAAAGTTTAAAAGAAAAGAAAAATTTTCCTACAATCAATTATGGTGGTATTATAAAAGAATTAAGACCAGAGATTGATTCATTAATTAAAACACTTCAAAAAATAGTTCAAGATTTTGTTATCCCAACAGATAATTTTAATGAAATTTTAAAAAAAGAAAATTTATCACAAGTAGAATCAAGTACAACAGAAAATAAACAAGATTTAATACAAAATTTGGAAGAATATAAAAAAATACTAGCAAATAAATTAAAAGACTTATTTGAAACAAATTCAGTTATCGTTCAAAAAGGTTATCTTACAAATAGTAATTCAAATATAATTACCGCTTATAACGCAGTAAAAACAAAAAATGATAAAGTAGGTATTACTGCACAAGATATTGATACAAATATAAGCAATTATAAAAAAGAATTAGAAAACATAATTGCAACAAAAGTTGCAGATGTAAATAATATATTATATATTGTAGATCTTGTAACATACGTAAAAGATCCTGTAATTTATCAAGCCCAACAACAAATAAAAGATGATGCAAGAACACTAAGAAATGCACAAAATGATACAATGAGTAATGATATGAAGGGTATTAATATTAGTTTCTGTTCTTCACATGAATCAACATTTGAATGTATAAGAGATTTTTTTGGGTTTAGTCAAACTAATTTTGATAAATTAAAACAAAAAATAAAAGACGACGGAGTATTTACTACTGTTTTTGATTTTTTTTTGAGTTCAATTCGTATAGCAATTATTAATGATTTATTAAAAAGAACCAATCAATCTATTTCAAATATAACATTAAATTATAAACTAACTGAAACAGAAATAAAAGCATTAAAAAGTTTTAGTGATATTTTTATAGATATAGTAAAAGGATTTATTAGTGTAGATTTTTTTAAAATGTTATTTGAAAGTGCAGTTGATGAATATAAAAATTATAAACAAACACATAGAGGTGGTGCAAATGAAAATCAACCAACAAGTCAAGAAGCAAGTCAAGAAGCAAGTCAAGAAGGAGAACAACCAACAAGTCAAGAACAAGCAAGTCAAGAAGGAGAACAACCAGCAAGTCAAGAACCAGCAAATCAAGAAGGAGAACAACCAACAAGTCAAGAACAAGCAAATCCAGAAGGAGAACAACCAACAAGTCAAGAACCAGCAAGTCCAGAAGGAGAACAAGAAGATGCAACTAAACAACTAGAAACAACAGAAGGAGAAGTAAAAAAAGATTGTGATTGTAATAAGATGGGACAAATGAATAATGTATTTAATAAAATTTTAACAAATATAGCAAATAAACTTATTAAAGCACCTATAAAAAACCATCTAGACGATTACAAAACAGCAATGAAAAATATACAAAAAAACCTTCCTAATTTATTTCCTGATTTCTTACAAGACATGTTTGGATATATGATGTTAACATTACCTATAAATATTGTTATTTTTATTACTTCATTAATACCCATTCCATTACCTTCTTTAATGATTCAATCATTATTAAACCACGCTAATAAATCAGTAAATAATGTATTACAATTATTAATGAATGCTGCAAGTCCTATTGCAACAAATGGAGATAAAACAAATGAATCATTGACTGGAGGAAAAAAATCCAGAAGAAAAAGAAAACACACAACAAAATATTATTTAAATAGAATCAATACAACCATTCGTAAATTTTATAAAACAAATAGAACAAGAATCAAAAGAAAATATTTATAAAGTAGTTGTTTTCTTTAACCATTCTTTAAAGCCATTACTTCTTTTAATATTAAAAGAAGAACCTAAATGTTCTTTGGCAATTTCGTATGCAAGTTTCTCTACTTCTGTCAATTGAGAGATATATTCTTCAATAATATCTTCTTTTTCTTTTTCCATAATGAATTAATTAATAAATTATTATTAATTAATTTCAAATCAATTTTATAAATAAAGAATTATCAAGAAATAATAAATGATTCTTGTAAAAAAGGTGAAAGTAGAGAAAATAAAAAAAGAAAATTGGATAGTTGAAAATAAATTAAAAGAAAATAATAAAAAAACAAAAAGAGAAATAATATCTTCTGAGATTATTAAAAATATTCCAAATTGGTCTAATTTATTTTTTATAGTCAATGAACATGAAGAAACATATTTTCAACAAAATCACGAATTATTTATTTTCAATAATAAAAATACAAATTTTATTTTATTAAAATATAAAATAAATAATGATTATAAATCATTTTTCTTTAATGAAGACTTAAATACGATTCAAAATATAGGTAATGTATTATTTGCTTTTCAAAATGTTTTAGATAAAATAATTTTATTAAAAGAAAATAATATTCATTTTATAGGATTTAATCATCATAATATAAAAATAAATAAAAATAATGATTGTTATCTTTGCAATTTTGAAAATAGTATTTGTGGTGATTTATTTGAAAAATATGATTTTAATGAATTCTTAGAAGAAAATTATATTTTTTATCCAATAGAGTATCATTTTATAAGATATTTAATTTTAAATAAAATAAATTCACCCACCATTGAAACAATAGAGAAATTAGTTGGAGAATGGGAATCAAAAATGAATTATTTTTTTGATGAAAATTATTTTTCTATTTTAAAAAATAATTTTATAAAAAGTATTTATCCATTTATAAATCAAAAAGTAGAGAAAATATATAATTATATTAATAAAAATATTGATTCGTGGAGTTTATATGGATGTCATATTTTATTTCTCTACTTTCTTTATAATTCAAATCCAAAAAATGAGATTATAGAGAAAATAATTCATTTTATAATATTTCATATAAATAAAAAAACGCAAATAAATGAATATAAAATATTGTTTGAAGAAATGATATATTCAATAAAAGAAGAAGAATGGAAATTTCATTTTTCAAATGATATAGTTTTAAAAAATCATAAATTTTTATTTATTTCTTAGATTTATTCTTCTTGGATTTATTCTTGTTAGATTTATTCTTCTTGGATTTAGTTTTCTTGGTTTTAGTTTTCGTAGAAGTTTCAGGATTTGCATTCTTGTATGTTTTCTTTGCATCCTTCATTGCATCTTTAAATTTATAATTGGGATTATTTTTTTTATTTTCTTTATAAACATTCATTACATGTATATTCCATTTTGAAGAAGCCATGTATATTATATAAATATTTTAATAAAATTGAATATTTTTGATAATAAATATAGTAATAAAAAAGAATGATGATTTTAACACGGTTATTATACAATAAAAATGATGTTTTTATTATTCTGTTGATTTCTCTACTTGAAAAGGATAAAGAAAGAACATTATATTGGGCATTTGAATTATATCATTCAGGTTTTGAAATAGAATTGTTTGAATTTTTACTGAAAGTTTATAGAGAATATTATCAAAAATACAATCCTAAATTTAAACGATATTTTCTTATGAAATATGAACAATGGAGATGTATAAAACAACAAATGACATTTCTAGAAAAAGAAAGAATAGTATCTTCTATACTCCTAAATCTTTTGTTTCGTTCTTATAAAGAAAATAATAACAAAGAAAGTGTATTTGTGTTAGTTTCAGTTCATTCGCATACATACTTTTTACCAAAAGTAAAAGATATAAAACCATATTTAACTTTACAAAAACATTGTTTATTTGGAATAAATGATAATGAATGGTTAATTAATTATCATTTGTATATAAAAAATATGGAATTGATTGATGAATATATTTGTAAAGAAGAGAATAATTATATAAATGATTTATTTAATCATTGGGAATATTATTGTTATTTCTGTACTTTTTGGAAAAAAAGAATCCAAGAATTCAAAGGATATCAAAATCATTCATTAAAAAAGATTGAATTTTTAAATGGAATGTATGAAGATGAATTTTATGAAAAATATAATATGGAACCAGATGAACAAAATAGAGAAACTATCATAAAACTAATTGGTTAGATAATTTTATTTAATTTATAAATTAAAAAATTGATTTAAACAAAGAATGATAAGAAAACGTTATCAATAAGCAAAATGGTGAAAAACACAAAAGGTGGCAGTGGTCATAAAAGTCAAGCACGCAAATTTGTTGCAAAATCTTCTAATAAAACAAGATTATCTAATGACGAAGCAGAATTATACGCTTTTGTTGTTACTAAATCAGGAGGTGATAATATGATTGTAATGTGTCAAGATGAAAAAGAAAGACGATGTATTATTCGTGGAAAATTTCGTAGTAGTCGTGGAAAAAGAGATAATTTCATTTCTAAAGGTTCATGGGTATTGGTTGGTATTAGAGATTGGAGTTCCGATAATCAATTGTGTGATTTACTTGAAGTATATAATGAAAATGATAAAACAAAATTAAAAACAATAAATGGAATTAATTGGCATAAATTTATATCTCACGATTTGGAATGTAGTAATATTTCTTCTACTAGTGAAGAAGATAGTTTTCAATTTTCAAATAATACTACTGAAGAAGATGAATATAAACAATTAGTTTCCGATACAACTCAACAAAAATTAACGCTCCATTCAATTAATGAAGAAGATGAAGAAATTGGAAACAATATTAATATTGACGACATTTAATTAAAATATATTATATTATTCTTTTATTAATAGATGGATATTCATATCTACATAATGGACATTTATTTTTTTGCATATATAACCAATATAAAATAGGTTCTTTATGAAAAAAATGACCACAATCTAATTTAATAATATAATCTTCTTCATTAAAATTTTCTAAAGAAATAGAACATTGTATATATTTTTTTTTATCTACTACATCTAAATCTTTGTATTTTATATTTTGTCTTTTTAAATATTCATATACTTCTTCTGTAATCACATTTTTATATTTATATTCATCATATAAACTATTATTTTCATTTGAATTCCAAATATTATTTAATTCATCATCTGTATCTGAATCTGACAAATATTCATAATTATTATATAAAATAAAATGACTATTTAATAAATTAAAAAAATCTTCAGATGATTCTTCATCATCATTTAATATATATAATAATAAATTACGCGACGACATATTATATATATTTATATTATTTTCATATCATTATTATGATTATAATCTATAAAGATTTAAATAACATCATATATCATTACAAATATGAATAGGTTTTTGTCAAATAAAAAAAATAATAAAAATAATGTTGAAAAAATGGAGTTCCCTGAATTAATTATTTCTAAAAAAATTTCTTTACATGAAAATAATAATTCTTACAAAAATATTATAAATACAGAAGTAAATAATAAAATAGAATCATTACCTGAAGGATTTATTATTTTAAAAGAAGGGATTATTCATTATCCAAAAAAAGAAAATAATATTGATGAAATACAACTATTTTATAATAATATTATCTCTACACAAATTTATTTGGATAAAGTTCATGATGATTATAAAAATAATTTTATTGAACTTTATGGTGAAGATTTATACAATAAATATTATAAAATGACAGATTCTCATATCTATATACAAGAAGAAGAAGAAGAAGAAGAAGAAGAAATATATACAGACGAAGAAGATGATTATAACAACTAGTTTTCACAAGAAAAATATTGTATTATCTCTTTTCAATGGATACAATAAACGAAATATATATAACTTTTATTTATATCAACAAATTAAATGAAATAGAAGATGTTAGTAGAGAAAATTATAAATTAAATACAATAAATTTTATTTCCAAAGAAGAATTGACAAATATATTAAAAAATTATATTTTTTCTAATTCCAATAAAATAAAAAGTTATACAATTACTTCTATTTTACAATATAATATGAGTATCTTCACTGAAGAAGAAATAAATTCATTTTTATCATTAGATTGCACAATAAATAATTTACCTTTTCTAAAAATAATAAAACAAATTAATGATATTTATTGGAAGCCATCTTTACCTATTTTTAAAGAATTAAATGAATTATTTATAATTTTCTATGAAAATATAGAAATTAAATTTTTTAACAACAAAACAAAAAAAGTTTATTTAAAAAATATGAAAAAAAACACAAGAAAAAATAATTATTCATTATAATTATCTACCAGTAAAAACTTTTACAACAGGTCTATTTATTTTATTTGTTTTCTTATCATTAATATATTCTTCATAACTTATTCCAAATCTATAATTAAATATATTTCCTAGAATTGATCTATAACTTCTTAATTCTAACCAAAATATAATAGCAAATATTCTTTCTAATGAACATCTATCCTCTCTATTATTGACCATTTTTAATAATCTTATCAAATTATATTTTTTTATTATATAAATTAAAAATTCATATTTTATAAATGATTGAACACCAAAACATCCTAATATTTTTTTATTTTTTATCATATTTACTTTTAATACATTAGAATAATTTAATGAATTTAATATTTTAATGTTATTATTATAATGACACTTCATGTGAATATTAGGAAAAAACCATAATGGAACTGCTGGATATTTATAATTTTCAAAAGGAATACGCGTTTCAAAAAAAACACTGTCATGTATAATTACTGCATAATCAAACCATCTATATATTGCATAATATAAGTATGGTAATAATTCACCTCTTGCATGATATTCTGATTGAATCGTTATTACATTAGGATAGTATTCATCTGCTTTTAATATATTTTTATTACTATTATCATCTATAATGACTATCATTCTTAATGGATAAAATTTAATTAATTGTTTTACACAACGATTCCAATATTGATTTGTTTTCTCTGAATTCACATGTCTTGTTATTATAAATCCGTAATCTTTTTTATAATCATTTGTCATATAATATTACATATATTAAAATTGAAAAATATATTATTATACAAATGATTATATTCATTCAAATAATGTTGGAAAATCCTATTTTAACAATTCGTTTTAATGACGAAACATGGGATGAAAATTGTAGATATAGAGAAAATAAACCAACAGTTGGTTGTATTTATGGTTCACCTTCTATATTGAATTTAAATTGTCCAATTGATTCACTAATATTTGTAGTTGAAATGAATAATTCTTCAAATCAAATTGAAGGAATTGGATTAATTCAAAATAGAGCATATATCTCAGATATACACTCTTTTGTTTATAAAACAAAAACATACAACCGATATATTTATAAAGGATCTGTGAGAATTAGTAGAGAAATTATTGAAAAATACAATAAAAATTTATTAGAAGTTTTAGATTATATTCTCTTTAAAGAAAAAACACATTTAAAAAGAGGTTATAAATTCATGAGAATCACTGAAAAATTATACAACAAACCTATTTGTTTACCAATTGGTAAAGAAATAGATTTCAAAAAAGAAATTACTAAAATATTCAAATCTTATTTAAACGAAAAGAAATAAATTTATTCTTCATCCATTAACATTAATGCCATTGCTGTATAAAAGATTATTAGTGAAGCGATACCGCTTCACTAATAACTTCAGATTTTCAAATAGTCAATCAACGATTGACTATTTGAAAATAATTATGCAAATCAATCAATGTATCTTTCAACCCTTCATCATTAATTAAATTTACACCATTATTTGTTATTGAAATATATCTTTTTAATTTATCTCCAATTCTCATTAAAATTCCTATTTTTCCATATTCGGCAAATGCATCTCCATAATCTGTATTCTTTTTTTCAAATAATTCTAATGCTTCTTGTTGAATTTTTTTCATTTGAATTATTCTTTTAGACATTTTTATTAATTATAATTTAATATTTATATCATTCATTTAATTATGAATAATCCAAGTGCTTTTGAACAAAGAGAAGAAATAGATACAAATATTAATAATTATACTTTATCTGAAATATTAACGATTTTAGATTTAAATAATCAATTTACATCTCAAGATGTTATAGATTCAACTAATTATTATATATCTCAAGCAACCCAAGCAAACAATACACAATTAAGTAATTTTTTTCAAGATGCTCAAGATTATTTGTTAGATTTTTTAAAAGGAAATCCAATCACACAAGATAAAACTTATGCACCTCTTGAAAAACAAACATTAGATTGGTGGAATAATGAATCATTACAACAAAAAGATCCTGTTCAAAAAGATAAAATAACAAATCGTGTCCAACAAATTGGTATTTATGGGAATGATCATGTTCCAATGAATCGCAAACAATTAGGTATAAATAATAATTTTAATGTATCTGTATCTCAAGACACTCTTAATCCCAATCTTACTAATTCTACAAATCGTTTTATTAATTTAGATAGTCAATTTAGACAACCTACATCCGCTTCGTCTTCTTCTTCTGCTACTGATTACACTCTTGACCTATCCGAACCATTATCAAATGTTTTATCAATGTGGTTATATTCTATTCAAATACCAAAAACATGGTATACTTATGATAATCAATACGGAAATACATGTTTTTGGTTATTATTTGATCCAACTAATTCTAATATTTTTTTTAAAATATCAATACCACCTGGTAATTATAATCCAAATGAAATAGTATCTATACTAAATACATCCAATAATTTCTCTACTTCTTGTTTTACATGGCCTGCTGCACCAACAGATTCTTATCCTGTTTCTTATAACAAAAATAATGGAAAAATAACAATGAATTTATTTGGTGGTAAATATATTGATCCAAATACAAATATTTCTTATGATATTAATAACAATACTAAAATTTTATTTTTTGATATTAATTCTAATTTAAAATGTGATTTAACAAATTGTAATCCAAATAATAATATCAATCAAACTTTTGGATGGTATTTGGGTTATAAAGAACCTAGTATTTTTGTAAAACAAAATGGAAATACTGCTGATACCATCATCAACACATATGGACCAAAATATTTAATTTTGGTTATAGATGATTATAACCAAAATCACATTAATAATGGATTAATCACAATTACAGAAACATCCACCAATATTAAAATACCCATTTATTATACACCCAAACTTCCTGTCGTTTGTCTATCACCTCCACCAATGAATGATACTGTAATTTCTTCCGACAAAAATAATATTTCTTATACAACTACACCTATTGTCGTTCCTACTGCTCCTAGAATATTAACTCAAGCACAAATATATTCTATTAATGAAATTAATAAAAATAATCATTCTAATACTTCTTTTAGAAGTAGAGCACCTACTAATCCAGATATTTTTGCATTAATCCCTGTTAAATTAAGTTATACCGATTCTACTACTTCCAATTCAGTCTATGTTGAATTTAGTGGTTCTCTACAAGAAAATAAAAGAATTTACTTTGGACCTGTCAATATAGAGAGATTAAGAATTAAATTATTAGATGAAAATGGTAATATTTTGAATTTAAATGGTGCAGACTGGTCTGTCACTATTATCGCCGAAGTATTATATCAATATTAAATAATGTTGGAAATAAATATTGGATCATTCTTTTTCTCTACTTTTTTACTTTTTTCTTTCAAAAAATATATTTTATTATTATTTTATTTTCTATTTTTTATTTTGAATATTTTTATTAATTCTTTAATCAAAATATTATTACAACATCCTACACCAAATGATAATCACGAATTATTCCATATTCATAAAAAAAATTTACCTTTTTATCAATTTGGGAATCCTTCACATAATATACAATCCATCATTTATACTTCTTTTTTTATCTCTTTTTCCTTGAAAAAATATTATTTATATTTCATTTATTTTTCTTTCTCTACTTTTGCTATTTTTTTAGAAATATATAAAAAAAAACATTATTATTATCAAATCATTTTTGCTTCATTTATTGCTATTATTATTTCTTTTATTGCTTATTATTCTTCTTCTAAATATTTAACTGAATCATTAGAACATAAAAAAGATGATGAGACCTATATAATTTTTAGTTTAGTATAATTTATTATATTATGAATTATATGCATTTTATACAAAAAAATACAAAAAAATGTTGTTGTGAAATATACTTACATTTTATTACTTGTTCATTAAATATTATTTTAAAAATGATGAATTATTATGATGAAAAAAATATTATTCCATTTAATGAATGCACACGCATTAAATCCATTTCTTATGAAGTTATCAACCCTCACGATAGATAATTATACCATAATTATTTTTTATCATTATTCCACTCTCAATTCCTTCTCTATTTAAATAATCCAACAAATGTTTTCCCATATCTCCATCTAATCCATTTATTTCATCATGATTTATTTGTATCCAACATTTTTCTTTATAATAAAAAGAAATCACTATTTCTGTTTTATCCATCTCTTTTTCTTTTTCTTGAAAAAATGGATAAAAACCATCTCCAAAATATTTTTCATATTCATCATAATACATTTTCACATTCACTATTTTATTCATATAATTATTTAACTATTAATTTGATTTTAAGTATTATTTATATTTTTCACTTCATTTTCATATTTCTCCATGTATATTTCCGTATCAAAATAATTTTTTTGAACTAAAAATTTTAAATCAGATAATATACTATCTATATTATATTGTATATCAGATATTTCTTTACATGTATTTTTTCTTGACTCTACATTTAATAAATCATCATGAATTGAATCGCCATTTATATAATTCTCTATAAATTGAATCACATCTGGGTTATTACTTTTTTCAGGACATGTTACCCATTTTAATACTTTTTTATCAATTGAAATATTATTTCTATATGACAATATTTTTTCTTTGTAATAATTAATATCTTCATCAATTGTTTTTTTTATATCAGGTATACTTGCATTTGCACTCATTAATAAACTTGATATAAAATCTGTTATTCCAGACCCTCCAATCATTTCTTGTTTTATTAATCTTCCATTTATCAAATCATCATAAAATTCTTTAGTATAATACATGTTTGAATTTTCAAAAACAAATGTCAACACTCCTTCTACCGTTTTAATAAATGACTCATATACATATTCTTTATCATATATTTTTTCTAATGCCTTATCTATATAATTATATTCATCATTATTTCTTGAAATATACAAGAGTAGAGAAATAAATCTTCGTGGGTCTATTTTTCTTTTATTTAATATTAATATATCATTTGTAGTAATGGATTCTGCTGTATAATCATAAAATAAATCAACTAAATCAACTTTATTGAATTCTTTGTATTTTTCACAATATATTTTCCATACATTATCAACATTTTCTTTTGGAAAAATCAATTCAAATAATATATAATTAGTAAAACAATTTGCTTTTTCATTTCCTATAAACATATCATACAAATATACTTGATTTCTATTTTCTATTTGACTACCTCTCTTACATGTAACCTCCGTATAATAATAATAATTTTTTATTAATGCATTATTATTTTCATCAAAATTATATTTTGTATTTAATGGTATTATTTTTTGATTGTCAAGAAGAGAACCATTTATATTCTTTAATGGAATTTCTCCTTCAACACCATCTAATTCATATTTATATTTATATATTTTACCTTCTGGTTTCATTACTTGTATTTCAAAAGTAGATGGTAAATTATCATCATAATATAATTTGGATTTAACAATTGGTATTATTTTGTCTGGATTAGAAAATATAATCTCTACTTTATTGTTTTCACATTTTATTTTATAATTAAAATTATTATATTGCTCTATTAATGAATGAAAACTACTTATATCACTGGACATGTCACGAAATAATTGTATAATTTGTTTCATTGTTAGACAAAATGGTAATGGAATTTTATAATAAATATTACTACAATTGTTGTCTTCAAATAATTCATTATAATCATCTTGTGTTTCTTCATTCAAAACAATAGTAAGTTGGTCTGGTTTATATAAGTCATTTAATTTTTTTATTCTCTCATTTTTTTCAATTAGCGATTCACTATTATTTATTTTATTAAACTTTTTCTCTACAATTGCATTTCCTATTTCTGTTTTATGATATAATCTGTAATAAGAACAATCATTCCATATTGAAGAACCCCTATCATCCATTTCTATGCTTTTTAAATTACTTGCAAAATCACCTCCACCTTGTACTGCTTTTCTTACAGGATATTTTGTCTTATATTCTTCTATTTTCGCATTTTTACTGGGAACTGTTATTTTATCTATTACTTTTTTCATTTTTTGAATAGTGTTGGGATCATTTAACGCAGGTGGACTTGTTATTGGTGTTGTCGTTGTTGCTGGTGTTGTTGTTATTGGTGCTGATGGTGCTGATGGTGCTGATGGCGCTGATGGCGCTGATGGTGTTGCTGTTGTTGTTGGTGTTATTGTTGGTTTTGTTGTTATTGGTGCTGATGGTGTTGGTGTTGGTGTTGTTGGTGTAATTGGTGGTGCTGGTGTTGTTGGTGTAATTGGTGGTGTTGTTGTTGGTGTTATTGTTGGTTTTGTTATTGGCGCTGATGGTGTTGCTTTTGTTATTGGTGTTATTGTTGGTTTTGTTGTTATTGGTGTTATTGTTGGTGTTGTTGTTGGTGTTGTTGGTGTAATTGGTGGTGTTGTTGTTGGTGTTATTGTTGGTTTTGTTGTTATTGGTGTTGTTGCTGCTGCTGATGGTGTTGCTGTTGTTATTGGCGCAGGTGCAGGTGCAGGTGCTGGTGTTGTTGGTGTAATTGGTGGTGTTGTTGTCGTTGTAGTTGTTGTTGTTGTTGTTGTTATTGGTGTTATTGGTGTTGTTGCTGCTGCTGCTGCTGCTGCTTCTGCTGCTTCTGCTTCTCTTGCTCTTTCTCTTGCTCTTTCTCTTGCCTCTCGATTGCCTTTTCTTATTGTTGTGTTTGATTGTTGAGATTGTTGAGATTGATTCACATCATCATCCATAAATGTAACTTTTTTTGTAGATTTTTGAGCAGGTGCTGCTACAGCTACAGGTGCAGGAGCAGGAGCAGGAGCTGGTGCAGGTACAGGTACAGGAGCAGGTGTTGGAGCAGGTACAGGTGTTGGAGCAGGTACAGGTGCAGGAGCAGGAGCTGGTGCAGGAGCAGGTACAGGTGTTGGAGCAGGTACAGGTGTTGGAGCAGGTACAGGTACAGGTGCTGGAGCAGGAGCTGGTGCAGGTACAGGTACAGGAGCAGGTGTTGGAGCAGGTACAGGTGCAGGAGCAGGAGCAGGTGCAGGTGTTGGAGCTGGTGCAGGAGCAGGTACAGGTGTTGGAGCAGGTACAGGTACAGGTGCTGGAGCAGGAGCAGGTGCAGGAGCAGGTACAGGTTTTTTACTTGCTGCTTCATTAACTTGTATTTGTTGTTTTTTAGTAGGATAAATTCTATAGCGCCCTTCTTCTATAAATTTTGTATTCACTTCTGGATTTTGTAAATCAGAAATGAGAGAACAACATGCGGCTGCTGGATCGCCTGATGCTGCAAGAAGTCCCTCCCAATATTCGTTTCCTGGATACGAATTACCATCCCATGCGTATTGAGCAACTACTAATTCATGATCATTTAGTTTTGTAAAAGGGTTATAAAAATAGTTTTGTCCAGGCGTCCCTGATATTAAGATATTTTTTTCTTTAATAACTTCAATACTTTGTTGATATTTTCCTATATTATCTGTTATATTTTTAGGACGTTGAAATTGGTATTCAGGTGATAAATTAACAAATGATAATATTATTCTACTTATATTAGGAAATAATACTTTATTATCTTCTTGTTCTAATACTTCAAAATATGATTCTATTAAATATTGTGTGATTAAATTTTTTGAGTTTGTAAGATCTGTAATGTCACCCCACACACCATCTCCTAACCCTGCTGCCACAACACATACACTTGTTTTATTTTTACCAGGAAATAAATTTAAACTTTCACTTGCATTGATTAAAAATGGAATAATTATCATTTTTGTCCTTTTTTTTAAAAAATCAACGTTAAATTTTACCGATTCATTACCAGGAAGTTCATGATATTTTTGTATTGATGTACCATAAAATTTTGTCCATATTTCTTGAAATTTTGTATCACCAATAAATTTTTTATATTCAAGGTCATCCTTATCATCCTTTTTTGCAACCATAAACGGATATTCATTTTTATTTTTATCTTCAAAGCGTGACCCTACTGATGCAACATAAACACCATAATGTTCATAATTACCATCTTTTTGAATGACACCATAATTTTCTCTCTTTCCATTATTTATAAAATAACTAGGTACGGAAACAGATATAAATGAAGAAAGCATTCGTTCTTGATAATTAATATATTCTTGAACATTATTGTTGTTAGATTGTGGAGTATTTTTTGATTCCATATGGTTTTTATGAGCGTTATATGTAGCTTCTCTATCCAAGTACTGACCATCATTATTAGAATAACACACAACAGGACGCTTTTCTAATAATCTCCTTATTAATTTGCCAACAGTCATAGTTTCCTTTTCATAAAGGTTGTGGAGTTGATTTTCACCATCACCTTTTACATATTTAATAAAATCATTAAATAATGTTCTTACCTTTTCATGTATAATTGGAAAAGTATTATTCATAAATTTTATTATATTTTGATTATATTCATCGTGTTCTGTTTCGTTTTGTAATACATTTTCTCTATATGTTTTAACTGTATTTCCTATTGGTTTAGTCATTTGTAGGTGTGGGACAGGAAATTGCGTATTGAATTTATCACTATTCTCAATTAATTTTTCTAATTCTTCATGTGGTTGTGTTGATAATGGTGTTGGTGGTGGTGGTGGACCTGGTTTTGTTGGTGTTGGTGGTGTTGGTGTTGGTTGTTGGTTTGACAATGTTGATAGTGTGTTATACAGATATGTATGTTTAGATATTAATTTTATGGATTCATCTATTGCCATTTTATATTTCTCAGCAAAATGGTATTTTAAACTGAGTATATTATTAATAAAGTTGTCTATATTAACAGCGCGGTCATTGTGAACATCAACGTAATCTCTACACTGTTGTTGTGTAATAATTTTATTTACACTTTTTTTTTCATATAAAAATACATAACCATTTTGTTCTATATTATTAATATTAAAGTGCACGAATATACCCTTTCCAATGTTACTTATACCGGAATCATTTATTTCATAACATAGATTTCCGTCATTATCATATTTGATATAAACATAATGTCCAGATTGTGTATTACTACTAGAATGATAAATAACTCCTTTAATTTTAAACGTTTCGTCACCTATTGTAATTGTCTTATCTACTTCACATTCTGTAGAAATTTTATTACGCGTTCCACGCGTTCCAGTTTCATAATTAAAAGAAAATCTTTTTAATGTAATAATAAAATACTTCATTTCTTTTGGTATTATTATCACTTGTTTTGTTGATTGTCTTTTGAATAAATTTTGCGGTTTTGTATTACTCATATTATTTGGATATTGTTTTATTAATTCATCATATACATAATTTGATAATTCATTTAAATCAACATCATCATTCTCTTTACCTGTACAATATTCGTTTAGCAATGTGTCTAACAAATAATAATAATAATTTTCTACGGATATCTTATATAATCGTTTAAATTTAGCATCTTCATTCATTTTTTTTGTTAAATTCTGCAAATTACTATAATCATTATTAAATAACAAATTATATAAAAATTCTACTGGGTCTTCATCACGTAAAATCCCACCGCAACCTTTTTCTTCAGTTTGTACAATTGTTAATAATTTACTTATACTTGTTTTATTAGTTCCTTTAATGTCAATATTTAATAAATAGTGCTTATGTTCTTGTTCCTTTTCTATCATATCAAAATAAAATATGAAATTCTTTTTATCAATTTTTAATTCATAGTCTGGAAATAATTTGTCCATTACAATATTTATATAATCAGTAGCGTCTTGTTGATCAATATGTGATGTATTATTACCCCAATTATAAAACTCACATTTTGTTAAAATAGTATTAAAAAATACTGATGTGTATTCATCTATATAAGACTTATCAACTTCACTTTCTCTCATTAATAAAAAATAAAATTTAAACATATAACGATAAAATGTCGGTGAATCAGTCAAATTTGTATTAGACAAGGGGGGTAAAGATTCTAAACAATTAGGAATTTCATTCGTGTCATATAATAGATTTAAAGAAGTTATATTATAACAATAATTATGAGGATTTTGTATACGCGGCATATATTATATTACTTCATTCAATTATTTTAAATTTTTAAATTCACAGAATATAAAATGGGAGCAGGAATTTTGCCAACAACTATTTATAACGGAAAATTATATTTCTTATTCGGTAAAGAAAACAAGTATGCAGATACACCAGGTTGGTCTGATTTTGGAGGCGGTACTGATAATAATGAAACATTTATGGAAACAGCTCTAAGAGAAGGTTCTGAAGAATTGACTGGATTTTTAGGAGATAAAAGTCATCTAAAAAAACTTTTATCTAAAGGAACATTTATTATTCAAAATGACCCAAAATATAAAATGTTTCTATTTGCATTGCCATATGATTCTCAATTACCATTTTATTATAATAATAATTATCAATTTCTAGAGAAAAAGTTGGATGAAAACATTTTAAAAACTTCTAAAATATTTGAAAAATCAGAAATAAAATGGGTATGTATAGATGATTTAATTAAAATGAAAAATAAATTTCGTTCTTTTTTCAAGAAGAAAATATATCTTTTATTAAACGAAAAAAAAGAAATATATAATTTTGTTAAAAAAAGATTATATATTTCCAACAACAAAACGAGAAAAAATAGAAAATATTAATTTATATTTCTTTATCAATTGTTTTTTTTAATATTTTAACATTATGAATCATAATTAATAAATCTTCTTTTCTATCTTTTTCGTGTAATGTTTTTAATTTAAACTCTAATGATTGAAGCAAACGATTGACACAATCTTTATATGACTCTACTTTTATTTGATTTCCTCTTGATTTTTCTAAAACTATCCATCCAAAATGTTTAAATACATGAACATACCAATGATTTAATCCATCATGTGTTCTTGCTTTTGGGTCTTCTGCTATTTTTTGTATGTTAGATGTTTTTGTTCGAGAACTTTTAGATGAATATCTACGTCTTGAAGAATGTTTTCTTCTTGTTGAATGCATATATATTATTGAGATTTATAATATATTTTATGCAATTCTTCTAAAGTCAATACTTTTTTCTCTACAAGTAGAGAAGCACCATCAATAATAAACTTTTTTGAATTTCTAATAATAAATTCGGCATTATGATATGCATCGTTAATCAAATCAAATACATCTTTATCAATCATTGTTTTATATGTTTCACTTAATTGTGGATATAATGTTGATTTTCCCATTCCATAATACATTACCATCTTTTCAGCTAATTTAATTGCTTCTTCAAAATCATTTGAAGCCCCTGTTGTAACAAAAGAACTACCAAATATTTCATATTCAGCAATTCTTCCTGCCAATAATATCATTAAATGTTCAAATAACGATTGTCTTGTGTATATAGCAGCATCTTCACCTTCAAAGACTGTATAAGCAGGTGATTTAGGTGACGCTAAATTAATCGCTACTTTCTTTACTTTGGAATGATATTGACACAATAATCCTACAATCACATGTCCCATTTCATGAACAGAAATATGATGAATCATTGATTCAGTAAATTCATGATTTGATGATTGCCATCCTGCTAATAAACGATTCATAATTGTATCAATATCTGTATAATCCATACGTGTTTTTTTATTTCTTAGAGCATGCAACATTCCTTCATTTAACAAATTCTCTATTTGAGCACATGAAAGACCTTTTGTCAAATCAACTAAATCATCCACATCAAAACTTGTCTCGTCATATGGTTTCCCTTTCAAATGAATTTTAATAATAAATTCTCTAGTTATTGAATTTGGAACACCAATATATATAGACTTGTCTATTCTTCCTGGACGAATAAGAGCAGGATCTAGTAAATCTAATCTATTTGTTGCTCCAATAATAAATACACCATTTGTGTTTTTAAAACCATCCAATGCAACCAATAACTCATTTAATGTATTATCTCTTTCAGAAGAAGATGATTCACCATCAGTTGACCTTGTCCTTCCAATAGCGTCTATTTCATCAATAAAAATAATACAAGGAATATTCTTGGATGCTAATTGAAATAATTCACGAATTCTTGAAGAACCCACTCCAATATATTTTTCTTGAAATTGAGAACCACTTACTGAAATAAAATTTACTTTTGCTTCTCCTGCAAGTCCTTTGGCTAGTAATGTTTTTCCATTTCCAGGTGGTCCTTCAAAAATCAATCCTTTTGGCGTTCTAACATTGTATTTTTCATACATTTTATAATTTTTTAAAATATCAATACATTGCATTAATTCTTCTTTAATATGTTCGTATCCACCAATATCTTTAAACGTAACTGGAAATGATGTAATCACTTCAAAGTTTTCTGACTTTTTTCCCTTTTTAAATTCATTTTGCATTTTATGAGGACGGTTTTTAGGATAAACATCCTCATCATCGTCATCCTCTTGTGGCATATCAAAAAGTTGTTTATTTAAATAAATTGTAAATTCTGGTTGAATTTTCCTTTTTCTATTAAATTTTTGATTCTTTTTATTTATTATTTCTTTTTCTAAACCATCAATATTAATATCTTCTTTAATTGTCTCTTCTTTATTAATTTCTTCTAATTGTAGAGAAATATTTTTTGAATTTAATCTTTTTAATTGTAATTCATAATAATTCTTTGATAATGGATATTTTCTATATAATAAATTATTTGGATCATGAAAAGGAGAACACATTATTATATCATTTCTTGCTTTACATATTATATTTCTAAAATTTAAACATTGAATTCCTATACTTGTAGAAAATATAAATATGAATAAAAAATACATATTTATTAATCAAATCATATATTTAATTTATATTTTTTTATATTAATAATTTTTGATTGTATACAATATAATTAATATTATTATTATAAATGAAATAATATTTGATAAAAAATTAATTAATTGGGTACTTCGTGTAGAATTTTTATTTAATGGGAATGATAATAATATTAATGGTTCTAATGTATTAAATACAAAACTATCAATTAAACTTTTTAATGAACTACCAAATGTAATACCTAATCCAATAAAAAGAATAATATTATATGGATTTATATTGATATTTAGTTTTGAACTCATATTATCATATAATATTATTTTCTTCATTTATCTTCTCTTCTTTTTCATAAAAAACAAAAGGAGTTGTTTCCCATTCTTCAAATGGAATTGCATTACTCGTTGATTTATCCAATAATAATAATTCATTCAATGCTTGAATTCTTCTTTCAATAGGTAATATTTTATTTGATTTTATTTTTCTAGATAATTGTTTCCATCTCCATTCAAACTGTAAAGCAGATTTCCAATCTGGAAATCCAGAAACATAACAATATCTTTTCCAACTTTCTCCTTTATTCACTATTCCTGTCGTTCTTTTTGCTCCTCCTTTTATAATTCCATTATGTTGTCTTAATCTTCTATTCAAATCAATAGTTGCTCCAACATAAGTTAAACCATTAGATGATTCAAGAAGATATACATAATATTTATTCATTATCTATATCATAACGTTAAATATTATTTAGATAAAATTATTATAACTTATTTCATACAAAATTTATTTCATGTCAAAATCATTCTCTACAATTTCCATCAAATTATTAAAACTCAAAGAATAGAGAAATGAACGAAACTCATCTCTCAAATCCCAAGACCATTCTTTTTCTGGGTATATCTTTTCAAACCAACTCTTGAACCAATATTCTTCTAATGCAATTTCCTTGAAAATAATAATCATTACCCATTCAATATCTCCATCTTCTTCTTCCACCATTTCTGTAAAAGTCTTGTTCATTCGGTATCCACTCATATCTATAATTTGTTCTCCAAGAAGAATTTCCATTCTGTTTCTCCATCCATGTCTTTGAATTTCGTCATGTACGAATTGAATAAAATCCATAAATATTTGTTTCAATTTGTATTCGTCCATTGTGTTTTTTTATCATTTGCTTGTAAAAAAAAAAGATTCAATTTTTATAAAAAAAGAATAATACATTAATTAAATTACATAAAAACAATTATTTCAAAAAGAAATCCAATTCCAAAATATCTCTCAACATTTCTCCCAAATCAACCACACAATCTCCAATCTTATGTTCAGAATCAATCCATTCATATAATACTTGATTATATTTCCAATAATAATAATATTGTTCTTCATCGCGTGTATCCAACTCTGGGTTTTGATGAAAACAGTAGGCATCAAACCATCCAAATGAAGAAATTTCGTGACAAAAGAAACGCTCCAATGTCTTATTTAAATCTCCATTATAATCTTTTTCCATTATTTCTGGAAGAGAAAGTATAATTTCTCCATCAATATCTGTATCTGTCATGTGATATCGTAACCGAAATTCATTCCTTCTTGCTGCCCATCCATCCGTTTGCATTTCTTTGTAAGCGTATTGAATAAATCCATAAATAAGTTCTTTTTGTTCTTCTTCGGTCATTGTAGTAAATTACATTTTATTATTGTGTAAAATGTATTTCAATTTTATTATTGAACTCAATATAAAATATTTCATTAACAATAAATTATTAAAAATGAATGAAATATATAAATGCTCAAAGATATAAAAAATGGATTAAATTCTCTATTACATTTTTCACAATGATTTTTGTCATATTTAGGTTTTAATCAATTTATAAAAAGAAAATTAACATTAAAAAAAGAAAGATTAAATTACAACAAGACAATTCATTTCAAATACACATTCAAATCAAGAATCTCCCTCAACTCAAACACCAAATCCGGTTCGCTTTTATCCAAAATTTGCTCCATTGCTTCCCACATATCCCAGCAAATAATACCATCGTGTCTTGTATCCAATGCAGGATAATTTTCGTACACCCACGCTTCAAGCCATTTCCATCCCATTCTTGATGTGATTTGATTGACGAAAACCTTGATTAATCCAACATCCATATCGCCATCGTGATACAAATCCGTCATTTCTTGAAAAGTATAATAAACAGCCACATCTTGGACTGAATCAATGTTTTGTTGTTCAAGCAATTCATTTCTTCTTGTTCCCCAATTCTCGTCTGATGACATTTGGTCATAAGCAAATTTCATAAATCCATGAATAATATCAATTGATTCTTCAAGAGAAACGTATACCATTGTTTTGTGTTTTTATCATTTATTTATTTCTAAAATAAATTTCAATTTTTTATATTTATATGACATTTTGAAAAACTAAAAATATAAATAAATAATTCTAATTATCTTATAATTTCATCTATAGATTTGGTAATATTAAATAGTTTAACACAAAATGAAGAAATGAATTAATTAAATAATTTCCAAATTCAATTGGTAGTAAATTATAAGAAAAAAATTAGGATTAGAAAATATAGAGACAACTATTCACAATTAATAAATATTGATTATATATTTTTTATAAAATATATCATCAAAAAAAATTATTACTTTTTATTTCTTTTGCTTTTTTTTGGTTCTATTTCTTTTTCTTCATCAGATATTATTACATTCTCTACTTCTTGGATATTCTTTGGATTCATTTTACAATTTCTCATATGTGCTCCCAAACTTGCTTTATTTTTCCCAGAATAATTATTACAAAATGTACATTTGAATTCATTATCATTTTCTAATCTTCCTATTTTAATAAATAATTTTGTTAATTTTGGCAATTGTATTTCTTCCATTTTATCATTTAATTGTTTTGTCATTGTTTTAATCAATTCCATCATTTGTAATTTTTGATTTGTGAATAATTTGTATTCTTCAAGAATTTCATCAATATCTTCTTTTAAAATAGAAATGTCTTCTTCACAAGAAGAATTTATACTTTCCAAACGCAAAGCTAAACTATCAATAATATCAATTGCTACTCTCAACCTTTCTGTATCATATTCTGCATTAGGAATATAGAGATGAATCAATCCATTGATAATATCAATTTGAAAATTATGTTTATAAGTTATTGGACTTTTTTGAGAAAGAAAAATTCCATGTGATTTTTGTGTTTGTAAATCTCTTTCAAACTTTTTTACTTCATCTGTATTTACAGAACGTGTATAATCTTTATTTTCAAATAAAATTGTTGGTTTTGTTTTATCAATACGATTCACTCTAAAATCACATGTAGCAGTATCTGTTCCAACTCTAATAATTTCATCACTAGGCATCAATGACTGTAGCATAAAATATAACTCAGATTCTGATATATTTCCTTTGGAACTAGAATTATTTTTATATTTATTTAAGAATTCATTCAACTCTGTATGTAATATTTGTTGAGAATGATTTTGTGTAGACAAGAATTCTTTAATTTGTCCCAATCCTGTATTGGTTCTATCTTCACTTGATTTAATATAAGAAAAAATAGGTTGTTGAATTGCAGAAAACATATTATTCATTTTTGTCTCTATATTTTCAATAACCGATTGAATTTTATTATCATCTTTGCTTGACATTTCTAGTATTTTTGATGTATCTTGATTAATGGTTTGACAAAAACTTTTAATACAATTCTCTATTTGTATATAACTTTTATCATGACTTTTGGGAATCACATCATTTACAATTAATGTTGTTTTGGCAATCAATGAATCATTATTTCTTTCAATAATATTATTTATTTTTTCGTGAGTAGAAAAAGTATTATTTGATAAAATAGATTTAACATCTTCTATATATTCCTTCTTGAATTCATGAAGTTTTAATATAATATCTGTTTTCAAATTGGAATGAATATCTGTAACTAAATTAAGAATCTTTGAATTAATCGTTGAAGTAATTGTTGAAGATAAATTCGTAGAGAGACTTTTTAATATATCAATAAAAATATGATTCATTGCAATAAAATCTAAATTAGGATTGGATTTATAAAAAGAAAGAATCGTTGGATCAGATACAATAATATTTTCGTCTTGTTCTTGCATTTTACATAATATATATGGTTTATTTAATATATTTATTTTAAATATTTAATAAATTTAAGAAAAAACTAACATAAATTATTATTATTTATTTCATGGTAAATTCATTCATTCCCAAAATATCCAACAAATCATCTATCCTCAAATGATTCAAATATATTTTCAAATCATCTTCTTGTAATTCACATTCTGGAAAATATTTTTCAATCCAATAGTCAAACCACTTATCTTTGAGTACTAAAGGAATAAACCATTCTTTCACCACAAAAACAACACTTTCTGAAGAATAATTTTTAAATACAAAATCAAATGTCATCATTTCTGTTTCATCCATCCATCTTGTAATATTACAAAGAACTCTCTTACTTTGAAACCAATAATTTATATTCATTTCTTGAAAAGCAAAAGAAATAAAATTAGCAAATATCTCAATGTGTTGTCTTGTATAGTCCATCGTGTATATCAATAAAAAATAATTAATAAAAATATTTAATTCAATTTTTATTAATTATTGGAGAAATCAAAAAAGAAAAAAATGAAGAAAAAAGAAAAAT
>Ga0164295_10000582_pt1 | contig 30749 bp, 28 predicted proteins | sample GEODES006metaG_FD_111798 | JGI IMG/M metagenome (GOLD analysis project Ga0164295, IMG submission 111798) | Oligotrophic lake water microbial communities from Sparkling Lake, Wisconsin, USA - GEODES006 metaG | ecosystem: Environmental > Aquatic > Freshwater > Lake | place: USA: Sparkling Lake... | reverse complement strand
GCGTCGCCATGCACCAGCACCGGCAGAACCTGTTTTCCCAGCGGATCTGCACGGCGATCCATACGCGCTCTCACCGAGCCCTCCACCACCGGGTTGACGATCTCCAGGTGCGAAGGATTAAAAGCCAGCGACAGGTGAACCGGGCCACCGCTTGTACTCACATCCGAGCTGAAACCCTGGTGGTACTTCACGTCACCCGAAGGCAAGTCTTCAGGCGCAGTGTGGTCAAACTCGGCAAACAAGTCGCCAGGTAATTTGCGCATGGTGTTGACCAGCACATTGAGCCGGCCGCGGTGGGCCATGCCGATGACGATTTCCTGCACGCCCTGAGCGCCAGCCGACTGAATCAGCTCGTCCATGGCCGCAATGAAACTCTCTCCACCTTCCAGTGAAAAACGCTTTTGACCAACGTATTTGGTATGTAAAAACCGCTCCAGGCCTTCGGCTGCTGTCAATCTCTCGAGGATCAGTTTCTTTTTGTCGGCAGTGAAGTTGGGCTTGCTGCGAATGCTTTCGAGCTTTTGCTGCCACCAGCGCTTTTCAGCCTGGTCCGTGGCGTACATGTATTCGGCGCCCAGGGTGCCGCAGTAGGTTTCGCGCAGCGCATTGAGCAGCTCGCGCAGCGACATGTTGTTTTTGCCGAAGAAGGTGTTGCTGGTGTCGAATACGGTTTCCTGATCGGCATCAGAAAAGCCGTAGAAAGCCGGATCGAGTTCGGGAATGGCCGGGCGCTCGGTGCGCTTGAGCGGATCCAAGTCAGCCCAACGCTGACCAACGTTGCGGTAGGCAGAAATCAGTTGCTGCGCGGCGGTGCGCTTGCGACCCATTTCAGCGTCGGCGCTGGCCAAAACAACCTTGGTGCCGCCGGCTTTGGCGCGCTCGGCAAAGGCGTTGATGACGGGCTGGTGCGGTACGTCTTTGGCATTGCTGCCGTCGGTGGCAGGAACATGCTGAAGCGCATCAAAATACTCGCGCCAGGTTTCAGGCACGCTGCCGGGATTGGCAAGGTAGTTTTCGTAAAGCTCTTCGACGTAGGGCGCGTTGCCGCCGAAAAGATAGGTGTTGCCTTGATAGGCGGCATACACCGATGCCGGTGTGGGCGAGTTGGAACTCATATCCGCTGACCTCCGTTTCCCTTGGGGAAACATTAGCTGGTTAAAGCTGGTTAATTAACCTTCCGCAGCACGGCTTGACCGATTAGCGGATGCGACTGTGGCAGGAAGGGCCTTCAGAACAATTGCATTGTGCCACCGAACGGTTACGTGAAAATGACGAACTTCTACGGTGGCGATTCGGCAGGCACAGGCTGACTAGTCGGCCTGGCTGGCGATCTGCAGGCAGACAGTGCGGCAAAGCTGGGCCACGCGCTCGTCAATGATGCGGTAGTAAATTTGCACGCCATCGCGGCGTTTTCCCAGCACACCGGCCCTGTACAAGGTGTTGAGGTGTTGCGACATATTGGGCTGGGTGGTCGGGATTTGACTGAGTAGTTCACTCACGTTTTTTTCAGCCACGCAAAGACTGCTGATAATTTTCAGCCGCATGGGCGCCGACATGACCCGAAAAACCTCGGCAGCGGACTCGAACACCTCGTCAGGCTCAGAGGACTCAGCGGCAGGTTTGGTGGCGGATCGCTTGACCATGGTGATGGACTTTCTCAAGCCGTTACAGGCACTCTGTAGAGACCGGCGGGCTCGACTATAGCTTTTTCAGGCACAAGACTTAGCTGCTCATCCGGTCCTTGATTTGCTGCAGCGCAGCCGGGTCGTCCATGGTGGTCAGGTCGCCGGCATCGCGGCCTTCGCAAATGGCCTGGATGGCACGGCGCAGCAATTTGCCGCTGCGCGTCTTGGGCAGCGCCGTGACAAAGCGCACACGTGCCGGCCGGGCAACAGCACCCAAATCACCATCGACGCGCTTCATGATCTCGCCTTCGAGCTTGAGCGCAAGCAAAGGATCGTTGAGCGCGCTGGCATCTTTGAGCACCACAAAGGCCATGGCCACCTGCCCTTTGAGCTGGTCTGCCACGCCGACAACGGCCACTTCAGCGACCATCGCATGGCCGGAAATACTCTCTTCTATCTCGCGCGTGCCCAGACGGTGACCGGCGACATTGATGACATCGTCGGTGCGGCCCAGAATGAAGTAGTACCCGTCCTCATCGCGGATGCCCCAATCAAAAGTGCTGTAGACCATTTTGCCGGGCACGCTCTTCCAGTAAGTATTGACGAAGCGCGCATCGTCTTGCCAGATGGTTTGCATGAAGCCCGGCGGGGTCGGGCCTTCGAGCACAACCACGCCTTTTTCGTTGGGCTGGGTGAGCTCTTCGCCGGTGCTCTCGTGCAAGAGCTTGACGCGGTAACCGTACATAGGCACGCCCGGACTGCCGAACTTGCTGGGCGTTTGCTCGACGCCGTTGGCCACTGTGAGCAGCGGCCAGCCGGTTTCGGTTTGCCAGTAGTTGTCAATAATGGGCACTCTCAAGCCTTCGCTGATCCAGCGGGCGGTGGGCTCGTCCAGCGGCTCGCCGGCCAGGAACAGTGCACGCAGGCTGGACAGGTCGTATTTTCGAAGCAGCGCCGGGTCTTGCTTTTTCAGCACGCGCACAGCGGTGGGCGCGCTGAACATGGCCGTGACCTTGTATTTTTCGACCAGGCTCCACCAGATGCCGCCGTTGGGCTGGCCGTCCATGCCCTGGGTGGGCAGGCCTTCGTACATGATGGTGGCCATGCCGGCAATCAGCGGGCCGTAAACGATGTAGCTGTGACCCACCACCCAGCCGATGTCGCTGGTGGAAAAGAAAGTTTCGCCGGCACGGCCGTCGAAGATGTGCTTCATGCTGGCCGCCAGCGCCACCATGTAACCGGCCGTGTCGCGTTGCACACCTTTGGGCTTACCGGTGGTGCCGCTGGTGTAGATGGTGTAGCTGATGTCGGTGGACTTCATCGGCTCGCAAGGCACTTGCGCGTCAAAGTTTTTCTGGCGCAGTTCAGACCACAAATGGTCGCGGCCGGCCACCAGGCTCATGGGTGCGAGCTGGCGGTCTGACAACAGCACTGCAGACGGCTTGTGTGCGGCCAGACGGATGGCTTCGTCGAGCAAGGGCTTGTAAGGCATGGCCTTGCCGCCGCGCGAGCCGGCATCGGCGCTGACGATGACCTTGGGCGTGGCGTCGTCAATGCGCGAGGCCAGCGAGCCGCTGGCAAAGCCGCCGAACACCACACAATGAATCGCGCCTATGCGGGCGCAGGCCAGCATGGCAAAAGCAGCGTCAGCCACCATGGGCATATAGATCAGCACACGGTCGCCCTTGTGCACGCCCAATGCCTTCAAGCTGGCCGCCATGCGCTGGACTTCCCGGTGCAACTCGGCAAAGCTGTAACTTTTTTCGCTGCAGGTTTCGGTCGAGATGGCGATCAGCGCGGCCTGGTCGGCGCGGTCCTTCAGATGCCGGTCCACTGCGTTGTAGCAAAGGTTGCTCAAGCCCCCTTCAAACCAATGGACGAATGGCGGCTTATCGTAGTTGCAGACCCGATCGAAAGGCTTGAACCAGTCAATCAACTTGGCCTGTTCTGTCCAGAAGGCATCGGGCTGCTCAATGGACTGACGGTAAAAATCGGCATAGCGCATGGGGGTCTTCGCTTGGCTCATCTCAGGTCTCCGGGAAAGTTGTAATTGGTTTGCGCTCAAGGCTGGATCTTGACCAGAATGCGGCCGCGCACCTTGCCCAACATCAAGTCTTCGGCTTTTTCAGCAGCGCGTGCCAAGGGCACTTCTTCGATCATCAGTTCGAGCTTGGCCGGCTCCAGGTCTTGCGCCAAGCGCTGCCAGGCGAGTTGGCGGCGGGCCAGCGGCGCCATCACAGAGTCAATGCCGGCCAGCGTGACGCCGCGCAAAATAAAAGGCATGACAGTCGCCGGGAAATCTGCACCTTGCGCCAGCCCGCAGGCTGCGACCACGCCGCCATAGGCTGTCTGAGCGCAGGCGTTGGCCAGGGTGTGCGAGCCGACCGCGTCCACCACGGCGGCCCAGCGTTCTTTTTGCAGAGGTTTGCCGGGCGCCGACAGGCTGGCCCTGTCGATGACTGTGCTGGCACCGAGTTGCTGCAGATAGGCGGCTTCAGACGCTTTGCCGGTGGCGGCGACCACGCTGTGACCCAACTTGCTGAGCAATGCCACTGCGGTGCTGCCCACACCGCCCGTGGCACCGGTGACCAGCACTTCGCCGGCATCGGGCTTGAGGCCGTGCTGCTCCAGCGCCAGCACGCACAGCATGGCGGTGTAGCCGGCCGTGCCGATGGCCATGGCCTGGCGGGTGCTGAGCGCCGCCGGCAGCTTCACCAGTTGATCGCCCTGCAAGCTAGCAAGCTCTGCCAGCAAGCCCCAACGTGTTTCACCCAAGCCCCAGCCGTTGTGAACGAACCGGTCACCGACCTGCCAGGCCGGGTGGCTGGACTGCGTGACCACGCCGGCTCCGTCAATACCGGCAACCATTGGCCAGGCCCGCACCACCGGCCCGCGGTTGGTGATGGCCAGGCCGTCCTTGTAATTGAGGCAGGAGTACTCAACGCGGCCGCGCACGTCGCCGGGCGGCAATTGCGCCTCGTCCAGGTCGGTCATGGCCGCAGTGAAACCCGCCTCCGTCTTATCGAGCAGCAAAGCCTTGAACATCTTGTTTGTCCCCTTTGGTGGGTTAGTCCCTGAACTCAATGGGTCAGGGACTGACCTTTAAACTGAATTCATAATTATTGATAACAGACTTGCTTCAGGCTGACACTACTTGATCAAAGCCAGCGTTTCCCTGAAAAACGGGTGCTCGGCGGATCGCAACCATTCAAAGGCCACCATCTCGGTGGTCACCAGTTCTGCGCCGTTGCCGGCCAGACGGTCAAAAGCAGCGTCGCGGTTGCGCTCGCTGCGCGAGCTGCAGGCGTCGGTCACCACCCAGACATCGAAGTCTTCCTGCAGCAAATCCAGCGCCGTTTGAAGCAAGCACACATGCGCCTCACAACCGGCCAAGACAATGGTGCCGCGGCCTTCTTCTTCGGCAGGCGCAGGCTTTTGCAAATGCTTGGGCAGGCTGCGGGCGTTACCGCCAGCGGGAGTTTTGCGCACTGGTGGACGCAGCATGTCAGCCAAACCATCCGCCACGGCACTGAAATGCATTTTTTGCAAAACCCGGCCGCCCGCCCCTTCAATGAGAGATTGAATTTCAGGCACATTCGGCCCCAAGCCTGCTTTTTCAGACATCTGCTCGGTACCCCAGAGCGGCACTTGCAGTGCCGCAGCCAAGCGCGCCAGTCGCACAGCGTTGGCAATCACCTGCTGGCTTTCAAAAATCGCCGGCATTAAGCGCAGCTGGTAATCGACCAGAACAAGTTGTGAGTCGTCGGCGTCAAGCAGCATGGTCATCGTTTCAAAAAATAAAAGACATCAAAGCAAACGTTGGCGAACACGTTCCAGCAGCCCGATGACATAAGCATCAAACAGCAAAGTAGCATCTTGCCCGAACATCCGGATGCGGCCCGTGTGCTTGAGCAGGAGCAAACCCACACCGTGGGCAAACAACGCTGTGGTTTCACGCAAAGCCGCCTCCCCCGTTAAACCCAAAGCCTGCAAAGCCGCTTCACAGGGCTGCAGGGCGTCGTGTAAGCGCTTGTTTAGCTGCTCGTTCAAGGCGGCATTCAAGCCGCGCGGCCGCATGCCTTGCACCAGGTAAAAACCCAGATCCAACTCACGCGGATTGTCGGCATAAAAATCAAACCAGGCACTGGCCTTGGCTTCCAGCTGGGCCGCAGCGTCCACGGCACCCGTTCCGGCTTGGGCCACCTTGTCATTCAGCCGCTCCAAAGATTCGGCCAGCAGCGCGCCGTAAATGGCTTCTTTACTGTCGTAGTAAAAATAGATGGCGCCGGGGGTGTAGCCCGCAGCACGCGCAATTTCACGAATACTGGCGCCTTCAATTCCCAGCTTTTCAAACACGGCACGGGCAGCATCGAGCACCAGTGCACGGCGCACGTCGGTCATGGCTTGTTGGCGCTCAATTTTGGCTTGCATGAAAGAAATATAGTCGCAATAAAGACAAAGACTTCAATCGTATGAAATTAAACGCTTGGACATATCTTTAAACAGCGTTTAAAATTTTTAAAATTCATCACGGAGACGCCTATGAATGCAGCCCAGCCAATCGCTAATTTAATGTCCGGCGACGATTTCCGTGAGTCATTGAGGCGCTACAAACCCAGGGTTTTTCTGGACGGACAGGCTGTGGCCAGCGTAGCCGACGAGCCAGGCTTTGCACCCGGTATCAATGCCATTGCGCTGACCTACGACTATGCACTGAAGCCGCGCTACGCGCCCATCATGACCGCGGTGCAACACACCAGCGGCAAACTGGTCAACCGTCTGACCCATATCAACACCAGCAGCGGCGACTTGCTCAACAAGCTCGAGGCAGTGCGACTGGTCTGTCAGGAAACCGGTTGCGCGCAGCGCTACCTCACGCACGACGCCCTCAACGCCATCGGCCAAGTGTCCGCCCGCCTGGATGACGCCAAAGGCAGCACCGAGCACAGCGCCCGCTTTCTGGACTACCTGCACCGCGTGCAAGACCAGGACTTGACGCTGGGCATTGCCATGACCGACGCGAAGGGCGACCGCAGCAAGCGACCGCACGAGCAGGCCAATGTGGACAGCTATGTGCACATCGTCGAGCGCAATGTGCGGCGCAACGGCCGCTTGGGCATCGTGATTTCCGGCACCAAGGCCATCGTCACCGGCGCGCCCTATATGCACGAGTTGCTGGTCATGCCCTGCCGCAACATGGGTCGCGAGGACGCCGACTTTGCCGTCTGTTGCGCCGTGCCGGTGGATGCAGAAGGCATCACCATCATCGCCAGACCAGCCGGCCGGCCTGGCGAAAAAGTCGAGCATGGCGCGCCACTTTTCAGCCGCAAATACGGCCAAAGCACGGGCGTGGTGATGTTTGACAAGGTCTTCGTTCCTTGGGAGAGCGTGTTTTACGCCGGCGATTGGGAACACTCCGGTCATCTGACATACAGCTACGCCACACACCATCGCCACACCTGCATAGGTGCACGCGCCGGCTTCGGGGACTTGCTCATAGGCGCGGGCGCACTGATGTGCGAGGCCAACGGTTTTGACCCGGGCAAAGAAAGCCACTTGCGCGAGCAAATGGTCGAGCTCATCACCATCACCGAGAGCTTTTTCGCATGCGGTGTGGCCGCCAGCGTTTACGGCAAAGCCGACGAGCTCAGCAAAACCTTCATGCCCGACCCGGTGTTTTCCAACATCGGCAAGCTGCTGCTGGCCACCAAAATTTACGACATGCACCGCATCGCCCACTACGTCAGCGGCGGGCTGATCGTCACCCTGCCCGGGCCCGATGAAGACCACAACCCCGAGATCGGCGCCAAGCTGTCCGAAGTGCTGCGCGCCAACCCGGATGTGCCCTTCGAGCAGCGCATCGAGACAGCTCGCTTCATTGAAGACCTGACCGCCGGCTACCAGGGCGGGTGGTACAGCGTCATCAGCCTGCACGGCGGCGGCTCGCCGGCCGCCATGAAGCAGGAGATTTACCGCAACTATCCCATCGGCTCCAAGGTCGAGCTGGTTGAACGCATTCTCGAGCGCGGTGTTGCGCACGACCCGGATCGCGCCATCACCCAAAACCGCCAGCCCGGCAAATGTTGCGACACCGGTTGCACCACACCCGGCCAGCCGGTCATGGTCGACCTACCGACAGTCGAGGCGAGCTTGCCGTCACGACGCGCCAAGGACTGAGCAGCCCATTTGCTGGCGCGCCGCTAACATGCTGGCATGCGCAACCCGAAATCTGTTCCCTGGCTCACGGCGGGTGAAGACTTTCCGCCGGTAAGTCAAGCCTGGGCCGAAAGTGACCCGGCGCCCGGCTTGCTGGCAGCGGGCAGCTCATTGGACATGCAAACTCTGCTTCTGGCCTATGGCCAGGGCATCTTTCCATGGTTCAGCCCGGGGCAGCCGATTTTGTGGTGGAGCCCCGAGCCGCGCATGGTTTTGCAAACAAGGGACTTCAAACTGCAACGTTCCCTGCAAAAAACCCTGCGTCGCTTTGTGCTGGAGCCTGGCTGCAGCTTGCGCTTTGACACTGTGTTCGAGCGCGTGATCAACGCTTGCGCGCAGACGCCGCGGGAAGGCCAACCGGGTACCTGGATCGTTCCCGAGATGATCGACGCTTACATCAACCTGCACCGGGCCGGCCATGCGCACAGCGTTGAAACCTGGGTCAACGGCGAGTTGGTTGGCGGGCTTTATTGCGTTAATTTAGGCCACATGGTGTTTGGTGAATCCATGTTCTCTTACCAGAGCGATGCCTCCAAAATTGCATTGGCCGGGCTGGTTGCATTTTGCACAGCCCAAGGTATCCCCATGATTGATTGCCAGCAAAATACAGCGCATCTGGCCTCACTGGGGGCCGCAGAAATACCGCGCGCAGACTTCGTCGACCAGATCAAGCAAAACTCCCCAAAGCCCAGCCCGGTCTGGATTTTTGATACTCTCTACTGGCAACAAATTCTCAAGCCCCAGACGTGACGCATCTCAAAGACTTGCCACTGCAGAGCCTGCAGTTCTACGCCACTGCTACCTACCCTTGCAGTTACTTGCCCGCGCGGCAAGCCCGCTCGCAAGTTGCGACGCCCAGCCATTTGATTCACAACGAGGCTTACTCCGAACTGGTGGCCCAGGGTTTCAGGCGCAGTGGCATGTTCACTTACCGCCCCTACTGCGATGGATGCCAGGCCTGTGTTCCTTTGCGCGTGCTGGCCAAAGAGTTTCAAGCTGACCGCAGCCTGCGCCGGGCCTGGGCTCAGCATCAACATCTTGAGGCACGCGTGCTCAAACTGTGCTTTATGCCAGAGCACTACGCGCTCTACCTGCGTTACCAAAACGGCCGCCATGCGGGTGGCGGAATGGATCAGGACAGCATCGATCAGTACACACAATTTTTACTGCAAAGCCGGGTTAACTCGCGCCTGGTTGAGTTTCGGGAGCCCCGAGCCAAGGGCCAGGCGGGCGCACTCAAAATGGTTTCCATACTGGATGTGTTGAACGACGGCATCTCGGCGGTCTACACCTTTTATGAACCCGAAGCTCAAACCAGCTACGGCAACTACAGCGTGTTGTGGCAAATTGAACAAGCCCGCCAACTCGGTCTGGACTATCTGTATTTGGGTTACTGGATCGCTCAAAGTCCAAAAATGAAATACAAGTCCCGTTTTTCACCGCATGAGCTGCTCATCAGTGGCCAGTGGCAATTGCCTTGAGCCGGATGCGCTCATTCGAATTTCATAAAGTAAAATTGGGCCCAGAGCCCGATTCATGAAAAAAACAGACCTCAGCACTCCCGCAACGCCCACCGTTCAAGTGATTGAGCGGATGTTCACCTTGCTCGATATCCTGGCCTCGCGCGAGGAAACCTTGTCCCTCAAGGAAATCAGCGAAAAATCCGGTTTACACCCCTCCACAGCGCACCGCATCCTCAATGACCTGGCCACTGGCCGCTTTGTCGAAAGGCCGGTATCTGGCAGCTACCGATTGGGCATGCGCTTGTTGGAGTTGGGCAATCTGGTCAAAGCGCGCCTGAGCGTGCGAGATGCCGCACTGGTGCCCATGCGCGAGTTACACAAACTCACGCAGCAGCCCGTCAACCTCAGCATGCGCCAAGGCGATGAGATTGTCTATATAGAGCGCGCTTACAGTGAACGCTCGGGCATGCAAGTCGTACGCGCGATAGGCGGTCACGCCCCTTTGCACTTGACTTCGGTCGGCAAGCTGTTTTTAGCCTTTGACGACACGCAGCGACTGCGCAGCTACGCCACCCGCACCGGCTTGCCGGGCCATACGCGCAACAGCATTACCCAACTTGTTTCGCTTGAGCGGGAACTCGCCAAGGTGCGGCAATACCGAATAGCACGAGACAACGAGGAGCTGGAGCTGGGTGTGCGCTGCATGGCCGCCGGAATTTACGACGATCAGAACAAGCTGGTGGCTGGCTTGTCGATCTCAGCGCCTGCCGATAGGCTCGACGAGAGCTGGCTTCCAAAGCTACAAGCGACTGCCGGCGCCATATCAGCGGCCATGGGCTACCGAAACGAAAAATAAAGACCTTCAGCCAGCTTTCAGTTGGCTGAATTGCGCCTCGCTTATTTTTCGAACCATCAGAGGACTTGACTCAACCCAGCGACGCACTCGCTCAGCGTCACCCAGGCGGCTTAACTTGCCCGCAGAGTCCAGAAACACCATGATGAGCTTGCGCCCGGCGATACGGGTCTGCATCACCAGGCATTGGCCGGCTTCGGAGATATAGCCGGTTTTTTGCAGCCCGATATCCCAATCCGGGCTTTTCACCAGCCGGTTGGTGTTGTTGTACTGCAAGGTCTTGCGACCCACCTCAACGCTGTAACCGGTGGAGGTGGAGAGCTCGCGCAATGTAGCGTCACCGTGCGCCGCGATCACCAGGGTTGCCAGGTCTTGTGCGCTGGACTGGTTTTGGCTCGACAAGCCGGTCGGCTCCACATATCGCGTGTCATTCATGCCCAACAGACGGGCCATGCTGTTCATCTGCCCGACAAACACGTCCATGCCACCCGGGTAGGTACGTCCCAAGGCATGTGCCGCACGATTTTCGCTGGCCATCAAGGCCAGGTGCAGCAACTCACCGCGGGTCAGCATCGTGCCTACGCGCAAGCGAGAAGAGCTGCCTTTTTCGGTATCCACATCGTCTTGGGTGACTGTGATGACTTCGTCCATGGATAGTTTTGCTGCGCTGATGATCACACCCGTCATGAGCTTGGTGATCGACGCAATCGGCAACACGGCATTTTCGTTTTTGCTCAGCAAAACTTCCCGCGTGTCTTGATCAATGACCAAGGCCACGCTGGACTTCAGGGACAAAGGATCAAAGGCGCCTTGCAAGCCGGCGATATGGCCAAAAGACAGCTTTTCGGGAACGGCTTTGCGCGCAGATGCTTGTTTGATTTTTCGCGCTTTAGCCACCTTCTGGCTGGGCGCGGCATGCTTAACGGCCTTGGTGACACGGTTTTTAGGCTGTTTGTCGTTTTTCTGGTCGGCAGCGGCGCTGTAAGCTGGAAGTGCCAGCACCAAGCCTAGACAGCAGACACTAAAGCATCTGGACAAAAGCGCAAAACTCGTTTTAAAAATGGGCATTCGGCTTCCGGGTGGGTCACAGGAACAAAGCAAAACAGTTTTGCAGTTTATACAAAAACAAAAAACTATGCAATATCAAAAACTTGCAAGACTTTATTCATGTAAACCCGCCCATACGGCTGCTTAGCCCTGGGCCGGTACCCGGTCGGCCTTGCTGTGCAACTTGCTTAAAGCGCTCAGGTAAGCCTTGGCGGAGGCCACGATGATGTCCGGGTCTGCCCCAACACCGTTGACAATACGGCCGCTGTTTTGCAGACGGACCGTGACTTCGCCCTGGCTTTCGGTGGAGCCGCTGATGGCGTTCACCGAATAAAGCACCATCTCGGCGCCGCTTTTGACGTGGTTTTCAATGGCTTTGAGCGAGGCGTCGACCGGGCCGTTGCCGTCCGAGCTGCCTTTGACTTCCTTGCCATTGACAGTGAAAACAACGCTGGCCTGAGGCCGTTCGCCGGTCTCGCTGTGCTGAGACAGGGACACAAAACCGTATTGTTCGCGCTCTTGCAGAACGCTCTCATCACTGACCAGCGCCAGGATGTCTTCGTCAAAAATCTCGCTCTTGCGATCAGCCAGCTCCTTGAACTTGGCAAAAGCTGCATTGATGTCGGTCTCACTTTCCATCTGCACGCCCAGGTCCAGCAGGCGCTGCTTGAATGCGTTGCGACCACTGAGCTTGCCCAGCACCATCTTGCTGGCGCTCCAGCCCACGTCCTCTGCACGCATGATCTCGTAGGTTTCGCGGGCCTTGAGCATGCCGTCCTGGTGAATGCCGGAGGCATGGGCAAAGGCATTGGCACCCACCACCGCTTTGTTAGGCTGGACCACGAAGCCGGTGGTCTGGCTGACCATGCGGCTGGCAGCGACGATGTGCAGCGGGTCGATGTTCATGTCCAGGTCAAAATAGTCGCGGCGCGTTTTGACTGCCATGACGATCTCTTCAAGCGAGCAATTGCCGGCACGCTCGCCCAGGCCATTGATGGTGCACTCCACCTGACGCGCACCGCCGATCTTCACGCCGGCCAGTGAGTTGGCCACGGCCATGCCCAGGTCGTTGTGGCAATGGACAGACCAGATCGCCTTGTCGCTGTTGGGCACGCGCTCGCGCAGGGTCTTGATGAAGTTACCGTAAAGCTCAGGAACGGCATAACCGACAGTGTCGGGCACGTTGATGGTGGTAGCACCCTCTTTGATCACCGCCTCGAGTAGGCGGCACAGGTAGTCGACATCGCTGCGGTAACCGTCTTCCGGGCTGAACTCAACGTCACCCACCAGGTTGCGCGCAAAACGCACCGACAGCTTGGCTTGCTCGAGCACTTGCTCGGGCGTCATGCGAAGTTTTTTTTCCATGTGCAGCGCGCTGGTGGCGATGAAGGTGTGGATACGCGCCGAGCGCGCGCCTTTGAGGGCTTCGGCAGCGCGGGAAATGTCGCGGTCATTGGCGCGTGAAAGCGAGCAAATCGTTGAATCCTTGATGGCGTTAGCAATTGCTTGGACGGCATCAAAATCGCCATTGGAACTGGCCGCAAAACCGGCCTCAATCACGTCCACTTTCAGGCGCTCCAATTGGCGCGCAATGCGCAGCTTCTCGTCGCGCGTCATTGAGGCCCCTGGAGACTGCTCGCCATCGCGCAAGGTGGTGTCGAAAATGATCAATTTATCGGTCATAACGTATCCTCAAAAAACAAAAAACAAAAATGAAATGACGAGTTGCAGCGCCGGAAATCAATACTCAGCCAAAGACTCATGGTAGCGCTGGATGCTGCTGGCGGACCCTGCCTGAACAGGGGAGGAAAGTTAGGTACATAGTCAAAGGATTTATCAACATAGAGTTCTCCCAAGGGTCAAAATCAAACGAACAAAAAAAAACGGCCCGATGCTGCTGCAAACGGGCCGTTGATGGTTGACGCGTGCGCGCTACCGTCTCCGCCCCGAGGGAGGTAGCAATAGCAGCAGGCTGATCAAGTTCATGAAAGGCAATGTATCACAAAAAAAATTCCCGGACTCATTTTTCCCCGGATTCATTTGTGAAGGTCGCGCTCTTCGGGTTCATCCGTGGATATGGAAATCACGCTGGTCTGCAAACCTTTGGCTTTACGCCAGCCATACAAAGCGTAGCCGGATAAGCCATACAAAACAAACAAGCCGAACATCACGGTTGGCGGGTCAATATTGATAACGGCGATACCCAGTGCGATCAGAACAATCACCGCAAAAGGCACGCTGCGCTTGAAGCTGATGTCTTTGAAACTGTAAAAAGGTACGTTGGTGACCATGGTCAGGCCGGCATACAGCGTCAAGGCAAACATGTACCAGCGCACTTCATAACCCTTCACGCCGGCATCGGCCATCAACCAGATGAAGCCGGCAACCAGAGCCGCCGCCGCCGGTGAAGGCAGACCCTGAAAATAGCTCTTGTCCACCACACCCGTGTTAACGTTAAAGCGTGCCAGGCGCAGCGCCGCACAAGCGCAATAGACAAAAGCGGCAATCCAGCCCCAGCGCCCTAAGCTGGTGAGACCCCACACGTAAGCGATCAAGGCAGGTGCTGCACCAAAAGACACCATGTCGGACAAAGAGTCCATTTGTTCGCCAAAAGCGCTTTGGGTATTGGTCATGCGCGCAACGCGGCCGTCCAGACTGTCCAGCACCATGGCACAAAAAACACCGATTGCAGCCTGTTCAAAATTGCCGTTCATGGCCATCACAATGGCGTAAAAGCCACCAAAAAGGGCGGCCAGCGTGAACAAGTTCGGCAACACATAAAGACCCTTGCCGGGCTTTCGCGAGGCAACTTCAGCAGGAACCTGATCTGGCCTGTCAATACGACTCATGGGACACGCTCCAGGCAGGCTTAACCACCAGTTTGCCTGCTGCTGTCTGGGCGCAAGGCACCTTGGGCATGGCCGAATCCAAAAGACGGAAACAATTTTTGTACATGTACCAAGGATAACAAAGGAACTCCCCGCGCCTATAAAGCCATTTGGCATGAGGACAATCGAAAAAAAACCGCGCAATTACTTGCGCGGCCTTATTGACACCAATGCGGGCCGCCGGGCCCGCCTGGTATCAGTTGCGCGTCTGATCGACGAGTTTGTTTTTGGCAATCCAAGGCATCATGGCGCGCAACTGAGCGCCCACCACTTCAATGCTGTGGTCGGCTGTGTTGCGGCGGCGCGCGGTCATGCTCGGGTAGTTGGTGCGGCCTTCGAGGATGAACATCTTGGCATATTCACCGTTCTGGATGCGCTTGAGCGCGTTACGCATGGCGGCGCGCGACTCTTCGTTGATGACTTCAGGACCGGTCACGTACTCGCCGTACTCGGCGTTGTTCGAGATCGAGTAGTTCATGTTGGCAATACCGCCTTCATAGATCAGGTCAACGATCAGCTTGAGCTCGTGCAAGCACTCAAAGTAGGCCATCTCAGGTGCGTAACCAGCTTCGACCAGGGTCTCGTATCCCATCTTGATCAGCTCCACAGCGCCGCCGCACAAGACAGCTTGCTCACCGAACAGGTCGGTCTCGGTCTCTTCTTTGAAGTTGGTTTCAATGATGCCGGCCTTGCCGCCACCGTTGGCCATGGCATAGCTCAGTGCCAGGTTGCGGGCCTTGCCGCTCTTGTCCTGGTGGACAGCGACCAGGTGCGGCACGCCGCCACCCTGGGTGTAGGTGTTGCGCACAGTGTGGCCCGGAGCCTTTGGTGCAACCATCCAGACGTCCAGGTCAGCGCGGGGTATGACCTGGTTGTAATGCACGTTGAAGCCGTGGGCAAATGCCAGCGAAGCGCCTTGCTTGATATTCGGGGCGACGTTGTTCGAGTAGACCTCGGAAATTTGCTCGTCGGGCAAAAGAATCATGACCACGTCAGCCGCTTTAACGGCGTCATTAACTTCCATCACGTTCAGGCCGGCTTTGCCGACCTTGTCCCACGACGCGCCACCTTTGCGCAGACCGACGACGACCTTGACACCGCTGTCGTTCAGATTTTGTGCATGCGCATGACCCTGACTGCCGTAACCGATGATGGCCACTGTCTTGCCCTTGATCAGGCTCAGGTCGCAATCTTTGTCGTAGAAAACTTTCATTCTTATCTCCAGAAGTGGTGGTGGCGAAAATGCCCATCGACAGGCTGAGGGCGAATGCTTAACGTATGTCGCCACAAGAAATCCGTTCGCGCCCCGCCTGTCGAAAACGCGCGCGCGGATTGTTGAACTGTCAGACCCGCAAGATTCTCTCACCCCGGCCAATGCCGCTGGAGCCGGTGCGAACCGTCTCGAGAATCGCCGTGCGGTCAATCGCTTCCAGAAAAGCGTCGTTCTTGGTCTGGTCACCGGTCAACTCGATGGTGTAACTTTTTTCGGTGACATCGATGATGCGACCGCGGAAGATGTCTGCCATGCGCTTCATCTCTTCACGCTCCTTGCCGACCGCACGCACCTTGACCATCATCAACTCGCGCTCGGTGTAAGCGCCTTCGGTCAGGTCCACAACCTTGATCACTTCAATAAGCCGGTTCAGGTGTTTGGTGATTTGCTCGATGACATCGTCTGAACCGGTGGTCTGAATCGTCATGCGCGAAAGACTCGGGTCTTCTGTAGGCGCCACCGTCAGGCTCTCGATGTTGTAACCCCGTGCAGAAAAAAGACCGACCACGCGTGACAGGGCACCGGGTTCGTTTTCGAGCAAGACAGCAATGATGTGTTTCATAAGAAAGGATTCCTCTTTTCGCTGCCCTCCCCTGCGCACGGTAATGCGCAAGCTTGGCAGGCAATAGATTCGTCAAAAAGGTCAGGTCAGGCCGCACGGCACAAGCCGTTGCCAACAATACCCGGCGATGAACAGGCGCGGCGCCAGGCCCCGCCCAGTCCAGATCAGCCTTGCGGCTTAAAGGTCTTCGCTCCCCAGCAGCATCTCAGTGATACCTTTGCCGGCCTGAACCATCGGGAAGACGTTCTCGGTCGGGTCGGTGCGGAAGTCCATGAAGACCGTGCGGTCCTTGAGCCTGCGGGCCTCGCGCAGCGCAGGCTCCACATCTTCTGGGCGTTCGATCAGCATACCGACGTGGCCGTAAGCCTCAGCGAGTTTCACAAAATCAGGCAGTGCATCCATGTAGCTGCTGCTGTAGCGGCCGGCGTATTCAACTTCCTGCCACTGGCGCACCATGCCCAAATAGCGGTTGTTCAGGGCAACGACCTTGATCGGTGTGTTGTATTGCAGGCAGGTGGACAGCTCCTGAATGCACATTTGCACCGAGCCTTCGCCCGTGACGCAAAACACTTCGCTGTCAGGCCGGGCCAGTTTGATACCCATGGCATACGGAATACCAACGCCCATGGTGCCAAGACCGCCGGAGTTGATCCAGCGACGCGGCTCGTTGAACTTGTAGTACTGCGCCGCCCACATCTGATGCTGACCCACGTCCGATGTGATGTAGGCGTCTGCATCCCGCGTCATGTTGGACAAGGTCTCGATCACATGCTGCGGCTTGATGACGCTGCCGTCACCCATGCTGTACTTCATGCAGTCGCGTTTGCGCCAGCCGTCTATCGTGTCCCACCAGCCACCCAGCGCGTGGGTGTCAGGCTTGAGGCCGGACTCTTTAATCATGGCAATCAGCTCGACGAGCACATCCTTGACATCACCAACGATGGGGATGTCCACCTTCACCCGCTTGGAGATACTTGAAGGGTCGATGTCAATGTGAATTATTTTGCGTTCGTTTTGCGCAAAGTGCTTGGGATTGCCAATCACGCGGTCGTCAAAACGCGCGCCCACGGCCAGCAAGACATCGCAGTTTTGCATGGCATTGTTAGCCTCCACCGTGCCATGCATGCCCAGCATGCCCAGAAACTTCGGGTCACTGGCCGGGTAAGCGCCCAAACCCATCAGGGTGTTGGTGCAGGGATAGCCCAGCATGTCCACCAGAGTACGAAGCTCCTGAGAGGCGTTGCTCAGCAGAACACCGCCACCTGTGTAGATGTAAGGGCGCTTGGCCGTCATTAGAAACTGCAGGGCTTTGCGGATTTGGCCGCTATGGCCTTTGCGCACCGGGTTGTAGCTGCGCATTTCCACAGTTTCCGGGTAATGGAAAGCGCATTTTTTGAAGGAAACGTCTTTGGGAATATCGACAACCACCGGGCCGGGGCGTCCGGAGCGGGCAATATGAAAGGCTTTCTTGATCGTTACGGCCAAGTCGCGAACATCCTTGACCAGAAAGTTGTGCTTGACGATGGGGCGGGTGATGCCCACGGTGTCGCACTCCTGGAAAGCGTCCAGGCCGATCGCATGCGTGGGCACCTGACCGGTAATGATCACCATCGGGATGCTGTCCATGTAGGCGGTCGCAATTCCGGTCACGGCGTTGGTCACGCCAGGGCCAGAGGTCACCAGGGCCACGCCGACTTCACCGGTAGCGCGCGCGTAACCGTCGGCGGCGTGAACTGCGGCCTGCTCATGACGTACCAGCACATGCTGAATGGTGTCTTGCTTGTAAAGTGCGTCGTAGATGTACAAGACGGCGCCGCCAGGATAGCCCCAGACGTGCTGTACATTTTCGTTTTGAAGGGATCGCACCAGGATCTCGGCGCCCATCAAATCAGGATTTTTGTCTAGGGATGGCTGCGAAACAGCAGCAGCGGATGCGATTTCCGCTTTGGTGATTTCCATGATGAACCTTTGTGAATTTCTCTAACGAAATAACTTGGGTGCCTCTTCGCCCGTTCTTTTGAAACAGCGTTGAGACTTGAGGCCAAAACCATAAGCAGATTCATATTCCGCCGAGTCATGACCCGTTTGCCTTTTAAATTGCAGGGGCTATTATGACATTATCAGAACACGGGCTGACTAAAGTTGAGGCATCGCACTGTTAAATCGGGCGCAGGTGACATAATTTCCCGACACCAAGTTACGGAATTCAGCAGCCCATTCGCCACAAATAAGAACAACATTAGGACAACCGGAATCCATCACCTTTGGCTACTGAACAAGAACTCTCCGACTTCTTGAAAAGCGTTGAAAAACGCGCTTTCAAACGCAGCATGTACCACGTCCGTGAAGAAGAGGCGGCGCTCGACATCGTTCAAGACAGCATGATGAAGCTGGCTCAGCATTACGGCGACAAACCTGCCGGCGAACTGCCCATGTTGTTTCAGCGTATTTTGTCTAACGCCACGCTCGACTGGTTTCGCCGCCGCAAAACACGCAATGCTCTTTTCACAAATATCAATGACTTTGATTCGTCTGGTGAAGAGGGTGAATTTGACTTTTTAGGTACATTGGAGAGCCTGGTCGACTCCGAAGGCACAGAAAGCGCGCAAGATGCCACCGAACGGGCACAGATCATGCATGAGATCGAATTACACATTGAGGCATTGCCAGGACGTCAACGGGAAGCCTTTCTGATGCGTTACTGGGAGGAGATGGACGTCGCGGAAACAGCTGCTGCCATGGGCTGTTCAGAAGGAAGTGTTAAAACTCACTGCTCCAGAGCGGTTCACGCGCTCAGTAAATCCTTAGGCGCCAAAGGAATCAAACTATGACCAATTCAATACGCCACCGCGCAGATATTTTGCAAGACCGCCAGGGTCATAAGCTCGCCTCTTACCTCACTTTGAGCGCCAATGAGCTGCCGCATCATGTTTCGGAGCGCTTGCGGGTCTCGCGTTCTCAGGCCTTGTCCAAGCGCAAATTGGCCAAACCAGGTTTTGCCTACGCATCAACTGCCAGCGGCAATGCACTGACTTGGGGCGGTGACGATGGCCTGGGCTGGCTGGGTCGCATAGGTTCTGTCCTGCCGCTGCTGGCGCTGGTGGCAGGCTTGCTTTTCATCAACTCAATTCAAAACGAGGATCGCGCCCGGGAATTGGCCGAAGTTGATGTCGCCTTGCTCACCGACGAGTTGCCACCAGCCGCTTTTTCAGATCCTGGTTTCCTGCAGTTCCTTAAAACTGACCTTTAACCCGAACCGCACAAATGTCCCTGAGTCCAGGCCGTCTACCAATGCTTCGTCAGGTCTGGCGGATCACTTTCTGGGTACTTTTCAGCCTGCTTGTCGCATCTGCTTTGCCGGCCCTGGCCCAGGACAGCAACCCGGCTGCTGCGGTTGTGAAACCTGTTCCTAACAAGCAAGCCTCTACACCGTCAGCCAAACAGGAGTGGGCCTTGCTCACTCCCGCCCAGCAACTGGCTTTGCAGCCTTTGGCTAAAAGCTGGGCAAGCCTGAGCAGTGGCCAAAAGCGCAAATGGCTAGAAATCTCCCTGAACTACCCGTCTCTGAGCGCTGATGACAAAGCCAAAATGCACAGCCGGATGTCAGAATGGGCGGCTCTCAGTCCGCGCGCTCGGGCCGAGGCCAGACTGAACTTTGCCAGCACCCAGGAGCTGTCCAAACAACTCAGCACCCAAGAAAAGCAAGCCAAATGGCAGGCTTACCAATCGCTTAGCAACGAAGAAAAGCGAAAACTTGCAGAAGGCGGTGTACGACCACCCGTCGGAGCAGCCCTGCCGGCTCGACCTGTTCCAGAAAAAAAGCTCGCCACGTTGGCCCCGACTGAAACAGCCGCCAATAAGCTTAAAATCAATCCGCCTGCCGCCTCCCTCTCTCAGCCCGTCTTGCAGGCCGAATAAGCGGCTTCCAGCTTCGGCTTTGCGCCAGGCCACAAACCGGTGCCATTGACTACAAGCCATGATTGACGAGCCTCAAACCCCATCTTTACGCAGACGTATGGCCTGTTGGCTCTACGAAGGCATGCTGATTTTTGGTGTGATGTTCATTGCTGACTACCTGTTCAGCACCCTGACACAGACGCGCCATGCATTGGACAACCGCCATAGCCAACAATTTTTTTTGTTTGTGGTCTTTGGTATTTACTTCGTTTGGTTCTGGTCACATGGTCAAACCCTGGCCATGAAAACCTGGCACATCCGCGTGACCGACCTGAAAGGCTGCGCACTGAGCCAGCAGCGCGCCCTCTGGCGCTACATACTGAGCTGGTTGTGGTTTCTGCCGCCACTGGCTGCCAGCTGGATTTTTAACATCGAAGTTCGCTATTCACTTTTTCTGGCTGCAGGCTGGATCATTTTTTGGGCTCTTCTTTCACGCCTGCACCCAAGACGACAGTTCTTGCATGACGCACTGGCGGGCACGCGCCTTGTCAGCTTTCATCAAATACCGATCAAACCTGTCAAACCTGTCTGAACTTCAATGAGCACCGAGCCCGTCAACCCGCAAAAGCAGCGCCGAGGTCTGTCGCGCATATGGCATGCCGCTATGTTTTCGGTGGCCGGCCTGCGCGCTGGCTGGGGTGAAATTGCCTTCAGGCAAGAGGCCATGGCAGCCATCATTTTGGTGCCCGCCGCCTTTTGGCTGGGTCAAGGCTGGGTTGAAATCGCCCTACTTATCGCCAGCGTTGTGGCGGTCATGGTCGTCGAGCTACTCAACACCGCGGTCGAAAGCGCCATCGACCGCATCGGCCCGGAGTGGCACGACCTCTCAAAGCGTGCCAAGGACATTGGCAGCGCCGCCGTGTTACTCAGCCTGACCCTGAGCATAGGGATTTGGTCAGCCGCCGCTTACTACCGTTTCGCGGCATGAGTCCTGCATTTTCGATTTGCGTGTATTGCGGCTCACGGCCCGGTACCGAGCCTGCCTTTGCTGAGGCAGCCCGCCAGGTCGGCCAGTGGATTGCGCAAAACAAGGGTCAACTGGTTTACGGCGGTGGACACAACGGTCTGATGGGCATGATGGCAGACGCCTGCTTGCAAGCCGGCGGCCGTGTGGTAGGTGTGATACCGAAGGCGCTGGTCGAAAAAGAATGGGCGCACTCTGGTTGCAGCGAATTGCATGTGGTTGAAAACATGCACGAGCGCAAACGCTTGATGGCCGAGCGAGCGGACGCTTTTTTGGCAATGCCCGGCGGCATTGGCACTTTTGAAGAATTTTTTGAGGTCTGGACCTGGCGGCAACTCGGCTATCACGACAAACCGGTCGGCCTGCTCAACATCAAGGGCTACTACGACAATCTGCTGGCTTTTTTATCGACTTCGGTGCAACAGGGCTTTATGAACGCGGGACAAATGCAACTGATCAGCAGTGGCACTCAGGCAGAGTCGCTTTTGAAGTCTCTGGTGACAGAAGCGGGCCTGGCACCCGGCAAGCTTGACCTTGATCAGATTTAAACAGCCGACTCGTCCTCTTCCCCGGTCCGGATGCGGACCACGCGCTCAACGGCGGTGATGAAAATTTTACCGTCACCGATCTTGCCGGTACGCGCTGCGCGCACGATGGCGTCGACGCAGCGGTCTAAATCCTCAGTCTTCACCACCACTTCGACTTTGACCTTCGGCAAGAAATCGACCACGTATTCGGCACCCCGGTAAAGCTCGGTATGCCCCTTCTGGCGGCCAAAGCCCTTGACTTCTGTGACTGTCAGGCCGGTCACACCACAGTCTCCGAGTGCTTCGCGGACTTCTTCGAGCTTGAAAGGCTTTATCACAGCGGTAATTTGTTTCACAGGTCTGCTCCGTAGGTTGATTCGATAGAAATTATCAGGGCATTGAAGTCACCAGCTTACCCCCGGAATTGATTGGTCACAGGATAGCGCCAATCTTTACCGAAGCTGCGGTGACTGACCCGGATGCCAATGGGCGACTGGCGGCGTTTGTATTCATTGAGCTTGATCAGCCGTGTGATGCGATCGACCAGTGCCGCGTCAAAGCCAGCCGCCACCAAGGATTCGATGCCCTCATCGTTTTCCATGTAGCGCTGCAAAATAGCATCCAAGACCTCGTAGGGCGGCAAACTGTCCTGGTCCGTTTGATCGGCGCGCAACTCGGCGCTGGGCGCTCGCGTGATGATTCGCTCAGGTATCGGGTTCTGGCCCGTGCCGTAGGGATCATTTTCATTGCGCCAGCGCGCCAGCTTGAAAACGGTGGTCTTGAGCAAATCCTTGATGACAGCAAAGCCGCCGGCCATGTCACCGTAAAGCGTGCAATAGCCCGTGGCCATCTCGCTTTTGTTGCCGGTGGTCAGCACAATGGAGCCGAACTTATTGGACAAGGCCATCAGGAAAACCCCACGAATGCGGGCCTGAATATTTTCTTCGGCTGTGTTTTCTGCCAGCCCGCTGAACTCACTGGCGAGCGATGCCTTGAACGCTTTGACCTGCGGCTCAATCGACAGCTCGTCATAGCGCACCTTCATGCGCGCAGCCATCTCGCGGGCGTCCAGCCATGACATATCGGCCGTATAAGCAGAAGGCATCATCACTGCGCGAACCTTGTCTGCGCCCAGCGCATCGACCGCAACAGCCAGCACCAAGGCCGAGTCAATACCGCCAGACAAGCCCAAAATTGCCCCCGGGAAACTGTTTTTCCCCAAGTAGTCACGCACGCCCAGCACCAGCGCGTCCCACAGATCGGCTTCCAAACTGCGGCTTGGCGCGCACGCAGCAGCCAGATACAGACCAGCACCTGGATTGCGCAAAACGTCCACAGCAAAGAGTGACTCTTCAAAACTAATCGCACGTCCAGCCAGAGCGCCGTCTGCCTGAACGGCAAACGAGCGACCCTCAAAAACCACCTCATCCTGTCCACCGACCAGATGCGCAAAGACCAGCGGCAAACCACATGACTTGGAGCGGCTTTGCATCATGGCCTCGCGTTCATCGCCCTTGCCCAGGTGAAAAGGCGAGGCATTCATCACCACCAGCAGCTCGGCACCCGCGGCTTTAGCCTGCCGGGCCGGCGCTTCAAACCAGGCATCCTCGCAAATCAACACACCAAGGGCCACGCGGTCCTCGCCCTGGCCCACATGAAAAACGCAAGCACCCTGCCCTGGCGTGAAATAACGCCGCTCATCAAAGACCTGGTAATTCGGCAGTTCCTGCTTGGCGTAGGTTTGCACACGCAGGCCGTTTTGCAATACATAAGCTGCGTTAAAAAGCTGCGGCACGGCAACGCTGTGCGTACGCAAGCCGGGGCCGCCATCCACCGGGGCCGGGCAGCCAATCACCACACTCAAGTCACTCAAGTCGGCCAACTCGCTGGCAACAAGGTCGACGGCATCCTGACACGCCTGAATAAAAGCCGGCCTTAAAAAAAGATCTTCAGCTGCGTAACCGCAAATCGCCAGCTCGGGGGTGAGTACCAGCCGGGCACCGTCGGCATAAGCCTTGCGCGCGGCGGCAATGATCTTGCGGGCATTGCCAGCCATGTCGCCGACACAGTAGTTCAGCTGGGCAACACAAATTTTCAGTAGCATGGGCAACTGTTCGGTGAGCAGGGCTCAGACAAAAGACAATCCATCATTCAGGTCATAAACAGGAAATCGACATTGAAAAACAAGCCAGACGATTATGTCATTCGGGTGCTGGACAGCCCGCAAGCGATTGATGGCCTTCAGTGGAACGAATTGCTGGCACGACAAGACCCTTGCGGGACACTCAATCCGTTCATGCGCCATGAGTACCTGACAGCCATGCAGGCCAGTGGCAGCGCCGTTCCGGACACCGGCTGGACGCCGCGCTTTATAGCACTTTACGACGGCAGCCGACTGGTGGCAGCGTGTGCCCTTTACCTGAAGTCGCACTCTTACGGCGAATACGTTTTTGACTGGGCCTGGGCCAACGCCTACCAGCAGCATGGCTTGCCCTACTACCCCAAGGCTTTGGTAGCGACACCCTTCACACCGGTGCCCGGCCCGCGGCTGCTGGCCGAAGACGCCGCCGCACGGGTGCTGCTGGTCAAGGCACTGTTGGCATGGTGCGAAAGCGAGAAACTGTCATCGCTGCATTTGCTGTTCTGCCACGAAGTCGATATTGCCGCCTGTGCAGAGGCCGGCCTGATGCTGCGCCATACCGTGCAATTCCATTGGAAGAATGTGGCCCCCACGCTTGTCGCCGCGCGTACTGCGCTGCCGCCACTTTCCGTTCGCCCTGAGCCTGTCGAAGGGATACCCGCACCCATTACCCGCTTCACAGACTTCGATGATTTCCTGGCGTCACTGAGCCAGGAAAAGCGCAAAAAAATCCGCCAGGAGCGACGCAAGGTCGCCGAGGCAGGCGTGGTTTTCCGATGTGCCCGGGGGGCGGATATCAACGCGTCTGATTGGGATTTCTTCTACCGCTGCTACGAACGCACTTACCTCGAGCATGGCAATGCTCCTTACCTCAGTCGCAACTTCTTTGAGCTGATGGCCACTCAGATGCCGGAAAACTGGCTGATGTTTGTGGCTGAGCGCGAGAGTCGGCCAATGGCCTGCAGTCTTATTGCACTGAGTTCAGGGGAACAAAATGGTCAAAAAACCGCTTACGGGCGTTACTGGGGTGCATTAGAACGGGTCGACTGCCTGCATTTTGAGGCCTGCTATTACCAGCCCTTGCAATGGTGTATCGCACATGGTTTTCACAGCTTTGAGGGTGGCGCTCAGGGCGAACACAAAATGGCCAGGGCCCTGTTACCCGTCAAGACCACCAGCGCCCACTGGCTGGCGCATCCCTCTTTTGCCGATGCCGTTGAGCGCTTTCTGGCCCGCGAGGAAGAAGGTATCGCCGGCTATATGCAGGAGCTGGAGCGGCGCAACCCTTTCAAACCGACAGCCAGCTGAGTCGCCATTCAGGCAAATGCAAGCCGCAGGGCAAGCAGCGCCACGGCCGCGACGACCAGCAAGGCCCACAGCATGCGCTTTTGCTTGCGGCGCAATGCCTCCATGCCCGCAATCAATTGCGTGTTTTGCTCTGCCAACTCGGACACCATGGCCGAAGACTCGGCCAACTGCTGCTGCAGCAGCATGCTGCCGGCCCGCAGGGCGATGACATCGGCCTTCAAACTGAGCAATGTAGGCTCGGCTTCAACTGTCGATGTTGTGTCAGCGGGATCTTGCGCAGCGGCCCCCTTATGGGCGACGTTATCCCACAGTTTTTTAGCGCCTGCAGCCACTTTGGGCGCATTGCGCACCACATCAGACCAGGGCACGCTTTGAAGCACTGTCAGCCAAGGTATCGGCATACAAAACCTTTGCGTAGAAAGAGTGTGTGTCAGCCCGCCAATATCAACCCTTGAGCGAATTCTGGTAATTGGTAATGCCGTCTGAGATTTCTTTTTTAGCCGACTCCGGGCCTTCCCAGCCATTGATCTTGACCCACTTGCCCTCTTCCAGGTCTTTGTAATGCTCAAAGAAGTGGGCAATGGTTTTCAGGCGCAGCGGGTTCAGGTCTTCGGGCTTTTGCCACTGGGTGTAGATTGACAAAATTTTGTCAGTGGGCACCGCAAGCACCTTGCCGTCTTCACCAGCTTCGTCGGTCATCTTCAAAATGCCGATGGGGCGGCAGGTCACCACCACACCGGGTATCAAGGGTACCGGCGTGATCACCAGCACATCCACCGGGTCGCCGTCGCCGCTGATGGTCTGCGGAACGTAACCGTAGTTGGTCGGGTAGTGCATGGACGTGCTCATGAAGCGGTCTACAAAAATCGCGCCGGACTCTTTGTCAACTTCGTACTTCACCGGATCCGCGTTCATCGGGATTTCAATGATCACATTGAAGGTGTCGGGTGCATTTTTTCCAGGGGTGACTTTGGATAAGGCCATGGGTTCTCGTTAATCTTGGTAAAAAAGCTGGTTGAAATGATGAAGGGGTCACGGCCAAGCAGGTTGACCGCTGTTTGACTAGTATTTACCCTCATTTTACTGATGCCGGCCTTACGCGAACCGGGAACGCTCATCTTTTCGCGTTAAATTCCCTGTGTTGGCCAATCGACACCAGACAGTGCTGGAGTTGAGGAAGCAACGCAAGGCGGTGTTCGCCCCAGCCTTGCAACCGAACCTTTAAGACAAAACAACTGGAGAATAGCTATGGTTGGCAACTCAGCGCTCATTTTGGCGCTCGCCTGTGGACTTATCGCCGTGGTGTACGGCGTCTGGGCCCGCAGCTGGATCCTCTCTCAAGACGCCGGCAATGCGCGCATGCAGGAAATAGCAGCCGCCATCCAGACCGGTGCGGCCGCCTACCTGGCGCGTCAATACAAAACCATCTCCATCGTTGGCGTTGTGCTGGCGGTTCTGATCGGTGTTTTCCTGGACGGCCTGACCGCCACCGGCTTTGTGGTCGGCGCGGTCCTCTCCGGCGCCTGCGGCTTCATCGGCATGAACGTTTCGGTGCGTGCCAATGTACGTACGGCTCAGGCAGCCACCCGCGGCATCGGCCCCGCCCTGGACGTCGCTTTTCGCGGCGGCGCCATCACCGGCATGCTGGTGGTGGGCCTGGGTCTGCTGGGCGTGACCGGTTTTTACTGGTTTTTGGTCGGTAACGGCAATCTGACACCCGACAAAAACCTGGCCAACATGCTCAACCCGTTGATCGGTTTTGCTTTCGGCTCATCGCTGATCTCTATCTTCGCCCGACTGGGCGGCGGCATCTTCACCAAGGGCGCTGACGTCGGCGCTGACCTGGTGGGTAAAGTCGAAGCAGGCATTCCGGAAGACGATCCACGCAACCCGGCCGTGATTGCCGACAACGTGGGCGACAACGTTGGTGACTGCGCCGGCATGGCCGCTGACTTGTTTGAAACCTACGCAGTCACCCTGATCGCCACCATGGTGCTGGGCGCCCTGCTGGTGACCTCAGCCCCGACCAGCGCCGTGGTTTACCCGCTGGCACTCGGTGCGGTGTCCATCATCGCTTCCATCATCGGCTGCTTCTTCGTCAAAGCTTCGCCCGGCATGAAGAACGTCATGCCGGCGCTGTACAAAGGCCTGGCGATTGCCGGCGGCCTGTCACTGGTGGCGTTTTACTTCGTTACCACCTGGTTGATGCCCGACAACGCGATTGCCGCCAGCGGCAGCCAGATAAGGCTCTTCGGCGCCTGCGCCGTCGGCCTGGTCTTGACAGCAGCGCTGGTCTGGGTGACCGAGTACTACACCGGCACGCAGTACGCACCAGTCAAGCATATTGCGCAAGCGTCTACCACCGGCCACGGCACCAACATCATTGCCGGCCTGGGCGTGTCGATGCGTTCGACCGCCTGGCCCGTGATTTTTGTCTGTATTGCTATTTTGGTGTCGTACAAACTGGGAGGCTTGTTCGGCATTGCGATTGCCGCTACGTCGATGCTGAGCATGGCCGGCATTGTGGTGGCGCTAGATGCCTACGGCCCGATCACCGACAACGCCGGCGGCATTGCCGAAATGGCTGAGCTACCCCCCGAAGTGCGCGCTGTGACCGACCCGCTTGACGCCGTTGGCAACACCACCAAGGCCGTGACCAAAGGCTACGCGATTGGCTCTGCCGGCTTGGCTGCGCTGGTGCTGTTTGCAGACTACACCCACAAGCTGGAAGCCTACGGCAAAGCCATCAGCTTTGACCTGAGCGACCCGATGGTCATCGTCGGCTTGTTTATAGGCGGTTTGATTCCCTACCTGTTTGGCGCCATGGCCATGGAAGCCGTGGGCCGCGCTGCGGGCTCAGTCGTGGTGGAAGTGCGCCGCCAGTTTGCTGACGGTGAGATCATGGCCGGCAAACGCAAGCCTGACTACAGCGCTGCGGTAGACATGCTGACCACCTCCGCCATCAAGGAAATGATCATTCCGTCGCTGCTGCCCGTGGTGGTGCCGATTCTGGTTGGTCTGCTGCTTGGCCCCAAAGCGCTGGGCGGCCTGCTCATGGGCACCATCGTCACAGGCCTCTTTGTCGCCATTTCCATGTGCACCGGTGGCGGTGCCTGGGACAACGCCAAAAAGTACATTGAAGACGGCAACCACGGCGGCAAAGGCTCAGAAGCCCACAAAGCCGCCGTCACAGGCGACACCGTGGGCGACCCGTACAAAGACACCGCCGGCCCGGCTGTGAACCCGCTGATCAAGATCATCAACATCGTGGCCCTGCTCATCGTGCCATTGATGATGAAGTTCCACGGCGCTTAAGTGCCACCACCCGGCCTTGCGCCGGTTTATAAAAAAGCCCGCTTTCTAGCGGGCTTTTTTTATGCCAGCTGAAAATTACCGGCATCAATGCTGTGCGGGCAAGGTCAAGCATTGTTGGGGCGGACATGCCAAAATGATCTGCAGTCAATGTCAAACAAAAAGCCTCAATTGAATTCAAATCTACCCCCTGCCATGAGGCTCAAAGGATTCTGGCAACAAGCTCATTTTTTGGGGTGCATTGAATTACGCATTTTCAAGCGCAACACCCAGCTCTTATGGGCTGCCGGCATCGTGCTGCTGATTCCCGCCATCTATCTTCTGATTTACCTCTCCAGTGTGTGGGATCCGACAGGCCGTGCAACAAATTTGCCGGTGGGGCTGGTTAACCAGGACCAAGGTTTTACCTACCTGGATAAATCCGTCAATGTCGGCAACGAGATCATCCGCCGCCTGGAAGATAAAAAACAATTTGGCTACCGCAAATTAGACAACGCGCAGGAGGCACGGCAAATGGTGCGCAGCGGGCAACTCGCCTTCACGCTAATCATTCCTTCCAACTTCAGCGAAAACGCCATCCCGGCGCAAGAAGAAGGCATCGGGCAACTTGTGGTCTATACCTCGGCCGGTAACAACTATGAAAGCTCCTTGCTGGCAGCTCAATTTGCGCGTGTTTTAGGAGAAGACGTCAACAGGACCTTGAGCGAGCAACGCTGGGCTTTGGTGCTCAGCTCCAGTGTCGGCTCTCAGCAAGGGGTCGAGCGCTTGCGCGAAGGGGTCGCCAAACTCAGTCAAGGGGCCCAAAAATTAGCGAGCGGCACAGCCAAAACCGAAGCGGCCAGCGCCGGCATGAAACAAGGCTTTGTGCGCTTGCAAAGCAGCATCGACAAAATGACCGAGGGCACCCAAACATTGGGCAACGGTATCCGCGCCACAGCAGACGGTCTGCCCCCTGCCGAAAACGTACGCGGCCTGCGTCTCGGGGCCGAATCTCTGGCTGCGGGCCACCAGGATCTGAGCAAAGGTCTCAATGAGTTGCTCACCGGCCACCAAAAGCTGCTGCAAAGCGTCGAAGCTTTGAAGGTCGACTTGGACAACCGCCTGTTCGTACCTGCCCCGCTGCTCGAAGGAGTTAGCCAATTAAGCGAAAGCATGGTTCAAATAGACCAAGGCTTGCGTCAAGCGGCAGACGGGCAGCAAAAACTCAGTACAGGAATGTCTACGCTGAACAACAACCTCAGGACACTGACATTTGGAATCCGAGATTTACGCAGGGGAATGAATTCCATGACTGCCGCTCTTCCTGAAGAGCAACAGCTCACTCAACTGAGCACCGGCACGGCCGAATTAGCCCAAAATTTTCAACAGCTCCACGAAGGCATTCAACGGGTGACCGAAGGAGCCCAATACCTGACGGTCGGCTTGGATCTGATGCTCAAAGAACTTCCCGGGGCGGCGCCCGCCATAGGGGGCAGTGCAGCGGGTTTGGCGCATTCTGTTTCGCCGCAACTGGAAATAGAGGACGCAGTGGCTAACTACGGCAGCGGATTTGCCCCCAATATCATCCCCTTGGCCCTTTGGTTGGGCGCAGGGGTGGCAGCATTTTTGATCCATGTTCGCCTGCAGCCTAGACTGGCAAAGCGGTTTTCGCGCATGGCACTTGTATCAGGCAAGGTTTTTGTCCCTTCTTTGCTGGTGTTAATTCAGGCGGCATTGATTTTTTCCATTGTCCGCTTCGTGCTGAATATTGCAGTTCAAAACCCTGCCGCCTTGGCATTGACCTTGGCCTGTAGCGCCCTGACCTTCATGCTCATTGTGTTTGCCTTGACACGCGCTCTGGGTGATGCAGGCAAAGCGCTAGCCATGCTATTTTTAGCCCTGCAGATTTCGGCATCCGGTGGCTTTATCCCGGTTGAACTGACGGGCAGTGTTTACTCAGAAATCAGCCCTTGGTTACCAATGACCTGGGTTGTCAAAAGCATCAAAGCCAGCATGTTTGGCGCCTACGAAAGCAATTGGCAAAGCCCCTTGATGATCGTCGGAGTTTGGGGAATCTGCGCTCTAACTGTTGCAACTTTCGTCGGGCGCTGGCGCTTTGTAGCATCCAGAAACATGCGTCCCAAAATGGAGCAGTAGTGCTACGACCCAAACCGCCTCGTCGCTACTGCGTCTCTTGGCTTACGACTCTACTTTCAACGCCTTAACTCAGCCCCATGAAAATCGTCGACATCCTCGAATCCACGCTCCCGATCAAGTCGGACATTCGTAACGCCTACATCGACTTCTCGAAGATGACCCTCAGCCTGGTGGCGGTGGTGACAGACGTGATCCGGGACGGCAAGCCGGTGGTGGGCTACGGCTTCAACTCCAACGGCCGCTACGGCCAGGGCGGACTGATTCGCGAACGCTTTTTGCCGCGCCTGCTCGAGGCGCCGCCAGAGTCCCTATTGAGCGATAGCGCCGACAACCTGGATCCGCACAAGATCTGGACCCGCATGATGACCAACGAAAAACCGGGTGGTCACGGTGAGCGCTCGGTGGCGGTCGGCACCATCGACATGGCTGTGTGGGACGCGGTGGCCAAGATCGAAGGCAAGCCGCTGTTTCAGCTGCT
>Ga0164295_10000579_pt1 | contig 30864 bp, 25 predicted proteins | sample GEODES006metaG_FD_111798 | JGI IMG/M metagenome (GOLD analysis project Ga0164295, IMG submission 111798) | Oligotrophic lake water microbial communities from Sparkling Lake, Wisconsin, USA - GEODES006 metaG | ecosystem: Environmental > Aquatic > Freshwater > Lake | place: USA: Sparkling Lake... | reverse complement strand
TGATGCTCGCCGCGTCCTTCGCCGACAGCACGCGCAGGTTCGTGTATTCCAACGCGAGCAGGTCAATTTCCACGCGCGCAATACGCCGACGAAACTCCGGATCTTCGGACAAAGGCCGGCCATGGCGCTGCTCTACGTTAGCGACGGTCTTCAAGTCGAGCAGGTCGCGCTTCGAAGCCCCTACGCCGGCAATGCTCGCTCGCTCGTGGCCCAGCAAGTATTTCGCATACGTCCAGCCTTGGTTTTCTTCGCCCACCAAGTTCGCGACCGGCACACGCACGTCGGTGAAGAAAATGTCGTTCACTTCATAAGTACCGTCTAGCAAGCGAGTGGGCTTCACGGTAATGCCCGGGGTCTTCATGTCGAACAGCAGCATGGAGATGCCGCGCTGTGCCTTCGCAGAAGTGTCCGTGCGTACCAGACAAAAGATCCAGTCGGCGTGTTGGCCTAGGGTGTTCCAGCACTTCTGGCCGTTCACTACGTAGTGGTCGCCGTCGCGCACCGCTTGCGTCTTCAGTGAGGCAAGGTCCGAACCGGAGCCTGGCTCCGAATAACCTTGGCACCACCAGTGTTCGCCGCTGAGGATGCGCGGCAAAAAATACTCTTGGTGTTCGCGGCTGCCGTAGCGCATGAGCACTGGGGCCAGCATCTTCACGCCGAACGACACCTGCTGTGGGGCGCCGACCAGCGCGCATTCGAGCTGGAACAGGTGCTGCTCCACCGGGGTGGCCGCCAAGCCGCCGAATTCCACAGGCCAGTGAATGGCGCCCCAGCCATGGGCGTGCAAGATGCCCTGCCAGGCGCGAATGTCCGCCACGCTGGCGGGGCCGCCGCCCAGGGTCCGGGCGGCCATGTCCGCCGTCAGGTGCTCCGCCAGAAAAGCGCGCACCCGTGCTTGGAAGTCCAGTTCACTCGCCGAGTAGTTCAGGTCCATGGGGTCTCCGTAGGCCGGTAATGTCAAGACGCAAGGGTAACCTGTCACGCCCCACCTTGACCGCTTGCCCCCCTTCCGGTGATACTCAGTTCCATGTACGAGCGTTGCAACACTGCCCCTGCCAATTGGTGGTGGTGCCCCCTCACGGAGTGGGCACCCGGCGCCGCGTAACGCACTGTTACCGAACACCGGAACCCATCTCCGCCATGCCGGGGGTGGGTTTTTTGTTGTCCGCTCCCCGGTGCCGAAAGGACCCGAAGAGGAGCTTATGTCCACCATCCCCGCCGCCGCGAATTCTGCTTCCCAGCCGTTTGGCGGGACGCCGTTCGACATCACGGCCGACCTCGACACGCCCGTTTCCGCCTTCCTGAAGCTGCGGCCGTTCCGGCCGCGTTTTCTGCTGGAAAGCGTGGAAGGTGGTGAGCGTGTGGCTCGCTATTCCTTCATCGGCTTCGGGGACTGCCTGGAAGTGCGCCTCGACGCGGCCGGCTTTACGGTCGACGGCGTCACCAGCCCGGCCCCTGCCAGTCAAGCAGAACTGCTGGACGCCCTGCGCGCCGCGCTGAAGCAGGCGCCGCGTCCGTTGCCCGAGGTGCCTGGCGTACCGCTCGCCGGTGGCTTGGTCGGCTTTTCGGCCTACGACCTCGTCCGTCGCTTCGAGCGTCTGCCCGCCCGCAAGGATGCGATGACCGTGCCCGAGGGCTGCTGGGTCGCACCGCAGAGCTTTCTGGTGTTCGACCACGTCACCCGCGGCATGGCTTTGCTGCACGCCGGCCCCGAAGAAGAGCGCCAGGCGCTCCGCAAAGAAATCATCCGCGCGCTGCGAGGGGGCTTGAACACTGGTCGCCCGCTCGCCAAGGTGAGCCCACCCACGGCCAGTTTGTCGAAGCCCGAGTTCCTCGAAGGCGTTGCCAAGGTGAAGGAACGGATCGCCGCCGGCGACGTCTACCAATTGGTGTTGTCCGTGCGTTTCGCCGGCAAGCACACCGTGGACCCGTTCGAGGTCTATCGCGCGCTGCGCCTCATCAACCCGTCGCCGTATATGTTCTATCTCGACATCGCGGGGTTGCAGGTCGTGGGTTCTTCCCCCGAGGCGCTGGTGAAGCTTCAGGATGGCCGTGCGCAGCTGCGCCCCATCGCTGGTACGCGCCCGCGCGGCGCCGATATGGCGGCGGACCTTGAGCACGAAACCAGCTTGCTGGCGGATGTGAAAGAAAACGCCGAACATGTGATGCTGGTCGATTTGGCCCGCAACGACCTCGGCCGCGTGGCGGCTGCAGGCACGGTGGGCGTGGCGCCGTACCGCGTTATCGAACGCTACAGCCATGTCATGCATATCGTCAGTGGTGTGAACGGCCAGTTGGCAGCGGGCAAGGACGCGTTCGATTTGTTCGCGGCAACGTTCCCGGCGGGAACGCTGGTGGGCGCGCCGAAAGTGAAAGCGATGGAAATCATTGATCAGCTCGAGCCCGTGCGTCGTGGGCTCTATGGCGGAACGGTGGGTTACTTCGGTGAGACCGGCGATATGGACCAAGCGATCACTATTCGGTCGTTGGTGTTTCAAGGTGACCAATACACCTACCAGGCAGGCGCCGGTATTGTCGCGGACAGCGACCCGGAAGCCGAATATGCCGAGGTGTTGGCGAAGAGTGCGGCCTTGCGGCGAGCACTGCAGTTGGCGGAGGAAGGACTGTGAGCGTGCGTCTGTTGCTGGTCGATAACTACGACTCTTTTACCTATAACTTGGTGCAGGCTTTTCTGGTGCTGGGCGCCGAAGTGGAAGTGCATCGCAATGACGAAATCACGGTCGAGCAGGCCCTCGCGTGGACGCCCACGCACGTGTGCATTTCGCCGGGCCCCGGTACGCCCTACGATGCTGGCGTTTCCATGGACATGATTAGCGCTTTCGCCGGCAAGGTGCCGGTGCTGGGCGTGTGTCTCGGGCATCAGTCCATCACGGAAGTGTTCGGCGGCAAGGTGGTACGGAACTCGCGCCTGATGCACGGCAAGACTTCGCCTGTGAATCACGATGGCTTGGGTGTGTTCGCCGGCTTGCCGCAGCCCATGTTGGTGGGGCGCTATCACTCGTTGGTGGCGAAGCCGGAAAGCTTGCCGGCGTGCCTGCAAGTAACAGCCACTACCGCCGAGGGCGAAATTATGGGGCTGCGCCATACGGAGCTCGTAGTGGAAGGCGTGCAGTTCCACCCGGAAAGCGTGCTGACGCCCGATGGCCCGCAGTTGCTCGGCAACTTTCTGCGGATGCAGGGTGGAGTGCGCTAGACCATGGCCATGAACCCCTCTGCGGTAAGTTCTTCGGCCGCTGCACCGCTGGTGTTGCGGGATGTATTGGAACGCTTGCTGGCGGGCGAGTCGCTCGCTGAAGCCGAAGCACAGCAGTTGCTGGTGCAACTTACCGACGAGAGTCTCTCGCCGGCGATGGTCGCTGCGCAGTTGGTGGCGTTGCGCGCCAAGGGCGTGGTGGCCGATGAAGTCCGCGGCTTTGCCAAGGGCATGCGCGCGCTGGCGCGTCGCCCCGAGTTACCTTTCGTTGGCAAAACAGTAGACGTGGTGGGCACGGGCGGCGATGGCTCCGGCAGCGTGAACCTTTCCACTGGCGCGGCGCTACTGGCGGCGGCGGCAGGTGCGCAGGTGGTGAAGCATGGCAACCGCAGCATTAGCAGCCGTTCGGGCAGTGCGGACCTACTCGAAGCGCTGGGCCTGAAGTTGCCGCTGCAAGGCACGGATATTGGTGGTTGCCTTACGGCTACCGGCTTCACGTTCCTGTTCGCACCGCATCACCACCCCGCCATGAAAGCCGTGGGCCCAGTGCGTGGTGCCATGGGTATTCGCACGGTATTCAACTTGCTGGGCCCGCTGACCAACCCGGCCGCGCCGCCGTTCGGGCTCATTGGTGCGTTCAATTTGGAGACCGCAAAGCTGATGGCTGAAGCGTTCGCAGGCTTACCCATCGAGCGCGTGTTCGTAGTGCACGGCGAGCCGGGTTGGGATGAGCCCACGCCCTGTGGCCCGTTTCATTTGTTTGATGTGCAAAAGACGGTGGGAGCGAGGTTGCTCGCGACGGTCACGCACACCGTGCGTGACCCGCTCACTGACTACGGCTTGCCGCGCTGCCGCCCCGAAGACCTCGCCGGTGGCGATGCTGCCCACAACGCCGAACGCCTGCTGCAGGTGTTCTGCGGCGAAGACCAGGGTGCACATCGCCATGCCTTGCTGCTAGGCGCGGCGCTGGTGCTGGAAGTGACCGGCCAGGCCGCCACGCCGCGCGATGCCTTGGCCATGGCGGCAGCGGCTATCGATAGCGGCGCTGCGCTGCGTATGGCAGAAGCCTTGCGTGCCTTCGGTGCCAACGCTGGAGCTACCGCGTGAGCGGCTTCCTCGACCAGATGGCGGCTTCCAGCACAGCGCGGTATGCCGCGGCGCTGGCGGCTGTGCCATTGGCCGAGGTGCGTGCCGCGGCGTTAGCGTGTACGCCGGCCCCGCCGTTGCGGCTGGACGGCCGCTTCGACCTGATTGCTGAACTCAAGCTGCGTTCGCCGGCGCTCGGGCAGCTGGGTACGCTTCAACAAGACGATGCGCTGGAGCAGCGCATAGCCGCTTATGCGCGCGGTGGCGCCGCGGCAGTGTCCGTGCTCACCGAGCCCGACCGCTTCGATGGCAGCCTCGAGCACCTGCGCCGTGCCGTGACCGTGTTGGACCCGCTCGGCGTGCCGGCGATGCGCAAAGATTTTCTGGTGGCGCCGTACCAGTTGTACGAAGCGCGCGCGGCAGGCGCGGGCGGTGCGCTGCTTATCGTGCGCATGCTGCCTGCGGCCGTGTTGGAAGAGATGCTGGACGTGGCCGCTGAACTTGGCCTGTGGATTTTGCTCGAGGCCTTCGACGAAGCGGACATCGCAGTGATGAACGCATTAGTGGCACGCCGGCAGACGCAAACTGGCTTGCTGCTCGGTGTGAACAGCCGCGACTTGCAAACGCTGCAAGTCGTGCCGGAAAGATTATTGACGATGGCGGGCTTGCTGCCCGCGCATTTGCCTCGCGTGGCGGAAAGTGGCGTCGGCACCGCAGATGATGCCGCCGCGATGGCGCGTGCGGGCTGGACTATGGCCTTGGTGGGCACGGCATTGATGTCGGCTACTGCCGGTGCGGAGCCAATGGCGCAGGCCATGTTGGCAGCAGCGCGCGATGTGGGTGGCGGCGCATGAGCCTTTGGATAAAAGTCTGCGGCTTGCGAACGCCGGCGGATGTTGCGGCTGCCTGCGCTGCAGGCGCAGATGCCATTGGTTTCGTGTTCGCGCCTTCGGTGCGCCGCGTGTCGCCCGCGGAAGCCACCACTGCAGCTGCCGCCGCTCCCGCGAACGTGCAGCGGGTAGCAGTTTTTCTGCACCCAACGCAAGCGGAATTAGACGAAGTGCTCGCCAGTTTCAAACCCGACATCGTGCAAACCGACGCGGCAGATTTCGCGACGTTGCAGGTACCGGCTGGTATAGCTGTGTTGCCGGTGGTGCGTGCCGGCGAGAGTCGCGAGCAAGCTCCCTTCCACAATGCAGCCTCTTCTGCAGGAGGCAGCTTGCTGCCCACGGAAGCGGGCTCTGTGCCACAAGGGGTGATCTCTTCGTTTGTAGGAGGTAGCTTGCTGCCGACCCGCTGCTTGGTGGAAGGGCCGCGCAGTGGCACGGGGCAGGTGGCGGACTGGGCTACAGCCGCCGAAATTGCCGTCCGTACGCAAGTGGTGCTGGCGGGTGGTCTGCAGGCTGGCAATGTCGCTGCGGCCGTACAAGCCGTACGCCCTTGGGGCGTCGATGTATCCAGTGGCGTGGAAAGTGCTCCAGGCGTCAAGGACGCCACGCGTATCCACGAGTTTGTCTTTGCTGCGCGGCAGGCCCATGCGGCCGCGGCGGTTTCAATGAATACAGTTAGAACCTGAGGGAAAGCAGATGGCTATGGCAATCGACGCGGCGCAGGCCGCAGAGTGGCTGGACCGCGAACTGAAGGGCGACTACCCCGATGCACGCGGCCGTTTTGGTCCTTATGGTGGCGCCTACGTGCCCGAAACGCTCATCCCTTCGCTGGAGAAACTTGCGGCTGGTGTTAAGCGCTGGCTGGCAGACCCGGACTATCTCGCGGATTTTCATAGCGAGCTGAACACGTTCGTGGGCCGGCCGACGGCGCTTACCTTCGCGCCGACGCTGTCGAAGAAATGGGGCGCGGAAGTGTGGCTGAAGCGCGAAGACCTTGCGCACACCGGCGCCCACAAGATCAACAACGCTATCGGCCAAGCTTTGCTTGCCAAGCGCTTAGGTGCTACGCGCATTGTCGCCGAAACCGGCGCCGGCCAGCACGGCGTGGCCAGTGCCGCTGCATGTGCGCGTCTTGGCTTGCCTTGCACGGTGTACATGGGCGCGGTGGACATTGAACGCCAAGCGCCGAACGTGGGGCGAATGAAGTTGCTCGGCGCCACGGTGGTGCCGGTCACTGCCGGCGACCAGACGCTACGTGCCGCCGTGGACGAAGCGCTGCGCGACTGGGTGACGAACCCGGATGGTACGTACTACCTGCTCGGTTCGGCCATTGGCCCACACCCGTACCCGTACATCGTGCGTGAACTGCAGAGCGTTATCGGCCGTGAATCCCGCGAGCAGATGCTGAAGCAAGCCGATGCGCTGCCCGATCTCGTCGTCGCTTGCGTTGGCGGCGGCAGCAATAGCATCGGCATGTTCCATCCGTTCATCAACGACACCAGCGTGCAAATTCTCGGTATCGAGGCCGGTGGCCGCGGCGCTGGGCTTGGCGACAACTCCGCCACGCTGAGCTTCGGACGTCCGGGCGTGCTGCAGGGCTGCTATTCCATGCTGCTGCAAGATAGCGATGGCCAGATTCAGGAAACGCATTCGGTGTCTGCTGGCCTCGACTACCCGGGCGTCGGCCCAGAGCACGCGCTACTGCACTCGGCTGGCCGCGTTAGCTATGAAAGCGTCACCGACGACGAGGCGCTCGAAGCGCTCGCGGAATGCTGCGAAGCGGAAGGCATTATTCCTGCTATTGAGACTGCGCACGCCTTCTTCGGTGCGCGCCGTTATGCCCACGCGAATCCGGGCAAGCGCATTCTTATTTGCCTCTCTGGCCGTGGCGACAAGGACATGCCCACGCTCCAGAAGACCTTGTTGAAGGGGAAGATCTGATGAGCACTCCTGCTGAAAGCATCAGCGTTGCCATTCGCGCCGCTCACGACGCGGGTCGTCCGGCCTTGGTGGCATTTGTCACCGCCGGTTTCCCGAAGGTGGAGCAGTTCACCGAGAACCTACTGAAGGTGGCCGATGCTGCCGATGTGGTGGAGATTGGTGTGCCCTTCTCCGACCCCATGGCCGACGGTGCCACCATTCAGTTGGCCAGTCGCGCGGCCTTGGCGCAGGGCGTGTCCATGGTTTGGATTCTGGAAACCGTAGCTGCCTTACCGCGTCGCCCCAAGGCGCCGCTGCTAATGATGAGCTATTTGAATCCTTTGCTGTCATACGGCCTCGACAAACTTCCTGCTGCCGCTCGTGCCGCGGGCATCAGCGGCTTCATCGTGCCGGACTTGCCCCATGAAGAAGCAGCAGACCTGGAGGCAGCCCTGGCCCATGAGGGTCTGGCGCTGATCCAGATGGTTACGCCTGTTACTCCGCAAGCGCGTCTGGAGCGTCTGTGTGGCGCGGCGAAGGGCTTTGTTTATGCGGTCACCATGACGGGCACCACGGGTAAAAATGTGGCAGTGCCGGAAGAGGTGACGACCTACCTCGACCGCGTGCGTGCTGCTTCCAATGTGCCGGTGTGCGCAGGCTTTGGTATTCGCGCCAAGGAACAGGTGGCCCGCTTGGCCGGGCACGTGGAAGGCGTGGTGGTAGGAAGCGCGCTGCTTGAAGTGCTGGAGCGCGGCGAAGACCCGGCGGCGTTTCTGGCTTCGCTCCGCTAAGGCACTGGCAATAGCCTCAGTTGCGGTAGTTCAGGGGCGGCGCGCGGTCGCCGACGATGGACACGTACTCAAAGTTCGGGCCGCGAAGCTGGTCGAACTCAGCGCGTGCTGCAGCGACCAGTTTCGGGTCCTTGAATAGCGCCAAGCCGGTGAGTGCCAGTGTTTTCGCTGCCACTTCCATGCCCTTCAGCCCAATACTGGTGCCGCCTGCAGCCACGGCCTGCCAGCTGTGCGCGGGCGTGCCAGGTACCCAAGTGGCGGTACGAATGCCGACCGTGGGAACTAGCCAACTGATGTCACCGACGTCCGTGCTGCCGTAGCCGGCGCGTTCGTAGCCATATGGCTGCACCACTTGCTCCGTGCCTGGCGCCTTCGCGGCCGTACCCAAGGTGGCAATAATGCTGTCGGCGAAGGCTCGCTCTTCCGCGGTGTACTGCACGCCACCCACGCGGCGCATAGCACTGTCTGCCACGGCCCCGAGCGTGTCGTTCGGCAACAAGCTGTAGACACCATGGATGACTTCATAGTCCATCGTAGTGCCAGTGCCCATGGCGCCAGCTTCGGCGGCCTTCACCACGCGTTCGAACAAGCCGAGCATGACGCGCGGGTCTTTGTGGCGCACGTAGTAGTACACCTCGGAGAACTCCGGGACCACGTTCGGTGCGGCGCCACCATTGGTGATGATGTAGTGGATGCGCGCGTCAGCAGGCACGTGCTCGCGCATGAGGTTGACCATGTAGTTCATGGCTTCCACACCATCGAGCGCCGAGCGGCCACGGTCCGGCGCGCCTGCTGCATGGCTGGGCGTGCCGTGGAAGCGGAACTTCGCACTCTTGTTGGCAAGGCTTAGGTCCTGCGTGGCATTGTTGGTGTCGCTGGGGTGCCAGTGGATGACCACATCCACATCCTTGAATAGACCGGCCCGTGCCATGTAAACCTTGCCGGCACCGCCTTCTTCAGCGGGGGTGCCGTAGAAACGCAGCGTGCCTGCGGTGCCACTGGCCTTCAGTGACTGAGCAATGGCGATAGCGGCGCTGGCGCTACCCGCGCCAAACAAGTGATGGCCGCAAGCGTGCCCACTGATACGCCCCTTCAGCGGCGTGCGTACTGGGGTGGCTGCTTGGCTGAAGCCAGGCAGGGCATCGAATTCGCCGAGCATGCCGATGGTGCTGCCACCGTTACCTTGTTTGAACTCGGCAACGAAGGCTGTGGGGATGCCGGCCACGCCGGCCGTGATGGTGAACCCGGCATCGGCCAATACTTTCTGGAGTAGCGCCGAGGACTGGCGCTCTTGGTAGCCCACTTCGGCAAAGCCCCAGATGGCCAGCGCCGTTTCGGCGTCTACCGCGCGGTGCGCCTCGACGCTGGCCAAGACGGCCTTCGTGTCGCTTTCGGATAGCGGCGAACGGGGGGCTTTACCAGCGGCCAAGGCAGGTGCCGCAGTGAATGCCAGCAGCAGTGCGCTGGCTACGGCCGTGGCCAATGCCCGACCAACGGTAAGGCCAGCCACAGGGCCGACAGCGTTGCGAGGGGAGTGCTGGTGGCGCAGTGCGCGGGCGCGATTAGGGGTGTTCATGCCCCGATAGTAGCGCGACTTTTACCGCCGACGCAGCAGCAGATACAGCGTGCTCGCCGCCATGGCTACCCAGCCTGCCCAAACCGGTTCGGCGGCCAACCCACACCACAGCACGCCGCCTAGGAATCCGGCACAAGCCACCACGGTGGAATCGCGGCGACGGCTGGCCGCTTCGTTGGCTGCCTGCAGGGCTGCTAGCCGCTGCGGCTCGAGTTGCAGCGTCAGCTTGCCTTGGTTCAGGTCGCGCAGGCCGCGCTGCAGCACGGCGGGCGCGCCTTTCAGCGCCTCGAGTACGTCGGGGGCTTGCTGGCGCCAACTGCGCAGCACGGCGAGCGGCGAGAGGTGTTCTTTCATCCACTGGCGCAGGATGGGCTGTGCGGTTTGCCACAGGTCCAGTTCAGGGTAGAGCTGACGCCCGAGGCCTTCGATATTCAGCAATGTCTTCTGCAGCAGGATGAGCTGCGGCTGCACTTCCATGCGGAAGCGGCGTGCGGTGTCGAACAGTCGCAACAGCACCTGCCCGAAAGAGATTTCAGAGAGCGGCTTATTGAAGATGGGTTCGCATACCGTGCGCACGGCGCTTTCCAGTTCATCGACGCGCGTGTCGGGCGGCACCCAGCCGCTGTCGATGTGCAGTTGCGCCACGCGGCGGTAGTCGCGGTCGAAGAAAGCCAGGAAATTGGCTGCCAAGTAATGCTGGTCCCGGGTATCCAGCGTGCCCACGATGCCGAAGTCGATGGCGGCATAGCGCGGGTTTTTCGGGTCCGTGACGTCCACGAAAATGTTGCCGGGGTGCATGTCGGCGTGGAAGAAGTTGTGCTTGAACACCTGCGTGAAGAAAATCTCGACGCCATATTCGCCCAGCTTCTTGAAGTCCGCACCCACTTCACGCAGTTTCGCAATATCCGAGATTTGCACGCCGTACACGCGCTCCATCACCATCACATCCACCCGGCATAGGTCCCAGTAGACGGCCGGCACATGGATGATGGGCGAGCCTAGAAACTGCCGGCGCAACTGCGCGGCGTTGCCGGCCTCGCGCATCAGGTCCAGTTCGTCGAGCACGGTCTTTTCGTACTCCGCGACCACTTCCACGGGACGCAGGCGGCGGCCATCGTCGGAGCCGGCAGCGAAGATGCCAGCCACGGCGTACATCAGTTCCAAGTCCTGCACGATGCGTTCGCGCATGCCCGGGCGCAGCACCTTCACTACGACGGCTTCGCCTGTCTTCAGCACGGCGCCGTGAACTTGCGCGAGCGAGGCCGCACCTAGCGGCTCGGTCTCGAACTCAGCGAACAGTTCACCTACCGGCGCACCGAGCGCGGCCTCGATGCGCTGCCGTGCTTCGTCTACTGGGAACGGCGGGACGCGGTCCTGCAGTTTTGCCAATTCATCGGCAAGGTCCGCGGGGAGCAAGTCGCGGCGCGTGGACAGCGCCTGCCCGAACTTGATGAAGATGGGGCCAAGGGTTTCCAAGGCCAGCCGCAGGCGTTCGGCCCGCGTACCGGCTTGGCGCTGCACGAACCAAGTCCATGGCGACACGAAGCGTAGCCATGCCAAGTGGCGTTCCAATCGGCTGCCAGCGAGAAATTCCTCCAGGCCGTATTCCGCGGTGATGCGTTGGATTTGCACCAGACGCCGCAGCACACGCCAGCGCGACACCTTGCCGAAGGTAGGTTCACGCACTGCGCCGCTTGCTGGCACGCTCACGAGCGGGCTCGCGCCACGCGCGCCTCGAGCAAGCGCAAGCGGGCTTCAGCGCGGTCCACGCCTTCACGCAAGCGGTCTACGTCGTCCATGAACACTTCGGCTTCGGCACGCGGCGGCAACTGCTGCGTTTCTTCGGTGAGGTATTCGGCGGTGTTGGCGGCGAAGGAGCCCGCTACCTGCTTGCCGAACTGAAAAACACCACGCGCGAAACGCAGTGCATGGTGCGCCGGGGCCTCGCCCAAATAGCGCGCCACTTCCGCCTCGATATCAGGGTTGGCGTACGAAAGCAGTGTGCGGAAGGCTTGCGCGGTTTCCGCGTCACCTTCAATACGAACACCGCCAGTCCGCAGGCGCAAGTCCGCCAGCGGCGCGGTCATGGCCAGCAACGCGAACGGCGTGCCGAAGACCGTGGTGTCTGCCGCGCGGTCGTCTGCCGCCAGTTCCAGTTCACCATTCACTACGCTTAGCACCAAGCGCAGACCACCCGGCACATCCACTTGCACCGCGAAGGTTCGTCCTTCCAGACGTTCCAATTGGCGGCGGGCGGGCGTGCTGGCTTGGACGGTGCGGTTGAGCAACTGGCTGAACGGCAGCAGCAGTCGAGGTGGCAGGGTCATAGGATTAATACCGCCAGCCACGGTGCAACGCGACGATGCCACCCGTGAGGTTGTGATAGCGGCAGCCATCGAGACCTGCCTCCTTGAACATGCCGAGCAGGGTTTCCTGGTCGGGGTGCATGCGAATGGATTCCGCCAAATACTGGTAGCTGGCGGCGTCGTTCGCTACCCACTGGCCGAGCTTGGGCAGCACGTTGAACGAATACGCGTCGTAGATGGGCGCGAGGCCTGGCGCCACCGGCTTCGAAAACTCCAGCACCAGCAATTGGCCGCCCGGCTTTAGCACACGGCGCATGTCACTTAGCGCGCCTTGCTTGTCGGTGACATTGCGCAGGCCAAAGGCGATGGTGACCGCGTCGAAGGACTGGTCGGGAAACGGGAGGCGTTCGGCATTGGCCACAGTGCAGACGATGGTGCTGACGAGGCCGGCGTCAATGACGCGGTCGCGCCCGTGGGCCAGCATCGCGCCGTTGATGTCGGACAACACCACGCGGCCCTTCGGCCCCACTTGTTTGGCCAGACCGATAGCAATGTCGCCGGTGCCGCCAGCCACATCGAGTGCGCGTTGGCCAGGCCGCAGGCCTGTCTGCGAAAACAGAAAGCGCTTCCACAAGCGATGGATGCCCATCGACATGAGGTCGTTCATCACGTCGTATTTGTCCGCCACGGACTCGAACACGCCGCGCACGCGCCGCGCTTTGTCTTGGCGAGGAACCTGCTCATAGCCGAAGTCGATGGTTTCCGCGCCGGGAGGGGCGGGCGGCGGGGTGGTGCTCATACCGCAATTCTAGCCCATGACTGAACCGAGGGCCGGTTCAGGCCGCAGCGGTATCGCAGTCTTGCTGAAGTAAGCAGTTCAGGAAGCGCCTCAGGGCCTGTGCAAAAGCCTCGTGCTCTACGAGGAACGCATCGTGGCCATGCGGCGAGTTCATCTCGAGAAATTTGGTGGAGATACCGGCCGCCGTGATGAGGTCGGCCAACTGTCGCTGTTGCTCCAGGGGGAACAGATGGTCCTCGTGGACGCCGATGACCAATGCGCGTTCGTGGCGCAAGCGAGCGGCCCCGGTGGTCCGTGCGGCGGCCACCTGCGCGGCATTGCCGGTGTCGAGCGGCAGCGTAGCGGCTGGCGTGGCCACGGAGGCCACTGGCTGCAAGGCGCCGAATTCGAACAAATCCATGGCGCGCGAGATAACCCAGTAGGCGCCGGGGTCAAACACGCGTTCGAACTTGGCGGCCTGATAGTCCAACCAGCTTTCCACTTCGAAGCGCGTGCCGCTGGCGGTGTCCGCCGGGGCCTGGGCCGGGGCGCGGCCGAAACGGGTTTCGAGCAGATCGCCGCCGATATAGCTGAGCACGCCTACCTTGCGCGCATGGCGCATGGCGGTAGCGATTTCTTCCTTGGAAGCCGCCGGGTTGCGCCAAGCGGTACCGACAATTTCGCGCTGCAGGCTGCGCGTGGCAACGGCATAGGCGTGCGGCGCCAAGGCACCTGAAATGGAGACCAGCCCGCGAGCCGCCTCGGGGAACTGCGCGGCGTGCGCCATGGCTGTCATGCCGCCGAGCGACGGACCGACCACGGCCAATAGCTTCTGGATACCCAGTTGCTCCACGGCGGCTTGGCCAGCACGGGCGATATCTGCCACGTGCAGCAGCGGGAAGGTGGTGCCGTAGCGCTCGCCGGTGGTGGGGTTCGTGGTGGCGGGGCCCGTGCTACCAAAGCAGCTGCCCAGCGAATTCACGCAGATGACGAACAGCTGGTCAGTGTCCAGCGCCTTGCCGGGGCCAATCTGCTTTTCCCACCAGCCGGCAACGCCGTCCGCATGGTGGCTGGCGGCATGAGCGCCTACGGACAGACCGGTAAACACCAGCACGGCATTATCGCGGGCAGCATTCAGAGCGCCCCAAGTCTCCACGGCGACCACGGCACCCACCAGTTCGCCACCGCCCTGCAGACGAAACGGCGAGGGCAGCGTAAAGCTGCGCGCAGCGCCTTGGGCCAAGGCCGAAGTGGGCGGGAATGATGCCGTAGAACTCATAGGTTACAGTTTCCCATGCCTGCCGGGCAGGGAGCCGTCCGCTAACAGACGGGTTGGTTATGGGCGCATCATCAACGGGTAGTTTTTCCAGCCCGCCGCCCGCCTATCCTTGGCAGTATGAGGGCGGCCCCCGTGTGGCTACCCGCCGCATCTTTTAAGGAACGAAGCCATGATCTACAACAGCATCCTCGACACCATCGGCCGCACGCCTATCGTGAAGCTGAACCGCTTGGCCCCGGCCCACGTGGACCTGTACGTGAAGGTGGAGTACTTCAACCCGGGTGGCTCCGTGAAGGACCGCCTTGCCATCGGCATCATCGAAGATGCCGAACGCCGCGGTGTGCTCAAGCCCGGCATGACGGTGGTGGAGGCTACTTCCGGCAACACGGGCGTGGCGCTGGCCATGGTCTGCGCCGCCAAGGGTTACCAGTTCGTGGCCGTGATGGTGGAAACCTTCTCCGTGGAGCGCCGCAAAATCATGCGCGCCTTCGGGGCCAAGGTAGTGCTCACGCCCGCCGCCGAGCGCGGCAGCGGTATGGTGCGTAAAGCGCAGGAATTGGCCGACCAGAACGGCTGGTTCCTCACCAGCCAGTTCGCCAATGAGGCGAACCCGGCGTACCACCGCCAGACCACGGGCCCGGAGATTCTGTTGGACTTTGCCGGCAAGCGCCTTGACTACTTCGTGTCCGGTTGGGGCACGGGCGGCACCATGACCGGCGCGGGCCAGATGCTGAAATTGGCGCGTCCGGACATCAAGATTGTGACCACTGAACCGGCCGGCGCGCGCTTGCTGGCAGGCGCCGAGTTCAAGCCGCACAAGATTCAGGGCTGGACCCCGGACTTCATCCCAGCCGTGCTCGACCGCACCGTGTTCGACGACAACGTGCCGGTGACGGACGAAGAGAGCATCCAGACCGCGAAGCTGCTGGCCCAGAAGGAAGGCATCTTCGTGGGTATTTCTTCGGGCGGTAATTTGGCTGCGGCGCTGAAGGTGGCGGAAAAGGCCGAGCCGGGCTCGGTCATCCTCACCATCCTCGCCGACACCGGCGAGCGTTACCTGTCGACGGTGCTCTTCGAAGGCGTCAACGAAGGCTCAGACGAAGTCTGAGCCTTCGGGCTGGGCTTCCTGCCTTCCACTTGTAGGAGGGAGCTCGCTCCTACAGTAGCGGTCAAGGCTTGCGCGTAATGCTCGTGGCCATCTGGATGATGGAAGCTATGTCGGTGAGATTGGAGGGCACCACGAGCGTGGTGCTTTCCTGCGCCAGTTTGCCGAACTGCTTCACATATTCTTCGCCAATCCGTAACTGCATGGCTTCCATGCCGCCGCGGTCCGCCAGTGCCCCGCCTACCTGACGCAGGCCCTCGGCGGTCGCCGAGGCCACCGCGAGGATGGCAGCAGCCTCGCCTTCCGCTTCGTTAATCTGCTGCTGCTTGTTGGCCTCGGATTCTTTGATGACGCGCTGCTTTTCGCCCTCGGCCTGGTTTACCTTGGCATCGCGCTCGCCTTCAGAAGTGAGGATGACGGCGCGCTTCTCACGCTCCGCTCGCATCTGCTTTTCCATGGCTTGCAGCACGTCCTTGGGCGGCGTGATGTTCTTGATCTCGTAGCGCAGCACCTTTACGCCCCAGGGCCCACAGGCCTTGTCGAGTTCGCTCACCACGTTACTATTGATGGTGCCGCGCTCTTCGAAGGTGCGGTCTAGGTCGATCTTGCCAATCTCACTGCGCAAGGTCGTCTGCGCCAACTGGATGATGGCGAACGCATAGTTGTGGATGCCGTACGAAGCACGTTGCGGATCCAGTACTTGCCAGTACAACACGCCGTCCACGCCTACCTGCACGTTGTCTTTGGTGATGCAAATCTGCTCGGGGATGTCCATCGCATCTTCTTTGAGCCCGTGGCGATAAGCGATGCGCTCGGCGAATGGCAGCAAAAGGTGAAAGCCGGCGTGGAGCGTGCGGTTATACTTGCCCAGGAATTCAATCACGTAGGCGTTTTGCTGTGGCACCACGACCGCGGTCTTGACGATGACGATGATGGCGAGTAGCGCCATGACGATGAGGACGATGGAGGTCATACTGAGGTCCTTTCAGTGGGTTCGCGGCTAAGTAGCAGCACCAAGCCATCCCGGCCGCGCAGGTAGGCGGGTTCGCCCGGTTCGAGTGGCAGGGAGCCGATGTTGCGTCCGGTCCATGGGCTGCCATTGTGGTGGACCGGCCCTTCCTTGCCCGCAGCGAGGGACGCCGCAGGAACGGCCGTGCCCGTGCTGAACGGAGCGTCGAGTTCGTCACTTTGGCGCGCGCGGAGTGCCGTGTAGAGGCGGCGGCGGAAGCCGAAGGTATAGGCCAAAGCCAATACGCCGAACAGCGGCCAGTCGGCCAGGGGCGGAACTGGCACACCCGCCCAGAGCAGGCCGCCCGTGGTAATCGCGGCTAGGCCGAGGAAGACGAGATAAAACTGGGCATCGATGAGCAGTAACTCGAGCGCTAGCAGCGCGGCGCCGAAAATCATCCAGGTTTGCAGGGACATAGTGCTCACCTCCTGAAGCGGGGAGATTCCATGCTACGCCGCTTTTTCCTCTAGCGCGTGCCCTGGCCCCGCATGGGGCGCGTCCGCGACGCGTTCCACGGCGAACCGCGCCAGGCGTTCCAGATAGGCCTGCCAGTACTTCTCGCGTTGGCGACCGAGGTCCTTCAGGAACGCCCAGCTGTAGAGGCCTGAATTGTGGCCGTCATCGAAATGAAGGCGGACTGCGTAATGCCCTACCGGCTCCACTTGGGTAATCCCGACCTGTTCTTTGCGGACCTGCAGTACTTCCTGGCCGGGCCCGTGTCCGCGCACTTCGGCTGACGGCGACATGACCCGCAGGTATTCGCAGGTGAGGGCATAACCCTCGCCGTCCTCGAACACCACTTCCAGCAGCCGGGATTGCCGGCGCAAACGCAAAGAAAAAGCCATGCCGATAGTGTACCGACATGGCTTGTTCGTGGTTGGCCCGGAACGCCGTAAATTCACGGAAAGCCGGGCGGGCTGAGGCGGACTGCCGAATCAGGCGGCGAGGGTCAGCTCGTGGTCACGGCGGCGCAGGCGGAAGGCCACCAGAGCCGCAAGGCCGAGGGCCAGCAGCGCCAGGCTGCCCGGCTCCGGAATGTTCACTGAGGTGGCGTAGAAGCTGGCGCCGCCCGCCATCTGGGCTTCGGCAAAGGGCGTCAGACCGTTACCGAGGGTGCCAACACCGCTGACCGAGTTGTTGCCGGCAAAGGTTGCAGTGATGTACACGCCTTTGCCAAGCGGGCTGGCCAGCAACATGGAGTCGTCGTTGATGGCGTCTTGGCTGAACGTGAACGTCGTGCTGAACACCGACTGCGGGCCACCGGACAGCAGGTCCTGCAGGAGCAAGGTCCAGTTGCCGATGGTGTAGGCGGTGGATACATACCCTGACTGCGGCGACATGAACAGCAGGTTCACGAACATGTCCAGCGAGGTGTTGTTGAAGTTCTGCTGGCCGTTGGTGTTGTCCAACAGGTACGTGAAGCTGTTGCTGGCGTAAGGCGTTACGCCGTCGTCCACGTAGTAGGGCGCCAGATTCGAGTAGTCGAGCGTCGAGTCGAGGCCCGAGCGCGCCAGCGTGCCATTGGCGTAGTCGTTGACCGTCTCCACGCCCGCGGCCGGCGAGAACTCTTGCGTGGCAGTGCTGCGCCCGCCGTTGCCGTCATCGTAGCCGAGGGTAGCGGTCACCAAGCCGACGATGTACGTCAGCGGTGCGGCCTGCACTTGGAAGGACAACCCCGCCAAGACGAGTCCGGCGAGCAGACCGGCTTTCTTGATGTGTTTCGTCGTCATGACCTTCGTAACTCCTGAGCCGCCAAGGGGCTGGCGGGTTTGCGATAAGAATTTGCAAAACCCGTGCCGTAGCCTCTAAACCTTTATTAAACAACACGTTGAATTCGGTTGTGGGTGCTGTAGGGGGCGCACTGTATAAAGCGCCGACAATACAAAGCGGGATGCGCTTCACAGTTCTCCCCCTAGGGGCGCTAGCACTTGCGCCTCACCTTGGGTTGAAGGTCGCTAGCTGCTCGGAGCAGTCCTTTCAATGCATGCGCCCGCTAAGCGACCAAAAACCACCGGTTCCGGGGTCGCACTCTAAATATGTCTCTCACCAGCGGGACGGTCACGTCGCCGTCCGGCCTTCCTGCGGGCCCCTGACGCCACGGAAAAGTGCGGGTAACTCCCTACTGGAAGCATGTCGAAAACATTTACTAAGGTGGTCGCTGGCACCGGGCAGAAAATCTCAACCCCATGATTCCCCTATGAAAAAAACTGATGGCACGGCTCTTGGATTAGGTAAGCCAAGGCCCTCGCCGGGGTAAACGCCCAGCCAGTAGAGGTGAAAGCCGCCGGGTGCCAAAAGGGACTTGAAGATTTTTTGGAGTAGACGGTAATGATGATGAACAAGCACGAACGCGAAACACAGTGGGCCCTAGATTTCCGCCGCGAAATCACCCGCGCCAAACTTTCCCGCCGCGAGATCATGAAGCTGGGTGTCCTTGGCACCGGCACGGCATTCCTCGGCCTCGGCTCGGGCAAGACCCAAGCCAGGACGATCATCTCGCCGCCGACCGAACCGTTCGTTCAGGCCCTACCGATTCCGAAGACGGCCACCGAGTGCGGCTTTGAAGTGTCGGAAGCCAAGTTCGCCGATCACGGTAGTTGCAAGATGGACGGCTCCGTCCTGCGTTCACTGTCGGGCTCGCCCTACAAGACCGAGCATGACAGCCGCACGGGCGACTGGAAGCGCAAGCACCAGTATGTGGAGCGCTTCAAGCCGCAGCGCTTTTATGTGCTGCCGACCACGGAAATCGACCACCAGTGGCACCCCAGCCTGCCGACCAGCAAGATGTGGGGCCAGGGCTGCCAATTCCCGGGCGCTACCATCATCGCCAACTATGGCGAGCCGTTCGTGGTGCGCCACGCCAACGAGTTGCCGGAAAACCCGGACGCCGATTTCGGTTCGCCGGTGCTGCTGACCCACTTGCACAACTTCCACAGCGGTTCCGAGAGCGATGGTGGCCCTTGGGGCGCCGCCGACCGCCGCTGCTTGGCCGAGCCGGTGGATTCGCCTTGGTTCCGCGACCATTACTACACTATGGCCCGCGCTGGCTTTACGGACCCGCAGTTCGAGAACTACTACGGCAGTAAGGTGAGCACGAACGCTGTGACGAACGCCGCTTGGAAGCACTATGCCGCCAAGGCCGACCGGAACTACATGAAGAAGTACGACCTGTCTGCTGGCAACTGGGGCGACCCGGCCGAAACCCTGAACACCATGTTCTACCACTCGCACGTGCCCGAATTCACCACGGCCAACGTCTACAAGGGCATGGCTGGTCTGTGCATTGCTCGTGACGAGCTCGACACCGGCGACGAGACCACCGGTCTACGTTTCCCCAGTGGCAAGTACGACGTGCCCCTGGCCATGTGCGACAAGGTATTCGACCAGAACGGCAAGATGTTCTTCGATACTTTCAACCTCGACGGTATCCTTGGCGATAAGCCGACGGTGAACGGCGTCATTCAGCCTTACTTCAACGTGGACTGCCGCCGCTACCGCTTCCGTAGCCTGAATACAGGCCCGTCGCGCATCATTCAGATGTACCTTTACAACCAGACCAAGAACACTTGGATCGCCAACCCGTTCCTGCAGATTGCCAGCGACGGCAACTTGCTCGCGAAGCCGGTGCTGCGTGGGTTCATCCAGAACTCGGTAGCCGAGCGCTACGACTTCCTCGTCGACTTCAACCGCATCGCCCAGCCGGGTGACGTGCTCATCATGTACAACCGCTGTGACCAGAAGGACGGCCGCTTGCCGACTGGCAAGCTGATGTCGCCTGGTATTCCGATGATGAAGATCATCGTCGGCGCCAAGGTGGCTGACGGTAGCTTCGACTACTTCACTGCTGCTGGCCTGGCCTCTACCCTGCGTCCGATGCCGATCATCGACATGTCGAAGGTGGCAGCCCGCCGTACCTTCAACTTCGGTCGCAGCGGTGGTTCCTGGACGGTCAACAACAAGATCTTCGAACCGTCCATCGAGGCCTCGCAGGCCCAAGTCAAGCGCAATACGGCCGAAATCTGGACTATCCAAAACAGCTCGGGCGGTTGGGTCCACCCGGTGCACATCCACTTCGAGGAAGGCCGCATTCTTTCCCGCAACGGTGTGGCACCCCCGGTGTACGAGCGTGGCCGCAAGGACCTGTACCACACGAACACCAACGAGAAGATCGAAATCTTCTTCAACTTCCGCGACTTCCCGGATCCGAACTACAACCCGCCGAACCCGGCCTACAAGCCGGAAGCTGGCCGCTACGCCATGCACTGCCACAATACGGTGCACGAGGACCACGCGATGATGACCCGTTGGGATATCGTCAACCCGCCGACCACGGCCTGATGTAGCGAAACGGAATGGAGACTGCCATGCGACGCCCCCAGCATGTGAAGAAATCCTGGTTCGCCGCCGCGCTCGTCGCGGCGGGGCTGGGCGCCGGTGCCTTCGCACCGATGGTCCACGCCGAGGACCTGCAAGAGGAAGGTTTGCCTTACGGGGCGAAGCTCGCTGGCAGTGCGCCCATGCCGGGGCGCTCTGCGCACCGCATCCCGGATGTCGAAGTCATTGACCAGGACGGCAAGAGCTACCGGCTCCACTCCGACCTGATCAAAGGCAAGGTGGTCCTATTCAATTTTATGTACGCCGACTGCGATGGCATTTGTCCGCTGCAGACGGAAACGCTGAAGCGTGTCTATAAGGAATTCGGCGACCGCATGGGCAAGGAGATCGTCATGCTCTCCTTCACTCTGCGCCCGGAAGTGGACCGCCCGGAGAAGCTGAAGCACTACACGGAAATGCATGAAATTCCCGAAGGCGGGAACTGGAAGTTCCTGACTGGCGACCCGCAGACCTTCGAAAAGCTGCGCCGTGCGCTGGGTTTCTTTGACCCAGTTCCCGAATTTGACCTGCAGAACGCGACGCACCTAGGAATGGTGCGGTACGGTGACGATAACTCGGACCGTTGGGCAGGTTGCCCGGCAGGTTCTTTGCCAAAAGTGATAGCCAATAACGTTTTCCGGCTGTACTTGCCGGCGACCGAGACTTGGTTGGTGCCGGACGTCAGCTGAGTGGACGCCGGGCGGTTTCGGGGCTGCGTCTGTGATGCAGTCCTGGATTTGCTGTTGATGATCGACGTTCGAACGACGACTGCCCCCTTTGTTGATATCCCTGTCTTGTTGGTCTCGCATCTCCCTAGGACGCGCCATGAACTTCCAAAAACCCGCCGCCACAGTGCTGGCGTTGCTTTACACCCTGCCATTAATAGCCGGTATGGCCAATGCCGCTGCCCCGGTTAGTGTGTTCGTAGACGAGATTGACCAGGAAAGGCAGGTGCGTGTGCGCCCCTTGATGGATCCGTTCGTCACGCTGGGCAGCTTGAAGCCCCACAACATGCCGCTGCCGAATCTCACCGGCATTGTCGCCAATCGTCAGAAAGTCCTCTTGCTCGGCAAGGCGCTGTTCTGGGACCAGCAGACCGGTAGTGACGGGGTGGCTTGCGCCACCTGCCACTTTGCCGGCGGTGCGGACAACCGCATCACGCACCAAGTGAACCCCGGCACCGGCGATATCCGTTTCACGGGTGGCGACAGTGCCTTCGGTGGCCTGACCGCCGCTACCAACGCAAGTGTCGTCTCGCCGGCCCAAACCATCGGTAAGAGTTCCGGTGGTCGCGATCTTGGTAATAACCAGACACTCGACTACACCGATTTCCCGCTGCACCGCTTGGAAAACCCGAAAGACCGACATTCCGAGGTGCTGTACACCACGAATGACGTGGTGGGTTCGGGCGGCTCCTTCGGCGGCATGTTGGTAGAGGCCACACGCGGCTCGACAACTGATAAATGTCAGCCTGGCAAGGGCGATGTATTCCACAGCGGTGGTCAGGCCTTGCGTCAAGTCACGGGTCGCAATGCGCCGTCCGTCATCAACGCTGGGTTTTTCACTCGCTTGTTCTGGGATGGTCGTGCGAATTCGATTTTCAACGGGGAAGATCCGTTCGGCGGTCGCAATGCCAGCGCCTTCGTGGTCGAGGCGGTAGGGCTGACCACGGTAGCACCCCGGAAACTGGCGCTGGCGAATGGTCAATTGGCCAGCCAAGCGGTAGGTCCGGCGCTCAGTGAAGTGGAGGCCTCCTGCGGCGGTCGAAACTTTGCAGAACTCGGCCGTCGCCTTGCCAGCGTTCGCCCCCTGCAGACGCAGGCCGTACATGCGCAGGACAGTGTGCTCGGTGCTTATCGCCATGTTTCCGGCAAGGGCTTGAATACCACTTACTCCACACTCATCCAGAGTTCGTTTGACTCGAAATGGTGGCGTGGTCAGGGCAAGTACCGCCGCGTGAACGGCACTCTGGTCGCCGACCCTAACGGCTATACGCAGCAAGAGCTGAACTTCTCGCTGTTCTGGGGCATTGCCGTCGCTTACTACGAGTGGACATTGAAGAGCGACGACAGCTTGCTTGATCAGGCGCTCGAGGGCCGCATCATGCTCAGTGAGCAGGAAATGCGGGGTGCGTTCGTGTTTGCCAACAAAGGCAAGTGTGTCGATTGCCACGCCGGTCCTATGCTCAGCAAGGCAACAAACATTGTTGTACCGGAACTTCCCGAGCCTGGGTTTGTGGTCGTTCCCGAGGCAATGAACGTGGCACGCATGGATGGGCTTTTCAAGACGGCCATGCCCATCATGTATGACGAGGGCTGGTACAACCTCGGTGTTACGCCCACTGCGACAGATAGGGGTATTGGTGGCAACGATCCATGGGGTAAGCCACTTTCTTATTCGCGTCAGGTGGCCGAACCGACGCGCAAGGTCGACTCATTCCCGTTCAATGCTTGCTGGTTCGAGGAACGAATTACGGAAATTGCCCCCGAGGCATGCACTCACGCTGTTGAAATGGCTGCCTTCAATCCTGCCGAGCAACGATTGGGTGTCGATGGTGCCTTCAAGACGCCATCGCTCCGTAATATCGGCCTCACGGCGCCCTATTTCCATAATGGCGGCTACGCCACCTTGCGCAGTGTGGTGGAGTTCTACGCCCGCGGCGGGAATCGCCGTGGTGATGGTACCGAGGACCCCGAGTGGGAGTTCAATGACAACAGTGGTACGGGCCACTTGGGTCGCGGCCACCCGGTGATGGATGCCGGCGTCGGCTCCAATGTCATCGGTATCGAACCCCTCTTCAAGACGGACCCGAACGAGCCGGACTTCTTCCCGGACGAGACCAAGCAACTCACCGATGCTGAGATTGAAGATGTGGTGGCCTTCCTGTTGACGATGACGGACCGTCGCGTGCAGTGTCGTGCGGCTCCCTTCGACCACCCGGCCCTGAGCATTCCCGACGGCCACCTGGTCACTCAGAGCGTTGGCGGTAATGCCAAGGACTTCTACACCGTATTGCCGGCCACCGGCGCCAGCGGCGTGGCCGATGCGCAGTGTTTCGTGAATAGCGGCGATCTCTTCATCCGCTGATCCATCCGTTTTACTCCACGGGCTGGCGGTGGTCTGGTGTTCCCAGGCCACCCCAGCCCGTTTTTTCTTGGCAGGTGCCGCGTCCCTTCGCGCCGAGCGCTATTGCGGCGACGCGTTTCCGCTTTCCATAATCTAGGACTGCGAGGCAGGTCGCAGTAGGTCCGCCGCAGCCTCGTTAGGATGCGCTAACCCTAACTCGGATTCATTCCATGGCTCTTCCTGTCGATGACACCCACATTCCTTCCTGGCAGCGCTGGCGCTGGTTGGTTTTTGGCGCTGCGGCCGTCGCGGGCATCCTCGCGCTCGCGCTCGCCTGGAAGTTTCTGGTGCCGCATGCGGGTCCAGAGCAGGACGTGGCGATTGTAGAAGCAGCAGCGCAGGCGCGCGCGTCGCGCGAGGCAGTCATCGCGGTCGAAGAAAAATTACGCAAGACACCCAACGCGGGCGATCTGCGCTTGGCATTGGCGGGTCTATTGCTGGACCGCGGCGATCCGCGTAGCGCCGCTGTCGAGGCGCAGAAGGCCTTGAAGGCAGGGATGGCGGCGGCTTTGCCGGTGCGCGTCCATGCCCTCATTCATAGTGGCGATGCCAAGGCCGCTGCGGCGGAGCTGACGTTACTTCCGGATAGCGCCAATACCCGCCGTTTGCAGGGCGACTTGCTGCTGCTGCAGGGAAACTGGAGCGCAGCACAAGCCGCCTACCGCAGTGCCTTGGTGCTGGATGCGGGCAACGTGCCGGCGCTGTTGGGCTTGGCCGAAGCACTGGACCGTGTGGGTGATGTCGCGGGTGCCAAGGCGCAAATTGATACGGCCGTGAAGGCGGCACCCGAATCCGCCGAGGCGCAGGTGGCTGTTGGCGTATGGCAACTGGCGCATGCCAGCCCAGCGATAGCCCGTACCACGTTGCGCGAGGCGGCCCGCCTTGCCGGTGAGGCCGGCAAGATGCAGCAAGCGGCTGCAGCGTGGACGAATATCGCCGATATCGACTTCGCCGCCGGCAACGTGAAAGCGGCTGACGTGGCCGCAAGCGTATTAACGCGCCTGCTGCCCGGGACGGCGGCGACCGAACTGCGCCGTGCCCGCGCCGATTTACTGCTGGGTAAGCCGGCGGCCGCGGAAGAGCGTCTGCGGCGTCTGTTGCGCCAGTCACCCGACAACGATCAGGCCCAGTTGTATCTTGGCGTGGCCAGCAAGGCGCTGGGCAAGCCCGAGGCTGCCCGCATGTATCTCGCGGCCGCTGCCAACTCAAACCGTACTGAAGTACCGGCAAGGCGCATGCTCGGGCGCATGTTGCTGGCGGCTGGACAGGCGGACGATGCCGTGCGCTTGGTGCGGGAAAACGAAGGCGCTATCGACAGCGACCTACTTGCCTTGGGTGGGCGCGCCAGCCTTCTCACTGGCGACACTGACGCGGCCTTGGATTACTTCCGCCGCAGTGTCGCTGCTGCGCCGCAGGATGTGCGCCGACAACTCGACCTTGCCCGCGCCTTGCTCAGTGTCGACAAGGCGCAGGACGCGATTATTGTGCTGGATGCCGTAAAGGTTTCGGCAGCGCAGGAGCCGGAGCGCTTGGTGCTGCGCACGGCGGCCTTGTTGCAGTCGGGTCAGCGCGAAGCCGCCGTGGCTGGTATGCGTGCGCTGGCGGCGAGCCGCCCACAAGAGGTGGACGCCCAGTGGTTGGCGGCGCGTGGCTTTGTGCTCGCTGGCGATCCGGTCGCTGCCCATGCGGCCGTGCAGCGCGTCACGCAATTGTCACCGCAGGATGCGGGCGCTTTCACTGCTTTGGGTTTGTTGTCACTGGCCACGCGCGACTTCGCTGCCGCGCAGCAGGCACTGGATCGCGCCCTACAATTAGACCCGAAGAAGCCCGAGGCGCTCTACGCGCGCGCCAATCTGGCGGTGTTGCGTAATGACACCGCAGGTGCGGAGCAGTGGCTGGCGAAGGCTGCGGCTGCCGCACCGAAAGCGCTGCCGCCGCGGATTGGGCTGGTGCGTCTGGCGCTGGCCCGTGGTGATGTGGTTGGCGCCGAAAAGCGCTTGAAGGAATTGCACGGCGTGGCGCCGGCGAATGCGCTGGTCGTCGACATGCTTGCTGCCGAGTGGCAGGAGTTGAAGGGCGACCGCAGCGCAGCACTTTCGGCTTGGGAGCATTTGGCACAGGCCAATCCGAAATCCGCGGAGATTCAGGCGCGCTTAGGCGCAGCGCTGGTACGCGCTGGCAAGTTGGTCGAGGCGAAGGCGCGGGTCAAGCAGGCGGTTGCTGCCGATGGTGCGAACGTCGCGGCGCTGACGGCTTCCGGCGACTTGGCCATGCGCAATGGCGATGCCCGTACCGCCAGTGAGTTCTATGGCCGCGCCGTGGCGCTGGCTCCAAGCCGCCCCTTGGCCATTCGTCAGTTTGCAGCCCTGCGGGCGTTGCGTTCGGCGGAGGCGGACGAACCCTTGCGTGACTGGCTGCAACGCCGGCCCACAGACCTGACGGTACGACTAGCCCTCGCGAATAGTTTGGAGGAGTCCGGCAAGCTCGCCGCAGCCACGGCCGAACTGGAGCGAGTATTGAAGGACAAGCCCGGGCATCCTGGGGCCGCGAACAATCTGGCGTGGCTCAAGTTGCAAGCGGGCGATGTCCAAGGCGCGCTGGCGCTGGCGAAGACGGCCGTGGAGGCAGCGCCCCAGCAGTTCGAATTTGTGGACACCTACGCCACGGCACTCGCCAAGGCGGGCCGGTCTGCTGAAGCGAAGGCCTTGCTTCAGCAGGGGCAATCGGCACAGCCCAAGGACAAGCGTTATGGAGAGAGATTAGCGGCACTCGGCTTGCGCTAAGCGCGCGCTGCGGCTTCCTCGGCGAGGCTGGCCCGCAGACCCGCGGCGCAATTCGGGTAATGGGGTTTGAACCCCAATTGCTCGCTTAGCCGCCGTGTTTCCACGCGGCGCGCTTCCATCAGAAACGACCACCCCTCGGCACTCAATCGTGGGCGGGCCAATTCATCGGGTAGCACTGCTGGGGCGGGTAGCCCCGTCAGTTGTGCCAACTGTTGCAGATAGGCCGCCGTGCCTGTGTCATCCCCGTCCCCCACATTGAACAGCGTATTGGCAGCTGCAGGGTGCAATAGCGCCAAGCGTAGCGCGCGCACTAAATCGTCCACGTGAATGCGGTTACCGGGGCGCGCCAGCGCTGCTTGCGGCAGGGGATCGCCGCGGCGCAAGCGGTCGAGTGGCAGCCGCCCCGGCCCGTAGATGCCAGGCACGCGCAGCACGGTCCACTCCACACCCGCTGCGGCGCAGGCGCTACGCAGGGTGGTTTCAGCGGCGAGCCTGCGTCGGGCACGTGGCGTGGCCGGCTTGGGGGCTGTGTCCTCGTTCACCGTGCCGCCGCCGGCATCGCCATAAACCCCGGTGGTGGACAGATAAACGATACGGCGCAGATTTGCCATGCCGCGAAAGAGCGCGCTTAAAGCCTGTTCCAGCCTGGGGTCCGTCTCGCCAGTGCTAGGGGGTGGTACCAGATAGGCAAGATGCGTCCAGTCGCCGTGTACCGGAAGCGGCGCTGGTGCGTCCAGATTCCAATCGGCGGAGCGCCAAGCGGTGATGGTGCTGAAAGCGCTATTGCCAGGGCTTCCCGGGTTGCTGCCCGCCTCGGCGCTGGGCTCCTCGCTGGCCATTTTCAGGAAGCGCTGGCCGGTGTAACCGGCGCCCAACAGCAGCAGTTTCGGCAGCGAATCGACCATGGGGAACCTTGTCCAGTGCAAGCCACTTCACGCGACCCGTGCGGTTTACATTAGCATTGGCGACCGCATGAACACGCCGCACCCCGCTACTGTCGTTTTCCATCCCGGTACCGAGCCGGTGGTGCTGGCTGCCGGCGAGACTTTGCTGGAGGCTGCGCAGCGCACCGGTCTGCGGGTGCCGCACAGCTGCCGCGGCGGTAATTGCGGTAGTTGCCGCATGACGCTGCTGGCGGGTGCCGTGGACTATCCGCGCTTCGCGCCGCTCACGCCGCCGGGACTCATTGGCGCCACGCCGGGGCTGGACCCCGGTGCCGTGGAGGTGCTCGCTTGTCAGGCTGTGCCGCGCGGTGCGGTGCGGGTGGAGCCGCGCGAGCTGCGCCGTGCGGGCGAAGTGGAAGTGAAGAAACTCCCCTGTCGCGTGGCCCGTTGCGAGACCTTGTCGCCGGGCGTGCTGGGGCTGTGGCTGCGGCTACCTGCCGCGGAACCGCTGGAATTCCACGCCGGCCAATATGTGAACCTGTGGCTGGGGGATGGGCGGCAGCGCAGTTTCTCCATTGCCGCGCCACCGCACGCTAGCGCGCTGGTGGAAGTGCATATCCGCGAGTCGGCCTCCATGACAGCCAGTGGCGTACTGGGTGAGTTGCGCGAAGGCAGCCTGCTGACCATAGAAGGCCCGCACGGTGTGTTGGGGAGCGATATCGACGCTGGTGCGGCCGAGAAGGCAGCGGTGGTCTTGGTGGCCGGGGGCACCGGTTACGCGCCCATGCAGGCCTTGTTGTGGCAGTGGCTGGAGTCTGGCACGCAGCGTCCCGTGGTTCTCTACTGGGGCGTGCGCGCGGTGGAAGATCTTTACCGTGATGCTTGGCTGCGCGAGCGCGCGGCGCGGTTCACGCAGTTCCGTTATGTGCCCGTGCTGTCGGCGGCTGCCGCAGACGACAGCGCCGAGTGGCGTCGCGGCTTCGTGCACGAGGCCGTCCGCGCGGACTGGCCGGCTTTGTGTGCCGGTGGGTTAACGCCAGAAGTAGTCGCAGCAGGCCCCACCGTGATGGTGGACGCGCTGCGCGTGGCCTTGTCGGAACTGGCCTTGGCGGGTTACCCCGTGGGCCCCCTCACCTGCGACGCTTACGGCTGAAGCCGCCGCGTTGGGCTCGGCCGGGGGCCGAAAATACGCCTACGCTGGAGTTCGCGGCGTTTGGTGTTTCCACCAGAACGCCAGAGCCGCCACGAGACCGGTATCGTCAGGCCGGTCGGCCACCACCAACGCACCCTCGAAACCCAGTTCCCGCACGCGTTGGCCAATGCGCCGGCTGCCCGCCAACCAAGTAATGCCGCTGAGGCACGAGGCATCCGGGAACAAGCGCAAGGTGTTGTCGAGCAGTTCACTGCTGGTAGCGGTGACCACGTGCACAGCGCCGCTGGCGAGCGCCTGCTCGGCCAGCGCTATCTGCTCGATGAGCAGCGCGGTGGTGGCCGGCAGTACGCGGCGGTAGACGTCGGCATAGTGTACTTTGGCGCCGCGCGCCTGCAGCGACTGCGCCAGATGCTCGCGGCCACCTTCGCCGCGCACAATCAAGATGCGTTCGCCTTGCACCTGCTGTAGTTCCGTGGCGGCAAGCAGCGTTTCGCTGTCGTAACTGCCCCCGGGAGGCAGCGCCACCTTGTGGCCAGCGTCTGCCAGCGCCTGCGCTGTGGCAGGCCCAATGGCGAGAACTTCCGGAGCGGGGCCGCTGCTGGTGCGTAGTGCTTCCAGCAGCAGGCCGCCATGCGTCACGGCGTTGGCACTGACGAAAATGATGCGCTGGTAATGATCGAGCGGGCCAACGGCAGCGCGATGCCCCGCGGCATGGCCTAGCGGTTCAATGGTCATGGCGGGGAGTCGCCACACGTTAGCGCCGGCGTCGGTCAGTTGTTGGCACAACGGCTCGGCTTGTGCCGCCGGCCGCGTGACCAGCACGCCAAGACCGGCCAGTGGCAATGGCGTTGGCAAGGGCGTTGGCAAGGGCGTTGGCAACGGAGTGGGCGCGTCGACCATGGTTGCCTAGTGCTCGGCGGCGCGCGCCGCCTCCAGCAAGTCGCCAGCGCCGGCCGCCAGCAGTTTTTCGGCCACGGCCACGCCCAAGGCTTCACCGTTGCCAAGCGCAGCACGCAGGGCGGTGGTGTCCGTTGCCGTCAGTGCAAGCGTGCCGCCGTCCGCTACGCTGCGCGAGCCATCGGCGGCGCCCACCAGCCCTTGCAGACGCAGCAGGTTGCCTTCGAGTACGGCATGGCCCGCGATGGGCGACTGACAGCTACCGGCAAGGCGCGCCGAAAAGGCGCGTTCGGTGGCTAGGCACAAGGCCGCCAGCGCGTCGTCAAGACAAGCTACCGCGTTGCGGGTGAAGGCGTCGTCGCTGCGGCATTCGATGCCGATGATGCCCTGGCCCACGGCCGGCACGAGCAGCGCTGGGCTGAGGTGCTCGGCGATGCGCGCGGAAAAGCCCAAGCGGTCGAGGCCTGCACAAGCCAGCAGGATGGCATCGAAGTCGTTCGCGTCGAGTTTGGCGAGGCGCGTGTTGACGTTGCCGCGCAGGGGCTGCACGACGAGGTCCGGCCGCAGCGCGCGTACTTGGCACTGGCGCCGCAGGCTGGCAGTACCGAGTTTGGCGCCGTGCGGCAGGTCCTGAAAGCGGGCGAAGTGGTTCGACACAAATGCATCGCGCGGGTCCGCGCGTTCCAGCGCCGCGGCGAGGCACAGGCCTTCCGGTAAAGCGGCAGGCATGTCCTTCATGGAATGCACCGCAAGGTCCGCGCGGCCTTCCTGCAGGGCCACTTCCAGTTCCTTGATGAACAGGCCCTTGCCGCCTACTTGCGCGAGCGTACGGTCGAGGATGCGGTCACCCTGCGTCACCATGGGCAGCAGTTCGACTGCGAGTCCTGGGTGGACGGCGCGCAGGCGTGCAGCAACATGTTCGGCCTGCCAGAGCGCAAGCGCGCTACGGCGGGTGGCAATACGCAGGAGTTTCATGGACAGCGAGTTTCGCACAGCGGCGACTAGCCACCCAACCGGCGCAGTACTTCGGCTGACAGGCGTCGGCTGGCATCGATGGTGAGGCCGCCTTGGCGCAGCGTCAGCGTCAGTCCGCCATCGGCCGAGCGTGTGGCGGTAGCGATGGCCGCTGGCACCACCAAAGCATTGCGATGTACCCGCAGGAAATGCGTGCCATGGGCAGTTTCCAGTTCGCGTAGCGAGTGGTCGCTGAGGAACTCGCCTTGGGTAGTATGCAAAGTGACGTACTTCTGGTCCGCCACGCAGGCGAGTACGTCGCTTAAAGACACCAGATGCCATTGCGTGCCGTGGGCCGTTTGTTGGCGGACGGTGATGTGTCCCGGGGTCGTCACGGGACGCGCATTGTCGCTGCCGGCCAGGGCGTTGGCAGCCAGCGCGTTGTTGACCTCTGGCAGGCCGGCATTGCCGAAGCGTTGGGCCAGCGTGGGGCGTTGGGCACGCGCTAGCGCAGCGGCCAATTTCTCGCGGCGTACCGGTTTCAGTAGATAGGCACTGGCGGCGGTATCGAAAGCTTCCAGTGCGTGTTGCTCGTAGGCAGTGACGAAGATGATGGCAGGCGGCAAGGGGAGTTGTGCCAATTCGCGGGCCGCCTCGAGACCGTCCATTCCCGGCATGCGCACGTCCAGCAGCACCACTTCCGGGGCGAGCAGTCCCGCCTGTTCCAGCGCCTCGCGGC
>Ga0164295_10000578_pt1 | contig 30870 bp, 27 predicted proteins | sample GEODES006metaG_FD_111798 | JGI IMG/M metagenome (GOLD analysis project Ga0164295, IMG submission 111798) | Oligotrophic lake water microbial communities from Sparkling Lake, Wisconsin, USA - GEODES006 metaG | ecosystem: Environmental > Aquatic > Freshwater > Lake | place: USA: Sparkling Lake... | reverse complement strand
CGTATGATAATAAATACGATGAAGATTACCGGAAAAATAATTCGCAACATCGACCTCCCGTCTTGCGTGAACTGCATTCATTATAGACCAAGTGGTCTATACAACGCGTTTTCAAATACATGCGAGAAATTCGGCACGAAAGACGTAGTTACAGGCAAAATCACTTATAATTATGCGGATTCCTGCCGGTCAGATAATACACTTTGTGGAAAAGAAGGCAACCACTTTGAGAAGGAACCTCGTCTTTGGTTGAAGAAAGTAAAACACACCCTGTTTCGCCCAATGACGTTTTTTTACGTTGGGATGGTTGCCTATTTATTGACCTACTACATCAAGTTTTTGCTGTAAAATCTTGCACTAAGTAATATCCATGGTACCCCACGACCGCAAACCCCAACATCAACAACATTTCAAAATATTTCCGTTTTGTTTCTTCGCCACAGTAACCAATAAAAACCAAGAGAGGACCTACGTAAAAAAGATGAACCAGGTTTATCCAGTATGACTCTTTATGTTGAATATGATTGTATAGTTTGTATCCGTGGTAAAAAATGATAATTGTTCCGAGTGCAATCAGAGCAGGAAACATCCATTTAGGAATTTCGGTCCGTTTTATGCCGACATAAAAAAACAGAGCACCCACCAACACAATATGAAAAAGTTTAACAAATAGACTTGAACTCATTAATAACACTGCAATATACTATATTAAACGAAATATAGTATATAAAACAATCAAAATGACCTATGACGTTATCATCATTGGAAGTGGAATCAGCGGATTATATGCCGCATACAATATTAAAAACCGCGATCCCAACCTCTCGATATTGGTGTTAGAAAAACATAAGAAACAATGGATTGGTGGGAGAGCAAGCAACGAAACCTTTTACGGGACTGAAGTGGCAACTGGCGCAGGAATCGGTAGAAAACGGGATAAACTGCTAAAGAAACTCATGTTAGAACTCGGATTCGAAGTCAACGAATTCAAAAGTATTCCTCACTATGCGACCGGATTGGAATCCGTTGATATCAAAGATATTATATTGGATTTGCGAGAGGAATATCACCATCGCCATGGAGACAAACACACGTCATTTGAGAGGTTCGCAAAACCCATATTAGGAACAAAAACATACCAGCGATTCCTAGAATCTTCCGGGTACACCGATTATGAGAAAGAGGATGCATACGACACGCTTTATAATTATGGGATGGAGGATAATGCGGGGTTGACAGGGTTCGGCGTTCATTGGCACAACATGATACTTGCCCTTGCAAAGAAAATAGGCGAATCGAATATCAAATTCTCACAGACGGTTATCTCGATTCGCAGAGATAGAGACAAAGGAGAGGATGGACGGTTTTCGGTTGAGACAGAGGGTGGACGCAAATATGTCTGCAAAAAAATAGTGGTTGCTACGACCATCACGAGTCTTCGCGCCTTGTTTCCGAATCATCCGATTTACCGGGAAATCGAAGGACAACCCTTTTTGCGTGTCTACGGCAAATTTGCAAAACAATCGATTCCAATCATGAAGGAATATGTGAGAGGATACACTTGTGTAAGAGGTCTGATTCAGAAAATGATACCGATGAATGCGGACGAGGGAGTCTATATGATCGTGTATAATGACAATGCGAATGCGGTTGCCCTGAAACACAAAACCGAGAACACCGAAGAAAATCGCGAGTTTTATTGCGGACAAATCGAGAATGCGCTGGGGATTCCAAGCGGAAGATTGCGTTTGATTGGAATCCGGTCTTTTTACTGGCCAGTAGGGACGCATTTCTACAAACCTTTAAAAACCGAAGGTATAAGTGGAAGCGATCAAAGTAACAAATACCGAGACCGCGACGAATTCATTGATGCGGCACAACATCCGGAGGATGGAATCCTGGTAGTAGGAGAGGTGGTAAGCAAACACCAGGGATGGGTAGAAGGTGCTTTAGAAAGTGTAAACAAGGCGTTAACAAAAAAATGGATGAACAATATATAATCAATAATTTATGGACTCTAAAAAAGGTAGTAAATTCGAAATTTTTAGGAGAGATGCCGCAGAAATCTCGAATAAAAAAATGCCGTACCAATATTCGAATGTCGAAATCAAGATACTGCCAAACGGCAGAAAAACCGTCCGAAAGGTTTATGTGAAAAACGGAAAAGGTTACAAAATCGTCACAAAATACAGAAGAGGACGCAAAACGAGTTCCGTCAAGAAACCGATTCATGTCGACCATATCGACCAAATCAAGAAATGCCAATTTGTGCCGGGGTTGTTTGCAGAGTGCATTGATACAAAAATGCCATAAGCAATCACGCCTCTCTCTCGTGAAATGGCGTAAAATGGTACATATATTTTATCGTCTAGTCGTATGGGGTTTTGCCCATACGACTAACGTATATGACTAGTAGTGTTTTCCGTTGCCATAAGATAACTGCCTGAAGGGCAGTTATTGAAGGGCAACACAAAATACGACTAGACATTATAGTTAGACGACGCATATTATAAAATATTATATTCAATATTATTATAATGAAATTTAAAGAAAAAATAATAAATTTTTGTGGATTTGTTCTAATATTATTATTCGTTTATTCATTATGTCCTACGCACGATGAACCACAAGGTTCATATTCTAGAATGAAAGGTTTTTGTGCTATGCCATTTTACATAATTATTTTGTTTGCATTTATAATAATATTTTTTTATAATAGTCAATTTTTTAAACATTAACGTCTAGTCGTATGGGTTTTTGCTCATTGCCTCCGGCAGACCAGACATTAAATCTTCAAGGGTATAAACATTTAACCATGTAAAATAAGAAAATGAATGTTGCCACTTTCTTATTTTTCGTTTGCATTATTACCTGGGCGAATGGGTCGAACTACCGAATTCACAAAAAAACAAACGGATTCGACCACCGACCATATGTTGGACCCCAACGAATATTAGAGCAGTACAGAATCCAAAAATATTTTGAGAAGAAAGACCTGCTTGATGTGCTAGAAGACCAGCAAATAAATATTCATGTGAAAACGCGTATGATTGAATTCTGCCTACGAACTTCCTTCTACTACTATCCAGAAATTACTCCGCTGCCACGCGGGTTCGATCTCCATACTACCCAATGTCCTACCCTTATTTTGAATACAACGTCAAGTCTCGACCGAGATATCAAATCGCCGAATTTATTTGCTGGGGGTCTTATGAAGGATTTTTTGTTTGATACCGAATAATACTACGGAGAAACATATAAAAATAATACGTGTATATTATTAAAATGTCCAAACTGACAGAAGTATTCCGATTGACAGAATTCGATAAACACACCTGTTACGAATTCGCGTTAAAAACGAAAACAGTCGGAATATATCCGACCGAAAAACATTATACCACAAACAAGTTGCAATATCTTGGAAGACATATACATAGTGAGAGGTGGGGATATCACGATAATCGTGGCGGCGCGGAGAGTTTCGACAATGAAGGGGTAATAACAAGAATCGTGTATGACTATGAAGGACACACCTGTTTTCGACCGGTGGAAATGGAAGAAGTCGAAATATTTCGAAGCGGAAATGAGGTAATCAAAATGCTAATACCGAATAAAACTGCCTAATGTCTAGACATTAGAGTGCCTTCAAAATGTACACTTTTTGCGCCTTATCTTCTGTCGAAACAAACTCACCCTGCATCAAAAATCCACAGTAACGCGCATCCTCCAATATCGAATTTGGTGCTGCCATATACATCATATGTTCGTTCTGCCGGACTTTGTTCGATGTCGCGTCGGTGAATTTCTCCACCTGAGTTACTTTCCCGTCGACGCCCAATTGACTAAAATCGTATTTCGAATTGTACTTGAAATCCAAGAAATCAATTGCAGTATCCGTAACACGTTTACCGTCCGCGGTTTTCAATGGCGTGTCGGTCTTCAATAGACCCCGCGGTTGTCCTAAAGGAACTACCGCGTTGAAATTCTCCGGTTCGACTAAATGCAAAATCAGGTACCCGCCGGGTTGCAACCAGTGTTTGCAGTTTCGGAAGAACGCGACTTTATCTTCGATTTCGTAGACAGTTCGGTCCATACACAAAATATGCGAGAATGTGCCTCGGTCAAAAAGCATCGGGTCGGTTGCATCCCCACACTGCATCGAATCTTTAGCGTCCTTATGTCGCTCTTTACCGGTATCAATCATTGCCTTCGATTTATCAACGCCGATCGCATTGTATCCGCGGCGTTTTAGTGCGTCGACTAAACAACCTGTCCCGCAACCAATGTCGAGGAAAACGGAATATTCTTTGTCGGGTTGGGTCGCGCCAATAATCTCGGTCGCTTCTTTTTCTGACCTGGATTCGGTATTGTACAACTTGTCGTGGATTTCCGAGTAGAATTCGTCGTATATGTTGTTGCCGCGTTGCATCGTAAAAGGGTCTTTCTGCTGGAATCCTTCGTATTTGACCGATTTTCGTGTAGATTGGAGGATGATAAGCAAAATCAATAGAAATATGGCAATCATTAACCATCCGTTCTTTTTCGAGAGGACGAATTTCTGTATTTTATCGAGTATTGCCATTTGTATTATTTATAATATTCGTTGAAAATGTATATAATATTGAATCATATACATTTTATTTCTCCATTCCAAGTTTACGACCAAAGGAACGACAAGTTTACGACCAAAGAAATCAAAGACCTCTCAATTGAACCCGCGTATTATTATGGAACCGGTCCTGACCGATTTGGGTCGCAATACCCGACCCCTTCGTCGCAAGACTGTATTTGTCGAATATCATAGCACGTTCGCCCATATCCTCTTGTCTTCCGACAGCAGCAAATCCATACAAGTCACTCGATGAACTCGGGACATAAACACCTTGATCCGCACCATGTTGGAGGGAAACATGGCGATTCTGCAAAACCGTTTCCAAATCAATATTTGCTAAATAAGAGGCAACGGGTCCATTGCTCGTGGCAGGACTGAAATTGGTCGCAGTATTATAGATGCCTTGGTTCACAATAGGAACTTCCGGTCTGGCACGACGGTCGATTACAGGAAGATAGGAGTATTTAGTTGCGACAGGGCGGAAATCGAAATTGGGTTGGAGAGGACGGTCGGGGAATTGGCGTTCGGCAATGCGGGAGTCGAGTTCGTCGAGACGGGCATGTTGTCCTTGCCATAGTCCTTGAATCGAACCAGTAACATTGGGGTTATCGTTTAGGTCCATTTTATTATATATCTAGACGATATTGTCGAGAGGAGATTCACTTGTGATTTTCATTTTCTTCTTTGTTTTCTAAATTCTCATCGGTCGGTGCGTTTTCCAATTTGTCAAAACTGCATGTCCCACAATGGTCTGTATTTGACCAATCGATTTTGCTATTCGTTTTTTTTTCGCACGTTTCAAGCGCCCATCTACCTAACACATTTGTATTCGCATTTGGTTTTGCAACCATATTCAATAACTTTTGTAGACGAAACATTTATATGTATGACCAAAAAGTGTTTATGTAATTTTGTATATCAATGCAAATCACATAAAAACTCGATTTCAAACCTCTCATACTACATGTCCGCAACAGACGACAAATTCCCCGTTCTACATAAAGAGTATGCGTCCATATTTGGAAAAGACAAATCGGGAAAAACCCGTATCTGGAAAGCAACCGTGTTTTCTTTCCAGACATCAAATCCACAAATGTGCAACGCAATGTCCGTAATTCAGCACGGAATTTACGAAGGTAAGTTGCAACTCGATACGCGAGAATATACCGAAGGTAAAAACATCGGCAAAAAGAATGAAACGACGCCTCTCCAACAATGTATGGCAGAAGTCGAGAAGAAACGCAAAGACAAGATGGAAAAAGAAGGATATGCCGAGGATTTTCTTGGACGTGAATCATACTCTCAACAACCAACAAGAAAGATCTTTCCCATGTTAGCAAATAAATACGAACCATCTTCGACATCGAGAAAACGCGGAGGGATTGTCTTCCCCTGTTTCGTCCAACCGAAACTGGACGGTCTCCGGTGTGTCGTCTATTTGGTAAATGGTGCACCGGTGTATCAGTCGCGCACTGGTGGTATTTTCACGGTTCTACATCATTTAGACGCGTCCATAATGGAAATCCTCTCACAAAACCCGACGCTGGTATTGGATGGCGAACTTTATACCCAACAAATCCCGTTCGAAGAGTTGGCAGGGATTATCAAGAAGAAGACACTCACTGAAGCAGATAAGCAAAAAATCAGGTGCGTACAGTACCACGTCTATGATTTGGTGATTGCGGATGTGCCGTTTCGCGAACGTCTCTCCACTTTACAACAGACCATATCTTCGACGAACGGGTTTGTTACACCGGTGACTACGTATTTGGCAAATTCTGTGCAAGAGTTCCGAGAGAAATTCGGCGAGTATGTGTCGCAAGGATATGAGGGAATTATGTTGCGGAACGCGGATGGACAATACCAGGAAAATTATAGGAGTAACGATTTGATGAAATACAAGGAGTTTTTCGAGGCGGAATATAAGATCGTGGATTTCAAGGAGGCGGTGGGGCGAGATGCGGGGACGGTGATATGGGAATGCGAGACACCGGAAGGACGGCAGTTCAGTGTGAGACCAAGGGGGACACAGGAAGCGAGACGGGAATGGTTTGCGAGGGGGGCAAGTCTGGTGGGGAAACAGTTGACGGTGATTTATCAGGAATTGTCGGAGATGGGAGTGCCGCGATTCCCTGTGGGCAAGGCAATACGAGATGGATATTAATGTTCTGAATTATGGGCGATGCAAAAGGAGATGCCATAAGCGAATCGAAGATTCGCAGAACGCATCGCGAAATGCATCACCTTTTGCTACGCTTAAAATCAGTTCATTAACCACTTTTATTGCCGACATATAAAAGGCACAATACGAGATGGATATTAATGTTCTGGTTTTTTATGGGTGATGCATTTGCATCGCGAAATGAATCACCTTTTGCTACGCTTAATGTCTAGTCGTATTTTTTGTTGCCCTTCAATAACTGCCTGAAGGCATTTATTTAACGTCTAGTCGTATGGGCAAATACCCATATGACCATCGTATATGACTAGTTGCATTTTCCGTTGCTATAAGATAACTGCCTGAAGGGCAGTTATTGAAGGGCAATTTTGTTTTTCTGAATATAATCATGATGTTCGTTGAGGTAAATTTTACATCCAGAAGTATAATCACCAATTAATCTCATCAGATCATATTTATCATCAACTTTCTTAAATGTTGTTATTATTTCGCCATTCTTTGTTAAAATTGCCTGACTATCATTTTGTTGATATTCGATTTTATATCCATTCCATTCACGATTTAGTAATTCTTCAATGTCTTTACGACTAGCATTATTATAAATCTGCATTTTTGTAAAATCGGTTTCGATTTGCATGCATTTCTTTATTATTGAATCATCCGGAGCAGGAGGAGCAACATATGTATCAACAACAGCAGAAGCAGCAGGAGTAGCAACAGGAGCAACAGGAGTAGCAGTAGGAGCAGCAACAGCAACAGGAGTAGTAGCAGCAGAAGCAACAGCAACAGCAGGAGCAGCAACATTATTAGAAACAGCAGGAGCAGTAGCAACAGTAGCAGCGGGAGCAGCAACAGGAGCATCAGCAGGAACACCAGTTATCGGAGTTGGTGCATATACATTCATCGTTTTTAACATATAATTTTCAGTAATTAATTTCTTCTCTAGGTCACCGACAATATCATAATCATCAGTAATAGTGGATGGAGGTTGAATTTGGTTCTTAAATTCTGCAGTATTTATTAGTTCGGTTAATTGTTTTTCAGTGACTTTACTGGTCGGGGTTTTATTCAATAATTTAATTTGATATCCATCGTTTATGTACCTAGCAGTCATATAATTTATAAGTTCAATACATATTTTGTCTTGTATATTGGTATTGGTATCGAAAAAATTCAATTCCCTCAATTTACCAATATACCAATAAATATATCTCGTCTTCCCTAATTCAGTAAATGTAGTGCCAGTAATACCATTCAATGTTTTACCATCGCGCTCTATGTATGCTCGTTTTGCAAAATGCTGCATACAAATCATAAGTTTGTATAAATCATTGACATTGACGTTTGGACTAAAATCAATATTAATTTTGTTATGTTTTACCACATAAGATGCGGCAGCGTTCATATACTGCTTTATACGTTTTCTCATTCGGTCTTGTTTCTTGCATATATCCGCGGTCTCTTGGTCAGGTCCAATTCCAAGAGTACGTGAACCAAGATAGAATCCAGTATACGTATCACATTTTGGATTGTAAGTATACTTATAGTCGGTGTCAGATTCTTTTTCAGGTTTTGTCCCGATTATAGGATTCTTAGTATTCGGTTTTTTTTGTATATGTGCATTTCGCAATTTCATGGATGTGGTCATCTGCGATTCAACAAAACTCTTAATATTCTTTTCTATATCGGAATCATTAAAAAATCTAAGTTTCCTTATATTTATTGCATTTGAACTAACATAACCGTCAATCTCTTCACGAACGCCCGAGTGCAATTCCTTAAAATTTTGTGTCAAATTTTCAGGACTTCCTCGTATATAACTTCTCGGTGTTCGTGAGTCTCTATAAAGTTTATTGTAAAATTCACGTAACTTAGGTATTATGTCATTATTATTCTTATCGATAATCGTCTTCAGTTCGTATTTTGGGGTTTGAATAATATCCAAGAACCATATCTTCAACAATAATTGAAGTTTATATATTTCATTCAAAACGTACTCCTTGTTGCGAACTTTGCGGTATTCCATGTACGTTCTAAATGGACTAGTCGAATTATCTATACTTATTAATAGATTAGATGCAAGATACAATGAGATATTATTGTCTGCAGAATACTGTGCCAAATAATATCTAGATATCAGTTTTTCTTCTTCTGGTGTAATAGGTTTATTCTCAGTAATATGTAAATCTTTAAGGTCTATGGCAACTTTATCAATTGCCTCTTTAAATTGACCAATTTTCTCGTCGGTTAATACTGTTTCTTGGGTTTTTGTATTACCTTTCAATAAAACATGGAACATATAATCTTCGTGCGTTTTTACATCACAAATATCGATATAGTATTCCATCATACGTTCCAAGAAATTATTTTGGTCTTTCACTTTACCTGTTAAATCACCAGTAGACATGCTATTTTCAAGACGCATCATACTTTGCGCTACTTTCATTATATCCTCTTTTCTGCGCAAAATAACAGGCGCTGGATCCAAAACTGGCGAGGCAAGAACGATAATAACATTTCGTAGAGCAGCAGCACCCCATGATACAAGCATCGCCGGAGGGAATGCAGGTGTAAGAAATGGCGTCACGTTCGCTATAACATGAAGAATTCCTATAGCATATCCAACTAATCCATTTCGATTCATAAACCCGGCAAGTGCTCTGAGCGATTTGAATGTATCTCTCATTATTACCAAACTCGTCTCATAGATGCGCATTTGTCCATTTTTTGCACGCATCATAGAACTTGCCAGTTTTCTTCCTTGTGTAATAGTTTCATCCATCCCATTCAGCAGTCTCGTGGATCTTTCAACAGTTTCTACATAAAACTGTTTTGTTTCAATGAGCATTTTGCGTTCATCTTCAATTTCTTTCATTTCTTCCATCTTAACATCTTCCAAAAATTCATTCAACCTAACGCTCAATCCTAATTCTTCGCCTTCTATTACTTCGCCAGCATTAAATGCGTTCACTTTGTACAAATCAAACATTTTGTCCAAATAAAGTAAGAGTTCATATTTAGACGCATGATTAATATCAAAATATATTTTTTGATTTGGTGCGTTTGCATAAAGAGGCGATACTCGATTGACGATTTTTGATAATCCAGATTGGTTGTCTAAAACCGCAACGGTTTTTTTTGCACGATATACAACATTTGCTGGAGCATTAGTAACTGCATTACTAATAGAAGTACCAAGTTTGTCGAATGAAAACGCCCCCCCTCGCTTAATTGTATTATTAACGCGAATAAACTTTTTTCGGTTATGTTTTACTCGTTTACTTATGTTTACAACATGGCGTATCCGTCGTCTACTTCCGCCTTTCTTTTTGGACTTATCGAACCATGCAGAAGTTGTATTCGCAACATTTTTTGCTGCAGATGTGATCCCAGTTACTCTACTTACAAACTTAGCGCCTTCGTAAGTCGCGGAAAGGGTAGTTCCAATCGCACGTTTAGCAGCAGAGAATTTTTGGTCAAGTTTCGAATTGCCAATATAATTTGCGCCTCTCATTATCATATAGTCTTCGCGCAAGTTCTTGTCGTGTACAATTTCTGGATATGTTTTGCTGAGGATTTGTTCAAACTCTACAATTTTGTCGTATTTCTCCATAACAATTTCAAACAACCCTGTAAATACCATTGCATATCGAATTAATTCATCCATCTCACCATATATCCAATCTGTTTTCATTGGATTTGGGTAATATGGGTGTGCGTTAGGGGTTTCGTAAAATGTTTCTAGATTAATGCCGTTTCCCTCCTTCTCTTTTACTAACTTTTTTATTTTTTCGTTAATTTTATTCAAAATATATTTCGGTTTAATTGATGACGCTTCTTGTTTTTGGTTTTTCAAATTGTCTTCTTCTGCTTTTCCTTCCGTGGGAGTTTCTTTATTATCAGTAGCAGGAACAGTAGCAGGAGCAGGAACAGTAGCAGGATCAGGAATAGGAATAGGCGCATTGTCATCAATATTTGTCTCAGATACTCCCGGAATACTAGGATCGGTCGTGGTTTTTGTAGGTGTAACATTAGCAGGAAGTTTTCCAAGTTTTTTTAAAAGATTGGTCTCTTGAATCATTTTAATATCCTTTAAAATATCTTCAGGCAAAGGTGTACCTTTATTCTTAAATACAGGCAATTCTTTGGTTTTATCTAAGTAAACCCAACTTTTTGGATCTTTCGAATAAAAAACGGTATTCAGCAGTTCATGATACTCGCTTATTATAAACGCAATTTTATGTGCAAATTTAAGAATTTCTTTTTTATAAAGCATGGGAGATAATAAGGTTTTTATAGTGGCATCTTCTAGAAAGTTAGTACGTATTTTTTTATTAACGAATATAAATGGTAGACCTGAAGAACCCGCTTCATAGTAAACTTTACTTCCTTCATAATGGTCTTTATAAAGATCATCTATTTTAGTTAATGGTGTTTTTTGTATTTTGGTCTTAATTTCTGTTGTTCTGTTCTTAATATCATCTTTGTTCGTAATTGGTTCTATTTTCTTAGTTGTATTTATTTGATTATTTGGATCTAGTTCTGTTATATTATCAAATTTTATTAAATTACTAAACGAGTCGGTTTCTTCAATGTACTGGTCCGCAGTAAACAAAAACAACATCAACACCAATGAGTGTAATTCTCGCTTCGATGATACTGCACGAACAGTAGATGTGATTTTCCTGTCAATATTATACATTTTTTCCTCGTTAGGGGATTCCGTTTCTTTTTCAACAGGTGTTTTGTCCTCCTGATCTTCTGCTCCACCATATTTCATTTGATTCACATTTCTCTTGTTCTTCGGATGTTTACGTGTTTTCTTATGACCCATAATATTATATAATTATATAATATCATCATAAAAATTAATGCCTAGTCGTATTTTGTGTTATTCAAGGACAGCATAACAGAAACATACAAATAGTCATATACGCTAGTCATATGGGGGGTTTCCAATACGACTAGACGTTAATCCGGTATTGACGACCAAATAGAACCAAGAAGAGGGTTACCAACGACATAAACAACTAAACATAATATAAATAACGTCATTACGAATGCAAGAAACAGTGATCCTTTTATCCTCCCTCATTCATAATAAGTGCTACCATTAGCAGTGTATTCGGATCGTATACTACACAATCACAATACATATCAATCCTTGAAAACCATACAACATAATCATTATTCAAAAACTACATAAACCTCTCGCGTATTAGTTTGTATATTCGGCAATATATAATATGATCCGGTCCACATTAATAAAAGTTGCCGTATTCTGTTTAGGAGCGATTGTGTCAAAGTCGTTGTTTAATCGATACGGGTCTTTTACCAAAAGGGCACCCATCCAATTACACGCCGGACCAAATCGTCACTATCATTATTCCAAGAAATACTACGAAGAAGCACTGCAAAGATTACATGCAAAGAATCTGACTTCTACCCACCCATCTCTTCCCCATTCAAACAATACTACATTAAACGTAAATACGGATCGAATTGACGACGAAACGAAATCCGTGCCTACCCCTACCCCCGATAATAATATGCAGGACAAGAGTCCCGATCAAAACAACACGATTCATGCCGACGATTTACAGGGGATCACCATTATTTTGAAAGGTGGATATTTTCAACCTTATATGGAAGGAGACAATGAAGATCCCAACGGAGAAGATGCAGAGGATTTTCAAGATAATGAAAATTCAGACGGGTATGAAGTATTCAACCCTTTCATTCCTCGTTCTCAAGTATCAAAGAAAAATCCCCCGCATCGCCGCGAAAATCCCTACATGCGTGCGTTTCGAAAGGAGTATGAAGAATCGGAAAAAAGAGAAAATCTGAAATCGAAGAATTTTCAGGTCATCAAAGACTATGGAGTCAAATTCGCAGATGTGGGCGGATACGAGAAAATCAAGGACGAACTTCGCCAATCCGTCGACCTTCTCCGAAACTACGGCAAATATGCCAAGTACAACGTGAGAATACCCAAAGGACTCATCCTCGAAGGACCTCCCGGAAACGGCAAAACGCTTCTCGCTAAATCATTAGCGGGAGAGGCAGGATGCGGGTTCATAGCGGTCAGTGGCGCGGATTTCCAAGAGAAGTATGTCGGCGTCGGTTCCAGCAGAATCCGCGAGATGTTCGAATTAGCAAAGAAAAACGAACCCTGTATCATATTCGTCGACGAGATTGATGCCGTGGGTCGCCATCGTTCTGGCGACGGTGAATCCTCTTCTTCCGAGCGAGATAATACACTCAATGCACTTTTGGTAGAATTGGACGGGTTCAAGAACAATACCGGGGTATTTATCGTCGGCGCTACCAACCGGATTGATCTACTGGATCCTGCCCTAATCCGCCCTGGTCGCATTGACAAGAAAATATACATAGGTATCCCCGATGCAACGACGCGCCGAGAGGTTATCGGTATTCATATCCGAGGGAAACCTCATGACCAAAGCGTTGTTTTGGAAGATATGGTCGAAACCACCGACGGTCTGTCCTGTGCCCAAATCGAGAATCTTCTCAATGAAGCAATGCTCTATGCCCTCCGGTACAACAATACCGAGTTCACTTATGCCGATGTCGATGTCATTCTCAATAAAATCATTGCAGGTTGGCAATCGACCGACCATGGATTCACGGAGGATATGATTGAGAGGATTGCCGTCCATGAAATGGGACATGCACTTCTAGGATTTCTCTCCAAGTACCATTCCAAATTAGTCAAAGTGGTCCTCAATTTGTCGTCTCCGCGCACACCAGGGTACACGGTATTCGAGAGGACCCCATCGAGTATTTATTTGAAGGAGGCGCTTTTCGAGCACATGATTATTTTGCTGGGCGGTCGGATTGCGGAAGAAGTGGTTTATAATGTATCCGTGACTACTGGCGCCATCAATGATTTCGAAGAGGCACTTAAATTGGCAGAGCGAATGATTGTCCATTATGGAATGGGGGAGAAGGTGCTTTATCCGAGTGGAAGTGAGAAGTACAAGGAAATCATCGATACGGAGGTGAGCGAATTGATTAATTATGCGTATTTGGTAGGACGTATTATCCTGGAAAACTGCAAACCGATTATACTCGAATCCTCCGCGTTGTTGAAAAAGGATAAGAAAATCGTGCCGGGTCAGTTAGAAGCGATGATTCGCGATTCTTATCCAGACGTTTTGAAACTTAAAGATATTTTTAGTATTTAGTGTCCAGTCGTATTTTGTGGGTGTTTCGTTGGTCGAGTAGTGAGTTATGAGTATGTGTGATTTTTGTTACCAATATATGCTAACAAAAATAGGTTAAATTAGAAAATCGGTTGATGTGTAACCAATTCTTGCACCATCATGCCCAAGATGCCGACCATTGCCAATCTGCCATTGTTCAATTCCTTGTCTAATTGGTCACCTAGATTTTCGTCCGTGAGTCCAAAAGTCAATCCGAAATTGCCGGGTTGGTAGTCGTCTTTCAACGCAAAGGGTTTCACTGTCGGATTTTCCCAACCGCGAATCATCGACGAGAATTCGCTGATAAACATAAAAGAAAGACCGAGTTCAACAAACTCGGGGTGGTTCTGAAAGAAATGAATTCCTAGATCGCCGGAAGAGCGTTCCATCAAAGGGAACAGAATACTGGACACCATGGCAAGTCTTCCATGCTTCAGTTCTGCTTCGCGGAGGAATGAGGGTTGAACCCCCGGTGCCGCAACAGATTGGTCAAATACCTGGACATTTTCTAGAGGCGCAGTAGGTCCGCGGATGATGGGTTTATTTGGAAACTTGAATGCCGATACAGACGATACAAAAAAGAGGATAGCAGTAATAAAACGGAACATTTTATCTATATTACTTTATACGTTTACGACTTTATGTTAGTTAGCGCAAATCGTTATATATTGTTATATTATAAAAAATTCGATATATAAACGAAAACCGACCCCATTTCCGGTAGAATCTGCGCCAGATCATTCGATTCAACTTACTGAAACGCATAAACGATTTCAAGATGTTGACCGGCAAAGAAAACGACTAGACATCAAACGCGACATATAATCTGATTATAGAGGCAATGCAAGTTATGTTTGCAGATAAATAAAATGTAAATAAAGACTATCTCGCTGAATAGAAAAATGTCAAACTCCAACATGAGTGTGTCAGAAAACCATCTAATCAACGCATCCTCTATAACAAGAGAACAGATGCAGATTTATGTTAGTATTGCCCAGTATATAAAAGAATATCAAAATGATGATGTCCTCTCAAGATACCCGAATAAAACCCTGATTACCATGTTCTACGAACCGTCGACGCGCACCAACTGTTCCTTCCAGGCAGCAGCACATAAACTCGGATGCAAAGTCATTGCGCTCACGGACAAAGCGTCGAGTTCAGAAAAAGGCGAATCGTTAGAGGACACGATACGAACTCTCGGGTGTTATGGCAATGCGATCGTTTTGCGACATCCGGAAAAAGGGTCTGCCGAACGCGCAGCAAATATCTCATCCGTGCCGATAATCAATGGCGGCGACGGAAACGGCGAACATCCGACCCAAGCACTTCTCGACGTATTCACGATTTACGAAGAGATACTTGAGAGGACGGGTAGAAGCATATTGTTGAATGAGCAGTTGGAAACTCCTCTGACTGTCACGTTCGTAGGCGATTTAAAGAACAGTCGAACGATTCATTCGCTTATTCGTCTTCTGACACTTTGCTACAATATCCGATTCATCTACGTATCTCCGCCGTCTCTCGAAATGCCCCAAGACCTTGTGGAATATGTTTCGACGCAAGGATTCGTTCAAGAGAAAAAGACGAGTATAAAAGATGCCCTCCCCATGACCGACGTGCTTTATATGACCCGTCTACAACGCGAGAGGTTTGAAACGGTAGAGGCATACCATGCGATCATGCAGAACTCTGATGCTTATAAACTCACCGCGGAATTGATGGGATCCGGGTTGGCAAAAGAAAAAATGATAGTAATGCATCCTCTCCCGCGATTGGATGAAATACCACCAGAAATCGACCAAGACTGCAGAGCAGTATATTTTAAGCAGGTGCAGAATGGGTTGTATATGCGAATGGCAATTTTGGATAAGATATTCAGTCAAGATACTTAGTACGTATAGAGTCATCGTCAATCTTCAAGTGTCCTCTCGAGCAATCTAAGTTTTCGTATTCGTTTTTGGTATAGTTCCTCTTCGTCAAACAATTCGGGCAATAAATTCCCATAGTCATCCATTACCCGGCGATTGTTCTCATATTCTTCAAATATGCGCGTGACTTCACGGCGAACAATGTAGAGTGCTTGTCGTTTCGTAATGCTGATACCCGATCCCATTTTCGTCAATTATTTATGTGTTTATTCTGCAATAAATACACAAATATATAAAAGTCATTCAATTTTTGTTCAATTCATCCGTCTAGTCATATGGGGATTTTTGCCCATTGCCTCCGGCAGACCAAGACGTTAAAAAAGGGTTAATTATTAATTATGAATTACAGATTACAACAAAGTCATTGGATTTTATGTTTGAGGTGGTTTTATGTGGAGTTAGAGTTTATCAATAATACATTGGATGGATTCCTTTTCAAATGGTCGCTCGGTGTAGTATTTGCACAACACTAAATCCGCTTTTTGGAGAGTGGTCATCGCTTCAATTTTTGCCGCGCGAAGAACTGGATCGGCGCGTTTGTTTTTGCGACGGATTGAATCGTATTTGTCAGCGATCTCATTGTATAAATGCGCACATTTACGGATACATGATTGCATGAAACTGTATCCAATATTACTCTGGATCTTGCGGCACCTAGGTTCGCTGGAAATCGTCTCGATGCTATCAATAACCAAATTGAACAGGTCAACGATCACGTTGCATTGCAAAGTGAGTTTCTCTTCGCTGTGGTTGTTGTCGGTGGTATCTTTGGAGAAACTCGCTAACTGATCGAGATGTATTTTTGTAATTTTCGTAAATTCGATGAAATCCTTCTCGGACTCATTTTTCACCGCGATTTCCTCTGGACTAGAAGGTGCCGGTGCCGGTGCCGATAAAGTCGCATTTGTATTTTTTACATTGATTTTGTTGAATTGCTTGGTCATGGAACCATCGGAATCGGACGATTCATTGACAGGGGAGGTTGATTCAACTGCATAAAGGTCGTGTTTGCGGTATCTGTTTTTGTCGACATAACAGCAACCACATTCCGATACATATGTTGTCTCAATTTCGTTGTCCGTGACTCGGGGTTCCGGTTTGTTAATAAAATTGATATTTCGATCCCGACGTTTATCGAAGCAGACCACGCGAACCGTCTTCAATCGCTCATCCAAGAGATCGAGGGCATCCTGCATTGCCTCGTATTCGCGGGTGACGAGGAACCCATAACTGCTTGCTTTGTACCTGATGTTGGTGCGACGAATTTGCAAAATCACATCGTCGAGCATTTCCGCGATGTGTGCATATTCTTTGCGTTCATCGAGATAACTTACCTTGATTGAATAGTTGAACGCGATTCGTGCAAGATTCTCCATCATCTTGAGTCGGATGGTGAATGAATCAACCAACTCGAAGGGTAGGAATTGCCCGGACAACTCACGCAACTGACTAAGAGACTTTTTAAAGAGAGAAATGATTTCTGAGCGAGAATAAGAATTGACTGACATGATTTAAGAACTTAAGAGAGAAGAAGAGTTTAAGAGAGTGGGGGTTTGAAAATAATTCAAGTAAATATCTGCTGATGGATAGATTGGAATAAAAAGTTATTCAATTTTTTGATAAAATACGAATAAGCATTATTTGCGAATCCGATAATATAAATATAAAAGTCATGCACAATACAATCGTTATTTCGATGTCAATGTCTAGTCGTATTTTGTGTTGCCCTTCAATAACTGCCCTTCAGGCAGTTATCTTATGGCAACGGAAAACACTACTAGTCATATACGTTAGTCGTATGGGTTTTTGCCCATACGACTAGACGTCAATTGCCGAATAACCTCTGCCAATGCGAGTTTGCTGAAATTGCATTCACTGAGTCCAGTAAAGTCCTCGGGGTAGTCAGCGTTTAGAATATACTCGGTAGGCAATATGGGAATGAACTTTGAAAGAAATCCTGACCGGAAGGTCAGGTTCGAGTCATTGTTGGCGTATATTTCCGCATGAAATTCGGAATCGCTGAGAGATGATAATCCTTGACGTAAAATCTCATCGTCTAAGTAGACGATTCGGACGCGTTTGATATCCATCTCGGTATAAATGATAAATGTCGGGGGAAGTGCCCGAATCTCCTGGCGTTTTTGTCCGCGGTAATTCTCCAGAATAGGAGGCGATTTAATGTTTCCGCTATTTTTGAGACTTACATGGAGTGGCACTATTTCTGCGCCATCTGTATTTACAATAGGTACCTGAATAACAAGGTCAATTACGTTGGAGTCTTCGCTAACATTCGCGCATTCCAGACCCACATCGCAAAACAATTGAGATATACACTCTTCCGCGATACCACCGGTGGCGAATTTGTTGATGTTTTTCTTTGGCGGGAAAATCAAGCGCGATGCAATCATTTGGCGGAAAGCAAGATTCGTACGCGGCATATTACGGGAACACATCCCGAGAATCGTCATTGCTGCTCTTGCAAATAACCCAACCCCCGGCACAAGTTGGGTTGAATACTGCTCTTTTCTGACTGCGAGGTGTTGGCGTTTGATTGCCGTCTCTTCTGCTTTTTTAAGGACTTCCTGGCGCTTCTCTTCGCGCTCCTGTTTTTTCTGCTCTTTTTCTGCGTTTGCCGCGGCAATCTCCTCTGATGTGCGACGCTTACGTAGTATTTTGACCTGCTCAACAGCAGGCAATTCTTGGTTTACGGGTTCAATCATTTCGGACATAGTATGAAATCGGATGAATAATGGTAGTAAATAGAGTGGTATGGAATCTGATATTTTGGTATATAAAGTAAAAAATGGTTCAATTTTTTATGCATAATGTCTAGTCGTAATCTTCTTCTGGGGGACTACCCGTGCAATAGATTTATCGCAATAACATAAACATAATATAGCAAATAATATTACCATTATTAATTTAATATTATTTCGATTCTATCCCCTGTAAACCTGAACACCATTGCTGAATATGCCCGTTATTTGTTCTCCTGTTTTTCCTTACGAAGAAGAATCCGTTTTCGAAACGCATTTCGCCGAGTTTGCCTTTCCTCTCAGCAGTTTCCAGAAACACGCTATAAAAGCGATCGTCGAAGGTCACCACGTTCTTGTATGCGCGCCTACCGGGTCTGGAAAAACCCTTCCTGCCGAGTTCGCCATACGTCATTTTATCAGTCAGAAGAAGCGAGTGATTTATACGACGCCAATCAAAGCACTCTCGAATCAGAAATACCATGAATTCTCTAAGAAATTCGCGCCTCTCGGGATAAGCGTCGGTCTCTGTACCGGCGATATTAAGACCAACCCCACCGCGGACTTGTTAATAATGACGGCAGAAATACTGAATAATCGGTTATTTCAAAGCAAATCGTTGGATTTGCGACATGTTGAGGAATCAACTCAAAGCAAATCGTTGGATTTGCGACATGTGGAGGAATCAACCTCTCAACAACCATCTTCAAATCTATCCTTTGGTTCGTCGATTCTCTCCTTTACTATGGATATCAACACGGAACTTGCCGCAGTGATCATGGACGAGGTCCACTACATCAACGACGAATCGCGCGGTCATGTCTGGGAGCAGACGATTTTGACTCTTCCCCCACATATTCAGATGGTCATGCTGAGTGCGACACTCGATGGTCCCGAGAAATTCGCGGAATGGATAGAGTCTACAAGACCACCGTCCTCTCAAGATCCTTGGAAATCCGTCCATTTAGCACAAACCAAAACGCGTATCGTGCCTCTCACCCACTACGCCTATTTCCCTGCTGCCCCCCAAGCGCTAACCAAAGCAGTCAAATCGACGCCTCTCGAACCCATAGTGAAACAGCAGACCAACACCCTCATCACTCTTCAAACTGCCACCAATCAATTCCAACCTGCCGGATACAAATCTGTCTCTCAACTCTACACCGCATGGCAAGATACTATAAACGGGCAAACGTCGAGAAAAAACGTCATCAATAGTCTTGCCACATTCATGAAAGGATCCGACGACCCAGACATCGATGATACGATGCTCCCTGCCATTGTCTTCACCCTCTCGCGCAAACAAGTCGAAGAGTCTGCCCACGACATGACAGCAAATATACTTCCATTTGATTCGAAGATACCTTATACTGCTTCCTACGAATGTGAACAAGTGCTGCGACGCCTCCCGAATTGGCGCGAATATACAGAGTTGCCGGAATACATCAAACTGGTCAAACTCTTGGAGAAAGGTGTCGGCATTCACCATTCCGGAATGATTCCTGTCCTACGCGAAATCGTCGAACTCCGAATCAGCGAGAAAAAGATATTTTTATTGTTCGCGACGGAATCATTTGCCATCGGTCTCGATTGTCCCATCCGTACGGCAGTATTCACCGGCGTATCCAAATTCGACGGTTCTCAGGACCGGTTCTTGTATGCCCACGAATATACCCAGATGGCAGGGCGCGCAGGACGACGCGGCATTGACACGGTAGGTCATGTGATTCATTTGCCGCTGCTATTCAAGAAAAGTATCCCATCGGAATTAGCGTACCGTGCCATTTTATCCGGAAAACCGCAAGTATTGGTAAGCAAATTCCATATTGACTACAAGATGATACTGAGTCTTGTAAAGAAAGGCATTTCGTCCGATTTCCATCAGTTCGTCGAAAAGAGCATGTCGAAGAATAATATTCTAGGGGAAGTGCGAGAGCAGGAGAAAGAACATATCGTTCTAACCCAGGAACTCGCGAACCTGAAGATGGGAATGGAGCATATGCGCACTCCTCTCGACAAATGTAGAGAATATGAGAATCTATCAGAGCAATTGAAAACGTCTGTTAACAAAAAACGCAAAGATATCGAGCGTAAGATGACGGTATTGAAAGACCAGCACAGATATATTCTAGAGGATATTCAATCGTTTGCTAAAGTGAGTTCGATCGAATCTCTCCTCTCAAAGAAAGATACGGAAATCCGCGAAACCACGTCGTATCTAAAAACCCAGACCGACAAAGTCTGCAAAATATTAGAGGACAGTGGGATTTTGACACAAGGAATACATGCTCTTACCTCTCCGCTCGGAATCATTGCCTCTCAATTTGCGGAGGTCCATCCGATTCCTCTCGCGAAATTGGTTGTTTCGGAAAATTGGTTTCAGGGATACACGGCAAAAGAATTGGTCGGGTTATTGTCAGTATTCGTCGATGTCCGATTGCCAGATCATATGAGGGCAGCAGAACCTCAATGTGCCAACCCGCGTGTGAAAAAGGCGATTGATGTAATCCAGTCGTATTATGATGAATTGCATGATATGGAAATCGATCGACAGTGTTACACTGGGATTACCTACGAAGGCGTGCTTTGTTTCGATATGACAGATGCGATGATGGAGTGGTGCGATTTGACAGAGGAGTTGGAATGCAAAATCTGGTTACAAGAATTCGTGGCAGGGAATATTTCTGCGGGCGATTTCGCGAAGGCGTGCATGAAATTGAGTGCAACGGCAAAAGAAATGGTTGCGATGTGCGAGACGTTAGTCATGGTTCCTTCAGTGGGATCTTGTGCGCTTGAATTGGCACATACCCTGGGCAAAATCGACGCATTAATACTAAAACATATTGCGACAACACAGAGTTTGTATCTGTAACCTCTCCTAATAAAGATGGAAGACTAGTTTCGGTAACCTCTCCAACTAAAGATTCATAATACAATACAGGAAAGAAAACACACATAATAAATGATCTTGATAGCAACCCTAGATATTCCCTTGAGAATTTGAGTATATTTGATACTCGGGACATTGTCATTATTTGTGTCATTATTACCATCGGGGTCTTCAGACGGATGTACTTTTGTGTATTTTTTGATGAACAATTCTTTTTTAACGCCATCCGCATTTTTTGTTATAATGATGTGTTTTTCATTATAACTTCCAAAATCGTCATCCATCACCGGTGGCATCGAATGGCGACGTTTCTGTTTTACCACATTTTCATATTGGTCATCAAGTTCATTTGGAAACGTATATCGTGCTTTTCGGTTTTTAACTTTGGTTTTTGGCAAAATCTGGGTATCAATACGAGTCATAAGAGTCATAAGTTATATTAGAAAACGATAAAAATAAAAAGAAGTATTTTCATTCACGAGTTGTAATTACAAATGCATATACAATTACTTACCTTCTAGTCATATGGGGTTTAACGTATATGACTCTAGACATACCATTCGGGTCTCTCCCTTTTTTTGTTCCAAGACGCGATACGTTGTTTTTCGGGAGACATATAGTATCTCCGGTAAGACTCCACCGCATCGTCCGACTTGTATTCGTCGGGCATAGCAAGAGCAAATGCAGTTAGTCCATGTACCTCGATATTCATGCGAGATTCAGTTGAAATCTCGCATGAATATTTCGAATCACTGCTCGTCTGCGACGCCCAGTATTTCTCGAACCGGTCCTCCGCCGGGATGTTTTCGCGCAGGATCATGGCAGTCAAGTATGACTTGTGCATTTTCGTCGCAGGATGTCCATAACGAAATTGCCATTCCTTATGGAGTTCTTCTACCAAATCGAGTGTCCATATGTAATTTGCGCGAGATTTACGGCACCAGATTGTCACGGGATGGTTCTTGTGCGCCAATTTATAGATTCGGTCGTTGACCTCTGTGTCGTCAGGGTCCAAGATTCGTTTTGCGGAACAGAGCATCTGAACTGCTTCCAGCAATATTTTGCTGACATGTTTGTCCATCATGTATTGCGCGATTTCGCGTTGAATAAGAGAGAGGATAAAGAGATTCATTGTCTTGGTTTACGAGATGGTAGCAGAATAATATTTGATGATTTTGTGATTTCGATAACCTCTCAAAGAAATAAAAGTCATTCAATTTTCATTCGTAACCTCGTGACACAAATGACTCCTATAATTTTCTCGGTAGATATACCATACGATTGATGTCGAATTCTCTCTGCCAATACAAAGATCTTTTCGGTAAAGCAGGTTCCACAACAGGAATGCGCAAATACCGGGTGTTGGGCATTTCCCTTATAGATGTATTCGTAACAATCATATTTGCCGTTCTGATTGCCTGGTTTTTCAAGTTGCCATATTTGCAAACCATTGTTGCAATATTCATACTCGGTATTTTCGTCCACCGCGCATTTTGTGTAAGGACCGCGGTAGACAAAATGATATTCTCATAAATCGTCGGTATTATACCCCCGGATCCACGACCCCACCTTGAATGTCAGAATGCGATTCCCGCTGAACACCCAATTTAGGTGAAAACACATACCAATTTGACTGTGGTTGCAACCGCTTCCAATACTGGTCGATACAAAACGGACCTTGTAACGCATCCGATTTTCCGATTTTATAACTCTGTTCAATCAGTTTCGCTCCATCGCGATAATTCTGCATCAAGATAGGAGCAAAATATTTAGTCACCATATATCCAGATGTGGTTTGTGCGTCATTCACTTTTTTCAAATACTGATGCTCAGTCGGGTTCGTTTCGACTTCGTTCGCAGAAAGCATGACCACATCATAATTGATAGAATTGTCGAACACCTCTCGAAATTCCGCATTTACATTCTCCAGTTCCTGTGTAAATACGAAATTGTCTTCAAACACAATACAGTTCTCTATATTCGAATCGATAAACTGCTCCATGGTGAACAAATGACTCAAACTGCAACCCCAATCACCCTGTCCTGGTTTGCTAACAGCAGAAATGCGAACTACTTTCTCATCCGGAACTTGCATTCTCCGCATTTCCTCTAAAAACTCGGTTTTCCTATCCTCTCGACTATCCAAATTAATGTAATAGATGACATCTACGTATTCATGCCACGGTTTATCGAGTCCTTCTTTCCTGGTTGCATTTTTAATAATATGTCCAAACCCATAGTGATAGAGTAGAACCAATAGACAAAAAATAAAAAATATACCCCACAATAACCGTGTTCCGATGGATAGTTTCATAGTATTCTTATATACCTTTATATAAGTATATTTTATAAATGAGTAGTCGCAAATCAAGAATCGAATCTGCGCGTAAATTCGTGGAGGGTTATTTTGACCCAGAAAAAGATTTACTCGAAAGACAAATAAAAGCAAACTCAAATGCACTCGCAAAGACGACCGATCCCGAAGACAAAGACTTGTATGCAAAACATATGACCAGACGTTAATCATAAAATATCGCAAACAAACTGGTGCTCCGAACCCTCACCCGCCTCAAAAAAAGTAAAAGTAACAGTAAAAAGAGACTGACTCCCCCGGGTAGAAACTATGGAATCTCGACTCATTTTGGCGGAAAAAGACGCACCCAAAGAAGAACAAAGAAACCCAAGAAAAACATATAAACCATAAGATGCACGTTTCAATATATTCGAATGTCCACCAAGTATTTTCTGTTAACCAGGTCGTCCGATAGTCGTACTGATGACAACACCAACAACCAAATCATCCATCTGAACCCAGGTACGCGCCAAGTATTTTTGCTGCCAGAAGTAAATTTAGATTATTATTGGCGCAGAGGACTGTTTGAATGTCAACTCATTGAATGGTCTAAACAGTTCTGCAAAAACAGCAAAACATTCCTCGATATCGGTGCACATACCGGGACATATGCGATTTCTCTTTGTGCGGTGTCGAAAAACGTCGTCGCGTTTGAACCTCAGCGTTCGACCTATTATGCCTTATGTGGTAGCGTAGTCGCGTCCGGACTTAGTGACAAGATCGACTGCCATCGATGCGGGTTAGGCGCGGAAGAACAGGTCGGTTCACAGGCATTGAAAATCGTCAGTAATGACGGCGGCGGGTCTTCTTTGTTGCCGGCAGAACACGAGAAGGTTTTGCGAGAGGAAACCATCGAAGTGCGTACGTTAGATAGTTTCAATATAAAAGGAGTCGGGTTTATCAAGATGGATGTGGAGAACAACGAATTGAACGTGATTCGAGGCGCGTTGAATACTTTGCGTGAATCGGGATATCCGCCAATCTTGTTTGAGTCGAACGGACCGAACCCTACGTTGTTTGGGTTCCTGAAGGAGGCACTGAAATACAAAGTGATTACTGTAGGCGGAGTTAGTAACATGTATCTTGCCTGCAAAGAGTAGAAATAATATCAATATATTACAAATAACATGGATAAAGGTCGCCCTCCATTTATAACTGGATTACGTCCAAAGTCCGCAGTGGCGAAACGCAAAACACCGCGGTATTCTAGACGAAGTACTGCAGCACCGAATCGGAGTATTACGAAACGTAAATCGGAGTCAAAAAAGTCAATGAAGAGGTCCGAAATCGATTCAAAAATAAATAATATTGAAGAACGGTTAACTAATCTAGAACAACATTTATCGGTTATTAATGATATTGTTCTCAATATTCATACAGATGCCGATGATTTTCAAGACCCATATAAAATTACCGAAAGGCAAATATTCAAACCAAAATATACTGGCGTTCGGAATGATGACCAGTCGGACACAGGTAGTTCTCTAGGTTCGGATCTTTTTGTAACTGCAAACCCCTCTCCAAATACCAACCCTGATAAAACGCAACAACTTATAGAAGCAGTCGAAAAAGGCGATTTCAAATTGACAAAAGAATTGATTGAAAGTGGCGTGGACCCAAATATAGAAGGGGACTATTCATTACTTGCAATCGCACGTATAAGTGCAATTGGTCATCATGATAATAAACCCCTTATAAAACAGTACGCTTCAATTATAAATTATTTACTTAAATTACCAAACCTGAATGATGATACGAAAGAAACCTTTCAACTGTTTGAAAAAGAATACAAGAACGGACATCAAATGGGCGGCAAAACAAAATCATCGAGAAAGAGTAGACGATTGTCACACCATTGAAGATTTTAATGTCTAGTCATATGGGTATTTGCCCATTGCCTCTGGCAGACCAGACGTTAAATCTTCATCGGTGTATAATTATTGTCTGGTTATTAGTCGGAAGGATCTTCGTCGGAAGAATATACTCGTATTAATATAAAAATCACTTGAAAACAAAATGGACGTTTTGTATTACAGCAATAATTGTAAGCATTGTCAGAAACTCCTCGCACATTTAGCGAAAATCGGTGTCCTCGAAAAATACAATTTCATTTGCATCGACCGCCGCTCCGTCGACCCGAACACTCGCCAAGTCTCCATCACACTCGACCGCGGCGTGAAAGCATCCCTTCCCCCCAATGTTTCCCGTGTCCCGACTCTCCTCCTAGTCAACCAGAAATTCACTGCTATCATCGGCGACGACATTTACAATTATGTGAACGCGAATGTGAAAAAAGACCAAGACCCGACCAATTTGGCAGTCGAAAATGGCGGAGAACCTATCGGGTATATCCTCTCCCCCTCTTCCGGCGGAGTCAATATCATCTCGGAAACCTACACCATGTACAATGCGCCTCCGGAAGAATTGTCTGCAAAAGGAACCGGCGGAACCAGACAAATGCACAATTATGTACCGGTTAATCGCGACCCAATATCGATAAAGACCCCTCAAGACGAATCTAGCGGAAAACAGACAGAATTCTCGTCGGTTCCAGGAATGATGAATGCGTCTCATGGTATGTTCCCTGCCGCGAATAACGAACCGCAAAATTCAAACACGAATTTACCAACAAATTCGACGACCTACAATGCCTACTCTGTACCCGGAGTCATGTACAACACGGGTCAGTTGATTGTTCCCGAACTACAAAGACCGCCCCCACAACGACATGTAAAGATTGGCGAGGATGTAACCGTTGATTCTCTTCAACAGCAGCGCAATTCAGATTTGAACAATTCCTTGCCGTTCATTGCGAAGCAACTAAATCACATCATTTCGCCCGAAATCAGCAATATACAACCGCCGGAGAGATATCCAGGTGGTGGCGGTGGGTACTATAACGCGAGTGCCCACCAGAATGCGCAGAACTTGGTAGCGCAATACAATGGTCAACAGTCGAACGCGGGGTCTTATCAAAAACTGAATCCCCGCGATTCGCAGAACATATTGTACGGAAGACAACAACCGCAAAATGAAGTTTGCTATCTGTAAGGTCTAGGACGTATTTTGTGTTGTCCTGTGCAGTAATTGAAGGACCAACACAAAATACGACTAGACGTTAAGATCTAGGGCGTATATAAATTCGTTAATAATACAATATTAAAAGCAAAATATTATATTATTCATATCAACCATCATAAAATGGATTCTGACAAATCAATTGTGATGCGAGCATTTAACAAACTCTTTTTCGAGTTTTTAGACGATATCATTTCCGTCTATCCAGACAATGTCGATATGTTAACTGGCAAAGAATCGTTCGCGACCATCAAAAAACTGAATCCTACAAGTATTGTAAAAGTGTGGTTTTCTGCGGTGTATACAAAATACAGGGTGCAAATTGACTCGGGAGATATCGATTTTTTCACGGATAAGGATTACAGTCCAGATTTAACCAAAGTAAAAAATATGCAGAATGTGCTGGACATTATTAATAATATTCGCGATCCCATTAAAAATATGGATGCGAAAAGCAAAGATCATGTGAGAAAATATATACAAGATTTAAGCAAACTATCTACTGCCTATGCGGCATTAAGCGTTTAACGCGACATACAAAGCGTTTAACGCGACATACAAAAGCGTTTAACTCTAACGCGACATACTAAGCATTTAACGCGACTTCTTCTTCTTCAGTCGGTTCCGGTTCTCCTTCTTCCGTCCTCGTCAAGAAGTAGAACATCTTGGTGGCAGAAAATCGATCAAAGTAGAAGTAGACTACTTCGCGAGTGACATTCAATCTTGGTACTGCAGGTTGTTTTAAATACAGATTGTGGTGAATGCGTGCGGCATGAACGAAATATTTTTTCGGAATATGTTCTGCGCGTTCCTTTTTTATATAGAATTTCACATATGCCCTGTGAACTTCTGTAATAAACCCCTCATATTCCTTCTCCAACTCGATAATATTTGATCTGTATCGAGGATATGCTAATACATAATCGGACAACCGATTGCTCTTTCGAAGGATCAAATACTGGTAACGCATATTTGGTTGTATGTTTCGCAACTCCTTTGCCGATTCGTAGAAGGGATTCTTTATCTCGCATCGTTGTCCAGTCCGATTGTTCGTAAGAATCCAAGCAGGAGGATAATATAGCGAACCCTCGTGTTCTCCGATATCGCGCGCACAAATAGGATCGCGATTCGTAATCATCTTATCAAAGAAGGTGTTGAATACGTCTATCTTAAAATTCGTGAATTCGTCGAATTTCCGGATAAATTCGGGCGTGGTTCTCTGGCAACCAAATACGCGACACGCTTGCTGCCAAACTTCGTCATCCTCATCTACCTTTGACGACTGCAAATATTGTTTCGCGATTTCGCGCACGCAGTCTCGATAAACCACATCCGAATCGGGGGATACCAACGGCGGCATTGCGCCCATCTCATAAACTGCCACTAGTTTTAGAAAACAACTAGACATTGCTCTCTGGTAGACAATGTGATTCGCGGGATGCTGCAAAATACACGTGTAACAATGTGTTTTTGAAAGCGTATTCAAAATAACCACATCATTCAAATCGCGAACATCTTCCGATCTCACCACCCTATCCACCATAAGCGAGATGCGAAACGTATCAATCACCATCTGGCGGAATGTAATGGAAGGTTCGTCGCCTTTGTTCGTGGGGTGCATGAAGGAATAGTCTCCCCCAACTCCATTACGAGTGCAGATATCCCATTCTTCCGTCTCATCGTTCCAGAAGAATGTTATCATGGTACCTTCAATCGCGTCTTTCACTTCGACGGTATCGTCTTCTTGGTAATCGGTGAACTTAAATTCATTGAATCCGATCGTTTCCCGCGGTGCCATATAAGCAAACACCTTCGTCTGTTCACGATTGGTTACCAATGTATAGGGTTCCTGTCCCCCTATCGTCGGACGTTCGTACTTCATAATCGAATATTCGTAACCGCGAGACTGGCGTTTTTGAACAGAAACAGGTTCGCCAGAACAACCTTCAATCGGAATGGGTAGATAGAACATGATAGATCGGATTTAAAATAGAAACGAGTGTGATAATAGTAGTATAAGACGATGTCTTAATGTTCGTTTGATAATAATAAGTGAAATGACTGGAAGATAATATAAGACTATTTTATAAGTTACCACATTCAATTTTTTACAATAAATCAACACACCATGGATAAATCAGATGAACTTATGGAAAATGAAAATACCGAACAAAATTCAAACATAGAAATCAAATCGCTAGAATTAGGCGATGTGATTCGAATACATGCTCATCGCAACACAAATATCGACCAGCAGACATATTACGTATTCTATATCGACGACCTCAAACTCAAACTACTCAATACATCCAACCATCAATTGTTGCAACTCAATATAGACGGTTACATCGCGGATGAATCCATCACTTCGATCGACCTCCTGAGTCGTAGCGAAGTTCCCGGGTTTGCCCGCCAACATAAACTCCAACCACCTCAATGGATCGACGTCCATTTCAACGGCGAAGTGCCCGTCATCATCTCCGGCGAAATCACCAATTTAGAAGAAGATATGATCGAAATAACGACGTATCCCGGAATGCGCGTCATTTATATCGATTTTGCCTACCAAGGACTACCCGAACGACTCCCGATCGACAAAATCGTTTTGCGCGAAAAACCGAAATCGATTCATACGTCTTTACGCTCCATATTAGACGGAACCACCGAAATAACGCGCGAAGAAGCAGAGGCAGAAGCATCCGTGGAAATCGACGAAACGGACGGACAGATGATTGTCCATATCCCTGAAACTGCCACCGCACTCCCGTCCCCCAGCGAAATCGTCGAAGAATTTTTGCAGACTGACGTGGAAATCCCGCCTGCCGACGGAGAGGAAGAAGACGGTGAACTGGAAGCGCTCGATATGTTCTTCGAGGTGCGCGAGAGTGACCGCCGCTATAGTGAAGAAATCCAAGTCGCAGATTTACTCGGAGAATTAGTATCGAAATTGCCTGCCGACAAACGGACCCCGAATGCAATGAAAGATATCCATAAATTTGTCACCCGATTCAAAGAATTGCGCCGCGTCTTCTCCGTATTCGACAATAATGGGGATGTCATCATGCCAAAAACCACAAGCATGTTGCACAAACCCATCATCGACCATATTTTGAAATTAGACCGCAATATTAAATGGATACTGCCTGTCACCTACGAGAAAAATGAATTGATGTCGTTCACTACTGAAAAGCATGAAGATGCCTACGATGGCGCGCCGACCCATATTGAAACCGAAATGTCGGAATTCGTCGGTAACCTCTCGCAAGCACAAAGAGAATTTGCCAGCACATCCAACTCAGATGCAAATAAATACGACCAAATGATGACCAAAGTCGACGTGCTATGTGCACCTGCTGTAAACAAAATCGACCCGAAACCAGAAGATATCGATATCTATCTCCGTAACCTAGAGACCAAAACCGACACCGAATTGTTAGTAAGCAATGATGATAAGTACCAAATGGACTCTTCTATTAGTGTAGTTGGGAGTAGCGCGCATGTAACCGGAAAAAACAAATTCACGGTCCGACGTTACACCGGCGCATCCTCGCGACTTGTATTGGATGAATCGACCAGACGACGGGCATTTCAAAGGCAAAAAATCGGGTCTTCTGACCACGCAAACATTCGGTCAATTATCATGCTTCCTCGCGCGGTGTTAATGCAGTCGCATTCCGTATCTCCTAGCGCAAACCTCTATATAAAGTCGAAATTGGCAGAAATCCCAGTATACAAATTCCGTATTTTCCGCCCAAATACACGTCTTTTTACGAGACAAATAGAAGATATCAATAAAGAGTTGGTGTATGAAGATTCTATGATGACGTTGAAAGGCACCGACAAAGGTG
>Ga0164295_10000574_pt1 | contig 30961 bp, 25 predicted proteins | sample GEODES006metaG_FD_111798 | JGI IMG/M metagenome (GOLD analysis project Ga0164295, IMG submission 111798) | Oligotrophic lake water microbial communities from Sparkling Lake, Wisconsin, USA - GEODES006 metaG | ecosystem: Environmental > Aquatic > Freshwater > Lake | place: USA: Sparkling Lake... | reverse complement strand
GTATAAACGGAAGTAGCGGAACAAGTGGAAGTACTGGATCACGTGGTAGCAGCGGTACAAGTGGTGTAGCTGGTACGGCTGGAAGTAGTGGTAACAGTGGAAGTAGTGGATCTGCTGGAACAAGCGGAAGTAGCGGTACCGCAGGCGGAAGCGGTGTTTCTTATACCGGATCTGTTTCAGGTACAAGTGGAACTAGTACTGGAGTATTTACTAATGTACCGGACTACTTAGTAAAGACTGTTGCAAATACAACAATTGCTAGTGTTAGTTTTCTTTCTGTATCCGGCACTACATTAACTGTAGCTGGTACTTTGGTTGAAACTTCAACGCAAGATTCCAAGATAGACATTTGTCCATTGGTGCCTCCACATTTGGAAAAAATAATTCAATTGGTACCAGTATATTTTAGATATAAAAATGGTCCATCTGAATTACATATTGGTTTGATTGCAGAAGAAATTGCTAAATTGTATCCTGAATTTGTTAGTTACGATCAATTTGGAAAAATTAGTGGTATTAATTACACAAAACTTACTGCTTTGTTGATTCAAGGCATTAAAGAATTGAAAACAATTTTGGATAAACAACAAAATCAAATTGATATAATAAATAATAAATTGGGGTTATAATATATTTATTGATGTATGGCAACGTTACAAAATACAACCATAGCTGGTGGTGGTTACTATAGAGTTGGAGATGATACCAATGCTGTATATTTTAGTGGAGGGCCAAGTGGGGGCAATGAATATGCTATGTTTGGTCTTAACACTTATTGGAATGGTACGCAGTATATACTGTCTGGATCTGCTATTGATCGAATGAATATACAAATAGGCCCCACAACTATTGATGTTATTTCAAACGATGGATCAACATTTGGAACTGTTTGTTTTTCCGTTCAACCATCGAGTGCAGTAATTTCTTCAACAACAACTCAGCTGAGTCCAGGTACCAGTAAATATCTGGGGGTTGGCGCAGCACATAGTGGATTCTCAAAAATTCGTATAGATGGTAACAGTACAAGCAACAACTTTTTAGCGGTTAATAACTGTGCTGGATTTGGTAGTGCTGACGCTCAATTTGCAAGTATTACTGCTTTTTATGGTTTTTTAGGTATAACAATTGGATCATCTGTTGGTCCAACGGCAGGACAGTATTATATAAGACTGTGGGGAACACCGTAATATATGGCAACGTTAAAAAATACAACTATTGCTCAGAACGGCATTTACAGAGTTGGAACTAGTACCGATGTAACTTACATTAGTAGTGGTGGACCATACTCACATCTTGGTACCAATGCTTATTACAATGGGTCGTGGATTGGAGGCGGTCCATTTATACAATTATACAACACAACTTTATTTTTTTATGCTAATTCAACCACATTTCCTAATCCTTTTAATACTTCGCCAGCAAGTACTTATATAGATTCACCCACAACTAATATTAACGGTACTCTGGGAGTTGGTGGAGCAAATTCAAATGCGCAAATGCGTATACAGGGCTCCGGCGGATCTCAACCGTTTTTAGAAGTAGCGAATTGTGAAGGTGATGGCAGTACCAGCACAGCTACATATGCAACTTTTGGAGGATTTTTAGGTATATATATATCGTCTGTTGGCTCAATGAGTGCCGGAACATATTATATAAAATTATGGACATAATAACAAATTTAAATTGATATATGGCAACGTTACAAAATACAACTGTCCCCGATAATGGATATTATAGAGTTGGTAATGCTTATATCAGTTCCGGAGGCTCTGATAAATCTAATTTTGGCCGTGATGCATATTATAATGGTTCTTGGCAAGGAGGAGGGGGCCCGGCACTACAGGTAACGTCAGACACTTTAAAATTTTATCAAGATCCTGTAGCTAATGCCGCCAATATTATGTTTTCTACTAATACATCTACAACTACATTTTTTACGACGACCACTCAAATTGATGGGTCACTTGGAATTGGAGCGGCAGCTGGAAGTGCAAAAGTATATGTTTATGGTGGTTCGTCCACGATCACGTTTTTAACAGTTACAAACTGTAAAGGAGCCAACAATTCGAATCAATCTCTATATCCTACTAAAGCAGGATTTTTAGCTATAAATATTGGAGCAAATGTTGGTCCATCGATAGGAACGTACTATATAGAACTATGGAACTAACACATAAATAACTACATATGAATAACATTAATATTAAAATTATGAGATACACAGATTATACACATTCTGTTGAACCAGGTAAAATTGTTGGTTTTAGTGTTGAACGGGCTGATGACGTATCTTTATCAGCATATCACGAAATCATTTTAACATCGTCCGTCTCAGGTTCACAATTTATTGGAAAAACAACTGAAGAGGTTATCGACTTAGCTTTTTCTTTATTAAGTGGATCTATATCACGGTCTGCTACAAAATTAGCAAAACACGAAAGTGTTATAGGCAGTTATTATATACCAAATTGAAAAACATAACTTTAAGTTCTAAGTATAATTTTGTTTCTGGGTATGGTGAATTATTGTATGTTTTATTAAACGATCTTAATTCGGTTGGATATAATGTTATACCGAGGGCATATAGTGAAATATCTGATAGGTATATTAAGTACTTTGATAAATCACATACATTTGATTCATCTTTATTAGACTTATCCGTTTTGAGTATATCTAATGAAATTTCCAATCAGAATGTATTAGCGCATATTAATTTTGACAGACCCCGGATATTGTTAACAATGTGGGAGTGTACTAGAGTTAATGATATTATAATTGAAATATTAAGTAAATTTAATCACATTATTGTTCCGAATAATTATAACCGTGACAATTTTATTAATCAAGGATTGAATACAAAGATTGATGTAGTACATTTATTTTGTGATACGGATAACTATGTTTATAAAGAACATTTTGTAAAAGATAAATTTGTATTTGGTATATCGAATGAAGATCCACGTAAAAATTTAAGCAAATCTATTAAATGTTTTCTTAAAGCTTTTAATGGTATAAAAAATGTAGAATTGCAAATAAAAACTTGTACATCTATTACTGAAAAAATATTTGATCCTCGATTAAAATATATCGGTACTAAATATACAAAAGAAGAATTAAGAAATTGGTATCATAATTTAGATGTGTATGTGAGTGGTGTAACATGTGAAGGATGGGGAATGATGCAACAAGAAAGTCTGTGTTGTGGACGACCTATTATATATACAAATTATGGCGGATTAAAAGAATTCGTTAATAACGATATTAGTTTTGAGGTAAATTATGACGAAGTGTATAGTACAGGTTGTTGGGGTAATTATGGTGGAAAGTGGTCTGAATTTAATGAAGATGATATGATTGAAAAAATGTTATATTGTTATAATAACCGAGATGAAGTTATTAGTAAAGGAAAAAAAGCTGCTGTAACGGCTAGTAAATACAATAAAAATTTGTTTATAAAAAATATATCTATTATATTAAATCAATATGTATAATTGTTATGGAAAAAAATATAATGTCTACAAAACCGTTATTTGAATTTAGTGACATCGAACTTAAAGCAATTGCGTTTGATTATCATGAAACTATAAGAAATTATCAGATCGATCTAGATTTAATAAGAACTGAATTAAATCGTCGAATACATTCACGTGTAGTTGCAACTGTAAGTGAACAACAATTGTCAGACATGATTAAATAAATTTTATTATTATAACTTGACTTACTCTATTATATAAAGTATAAGCATAGTAAGCGCTTTGATTGCTTATTGAACTTAAAATGTTTATATAAAGTTATATAGTATAGTGCTTGTATATGCTTATATTTATTATAAATGATTAGTAATGATTACAAAATATATGTAGATATGGATGGAGTGCTTAGTGATTGGGAAGCTCAATTTAAGCGCTATAGTGGTGGAATATCTGTAAATACTTATGATAGTTTACATGGCAAGCAGAATAGTTTTAAGTTGGTAAATAAAAATAGTCCTGAATATTATGCTAATATGCCATGGATGAAAGATGGTAAATTGCTTTATAATTTTGTAAATAGCTTTCCTAATGTACAAATACTAAGTCATGCAGCTGATGCTAAATCAAAGATTGGCAAACAACAATGGCTTAAAGATAAAGGCATAACATTTGAAGCGAACTTAGTGCCTAATAGAAAAGATAAATCTAAATTTGCAACTGCTGATAGTGTATTAATAGATGACCGTGAAGATGTTGTGAATGATTTTATAAATGCTGGTGGTAAAGCAATTCTTCATACTAATTCAATTGATACTATAAATCAATTAAAAGAAATACTTGGACTCAAAGAAAAGCATAGAATTTATAATAGTATATTAAATCCAGCAATATGGGCAACTGAAGATGATATCAAACCGAATGTATTAAATACACTTTTAAAAGTTGCTAATACATTTTATAAGGATACTGAATTGACCGTACCATTGGAAGACATATATTTTCTTGGTAGTACTGCCGGATATAATTGGACCCCAACCAGCGATATAGATTTGCACTTGGTTGTAGATTTTGATAAAATAGGCGACGATGAAGAGTTAGTTAAAAATTATGTTGACGGCTTAAAAAGCAAATGGAATCAATCACATGATATCAAGATAGGCAATCATCCAGTTGAAGTTTATATTCAAGACAAGTCTGAGATTAATAACAGTCAATCCGTATATAGTTTGATGAAATCTACTTGGGTAAAAAAACCAAAACACGAAGATATAAAAGTTGACAAAGATGCTATAAAAAAGAAGTACAAACAACTTGTACAATCGATTAATGTGGCTATACAAGAACAAGATATCAATAAAATAAAGAAGTTAACTAAACGTATATACGATATGCGTCAAGCTGGTTTAGATAAGAGTGGGGAATTTAGCAGCGAAAATTTAGCATTCAAACTGTTGCGGTCAACTGGGTATATTAATAAACTAAGAGATACAGTTACGCAATTAACTGATAAAGAATTATCTAGTGAGTAACATTGGTATTTGTAAAAACCCATTTACCGTTGCCACAATCCCAAATTCTATCATAACCGTTTAATTTCATATTTTCCCATTCTGATAACAAAGGATCGTAAGAACTTAGTAATTTTTTAAGCTTGTGTTTTTGGAAATTCATTCGGTTATATAAATTTTTATTTTTGATATAAAAATAACACGGTGATGTATTGTTTGTAATTGTAAAGTTTAATTTTTCATAAACACCGCCGTCAAAATATCTACGGTCATTATAACTACACACTGAAATTGGCGAATACTTTGTAACAAAATACTTAAATAGTTTAGAGGCGCCCCCTGTTATTTTATAATTTAATTTATTACAAAATCTAGACATTTCATATTGGATTTTTTTATCGTATCTAGATTTAACAAATGTCATAACAGAAACCAATTCACCATTACAATACAGACCGATTCTAATACTTGAATGGTCACTTCCTTGAATATGATTATTATTCAAAAAAACATTACATTCGAATGCGGTTAATTCTTTAATAATACAGTTACGTGCGTATATTTTTTGATCAAAACTATTTAATTTGTTACGTAACACGGATTGAATAATCGGTTTTTTATTTGACCATTCGTGTTCGAATATTTGTATAAGCGTAACTCCTTTTAAAAGAGTGGATTGCAGTTTACGCAAATGATAGTGTTTGTTTTTGTTACCACTTATTTCTGTGTGGTAATAGAAACTATTATATTCAATTGCTAAATTTAAATCTGGAATATAAATATCGACTTCTTTTGGATAAATCAAATTTCTATCGTTTAACAATATTTTTTTATTTACATATGTTTTAATATACTCGTATATTTCTTTTTGTGCAAAGCTAGTGTTCAATTTGTCACAATTTACACATAGAGGCACATTTCCATCTTGAAGATCTATAGAAACAATTGCATCACATCTGATGCACTGAAATTTATAATGAATATTTTTTGTCACCCCGTAAAATTCATCTCGGGTAAATAAAGGCAACATATTTGGAAACTTTATTATTTTAGAATATGTTAGATCATGATGTTGTGAAATACTTGACATTGACTTTGAATAACACTCTACGCCGTATTTTTCAACACATGTGTTTTTGACTTTTTCTTTAATGTCAGGCGATTTCATCGGATTATCCACTCCGTATTTAGCTAAACATGATTTTTTAAATCTACGCTTAAATTCAGTTGTTTGTGAATAATTCTCAACACCATATTTTTCAATAGATGTTGACTTTACTTTTTCTTTGTACTCTGTTAGTTTACTATAACTTGTTACGCCGTATTTATCCAATAAAGAACTTTTTAAATTTTCTTTTGTCTTATCTGTTTGCATTGGATGCAAACCATTATATTTTTCATCATACGTCTTTTTCTGAGACGTTCTCATTTTAGTTAATACATCTTCATTTGCATTCGAACATTTTTTGCTGCAATAAACAGAAGTTTTTCTTTTATAAAAAGAAATTTGATACGTGTTCTTACATGTGTTACACACTTTGTCAACAAATTCTGGATTTTTTTTAAACTGACTCATATTAACTTTAGGTTCGTATCTAGATATATATTAACAAATTATTATAACAAGTCAAATTAATTTAAATTTTTAATATTTATTATAAAGAAAGATATACAATTTATGGCAGAACTACTAAATCCAAACGAAATATTCGCAACAGCATTTGAACCAAAAGTTAAAAATAGGTTTATTTTGTACGTTGACGGCATTCCATCTTTTATCATCAAGAAGACTGATAGACCAAAACTAAGTCAATCATCAAAAGAACTTGATCATATCAATATCAAGACATTCTATAAAGGAAAGAGTGTCTGGCAATCAATTACAATGGAATTGTATGATCCAATTGTACCAAGTGGCGCTCAAGCAGTAATGGAGTGGGTACGTTTGCATCATGAATCCGTAACTGGACGTGATGGTTATCAAGATTTCTATAAAAAAGATCTTACTATTAACGTTCTTGGTCCAGTGGGCGATAAAGTTGAAGAATGGAGTCTACGTGGATGCTTTATTACTGAAGCTTCTTTTGGAGATATGGATTGGAGTAATGATGGTGAAGCTGTTACAATCAGCTTGACTGTACAGATGGATTATTGCATTTTACAGTATTGATTTAACTTTATTAAAAAGAACCCCAGTAGAAATGCTGGGGTTTTTCTATTTATTATTATATGGAACTAGGCAAAAAAATATTTGTAATATACCCAGGTAGATTTCATCCTTTTCATAAAGGACATAAAGGAGTTTACAATTATTTAAGCAGTAAATATGGTGGTAACGATGTTTATATAACAACTACCGATGTAGTTGAACTGCCTAAGTCGCCATTTAGTTTTGATGAAAAAGTCAAAATGATGACTTTAACTGGGGTACCTGTTAACAAAATAATTAAAGTAAAAAACAATTATAACCTACAGAGTTTGGTTGCGCAAATTCCTATTGATATTAATCGTGATAGTATTATTTTTGCGGTTAGTGAAAAAGATATGACTGAGGATCCGAGATTTAGTAGATTTGCTAAAAAAGATGGATCGCCAGCTTATTTACAGCCAATTCCTAAGAACTTAGATAAACTACAACCAGCTATAACTCACGGATATATTGACACTGTACCAACCACTGATTTTACGATATTGGGAATGCCTGCTAGAAGTGCTAGTCAATTGCGATCTCAATATGTTAATTTAACTCCACAGCTAAAAAAGTCTTTTGTTAAAGATTTGTTTGGTAAATATGATGATACTGTATATAATATTATGAATAACAAATTAGGTGTTTCCGCTACTGGATTGACAGAAACGCAAAAGAAGCTATTAAAGAAATTGATTGTGAGTATCTTAAAAGAAGATGAAGCTAAAATAAATTCCGCCAAAGAAAAAGTAGATAAATTAACAGCGGATCTTAAAAATGCAACATTAGATCTTAAAAATGCAGAACTTGTAGCTGCGGAAGAAGAACTTAAAAACGCTGAATCGGTAGCCAATTCAGCACAGTCTCCAGAAGAAAAAGATCAAGCCAAATTAAATGTACAAGTAAAGAAAAATATGGTAATTGGTAAAAAAGATTCACTGAAAAATGTATAGTTGATTTTGTATAAAATATAATTACTAAAAAGTTATATAAAGTTCTATATATTGTTATAAAGTTATGAATGACGAAATTATAATTACACGTAGTGCTGTACAAAAAGAATCACAATCCACTTCATATCCATCGGAACGAATTGATTTACCAAGCAAAGGTTATTTTTATTCTGATAATGATCCACTAAGTTTGGGTTATATTGATATGAAAATGATGACTGCAAAAGAAGAAGATATTCTTACCAGTCCCAATTTGTTGAAAAAAGGTATAGCTATCGACAAACTTCTAGAATCTCTTTTAGTAGACAAATCCATAAAATTAAATAATTTGTTGACGGGCGATAAAAATGCTTTAATATTTGCAGCTAGACGATTAGCATATGGCGATAATTACGGTCCAGTTGACGTTACGTGTCCAAAATGTCAAGTTGTAAATAAAGTAAATGTAGATTTAGGTGAGTTAAAAGAAAAAGAGTTGGACGAATCTAATTTTCAAAAAGGCACAAATGCTTTTGATTATACATTACCCAATTCAAAAGTCTCTATAAAATTTAAATTTTTAACAGATGATGATGAAAAATTAATAGAAAAAGAGAATGTATCAATGTTAAAAATTAACAAATTTAATTCAACCGAAGTAACATCTCGTTTAAAGCGAATGATTATTGAAGTAAATGGAGATTCTGATCCAGCTAAAATTAAATCATTTGTTGATGGTATGCAAAGTCGTGACAGTTTAGCATTACGACAATACATCCGTGAGTCTACTCCTGACATTAATTCAACATTTGATTTTTGCTGCAAAGAGTGCAGCGCCGAAGAAAGGGCAGCAGTGCCAATGACTGTCCAGTTTTTTTGGCCTGACTCCAGAGTATAAGCTCTATATACAGCAAATAATATTTGATCTCTGTTACTACGGTAACGGGGGGTTTTTTCCAAGCGAAGTATATAGTTTGCCTGTACATCTTCGTAATTTTTATTACAAAAAATTAATAGATACTAAAGAAAAAGAAGCGCGTGCGCAAAATGCATCTACTTCACAGCCATCACGTTCAGGCAAAATAGATAGACCTAGTTTTAGATAACTTGATATTTATTAATATAATAACCTATGGCAGATACAAGTGATATTAGAAATCTAAGAGGAGAACTTGCTAAAGTACTTGTTGATTTCCAAAAAGAAATCGATAATGGCGTTAAAAAGTTAGGGTCTTTAACAAAATCAGCTGATGATCTTGGTAAAAAAATGGGTAATTGGGTTGAACCTGCTGCTTTATTGGATAAAGCTTTAGCTAAAATAAGCGTTGAACAAACTGCATTACAAAATCAAGCGCAAAGTTACAGATCAATTCAACAAAGAGCAATATCGGATATATACAAGATTAATGAACAGATAAAGTTAAGAAATGATTTGTCCGCACGCACTCGTCGTACATCTGAACAAAACTTAATTCTACAGAGACTAACAGCTGATAATTTGGAAACACAGAGAAAGTCTCTTGGAAAAATTGCTGGCGAAGCAGGTCGTAATGCTAGATCGGCAACTGAGACTGCAAAATCGTTGGGTGAACAAAAAGAGAATCTTGAAAAAATTCAATCCATTTATATGACAATAATGTCTCTTGGTGAGAAGTATGACAAGATGTTGAGTGACGAAGCTAAAGCACAAGGAACTACCAAGGATGAGATAAATGGACAATACGATGCTATTCAGAAAATTAACAATGGTCTGGGTACAAATCTTGCTAGTAATCAAGAAATATTAAAATCGGTAACATCACTTCGTAACGAGTACTCATTAACGGACTCTCAATTAGCTTCAATTGGTAAAGAATCAGCTAATATCAGTCGTTTGACAGGTTTGACTGTAGATGAAGCTACAAAGTTCCAGGCCACACTGGCTGAAGTAGGAGGTACATCGGTTATGGCTCAAGAAGCTATGACCGCAATTGCTTCAAAAGCCGCTGAAGCGGCCGGTGTTCCAATGGGAAAAGTGATGAAAGATGTTGCAAGTGCGAGTAGCGGAGTGCGTTTAATTTTTAAAGGTAACACTACGGAGCTGATTAAACAGGCAGCAGAAGCAAGAAAGCTTGGTACCAGTTTAGATTCAGCAGCAAAATCAGCTGAGTCACTTTTAAGTTTTGAAAGTTCTATTGGAGCTGAATTAAAATTAAGTGCTTTATTAGGTAAAAACGTCAATTTTAATGAGTCCCGTAGACTGGCATTTGCTGGAGATTTGATTGGGTCGGAAAAAGCTTTACAAAAAGAAGTTGAAAAAGTTGGCGATTTAGACAAATTAAATTATATACAACGTAAAGCTTTATCCGAAGTAACCGGTAAAGATTTTGGTGAATTACAAAAGATTCAAACTCAAAAGAAAAATCTTCTTGAGGCAGAAAGAATGTTTCCAAAAGAAGCTGCAAAAATGAAGAAAGCTCAAGAAGAATTAAAGGTTCTTCAAAAAGGTGGACTTGATGCTAGAAAACAAGAATTGCAGTTGTTAATGGATCAAAAAACGGCAGAGGCTGAGTCTGCTAAGTTGGCACAAGTTAAAGAACAAGCGTTATTAAATTTGGGTAAATTACTTAAACCTCTATATGATGCAATAATGCTTGTTCAAATTGGTTTTTTTAAATTAATTAATTATATAACAAACATTGGCGATCCAATTGGAAAATGGACTGCTATCAGTGTTACAGCTATAGGTTTATTAACAGCCGCTTTTTTTGCATTAAAATATGGAGGAAAAGCTGTATTGGATTTTCTGGGAGATATAGTGGGTAAAATGGGACAATCAATCGGAGAAGGAATAGGAAAAGGACTGGAAGGTATTGGTAGGGGAATCACATCAATGGCAACTGCTCTTGGAAGTATAAAACCAGGTGATATAATAAAAATGGCAATAATACTTGGTGTATTGACACTGGCAGTGTTTGGTTTAGCAAAAGCATTTAGCATGTTAGGAAATGTAAGCGGTGAACAAATAATGGCGTTTACCAAATCAATAGTAATACTAGGTGTTTCACTAGCAGTATTGGGGGCCATAATGTTGATTCCAGGAATACAACTTGGTGTTCTTGCGTTTGCGGCTGCACTTGGTATAGTATCACTATCTGCTATAGGATTTGCTAAGGCTATACAAATGGTAACTCCATCACTATCACTGATTGGATCAATTCTCACGGGTTTAGCATCAATAGTGGGTGGAGTAATTATAAAAGCATTTGACACTATGTTGTCTGTATTTCAGGCACTGCCTAGTGTTATAACAAGTGTAGCTACAAGTCTTGTTGCAATCGCAAATATTGGATTTTTTAAATTATCAAAGGCTGCGGCTGGAATTGGAAGTTTGTCGATTTCAATGAAAAACTTGGGAGAAAATTTGTTGACGTTTCCAACGTCACAGTTAACGGCAATTGTATCACAGTTAACACTGTTAAGTCAGGCTGCCGATGGAATTGGTATAGCCGTTAACGCTTTAAAAGATCTTTCAGGAATTGAACTACCAAAACTTGACATGGATTTTAAAGGTGTAGATACTTTTAGTAAAACAAATGATGTAAAAGAAAAACAAACAGCAGAATTAAAGTCCGGATTAGAAGTTGTAGCGCAAAAAATTGAAATTTTAACTTCAATGATGGCAAATGGTGGTATAGCTGTAAATCTGGATGGTCAAAGAATTAATGCTGCTTTATCTACAACAATATTAAAATCTGGTGGATTTGGACAAGCAACAACTAGAGGTTAATACTATTTATAATAAATGGCAAATAGTAATACATACGCTGAAGGATATGGTAATCAAGGTACTCAGCTTACCACATATGACAACATTCAAGGCGCTGGATTAAAATTACCAGTTCCAACGCAAGAGTTTATTAACATTAGATCCCCAGGCAAAATTGAAAGACTATTTGCCACTGCGGGAAATGCCAATGTATTATATACTAAAAATAAGCCACAAGACTTGTATTTAAAAGGACCAGTAGCAAGTCAAATGTTTGTATATAAAAACATTGAAGAGGGTCAGCGGAGTAAAATTACTACTGCATTTCAAGCATCAAGTCAAGATGGTACTAGGATAAGAAAATTTTTAGGAAGTTCCGCTGGCACTCGTTTTATATTAAAACAACTTGTATTACAGGGATTTCAACCATTTGATGAGACCAAAGTATATAATCCAGCTTCTCCAGTTATTGCTGCATTAAGACTTGCTTCATTTGGATTGGCGGACAGACCAACCAGACATTTAGATACAAGTAACATAGTTGGTGGATTATTAGGGGCGAGTGGATTGGGTAGTATTGTTAGAACGGTTGGTGGATTGTTTGGCGGTGGCGGCCCAGCTGTACCATCTCCTCCTAGAAGTAGCGTTGCTAGTGGGGCTAGTGGTGGATTTGGTTTATCCACATTTACATCTTTATTAGGCGGAGCGGATAACTCGGATAGAGTAGTAGCTCCTCTAGCAAGACCAGATGTAAGAGATTTATTAAGAGGACAGACCGCTACAAACGCATATAATGCTCCCAGATATAGCAAGTTAGTAGCATCTGGAGGAGGAGGGTTTTTTAGCAAGTTATTGGGTGGTGTAGGTAACTTTTTACAAAACAATACTTTATTGGGTGGTATTGTACCACCTAAACAACCATGGAAAGCAAATTATCGTGCGGACGAACAGACATATGATTTGTATTTAAACGCTGGTAAATTATTTGACGATTCAAATGTTACTCCAACTAAAAGTGGTGGTATTTTGAGTGGTTTAAAAAACGCACTTGGCATAGGAACAAACCGAAAATTTACAGGATTAAGAGCAAATCAAAGATTTTATCATGGTAGTGTCAATCCATCATCAACTCTTAGAAATGATAAATACATCAAAACTTACGGAATGGAAAATCAACAAGATTCTGTGGGTGTAGTGGTTTTTTCAGGAAACGTTACTTCTGATCAAGTAAGAGCTGTAGTTAGTACGGATTTTATACGTCCATCTAAAGACAAATATGGTAATACGATACAAGTTAATGGGAAAAATACAACTCAACTTAAATATACAGATTTAGTTAATGCTGATAGATCTACAGGTACATTTGTAGAAGGAAGTGATCAATTATTAAACTATAAAGTATTAATTGAAAATTCCAAGAATTTACCTGATACATTTAGCGATGAAACAAAGACTCCTACTAAGTTAATATTAGATAACTTAAATAAAGCAATCGAAAATATTGCTGGTACTCCTGCTAATAATTTATATAATGTTGATTTCAATGGTTTAAAAAATGCTAAACCATTACAATTCGCTAAATACGATCAACCAGTAGCTGTTGGTATGGATTATCTAAAAAATGTAAAAACCAAATACACAGATAAATTTAGTACTGATGTAAATCAACTAAACTTTCCAACCAGATTAGGAAGAAAAACTGGTAAAGATAGATTTATACAACCAACCCACAATGTTGATTATGTAAATTCGTTGGATGTATTAAATAAAGAACAATTTGAAGATCAATATGGAAACGGATCAGATTACAAAGGGTTTGGGCCTGATATTATTAAATTTTACTTTTACGATATGGTTAATGAAACATATATACCATTTAGTGCAACTGTAAAAGGAATACAAGATACTAATACAGCTGAATGGGAAACAATAGAATATTTAGGTAGACCTGATAAATTATATAGTTACAAAGGATTTACCAGAGAAGTGAGTTTTAATTTTGTGGTTAATGCGCATAGTATAAAAGAACTATTGCCAATGTGGCAAAGAATTAACTACTTGATCAGTTTAACAAAACCATCGAACTATACGCAAATGGCGGCTGGTGGATTTATAATTCCGCCGATGGTACAATTAACACTTGGCGATTTTTATAAAAATCACTTTGTTGTGATTAAAAGTTGTAATGTGAGTATACCAGACGATGCTTCTTGGGAGACCATTCCAGAGAATATGAGCTCGCCAAACGATGTGTGGAGTTGGGGGTCTAATCGAGCTTATGAGTGGAGTGGTGCGGATAACTTAATAAATACCAGAGGAACCAAAGGTGATTCCAAAGGTAGATTTGCTCAATTTCCTAGAACAGCTGATATCAGCGTACAAATGTCTATTCTTGAAAAAGACAGACCAAAAGTTGGTAGATCTGCGTGGGGAAATTCGCCAGTACCAATTGTAGATAAAAAACGACTAGACGATCTACAGATTAAAGACATAAGTTTAATTGGCACCGATTTTTACGGAACCAGAAGCGGTAATGATATCACATTGTATAGAGATTTTAATTTTTCTACAAATATTAGAGCTGATACTGATTTAGAAGCATTTGCAGCCGCAGCTAAATTATCCCCACAAAATAGAGGAATTTTAAATACCCCATGAGATATCAATTTACGCCAACCGAAAAAAGATGGGATGGTAAAAATGTTTACAAAACAACATATTATCCGTCTATACCAGAATCATACGACGATTTTTACATTACAGCGAGTGAAACTGACTATTTAGATAGTATAGCAAAGAAATACTACGGTGATGAAAATTTGTGGTGGATAATTGCTAAAGCAAATAAATTGTCTGGTTATCAACTATCAGTAGGAGTTAACAGACAGTTGCGCATACCAGCTAATGTTGCTGGTATACTAAATCAATTGAAGAACTTAAATTAATGTTATGGTACAAAATGGAGAAATTACAGATACAACTCCTTTATGGTGGGAAATACAAAATATCCCAACTGAAGTTGTAAGAGAATTGAGAAGAAGAAGCAATACCAACAATATTGGTATGAACATTCCAACTCCATTTACCAACACAACTTTTGATTTTGAAAATAATTTTAAAAACTATAAAGGACCAATGTCTCCATGGGTCAGAGTATTTAGTAATGGAACTGGAAAGTCTATAAATGGAATGGTACCCCGAAGTGATTATTTAGATAAGTTTTATGTACCTGTAGATTATGATGGTTTTATATTAAAAGGCGGTGATGGATTTTTTGACGCATTTGGTTATGACGCTGCAATTGGTTTTAAACAAACAAATGCTATAATAGGATATCAAGCAGATGGGCGACCACATTATATAGACGGTTTATATAGAACTCAAACATCTTATTCAACCAGACAAAATGCAGCATTTCCGCAAAATAATGAAATTGCTTCGGTAGTTCCTCCTCCTGGAATAATAAGCGTAAGTGTAAAACAAAGTAAAGATCTTTTAACTTATGCAAGTTTTAAATTTAAATGTTATGGTGTTGCTCAACTTGAATATTTAACGCCTTTCTTTTTTACAGCTGGTATAAACGTTTTTTTAGAATTTGGTTGGAATCTTTTTAATCAGAAATCTCTTCTTAATCTTGCCGATTTGAAACAATGTTGGGAAGTTGTATACAAACCACAGACAGCTTTAGATCGTGCAAATAAATCAAATGGTAATTATGGATGTGTTAGTGGAATTATATCGAAGTATTCATTTACAACAACTGACGGTTTTACATATGATTGTAATGTTGACTTGATATCAAGACAAGGAATGTTTGCTGGAATGAGAACCGATAACAGCGTTAAAATATCAACAACTGATAATAAGGTCGCTGATCAAAATGATATTGAGTTTCTAGATTTAAGAACATTTATTAAAAATTATCTACCATCAATAAATCAAGTCATAATTGATAAAGTTAATTTTTTAAAATATATCCAAGATAAAATTGGCGTTTTTAAAGAGGATAAATCGCAAAAAGATGCTAATGCTAATGCACAAACTTTAGCCAATCCTGCTAGTAGAGGACAACAAACTACAAATTTAGATCCAAATAGATCAGGAACTCGGGCAGCAGCCGCAGCAGCTGTCGGACCAAGAGTAACTACTCCTTTAAATCCAAATATTCCCGCTCCTCCATCAAGAGCTGATGCAGCATCAGCAGCTGCAGCTTCATTATCTGTTAACAGTAATAAAATAAATGTTAATAATGTTATAAAAAATAACAAAACATTGTTTTATGGGGGAAAAAGTGAAGATAGAGTTTTTGTTGGTAGATCAGAAGAATATTATAGACTCAAAAAGAAACCGGATGGAAAATCCGATGTCATTAATTATGGATCGGTAAAACCGGACAAGCAAACGTACACACAGTTATCATTTGTCGATGATACAACTGACTTTGATTCAAAAGATGGAGCATCTGAGGTTTGGATGCAGTTAGATTTTGTATTTGAATTGGCTAATTTATTTATGGCAAATGCAAACACAAAACAGTTTTTAATAGATATTAGTGATGTAGTAATAAGCGCACATCCAAATTTAATATCGTGTGATAAAAATGTTTTAATACCAAATCCGGTTTCACCAAAAATAAACAGAGGATCTCCATATAAACAAGGCAATTCAAACAGTGGATTTTTGAAAAATGACAACCAATCTCCGGATGGAAATTCATTTTTAAGTCAACTACAAGATATTACAGTGCCCCGTAATACTCTATTAGAAGCACGATACAAAAAAGCTGTAGACAGCGGAGATCTCGTTGATTTTTATCATTCTCTTACACCTGAAGATAGTTTTTATTTCGCCTCAAATGCTGCAAAAAAAGCATTTAAAACAAGTGGTCGATATAGAGATAACCTAGATATAATAATTAATTACCTATACTATCACAGTGCAAACTTTAAAGGAAACACAGCATCTTTTCCATTTGCTGAAGATATGACAATTATAAGAAAGAATACATTTGGTCAACCAAATAAAATAGTATATAAAAAATATTATTATGGGTATTTAAAACACATTTATATAAGTAAAACTAAATTAATTGAAATAGTTCAATCTAATGAAACAAAAAATTACAAACAGTTTATTAATGCGATTTTAAACACTGTAAATGAGTCGGTTGATGATTTTTGGAAATTTGACATCGTTGAGGGTAAAGATGAAAATGGCAAATCTATATTATCGATAATTGACAAAAATACTTCTAATTTTGATGAATTGCGTAAAGTGTATATGTTTGAGTTGGGTAGAACAAACAATGTCGTAAAAAGTATAAATTTTGATGTTAGTTTAACAAACGAACAAGCTATTCAAGTGCAGTTTGGTGGACAAAACTCAGAAAACTTAAAAACTAAATTAACCGAGCAAATAACCAATATACAGAATAAAGATCAATTAAATGCCACATTGAACGATTTAAAGAATTTGCCATTTTTACGATTTGTCGATAGAATGGATAAATTTCAACTGGGATTAATGATATCACAACAGAGCGGATCTATCGCCGCAGCTAATACATTGGTACCTGGTGCAACGTCAGGAATAGAAGATGACAATACTGCAATTGCAGATTTGCAATCTTATGGTAGTAAAGAAAAAAGTGGAGTGTTATGTATAACTACAAAACAGGTATCTGAAAATTACGTCGGTGGATATAAATCGGGCCCTGAGTCGGTAAAATTTAAGGAATTAGTAGATGATACGAGAAATCTAAAAAATCATAAGTTTTTATGTTTGCCTTCCGACATGAAAGGTAAATTGACACAAATGCTTAATGACAATGATTTTAAAAATAATGGTGCAAAGTATAGTGGAGTGGCTGATAACTTTGCGGTAACTATAAAATTTGATGGTATTTTTTCATTTAGAAATATGCAAGTGTTTGCAATTAGTAATCTTCCTAAACCATATGTACCAGGAAATATTATATTTCAAATATTAGAAGTGGACCATGAAATAAGTAATGGCAAATGGGAAACCAGCGTCAACGCACTGGTCAGATGTATAGGCGGATCTAAATTGGAATATTTCATTGTATGATATACGATACTCCAAATAACGTTAAAACAATAGTAGGATTAGGAAGTTATAGTTTTGTAACTCCATCTACTTATACACCTACTATAACTGTGGATGATTATGATAATGGATATATAGATCGATTTTTTATTTCTAGAATTAATTATTTTGATATTATTGAAACAAATTATAAGGATTATAATACAACTAATATTAATTATTTTAAAAAAATAAAGATAGATTGGAAAATAACTGGGCCTGAATTTAATATATACATTGACAAAACACTACAAACAACCGGTGTAGTAAACTATAATAATCTTACAATTCGCAACATTCAATCATACATGCCGAACATTAATATTATATTGAACAACCCAAAGCAATTTTGGCGAGGATTTTAATCTTGACTTTATACAGTTATAGTGTACAGTAAGATTTGTGAAGTATAATTCGAAAATATATTTAAAATTAATTGTTAAAGATAATAATTGTCATAATAAATACAATTCAATTATCGCGGCATTTATTTATGATTTTGAATCCCATTCTAAATATTATTACAATTTTTCACACGGAGATATAATTGCTGATACTACATTCGAAACTTTTAAAAAAGAAATAGAGTCCGGAAACTATATCGTTTACGTAAATAATAAGAAGACCTATAAATATTGGTTAAATTGCAAACTGATTGATGTGGGTCTATTTGGCTTTATAGAAAATAATGAGACATTAGAAGAATGTTCATCTACAACTAAAGATTTTTTGGTTAGGAACCATCGTAACATAAACTCGTTTAATTTAATAGTTCCATATGTAAATCACCAAGAATGTTTTGATGATGAAGTGGAACTAATATGTGATGTACATCAACGTCAAATAGACACATACTGTTTCAAATTTTTCAATGATATTATTACTGATACTTTGTATGAGGTAGAAAAAAATGGATTAAAAGTTGATGTTGGTGAGTTTAAAAAACACTTTAAAACTCGTACATATGATGGTTTTGTATATACCAACTACAACATATACAATCCAACTGGAAGACCCAGCAATTCGTATGACAGTATAAACTATGTAGCTCTGAAGAAAGACGATGGTTGTAGAGCTAGTTTTGTATCAAGATATGGCAGTGACGGTCATATGATGATGATTGACTTTACTGGATTTCATCCATATATTGTAGCTAATTTAGTGGATTATAAAGTACCAGCCGAAGAAACTATATACGAACATTTGGCAAAACAGTATTACAATGTCGATTCCGTTGCGCCTGAGTTGCTTGGTAAAGCGAAGAAACTTACTATGGTCAATTTATATGGCCAGATAGGCGATGCATATATAGACATAGAATATTTTAAAAAGACAGAACAACTTAAAGAAAAATATTGGGAACGATTTATTAGTAAAGGATATGTAACTACTCCTGTTTATAAACGTAAGATTACAAATAAACATATATCGGACGCAAATAAGAATAAGTTATTTGCTTATATCATTCAGGCAGCAGAAACTGAATACGGAATTGATAGTCTAAGTAAATGTCTAAAGTTTGTTAGCAACAAAAAAATCGTACCTATTTTGTATGTATATGATTCGATTGTGTTTGATATTCATAATGACTCAGACAGACAGGATATTTTAGATTTAATTGAAATATTTAAGAACAAAAGATTTAAAGTTAAGACTTATCTGGGAAATAATTACAATGATTTGAAATTAGTCCAAATATAAATATATTTATATGTATATTTATAATAGATGAACTTTAAATCATTAGTAAACGAAATTGGTTGTGATAGTCGTATCAAAAACGGAACATTGGATCTTAAAAATGAAGATCACGTAATTATATTGCAGGAGTACTTGGAGAACGCTGGTTATGATATTAATAAAATTGTAGAAAAGACAGCTAAATTATTTGAAGCTGGTAGATTTCCAGAAAGACAAGCATACAATAAAGACGGTATACTTGTAACGTTTCCAAATAAACAATATAGAGACAGAGCTGTAACTAAAGGTACACATTTTGCGGAAAATCCCAAAAAAGCTCAGACAAATATTTTTACAGAACCAAATGCCGGAATTAAATCAGGTGAAGATGCCAATGTTGCTCCGGCGCAGGAAAAAGATATAGATGTTTCTATAGATGCATCATTGGATAAAAAAATAATTGACACCGACAAAGATATAAGAACTCCTAGAGAAAAACAATTGGATGCAATTGCAGTGCAATCAGTTTTGTTGGGTCAAAGTCCACTTGTAAATTACAGTGTAGATGAAGCTGTGAAATTTGGATTCTATAAAAAAGGTTTTAATTGGTATGATACCGAAGGTGGTTTTATTGGTGAACAAATATATGATGAATCAATAAAAACTACTATAATCAGAGGATCTATAAAAGAAGCAGCAGCGCCAAAATATAGTAGTGATTTTTTTAAAATTGCGAAAGATAATTTGTTTTACGAACCTATAGCTGGAACAGATGATGCTGGTAAAACAATACCACCTGAACTTTATTTCCAAAAAGTTTTTGAAACTACTAACTTTGACGCATTCAAATTTCCAAGAGGTAGAGATATACAGTTTACATTCAATGATTTTGAAAAATATCTAACTACCAATAACGTTAATTTAGTACCAGCTTCTACATATGTAAAAGTTAGAAGTTTGTCAGATGAACGTTTGATTCAATATAATAAGACAGATATACAAACTATTGTTGTATTATCCACACTGTACAAAAAATATAAAAACAAGTTTGTATCTAAAGCAAACAGTGACATGGATAAATCGTGTCCTGCACGCGAAATGGAAAATTATATAGGCGAAGAATTTAATACTCCACAAGGATCAAAAAACGCAGTTGCTAAAAAAATAGCGGATAAGTTAAAAACAGGTAAATATAAAGAAATTAGTAATCCAGTTACTTCTGTTGAAATATTGGGATCATCTGGATGTAAATTATCCGAAGAGTTTGCGGGTATATCAAAGATATCTAAAACGGATTTAATCATCAATGGTAACATAAAATGTAGTGCAAAGAAAGCTGGTGGATCACAAATTGCATCTTCACAACATAAAGAACTAACTACCGTAATTTCTGCGGTATTAAAAGATTTCCCCGATATCAAAAACAAGATAGTTGCAAATATTACACAAACACTTGCTCAGTTGATGGAGAAATCGTTTTACTATAATCATGCAGCTGTTATTAATAAAAATTTGACTACGTTATCAACCACTAGTGATCAAAAGAAAACCAAAGAAGCTGTAAATAACTTAATATCGTTAATTAAAAGTCCAGATGCAGTTAACGATATTAAAATAGAAGAAAAAGAAATGCATCAGATGTTGACTGAATTAAATAAGATTTTTACCGAAGATAAATACAAAAAAGCATTGTTGAGAGAATTCTCTACCGGCGAAAAAAGATTTTCTGCTGGGGAAAAATGTGTAGCTGATCACATTATGACATGGGATTGTCAAGGAGATTGTTTGATTTACACAGTAGATGAATTCATCAACGATAACTATAATAAAATTAAATTCGGTGTACGTGATAGAGGAAATGAACGTGGCGGATCACTTAGAATTGGCATTCTAAAAGAAGAATGTGACGAAACTGATTATCTTTTATTGGAGAATCAAATAATAGAAGAAAGTTTGATGTCATTTATTAATAATTTAGGAGTTGAATTTAAAAATGTAGTACAAAACAGTTTAGAGTTTGTAAAAAATTTATCAGCGTCCGCCAAGAACGCATTGAATGTATTTTATGTTAAAATGAAAGAATTTTTCAAACGAATGGTTATAAAAATATCAATTACAGTCAAACAAATCGTCGATAAAGGATTTGAATATTTTGCTGATTACTTTGATATGGATGCGGAAATTAACGGTAAATTCGAATTTGAAATACCATGACACAAAAACAATTACTCTGTACATTCTCAAATAGTGTTCAATACATAGATGTACTGAAGGAAATACCACGACAATATAAATTGATTGACAATAAGATCTTTATATTTGCGAATGAGAATAATTTACAGGAACTATATCTCACGTTTAATGTAGAAAAGAATGATCTTAATAATCGATTTAAAGGTACAATTAGCATTCATCGTAAAAAACAAACAAATACACTATATACGCTCAACGCAATGAATAAGTTAATCGCCGACGAAAATAATGGAGTGTATGACAAGAACTTTCAGTTAAGTTGGGAACTATATAAAAATAGCATAATTTTAACTAACGATATCGGTGTAAAAATAGTTCCATTAAAATTGTTCTCCATCCATAAAATTTAATATTTATTTTTGACTTGATTTCGGTATGTACCTAGTGTACACTGAATTTAGGTTGGTTATAAACCGAGTCGAGTGATTCGGTTAAATAATTAACAATTAAACAATTAAATAATTAAATAAATTATGGCATTAGATATTAGTAAGCTGAAGAGTCGTTTGAACTCCCTTTCAAACACAAATCAAAAATCCAACTTGATTTGGAAACCAAAGCCAGGTAAACAAGTAGTTCGTATTGTTCCATACAAGTATGAACCTGATAATCCGTTTATCGAACTAAAGTTTCATTACAACATCAACAACAAGACGTATCTATCTCCTGATAGTTTTGGTCGTCCAGATCCGATTGTTGAGTTTAGTAACCGTTTGAAGAAGACTGGTTCTAAAGAAGATTGGCAGATGGGCCGTAAGATGGAACCCAAGATGCGTACATTTGCTCCCGTAATTGTCCGTGGCGAAGAAGGCGAAGGAGTTAAGTTCTGGGGATTTGGTAAGCAAGTTTATCAAGAACTTCTATCAATTATTAGTGATCCTGACTTCGGTGATATTACCGATCTAACCGGTGGACGTGATATTGTCGTAGAATTTAAGACTGCTGAAGGAGGAGCTAGTTTTCCAGAAACAAGTATTCGTGTTAAGCCAAATGTTAGTGTAGCGATTGATCCAAAAAACGCACAGTTGCTTGAGGCACTAAAGTCACAAGTTAACATCTTGGATCTCTTCCCAGAATTTTCTTATGAAGAGCTCAAAGAAGTTATGGATAAGTGGTTGAATCCTGATGCAGAATCAGCTGAAACTGTTGTACCAACTACATCAGCTACATCACCCACAGATGATGACGACGCTCCATTCACAGCACCAACCACTCCATCAGTGGTTACAACCTCAACTAAAGCAGTACAGTCACCAAGTACGGTTAAAGCTAAAGGTAAAGACAGTGTAGAACAAGCATTTGATGACTTGTTTAACTCCTAAAAAATAAAAATAAGCCGGTGGAGTTTTTATACCCCACCGGCTTTCTAGTTATATACGTTATGGCAAAAAAAAGTGTTATTAAAGAGTCGGGTCAACGAGACGAATTGATCGAATTGTTGGCAAATGAGTTAAACAAAGCAAACAAAGACGGTGGTAAAATTGCTTATTTTTTAGATGAACAGGAAAATCCTGCTGAAATTAGTGATTGGATTAGTACGGGTTCTTCTATTCTTGATCTAGCTATTAGTAATCGTCCACACGGCGGTCTACCTGTGGGTAAGATGATTGAATTTAATGGATTGGAAGGAACTGGAAAAAGTCTAGTTTCAGCACATGTTGTTGCTGACACTCAAAAGAAAGGTGGGGTTGCTGTAGTAATTGATACAGAAAATTCAGCAGCCCCAGAATTCTGGAAAAGTCTCGGTGTAGATTTATCTAAACTTCTATATGTTCAATGTGAAACTGTTGAGGATATCTTTGAACAGATGGAGAAGATGATTGCAATTGTAAGAAAGTCTAACAAAGATCGTATTCTTACAATTATTGTTGACTCTGTTGCAGCCGCATCTACAAAGGCGGAATTGGAAAGTGATCATGGTAAGGATGGTTATGCAACTGGTAAGAGTATTATTATCAGTAAAGCAATGCGTAAGATTACTACAATGATTGGTCGTCAGAAGGTACTTACTGTATTTACTAATCAGTTGCGTCAGAATTTAAATGCTATGGCATTTGGTGATAAGTATGTAGTATCAGGTGGTAAGTCACTTGCTTATCATTGCAGTGTCCGAGTTCGCTTGAACAACACAGGTAAACTCAAGAAGGGTGATGAGGTTGTTGGTAACGTATGTAAAGCGGTTGTTGTGAAGAATCGTATGGGTCCACCACAACGTCAAGCAAATTTTGATATCTATTTTGATAGTGGAATTGCGGACTATGGTAGTTGGATTAAAGTTCTAAAAGATCAAAATCTAATTAAACAGGGTGGTGCTTATTACACATACAAGAAGGATGATGGATCCGAATGGAAGTTTCAATCCAAAGACTTTGTGACTGTAATGAAAACAGACAAAGAGTTGGGAGAAGAAATTTACATGAAAATTTGTGATGCTGTAATTATGAAGTACAAAGACTTTAATAGTCAGATCATTGACGATGCTGTTGTGGAGTCGGACGAAGAAACTACTACGTCAGAAGAATAATAATATGAGTGGATTCAGTTCATCTGAAAAGAAAAAACTGTTTTCATTGTTTGAAAATATCAATGAGGGTGTTGGAAATGAAGGTCTTAAAAAGTCTATCAACTCCGACATCCTCCTTGTTGACGGCCTTAATACTTACATTAGAAGTTTTATGGCCATTCCTTCACTCAACGAAGACGGATTACATACCGGTGGTATTGCTGGTTTTTTGAAGAGTATTGGGTATGCAATTAAATTACTTTCTCCTACCCGAGTTATTATCGTATTTGACGGTAAAGGTGGTAGTCAGAAACGTAGAAAGATTTATCCGGATTACAAAAATGGCAGAAAGACAGACATTCGTCTTAACCGTAATTATGAAGAATTATCTTCCTCACAAATCGAATCTGTAAATTTTAGAAAAGAGTTGGTTCGTACTGTAAATTATTTAGATACCTTGCCTGTAACAATTATGGCAATTGATCAAATAGAAGCGGATGATACAATTGCTTATTTAGCTAAAGATACATTCAAAGACAGTAATGTAACCATTATGTCTACAGACAAAGATTTTTTACAACTAGCAAGTGATAAGATTAAAATCTGGAGTCCGACAAAAAAGAAAATTTTTGGTTGTAAAGAAATATTGGATGAATATGGTATTACCTGTAATAACTTTATTCTTTATAGAACTATGGAAGGTGATGTAAGTGATAATATTCCAGGATTGGATGGAGTTGGTTTGAAAAGAGTTGTTAAAGCATTTCCATTTCTTGCTAACGAAGATCAGTCTTGTTTACAACAAATTTATAATTATTCTGAAAATAATCGGGGTAAATATAAAATTTATGATACTGTATTAGACAATAAGTTATTGCTTGGTCGTAACTATGAATTGATGCAGTTACATAATACGCAAATTCAATCATTTACACAATTACGTGTAGAAGAAATTATCAATACTCCCGTCAAGAAAATTGATAAAATTAGCTTTTCTAAGTTAATTACAGAAGACAAAATGTGGAATAATATCCCCAATTATCACATTTGGTTACAAGAATGTTTTGGCAAATTAAATAGTTTCGTGGAATAAAAAATGTCGGTTAATAAAAGTTGAAAATCACTGAATTCAGTGGTATAGTAGAGTTATCTTATGGAAAACAAAAAAGCAATTGATTCATTAACAAAATACGGCCGTGACTTCCAAATCAAGTGTATTTCATGCTTAATATCTGATCGTTCGTTTATTGAACGTATTAATGATATTATCGAAGTAGACTTCTTTGAAAGTGATGCAAACAAATGGGTTGTAAAAGAAAGTATTAAATATTTTAACGAATATAAAGATCTGCCAACTTTAACTGTATTCAAGATTAAAGTGGATGAAGTAGGTGACGAACTTCTCAAGCGAAGTATCGTAGACAATCTAAAGTTGGTTTATCAAAAGGTAAGTGATAGTGATCTAAAGTTTGTAAAAGAACAGTTCTTGGAGTTTTGTAAAAATCAGAAACTAAAGAATGCTATTATTGAAAGTGCAGATTTATTGTCGCTTGGTCAATATGATAAGATTAAAAGTGTAGTTGATCATGCAATGAAAGCTGGTATGGAACGTAATATTGGTCATGATTATACTGAAGATGTAGAAAAACGAATGAGTGTAATGAGTCGTAATTGTGTTAAAACCAATTGGACTGAAATTGACACTATTATGGATGGTGGATTAGCCGCAGGTGAATTGGGTATTATCACAGCTTGTGCTGGTAGTGGTAAGAGTTGGGTATTATCTAAACTGGGCGTTGAAGCGATGAAACAAGGTAAAAATGTAGTTCATTTTACTCTTGAGTTGAATGAAAACTATGTAGGTCTTCGTTACGATGCTTGTTTTACAGGAATTGATTTCCAGAACATTCGTAACAACGTAGATATCGTAAAGAAGAAGATTGCTGATGTACCTGGCAAGTTGAAGATCAAATACTTCCCAATTAAAACTGTAAGTGCATATAGTCTTAAGTCGCATTGTGAAAGATTGGCAGTACTTGGTACCAAAGTTGATATGATTATTGTTGACTACGCTGATATTCTACGTCCATCACAGAGTGAACGCAATAGTAACAGTTATAGTGAAGCTGGGGGTATTTATGAAGAACTACGTGGTGTAGCTGGTGAGTTACAAGTTCCTATTTGGAGCGCTTCACAGAGTAATCGTGCTGCTATGGATGAAGATATTATTCAGGCTAACAATATCGCTGATAGTTATCGTAAAATTATGACCGCTGACTTTGTTCTTAGTCTAAGTCGTAAAGTTAACGATAAACAAGCAAATACTGCACGATTCCACGTAATTAAGAATCGTTTTGGTCCGGATGGTTTGACATTTCCAAGTAAGATGAACGCTAGTTGTGGTCATATTGAGATCTATGGAGAGAATAGTCGTGAAGGAATGGGTATCATGAATGAAATGATGGATGGCGAAAATCAAGTTAAGAAAGCTCTAAAATCCAAATGGAACGTTCATAACGTAGAAGATAATGAATAATTTATAGTATCTACAGATAGAAAAACGCATAAAAAAATAATAAAAAATTTACACTCTAAACACAAATTTGAATCTTATTTAGATAGTTATTTTTTACCCGTATGAATAAAGAAATTTTTATAAAGAAAAGAAATGGTCTCACTGAGAAGTTTAATGCAGATAAAATCAATAAGATTTTACAATGGGCTACTGAAGATATAAAAGGTGTTGGATTTGAAGAAGTAGCAATGAATGCCCATTTGTCGTTCTTTGATGGAATGACATCAAAAGATATCCACGTGATGTTAATTGAAGCCGCATCTAATTTAATTACAGAAGATAAACCTAATTATCAATTTGTAGCATCACGTTTATTAAATTATCAACTACGAAAGAATGTTTGGGGTGGTAAAAACCCCCCAAAGTTACACGATCTAGTTAAAACTAATGTTGATGCGTTGGTTTATGACTCGGATATTTTAAATTGGTATTCTAAACAAGAATTTGATAAGCTAGATGAGTTTCTACGACATGATCGTGATTTTAATTTCACGTATGCCGGTATCAAACAGCTGTGTGATAAGTACTTGGTTCAAAATAGGGCTACTAAGGTAATTTATGAAAGTCCTCAGTTTGCTTATATGCTTATCGCAATGACATTCTTTAAAGATTATAAAGAAAATCGACTTGAGTATGTAAAGAAAGCTTATAACTACTTCAGTAAACATAAGATCAATTTACCCACACCAATTATGGCAGGCGTAAGAACTCCAATGAAGAGTTATGCCAGTTGTTCACTGTTCACAGTCGATGATGATCTACGTAGTATTTTCAGCAACAATAGTGCGGTTGGGTTTGCTACAGCTAGTCGTTATGGTATTGGATTGAATTTATCAAGACTACGTGCTACAAACGCGCCAATTCGTAATGGCGAAGTAATGCATACAGGTCCAATTCCGTTTGCTAAATCATTTGAAGCTACAGTAAAGAGTTGTCACCAGAATGGCATTCGTGGTGGGAGCGCAACTGTAAATTTCGCTTGGTTCCATTATGATATTCTAGATATTCTTGTATTAAAGAATAATCAAGGCACAGATGATAATCGGGTTCGTAAGTTAGATTATTGTGTGGGTCTTGATAAACTAATTTTTGAACGTTTCTTGAAGAATCAAGACGTTACATTATTCAGTTATCACGAATGCCCTTCACTGTGGAATACATTTGGATTAGAAGGATTCAAAGAAAAATATGAAAAGGCTGAAGCTAACAAGAATCTCAAGTTCAAGAAGAAAGTACCTGCACGTGAATTGATGGGACTATTAGCTAAAGAACGTCTTGAAACAGGTCGTATTTATACAATGTTCGTGGATCACGCAAATGAACACGGTAGTTGGTTGGATCAAGTGGATACAAGCAATCTTTGCCTCGAAGTGCATCATCCATTAATTCCCATTTATGACGTTAATGATCAAAAAGGAGAAATTGGAGTCTGTGTATTGGCAGCATTGAATTGGTTAGAAATTAAAGACGATACTGAAATGGAAAATGTATGTGATATTATCGTCAGAATGTTGGATGCTTTGATTGATCACCAAGAATATTTTGTACCAGCCGCAAAGAATTTTGCTACTAAACGTCGTAGTCTTGGTGTAGGTGTAAGTAACTTGGCTGCTCTATTAGCTAAAGAAGGACTAAAATATTGGGATGATAAAGCTCCGAATTTCGTATCTAGATGGATGGAAAAGACTAGTTACTATCTAATAAAGGCAAGTGTTGAAATGGCAAAAGAAATTGGTAAGTGTGAGAAGTTTGATCGTACTAAATTTAGTCAAGGTGTTCTTCCTATTGATACTTATAAACGGGACATTGATGAATTTATCACTGAACCTTTACATATGGATTGGGAAGCTCTACGTGAAGACATCAAGAAGTATGGTATGAGACATTCTACTCTTACTGCTTGTATGCCAGTAGAATCAAGTAGTGTAATTCAAAGTAGTACCAATGGCATTGAACCCCCCCGTAGTGCTATTAGTTTCAAGGGAAGCAAGAGTAACATTTTGCCTGTGGTAGTCCCTAATATTGATAAGTACAAGGATAATTATACTTTTGCTTTTGATATGCCAAGTAATGAAGGATATTTGAAGGTAGCTGCTGCTATTCAAAAGTTCACAGATATGAGTATCAGTACCAACACGTACTATATTCCGTCCCGTTATGAGAAAAACAAAGTGCCTGTAGAGGTTGTTATTAAAGATATTTTGTTGGCATACAAGTATGGATTGAAGAATCTATATTATGCTAATACAGATGATGGTGATAAACAAACAGCCATGGAAACAAAAACGGTTGATGAAAAACCAATAGTGCAAGAATCCGATTGTGAAAGCGGAGCTTGTGCTCTATAATAAAAAAATACATATGAAAACTGTACTAAATAAGAAAAACATAGATCAGTTGCGCAACCCAATGTTCTTGGGAGAAGATCTATCGCTTCAACGATATGATAAGATCAAATATCCAAAGTTTTATGATTTGTACGATCAACAACTAAATTTCTTTTGGCGACCACAAGAGGTTTCGTTGGTGAAGGATATTAGTGATTACAAGAATCTTTCTGCTGAAGAACGATTTGTTTTTGACAGTAATTTAAAGTTTCAAACTATGACTGATAGTATGTTGAGTCGTAGTATTCACGAACTAATGAAGCACGTTACAAATAGTGAATTAGAAATTTGTATGAATGCGTGGAGTTTCTTTGAAACTATTCACAGTAACAGTTATACATACATTCTTAACAATGTTTATCCAGATGCTACCAAGTTCTTTGATAGTGTCTTAGAAGACGAAGAAATTGTGAAACGTGCTAAAGCTATTAGTAAGAAGTATGATGAACTATTAACGCCGTCGGATGATATTAAACAACAATTGTTTGATGCTGTATTGGCTACTCAGATTACTGAGGGGTTGATATTCTATGTATCATTTGCTTGTAGTTTCTACTTTGGATATCGTGGAAAGATGGAGGGTAATAGCAAGATTATTAAATTTATCAGTAGAGATGAAAATCTTCACGTAGCTATTACCCAGAACATTATGAAGAACTGGATAAATAATCCAGAAGAAGGATTCCAAGACATTGTTAAGAAAAATGAAGACAAGATATATGCTGCTTATGAAATGGCGGTAAATGCTGAAAAGGATTGGGCAGATTATCTATTTAGTAAAGGTAGTTTGGTTGGATTGACGGCGGAAAGTTTGAAACATTATATTGAATGGTTGGCTAATAACAGATTAACAAGTATGGGATATAAGAAATTGTATCCAGCTGCTAAGACCAATTTACTATCAGGATGGTTAGATAGTTACTATGATAGTAAAAAACTTCAAGTAGCCCCCCAAGAAACTGAATTGAGTAGTTATGTTAAAGGAGTTGATAACACGATCAGTGAAGGTGCATTTGATGACTTCAAATTGTAATTGTAAATAATTAAAAAATATAACGAGTACTGTAACGAGTACTCGTTTTTTATTATATTTATATCCATCTCGATCAATTTATATTATGGAATCCATTTTTGTATACCTAGAAAAAATATTAGTAATAAGTGCAGCTGGTGGTGTTCTATTCGGCGCATTCACGTGGGTATTTACATTGAATCGGAATGTAAAAGAAATATTAAAAGAGGTTAAACCCAATTCGGGCACATCGTTGAAAGATCACGTGGATAAGATAAACAAACAAGTTAGTCACGATAGTAATGTGATTAAAACTATATGTACACGACAAAAATGGATGTTAGATAATAGGCCGGAACCAATATTTGAATGTGACACTGAAGGTAAATGTACGTGGGTAAATGAAAAATATTGTCAATTATTAAAACACGATGTAGATTATTTCTTAGGCAATGGATGGAAAAATGGCATCTTTAGTGAAGATTTAGAAATGGTTGAAAAAGAATGGGAAAGATCTATTAAAGATAGAAGAAGTAGTATTAGTATATATAGAATGATTGATAGAGAGGGTACTATATACAACGTTAAAGCAGTAGC